>ERZ1026846.422-NODE-422-length-33202-cov-9.024165_pt1 | contig 33202 bp, 27 predicted proteins | sample MGYA00380153_ERZ1026846 | MGnify/ENA primary metagenome ERZ1026846 (study PRJEB33269, sample SAMEA4719789) | human gut metagenome | biome: human-associated habitat; feature: organic feature; material: feces | place: Cameroon | collected 2013-10 ...
CGGCGTCACCACAATCGGGCGATTAATCAGAATCGGGTGCTGAAGCATAAAGTCGATTAACTGATCGTCAGTAAATTTATCTTCTGCAAGGCCCAGTTCCTCATACGGCTCGACGTTTTTACGCAGCAGCGCGCGTACGGAAATCCCCATATCGGCAATGAGTTTGACCAGTTCATCACGCGTCGGTGGGGTTTCCAGATAATAGACAATGGTCGGTTCTGTGCCGCTGTTGCGGATCATCTCCAGCGTATTTCGCGACGTGCCGCAGGCTGGGTTGTGATAAATGGTAATGTTGCTCATATCAATATCTCATTACAAAGTGAAAGAGAGACGTAGCGCCAGCGCAGCCAGCGTCACAAAAAGCACCGGCAGGGTCATGATAATCCCTGTACGGAAGTAATATCCCCAGCTGATAGTCATATTCTTCTGCGAAAGTACGTGCAGCCAGAGCAGCGTCGCCAGGCTACCAATTGGGGTAATTTTCGGCCCCAAATCGCAGCCAATCACGTTGGCATAAACCATCGCTTCTTTGATAACGCCAGATGCCGTGCTGCCATCAATGGACAACGCGCCAACCAGTACCGTCGGCATATTGTTCATAATAGAAGAGAGGAAGGCGGTGAGGAATCCGGTGCCGAGCGTCGCGGCCCACAGGCCGTTTTCCGCCAGCACGTTGAGTACGCCAGAAAGATATTCCGTTAGTCCGGCATTGCGCAGGCCATAAACCACCAGATACATGCCGAGCGAGAAGATGACAATCTGCCAGGGCGCACCGCGCAGGACTTTACCCGTATTAATTGCATGACCGCGTTTAGCGACGGCAAATAATATCAGCGCGCCCACTGCCGCAATGGCGCTTACCGGAACGCCGAGCGGTTCCAGGACGAAAAATCCCACCAGCAGAAACAGTAAAACAACCCAGCCAGTTTTGAACGTAGCAGGATCTTTAATCGCTTCTGCGGGAGATTTCAGCAGCGCCATATCGTAGTTCTGTGGAATATCTTTGCGGAAATAGAGATGCAACATCACCAGCGTTGCAACAATTGCGGCGATATCCACCGGCACCATCACCGATGCGTATTCGCGAAAGCCGAGGCCAAAGAAATCTGCGGAAACGATATTCACCAGGTTGGAGACAATAAGCGGCAGGCTGGCGGTATCGGCAATGAACCCGGCCGCCATCACGAACGCAAGCGTCGTGCCTTTACTGAACCCTAAAGCCAGCAGCATGGCGATGACAATCGGTGTCAAAATAAGCGCCGCGCCATCATTGGCAAACAGAGCTGCAACGGCAGCACCGAGCAGGACAATCCAGGTAAACAGCAAGCGACCGCGTCCATTGCCCCAGCGTGAGACGTGCAGCGCCGCCCATTCAAAAAAGCCGGACTCATCCAGCAGCAGGCTGATGATAATGACGGCAATAAACGCCGCCGTTGCGTTCCAGACGATATTCCACACCACCGGAATATCACCCGGATGTACCACGCCCGTAACTAACGCCAGTACTGCGCCGAGCGTTGCACTCCAGCCGATGCCTAAACCTTTCGGCTGCCAGATAACCAATACGATGGTCAGGACAAAGATAGCGCCTGCCAGTAACATAATGCCTCCCGGAAAAAACACATGTGAAAATCCATATGTGTTTAGATAAATTTTTTAACTACAAGTGTTCTTACAGTCTACGGAACAATTTTGTCTGGCCAGGTTGCGGACAATCACCTGAACCTTTTCCTGTTCGCATCGCCAGGCCTGCTCAATAATTTTCGCGGCCCATGATGGAATATGCGGTGATAAGCGGTAATGAACCCACTTACCCTGCTTGCGATCCAGCAACAAACCGCTTTCACGAAGAAGCGCCAGATGGCGGGAGATCTTGGGCTGCGACTGGTCGAGAGCAGTGCAGAGATCACAGACGCATAACTCTCCCAGCTCGCTGAGCAGTAAAACGATGCCCAGACGGGTTTCATCAGCAAGAATTTTGAACAGTTGGATGGGTAACAGAAATGACATATTGCGCTCCTGATTGTTGCAGGTAGTGTCTCTCTTCGAAGCGGATAAGTCAAAAACATATATGGTTTAACGAATGTGTATGTGCAGAGGAAGGTAATAGGTGTGAATTTTGAGTTGGCTATTTATTTGAAAGGAGGTCTGAATCAGGACGTAAAAAAACCGACTTTGCGTCGGTTTTTTACTTTCCAGCCCTGAGTTGGTGGCTCTGGCCGGAGTGAGAATGCCCACATCTAACGGTTCAATACTATTAGCCAGTGGCTAACATTGCAAGCGTTAGCGATTTCTTCAGCTGGCGAAGGGACAGTTTGCTATACATGTTGGTGAAAGAGGATTTATATACTTTCATCGGGTCGCTGCCGTACCAGGCCTTGTCCGAATCCGGACGTAAAAAAACCGACTTCGCGTCGGTTTTTTACTTTGCAGCCCAGAGTTGGTGGCTCTGGCTGGAGTGAGAATGCCATCATCTAACGCATCAATGCTAATACCATACTGAAACTATTGCAAGGACATGCTGGTTTTATAACCTGTATGTACTGTATGATTATCCAGTTAGTTCTGAGGCATTTTCACTCTGGTAATGCGCATAAACGCTTTCAAAGTCCTGGTCAGAAGTACGGGTGGTGCCGTTAACTGATGCTCTGGCCGGAGTGAGAATGCCCACATCTAACAATGGGGCATGCGCCGTGACAGGCAGTGGATGAGTAAGCGGATGCATTCTCACTCCATCGCATGGAGAAAACGGGTGATTGATAAAGCAATCATCGTTCTTGGGGCGTTAATTGCGCTACTGGAACTGATCCGCTTCCTGCTTCAGCTTCTGAACTGATAGCGGAAACGTAGCTAAGGGCAAAGAGCACACCACTCTTTGCCCTTTAACATTTAACGCATGGTCACACAATACCCATACAGGATTTGACTGTAGAAAAACTGGAAAGCCTTGTGGGAGAAGCCTTCTGGGCAATAGGGGGACTTTTCCAGCGTTTTGTGTCCGGCAATTTCCATCCTTCTTGTGCTTGGTTAACTCGATTCATTAGAGACCATAACTCCCTCGTGTACAGATTACTTATGTTGTCTTGCTTTTGACTTAGGTGGCTAATCAAGATAACGGCTTTTATCAAAAGAAATTTTGTCCCTATTACATCCTGAACTGCTGATTTCGGAATACTATCATTTGATTGAGAGGCTTCCTGTTTGTTTATCCGCTTATTTTTGCACTTTTTAATAGGCTTTTTTACTTCCTATCAGCCCATAAACAACTGGCTGAGAAGGTTGGGGATTGTAGTAGCAGACAATCTAAGCCGTTTTGATTGTTTTTTAGGCGTATGCTTGGTTTTCCCTAAGTCATTGGTGAAAGGGGAGAACCCGGAGTGAGGGTTGTAGAAACTGAAAAATGTACTTTGGGTATTTGCATTCACTTGATTACCCATTTGCATTTTACTTGACTGCCTGTTTGCATTTCACTTGGTCATCTCCAACAAAAAATGCAGACATAACCCTGCTCAAATGACAGGCAGCCTGAGCGAAGAGCGGAAGTTCCCTTTAAGGGTACAATTCACAAGCTTGAATTTCTCTATTAGAGAATAGTTCGTTTTTACAAGATACTCACATCTTCATCCCTTGGGAGGGACGCCTATGTGTTGAGCATCGTGAAATCATGAATAGCATGTTTTGGGATTGTGTTATGGCGTACCATGGCTCGATTTACCTGAGCGATATGATCAGTGGAAATGGTTTATAATCGATTCAATCACTGGTCTAAATCTGATATTATTTTCAATAGGTTACTTTCATTAGTTGATATAAAAAATTTTGTGAGTTGTCTGCTGCAATGGTTGAAAAGCTGCACTATCTACGCCCAGAAATGAGCTTCTGGCGCTCAAGAAAGCAACCTGATATCGCATAAGAAAATGGGCTGGGTCACTCTTGCGTCGTTTTAGCCACCCACATCCTTCTGGTTACAGACAGACATACGTACTTTCCCACTAAACATCCTTCTATTCTCCGGACATGCGAATAAAAGCCCCTTAAGATTACGCCTGCTGAAAGCATTGGCGTGCAGCACCGAAACGATAGCATGAAACGTCGAGGTTATTTGGTACTAACTGAGAAAAAATAGTTATTAAAAACAGTAAATTATTGTACTATAGCACAGTTAACCATCACTTATAATTTAGTAACAAACTTAATAATTAAAAGAGGTCACCCTGAAATGAATTGGAAAGTGTTATACGACTTGTATAATGGTTTATTAGGGAAGTGCCTTATATTCATTGCGTTAAGCACACCGGTTTCGATCTTAGTGAGAAATACAGGGATATATCCAACATCATTTATAATTAGTCTAATTGGCGCAATTGTTATTCTCTTGGGCTATGTAACTTGTCAGATACTTACCCCTGCAATAATAAAGAAATTTACTGATTCACATGCATATAGCGAATATCTTATAGAAATAGAGAAAAACGTTACATTGAGCATAGAGTTTTCAGTGTTGGATGATGTTAAGAATAAACTCCCAACTTGCCATGATAACATTTCCCTTGAAAAATTTAATTTTATTTCTGTTGAGGATACAAAAGCTAGATGTGATACTGAGAAATCAATAAGGATTTTATCTTTTATAAAATACGCATATTTTTTACAGGTGGATTTTTGGCCAAGAATAATTTTAACAATAATTTTAGCTATTGGTTCGATTTTTATATTTTTCCCAACTTTATATAATATTTATACAATCCTCGAGGCTGCCAGCAATGTTTAATACAAGCTCACCTTCAATAAGAGATTGGTTTAAAATTTTAAACTGGTCTAAACTACCTAACTTTGGTAATTGTCACTCTACCAATGACTATGAACATTTCCAGCAAAATTATTATTGCAATGAGGATATAGATACTCTATATCTCAATTTAATAACTACATTGTCATCTGGACTAAGCTCTCAAAATATCAGAATTGCTGGTGAACCAGGGGCGGGAAAAACTTCGTTTCTATATGCCTTCAAATACATGTGTGAAAACGCCGCCGTTGGTAGCGAACTTGATAATTATGTCATGTATATAATTCACATAAATAGAACCTATGATGTAAATAACCAATTTTTTATCGATGAGGCAAATCAACATATAATCGATGCATGGAAGTACTTTTACAGTAAATGTTCACGTGGTGATATTTTTTCTGAGATGCAAGAAAGTTCAGACAACCCTAAAAATTTACTTAATAAGCTTTCTGATTATTATAAGAAAAATAAAAAAACATTTAATAAAATGTTAATACTTGCGATAGATGACGTTGATCTTCTTTCTGGAGATCAAGTAAATCATGCTGTTGAACACCTATTGCGTAGTATAGAAATTAACTCAGTAAAAAAATGGTTAAGTATCCGCAGAGTTACACTGGAAAATTATAACGGCACAACAAAAAAGAAAATTGAAGAGTTTTTCCCTGATCCTTATGAGTTTCCAAGTATTCCTATTTATGATCTAATTGATTACAGAATCAAACAAACATGCGGTAACCCTACAGGATTTAAAAATCCATTCAATGAACTACTATGTAATGAAATAATATCTTCTATATGCGAAAAAAACCTAAGAGAGTCGCTAGGGCTTTGCAAAACAATATTAGAAGACAATTTGCCTGGTAAGTTCAATAGTTCAACCGACGAAGTGGTAATATCTAATTACATACAGACATCAGCAATAAAATCTCTTTGCTCATCACAAAAACTTATTGATTTACATTCAGACTCGTATAGACTAACCATATTTCCTCTTGCTGTTGATATTCTTGCATGTGCTCAATTCCATACAGATGAAAATATAATTTTTGGAGCCGTTAATGATTGTTGTATAAAACGAGCTAATTTAGCAGGCATCTCGGAAGAAGGACATATATACAAAATCCGAACATCAGAATTCAATGATGTAATAAAAACTCTAATTTCCCACGGTTGTATAGCACAAAAAAACATAAAAGAAAGGATATTTCTAACTGAAAAAGGAAAAGTGACAATAACTTTCGCACTTAGAGAATATTATTACGAGTATTGCAAGAGAGTTAACAACGTATTGTTATCAGCTAATCATTACTGGGCTATGAGTTCTAAAAAAATTGACCATAAAAGCATAGTTGACGTGTTTGTAACTTGGCGCGATAGAAATCGACCATCAAACTAATTCTAGTGGTTTTGACAGGGAAATCTACAACAGTTCTAACTTGATTATTAGGCAGCCACTGATAAAGTTTATCCCAGTCAGAAGAGCCATATTTGAGAGGCCCGTTAAGAAAACTTAAACGGGCTTTTACTGTTCTGCGTTCTTACCTGTCGAATCGTGTTTCATATAAAATTGATGGCAGACAACAAATTTTGGTTGTGTCCTCGTGTCTAGACTCAGACGCTTTGGGCCATTGATATGCGCAACCTGCAAGATATGCAATAAAACTGGTTTTCTAAACGGTGGCGTAAAATTCTAGGGCGGTACGCATGGATTATAGTTCACCATGTTGATCATCCGGCATTTTCAGTTCACCAATTCTCCAGAGTTGTTCGAGTCTAAATAGCTGCGTCTAAAACCGCTACATCTGCTATTTACTGGCATGTGACATGTTGCATAAGGACTACGCACCACAGGCCCGATGCTGCGCGGTTACACAGCAAAAATGGTCTCAATGCCTTACCCCGCACGGGTTGAACGAAAGTGGAGCACTATTTCGCGCAGCTATTTAGCTTTTGGATGTTTTTCACGTCACAATGTAAGCAACATCTGCTCATGGCACACTGCAGTCGCTCAGATGTAAGGCCTTACATCCTCGAATCTGACTGGTCGGATTTTGTTGGTGATGGTCAGGTAATCTGCAAACGGTCGCTAAGCAAAATGCAAATGGGTAGTCAAGTCAGATGCAATTACGCATACTTTTCTCCTAGAATCCTCTGTGTGGAATAATCAGAAATGAAAGAGATACTAGGATGACACTGAGCAAAAATTGGACTTTATTAAGAAAATGAATACCGAAATATAATATTTCATTTAACGGGGAATGCACCGATGAAAATGACATGCTTCACCGAAGATTCGATGGTTTTTACCCGTAAACCTGTACTACGTAGGATATTCGCGGTACGCAGTAATGCTTATTATCGCGAAAATATCTGTTGTAAATTGTATTGCGTTATAACAGTTTTATTGCTTAAATAGAGTAATATTTTTACGTCTGGCCTCAACCAGTTCAATGTTCAGTTCTTCAATCATTTTTTCGAGTTCCAATATACGTTGTAATGCATCTCTTAAAGCGCTCATTTGTCTATACTGATCTGCGGCAATTTTCGAATTAAATATTTTTAATGCAATGTTTTCGTCACGAAATTTTTTCTTTAAAACCTCAGCTTTAAGTGCCCTCTGTTTCCATTTTTCTTGTTGATGGTTTGAGCGCTCTGCAGTAATTGGCAAGTGTTTCCCTTTTTTTATTTTTATGATCTTATCAATTATTTCAGTGTAATAGTATGCACTACCATTACCTAGACCTGATTCTTCTTCAACTGCCCGAACACTGAGTTTTCGGGATGGTGCTATTCTCTGTGGTTCGCCGCGTAAAATACGGTCCAGACCTGCCTCAAGCCGTAGCAGTGTGTTGTCTTTTTTACTCATCTGTTCTGATCTCTATTTCTGGCTGAAAAGGAATGTATTCTATTGAAAAATCAGACATTACTTTCTCAGCAGCATTAATTTGTGTTAAGCAGTGAATATAAACAGCAGTAGATATCCCTACGTTTTCACTCAAATATAAGATCAGTGTATCATGTTTGCTTTTCCACCAAGCTGCTTGTTCGCCATCAATAATACTTCCATTTGTACTACAATCTATACAAAATGCTGGATTAATTACCCCTTCCATCTCACAATCATATCCATTCTTACAATAACTATGCAAAGTTCCATGTAGCGTAATCCTTTTATCTTTCACCAATTTATATAATTTATCCCAACTTCTAAACATGATTGGCAAATCATCCCTGAGCTTCAAAATATCTTTGCCATGACTCCCTGAAAGTTTTTCGGTACCATGAAACCATGACCAGTATTTTTGGGTAATTTGCTCATTACTTACTGTATCTATCATTTTCTGCAATTCTTTGTCGGCCTCGACTTCATCCAAGCGCGAAGGGATACCACCTTCGCAATACCACTCAGACATCTGGAGATAGAGATGCTTGAATTGCTGTTTGATGGCTATCGCATTTCCCAATCTGTTTTTTATTGTAAAAAATGCAAGAGTCCTTCTGAACTGATGGGGGGAGAGTGCCCAGTGTTTTCCAATATGAACATGATTTTTAATTTTTTCCTGACTATTCGGGTTGGAACGAAGGCATTCTGCGTAATCTTTTTCAGAAACGATTGCACCAGAGTATTTGGAGAAATTTGTGAGGCGTAGGGCCCAGCATGAGATTCTTTTGGGCTGAGTAGAACGCTGTCCTTGGGAAAGCCAAAGGCATTGTGCGAGCTCTTTATCTCGTACAGTTAAAGCATTTTGTAGCAAATGCTCTCTTAAATGTTTCGTTAATGCGCTTATAACTTCGACCGCTTTTTGAACGATAGGGGCAACAACCCACTCAGTATGTCTTTTCCCCATTTTATGAGTCTTGCCTTTTAGAAAATGAAAGATTCTGCCGCTGTAGAGAGCATTGTAATAACTCTCAGGTGTTAGCTCATAAAGTTCACTTTCCCGCATACCTGAAAATGCAGCACAGCAAATAAAACAGGCTGCTGTAAGATTGCCTCGATGTAAATGCCACCAGGCACCATTAGCATCTGTCGGGCGGGCCGGGTAATCAGTGAGGAGTTCAGAGATGATATCTGATGGTTTAAAGGGGGAGAAATGGGACGCTTCTTTTGCAAAATGGTGTCTGAAAGCAGGGGTACCTTCTCCAGCCGTTAGCCATTTCCATTGGCCAGATACTATTTTATTTTGAACTGCCTGCTCTCCTAGTTTATAATTTTCCTGAAGACGTCGTTCTGTTTCACCAAGTGTTTCCTTGTATTGCCATGCGGTATCTACGATATTTACTGCAAAATGTAACAATCTATCTGCAATACCTTCCGGTATAGCCAAGGTTTGTTCTCTCTCAATGGCTTCATCGCGACATATTTTTTTACTTAATTTAGTAGGGCTGAATTTTATTTCGCGGTAATCAAGGCCCATCCATGGAAATAATAGATAGGCCTGCTGGAGGGAACAAAGGATATGAACTAATGTCCCAGAGCTCTTTTTTTGTTCTTCAAGAAAATTTAGGTATTTTTTCCATATTTCAGGTTCACATATACGAGAAATACTTTCTAGAGAGTTTAATGTTAGAAATTTATAACTCATTTTCAAACCAGATGCTCTTCCGATGATTGTTGATATTTTAGTTGGCGAACTGTATTGCATGTTTTTTGTGAAAAGCCAGCCGTAGCAGATGAGTTTCATCTCGTATAAGAGTGATGAGCGGGATTTCAGTGCTGAAAAATTAATTTGTCTGTGTGTTGTATTTTTAGTAGCTACCAGCGGTTCAATACCCATATGATATCGCCAAATCTGGCGGCTACATTCCCATTTGTATCCATACAAATAGGAACATCATTTAATTCATCCCAGCATTGCTCTCTATGAAGAGATACTACATCACAAGCTTCAGGGCACTGATTATCATTTACGCTATCGGGTAAATAGATCTGTAATGTATTTTTTTTCATCATGTATCCTTGTTACTATATGGATAAAGAAATGATTGATCTTTCCATAAGGGGTGAGGGCCTTCATCGAGATATTTTTGAGTAGCACTTGAAAGTGTTTTTTTATCAATACTCATTAAAATTTTTTCAATTGCTGATAATACTGAGTCGTAATTATTATGAAAATGAGTATGATTAATATGCTTGTAAATACTCTCTTCTATACATTCTTTAAAACTCAGTAAGCACCAAATATCAGTAGGCTCAGCTATTACAACTTGATGAGGACAAGAAAAACACATCAAAAGATCAGAGCAAGCATATTTTTCTGTAGAGAGCAACTCGTGTCGTTGGGCGCGAAGTAAGAATTTTTTACCCTGTTCCCCGAATGGATTTTTACAGTAACTACCATGAGCCTGTCGCATTGGTGGAGACTTCATTTTAAGCATGTTTTCATATGTTAAAATCTCGATGTTAAGTTCATTTTTAATTCTTTTTTTAGATTCATCGATATTCCCACCATTTAATGCTTTGTCTGCAAAAACAGAGACAGAATCTTGGAGCATTGACTGATTTTGATATTCATTCCCTTCTGAATAATGCTTTCGAGTTGTTTTCGGTGAATTTCCTAATAATGATGCACTATGTATGTGAGAGTAATGCAATTGCGTAATTTGACTACCAGTAGCTCGAAATCTCGATATTACAGGCGATAAGTGAAGTCCTTTATCATCAGTTAAGCCAAAGTGTTTTTTTAGAAAATTATTAAAATTTTGTAAGTGGCTGGATGATAATGGGACAATCCGATTACATGAGCCGGATAGAAAAAGTAAATTACTATCAAATGATATAGCTTGTGAGACTTTTAAAAGCTGATTGAAAAATTCCATTGAATATTTTGGTATGCTGATATGGTCGTGGGAGCCAATCTGAATAGTGATGACTCTAAATGCTCGACGCTTAAATGCTGGCATTTGGTACCATTCGCCATTTACATCATTTTTATATATTTGAGGTCTTTCAAGGGAAAGTAATGTATTTGTATTTGCCCATGTATAATAAGACATTAAATATGCTGCAGACGCCATTAGTTGCCCGACACTACCATATACTGCGTATATTTTACCATTCCACCTGAAAAACATATCTGTTTCATTTTTTCCTTGTGAAAGGTACAAATCTGGGTCCTGTAAGAATTTATTGGAGATCTGTTTAAAAAATACCCTTAATAAAGGGAGTAATTTTTTTAAATCGTTGTCACTATATGCCTTATAGGGTTCTGCTTGTGACTTGCCTAAAGTTGGTAGTTCATCAAACCACCGTCCAGGTAAATCAAGCATAACGAATATTTTTTTTGTTGCACTAATGATGCAAGTGTAAGTACTATTTATAATAATTCCTGACTTATTTTTATGAATCAGGCTTTCACAATAGGCTTGCACGGAATCATTAGTGAAAATGGGATGATTATTTTTGTCGCAAAAAATAATATACATCCGGAGGTGTGAAAAAAAATAATATTTTGTGGCTGATGAGTAATCTGAATCTCTGAATGCAATGTATAGCTTTTCAGCACTAATTGGCCTTTCTTGATATGTACTTTTGTTTTTATCAATGTTTTTTCTAGTAGGAAAAAGTAAATAGTTGTAGCGATTGAAATCTAGTATCTCAGAACGATTTCCGCCATTTGTAACCAGCAATAGTATTTTATTATCTATTCGGGGAAGCGGAATCATATCAGTCACTTGAACACTCCTTTAATGCATTATCCATTACCAAGTCTAATAGCGAAAAAGCACTCTTGAGCATCTCATTTTTTTTCAGATAGCGGATATATTTAAACGTAGTTCTTTCGTTATTGTGTCCCATCCATCCCATAAGACAATCCAGTGCCTCTCCTTCTGAAAGATTGCTATCAAGTAGATCCTGAAGTCTGTATGTGGCATATGTGCATCGGAGATCGTGGAAACGGTAACGAAAGCTAGGTTCTTTTTTGGCAAGTTCATTTCTAAATGCAACCCATCTTGCATTTAGAACTTCAGGCTGGATGCAATTTCCTTGCTGACTGATAAAAAGAGGCTCAAATCGAGATGCTTTATCTCTGGATGCTTTAATTTTTCCAGAAATTGGGAATGTGGATATTTTGGTCCGTAGTTTTGTAAGTCTTTTATGCCTTCTTTCTGAGAGCGAGTAGCTTTGCAATGCATTTAATAGAGGCCAAGGAATTTCAATCTTTCTTTTTTTCCTAAATTTTGTCTCAACACCATTGTGGGGCCCAATGTTCATCATATAGCGTAGCTTTAATTCGTTGGCGGGAAAAGATTGAGATAAAGCTTCAATTGTGAGGCTACATGTTTCACGAAGTCTCAAACCACTTTTGCAGGCCAGTAAAGTCATCAACATAAATTCAACAGATTGATGGCTTAAGTTGAATGACAGTAAGGAAAGATGATCTTGAGTTAAAGGAGTTAATGACTGGATCTCGGCGTTTGTAACTTTAGGTACGCGAATACGTAAATCGCTCGTTTGCACACTGATCATTGGGCGAAGATGTGCCAGCAGGCCTCTATTGTTACGCTTAACAAACTCAATTGTAAAGGGAGCTTCTTTTTCATTTGATATGATAAGATGATGATTTTCAATTGCCCAGATATAAAACTGAACTATATGCCCCATATAAGTATTTGCAGTTGAGTGCGCCAGTCCTCCCTCTTTAACGGCTTTTAATAAGTCGTTGCTACGGAAAAGGTATGTGGGTTTCAGGCGTTTCACAGGAGGAAAATGACTCCATGTAAGTTCTTCTCGTTCTAGAAATGACCAGTAACGAAGAAGTGCTCTGGCTGAAGAACTAATATCCTCTAGCCTCTTAACGGTTATCAAATCCAAAAACCACAAATTTACAATTTCTACAAAATGACCATCTTTATTATATAGTGTTGGTAATCCTGCAATATGTATGCCGGAGTTATAATCTATTGAATCGGAAATTATTTTTGCTGTTGCACCATGATTAATGCCGGCAGACTGGATTATTCTGGCCATCGCTTCGACTCCTTTTAGCTCAACTCTAAAGAAGATCATATCTCACTTAATATAGTATAAAAATCAATGTGTATTCAGGATGGATTTTATAAACATTCAAGGTGATATGCTTCGTAAAATTGTATGTGGTAGCAATGACTTATGTTCGTTGATTATGTGAGATATCAAAGAGCGATGGTTTTGTTACGGTTCAGCTCGGGATAAAAGGAATCAGCTTTTGACAGTATTAACAGATTTCTCTTAGGAATCGCTTCCCTGAAGTCCCAATAGAAACGATTAACTCAGATATGTCGTATACTGCTTCAGGGACGGGATTAAAGACTTAACGGGGGAGGATTTTTGTTGAATTTTTGGGTTAGCCCTGATTTTAGTGTTGTTGGGTTTGCAAACACACAAAGAACAATCTGCACCTTTTTTAGTTGGCTACTACAACGGATATGCATCTACTGCACCTCAGGTTGGTGCGCAACATAACCCGTCGATTCGGCACGTAAATCAACCACCACTTCTATGCTATCTTCATCCACCATCTGCTGGATATCATTAGCCCCACCAGAGTGGATTACTATATCTGGCGTCTGTGGTAAGTTTTCCCACGACTTGCTGTAGTAACCATCTGAGATGGATACCTCCACGAGCGAGTAAAGCAAGTGCCCGGGGATGCACTTGGCCAGTCGGATGACACCCGGTACACATAAACAATATGTTCATCGGATGAATCCCCACAATTTGTCCTGGTTTAGGTGACTAGGATAATTATTTTATAATTATTAAAGGGTTATGTTATTTTAGTGGAATGTCAATTATACTACTTGTACAATGTATGTCGCATGTATAGAAGTCGAGATAAAAAATGCAAGAATTTTGGGGAATCTTTGGCAGTGCACCTTTTGTAGCTATCGCTTGGATCTGTACAGTCATTAGCTGTATCTATGCCTTTATTCAAAAAAGCAATGTCACTAAGATCAAACAGCAATTCAATGATCTAAACATTACATATAATGGCCTAAAGGTTCAAAATAACGCTATTAAGCAAAAGAACGAGTATTTAGAAATTACTAATAATGAGTTAAAGATCCAGATTTCAAGTTTGGAACAAAAAATAATCCAAATCGAACAAAATGATATTCACGATAACTATCAAGAAGTGCATCAATATGGCCAACATAACTTTAACCAAGGTGTAATCAAAGGCGACTTTATTTACAACAAGTAAAAGTCCCGGATTTGTCTATGTGTGAAACAAGATTTGACATTCGAAAAATTGAAGGTGACTTCTACAATGTGGAGGCTCCGGAAAACAATGTTGACTCTATAATCAACGTTATCATTAGCGATATTGCGTCAGCTAATGTGAAGATTGACCGTAGTGATCGGTCTTTTCCTGCTAATGTTGCTACAAAAATCGCCCACAACATGCTTAATAGCAAGCGGCGTATAGTCTTGCAATACAAATCATACTCCTCTCATATTGAAAGAGCCTATACTCTTGCAGAACAAAATATAATCAATGGAAAACAATCAGCTATGGTGTTGCTGAATGAAATGTACTGCAATTCGCTAGAGAAGTTTGGGATCGATTCTTTTGAACCAGACATAGAAAAAGTACGACAGCACGCTGACGAAATCATCAGCGATATAATTAAACAGTTGAGGAAGTTCGTTTACAACTCAGCCAATGTAACTCAATACAAAGAACACGTAGAGATTGGCCTAAACGTTGTTGTCGCGCATGCCTTTGTTGAATGTTGTGTCCTGGAGAACCCGAACAATGCTACCAACTAAAGGCTCTCATCCAGAGATGAATGTTCTCTACATCGGAGGATATATTTTAAAAAAGCTTCATGAGTGTAAAAAAGGACGTATGACGATCACTCAACTAATGAAAGTTGGGGTCAGAGAGCTTTCTGTTTCTGTAGACCATATAATTTTATCGCTGGACTGGTTGTATATCATTTCAGCCATTGGCTACGATAGTAATGAGGTATTTATCAATGAAGCTACTTAAATTTCACCTGGAGATAGACGGTGAAAAAATACGGGAGATACCGTTTTTCGACAACTTAAACATCATTACAAGCAAAAAAGAGTCTGATGCGCCTGGCAACAGCGTTGGCAAATCAACTTTGGGAAGAATTCTAGACTATTTGTTTGATGGCTCAATTAAGCCTATATATATTGATGAAGAGTTTCAAACACCTAAACAAGAGATTGAAAGACTTTTCACCAAAAATGAAGTGTACGTATCACTAGAATATCTAGGTTTAGATAATCAACACAGTATTATCAAACGTAGACTTTCTACTGATGTGCAACTACAAAGCTATATTTTGAATGACCGCGAAGTAACAAGTAAAGAGTACATCTCTCATATCATGGGGAGCGTTTTCAATGTTCACTCTGCTAAACCAACGCTCAGAAAACTTGCTCCTAAATTCTTTAGAACAACACAGCACCGTATGACAAAAACAGTTAACTTTGACAACGGTAGGAACGTTTCTAAGTCGGATATCAGCACTGTTTTTCTATATTTGTTCAACTTCAATAACACTGAAATACTCAGTAAAGTTCATAAATTAAAGACTACTATCAAACGTTATGAAAGAAACTTAAAGTCATTCAACAGTGTGATTACTCAAGACAATATTATTAGTTCGATATCCAAAATAAAACGAGAACTTGCTAAGTTGGAAAAGTCTCTTTTATCGTCTGAAAAAGGGATCGACAAGCTAGAGATCGTATCTAAAATCAACACAATTGATGATGAGCAAAACACCTTATCTGATGAAATATTGTCTTTAGATTTAAAAATAAAAAATATCTTAGAAACTAATAAAATACTCAAGAATAATGAACAACTTCATTTGCTAGATGAGTTGCAGAAAATTTATGAATACGCAGCGGTTAAGATAGAATCTACGCTTGAGGATTATCAACAAGCACTTGCATTTCATACCCATCTTCTACGTACTAAGCGTGAGTTTGTTTCTCATGGGCTAGAAAAGCTTCAAAAGGAACATGAAAAAGCAATGCTTAAGTTCGTTCAGCTAAAGAGTCAGAAGCAGTGTCTTTTTGACGAACTTAAGTCGAAAAAGAAAATAGAAGAGATTTCTGACACAATGAAGGAAATTGGTGAACTCGACAAGAAGTTAGCCAAACTGACAGCTATCATCGAAAAAAGAGATGACATCAATTCAAAGTTAGTACTTGAAAAGCAAAGCTTAACTGAGTTTTCTGGAGAGCTGGAAACTGAGCTTACTAACGTAACCTCTTTTGAACAGAAATACATCGAAAATTTCAAAGAATACACTCGTGATTTTTATGGTGTTGAGTACAATTTCAGTCTTAATTTAGATCCAGAAAAAGGCGAATGTACTCCTCATGTAGACGATGTGGAGTCAAACAATGAAGGTGGTTTAAAGAGGCTTGAGGTTGTTACGTTCGACCTGGCATACATCAAGACCGTTTGTGATAAACAAGTTTTGAGACCTAACTTTGTTCTACATGATTCTATTGATGAAATCGATATTCAACATATTCGTAAAATCTTTGACGAGTCGATTAAATTATCAGGGCAACATATTGTCTCAATACTGTCTGATAAGCTAGTACAAGAAGATTACCAGAAGTATAAGCGTTACATCATTCTTGAATTATCTCAAGGTAACAAATTTTTTAAACTATAATATCGCTGGCTGCTAAATTAGCAGCCTTTTCTAGAATATTGTCATTTAATGTTGCAATGAAATGAAAATTTGAAACCCCACTGCTAAGTATTCTTTTTTTAATTAGTGCTTATTTTTTCTCCTCGCTGACTATAATATTTTATTATTTACCGCACAAGAAAGTTGCCAGTTCAAAGGTGAATGATCCTGCTCACCTAATATATACATATAATATTAAGATATGAGCCCGGTGAAAAATCTAAGACTGATTTTTCTTTAGCATATCAATCAATTCAATTTGTTGTTGCTCTGTCATATTTGCTATCAGGCATGCTAACTCTGCAGTCGTTTCGTTCTCACAAAAGAAGTAGTTAATAGGTACTCCAAGCTCATCGGCCATACGCTTGAGAGTATCAATGTCAGGAGTATGCCTCCCCTTCTCATAATGGTTCATGCGACCGCTCGCTGAACTGGGTTCCATGCCAATTCGGATACCCAATTCCTTTTGAGTGATCCCAGCTTTTGTTCGGGCTGCTTTGAGCCTCTCGGGTATCGGGTTTGGGTGAGCCACGTATTCATCATCATTGCCTTTGAGTGCTTAAATTGTCTAAGTTTCGTAGGTTTCTGTATACTTAGCAATTCTAAGTTTGTTGATTTGGATTTTTTTACAATGACGTCTGCAGTAAAGTTGCACCCCTTTATTTATAAGTTATTGATAGAAGATGATTTTGAGGAGTTTAGTGCAACCCATCTCAGGGATGCTTTGCTGAAAATTACAGATGAGTATGCTGATGTTGCGGAAGCCAGGAAGTTCATCCACCGACAACTTCTCAGGCTGGAGTCCCTTGGCTTCATAGATAAAATTGAAACTAGTGGTGGGCGCTCCAGAACTTTGTACAAGAAAACAAAAAACTTTTATTCAACCACTTTCATACCAAAAAAATTGCCTAAGAATTCGCGACTTATAGCTTTACCTATAAATGTGAAACCCTCCGTTTCGGAGGTTGATCTTTTCTTGGTTGATCTGATGAAAGAAAAAATTGTTCATGAAGCCAAACTAGCCGTGATTCTAAGCGAAATTGAAGAATACCAGTCTCTGATGGAACGTTTTCCAACCCAAAAAAGATACTTGATGGAACTCTTTCAGCAGGCAAAAAATCAGTCAGCAGAATTGCTTGGCAGAATTACTGCTTTATCTAAAGTGCTTGGGCATCATAGTGATGAGTATTCAGTATGCTGAGAGAATGGCAGAAAGAATGTACTAAAACTGCACTAAAAAAATATCAATCTGGATCGCGGCACTTTCTCTGCCTTGCTAGTCCAGGGGCGGGGAAAACAGTGATGGCAGCAGAGGTCGCAAGGCGAATGCTTGAACTCGATCTGGTAGACCTTGTCATATACTTTGCCCCCTCGACAGCTGTGGTCTCATCTGTAAAAAGTACCTTCTCACGTATTCTGGAAAGAAATTTTGATGGTTGCCTTGGGGCGGTTGGCGCTGCGTATACTTATCATAGTCTAATGTATTTCGAAAAGAGCTTCTGGGATTCTTTGAAGCGGTATCGGGTATTGGCTGTTTTCGACGAAATACACCATTGCTCTGGTGATTCTTTGGAAAATGCCAATGTTTGGGGGGGGAAAATACTTACTCAAGTTCAACACTGTGCCAGTTATACACTGGCATTAACAGGAACTCCATGGCGAACGGATAATACACCAATAGTGCTTTCAAATTACACTGATCCGGATGGGGTTGTTAGTTGCGATTATGTATATGGTCTACGTGAGGCTATCGAAGATAATGTTTGTCGTAAGCCTAAAATTGTCCTGATAAACAGTAATGATTTGACTTTTTCATCAGATAATATAATAAAAAATTTTGGTTCTATAGCAGATTTTTTGAGTGAAAGCATAGCTTCGTATCAATCAATAATTTGGCATCCTGATGCAATGAAATTTGTAATCAAAGCAGGATGTGAAAAGCTTCGTGAAGTACGAAAAGTTAATCCTGATGCGGGGGGATTGGTTGTTGCTTCATCAGTCGAGCATGCGTACAAACTATTGAGTATTTTAGAGAACGAATTTGGCCAAACCGCAACCATTGTGACATATCACGATAGATACGCCCTTTCTAAGATTATGCATTACCGACATGCTGCTACTGAATGGATTGTCAGTGTTGGTATGATCAGTGAGGGCACGGATATACCTCGACTGCAGATTTGCTGCCACCTAAGCACTGTAAAAACTGAGCTTTACTTCAGGCAAGTACTGGGGAGGATTTTACGAGTGAACCAAAACAAAAATCAGGAAGCTTGGTTATTTACAATGGCTACTGATGAACTGACTTTATTCTCCGGTCGACTTGCTGAAGAATTACCTGAGAACTATAAAATTTTACATACACAACAGGATGAATGGTCATTACCCGTACATGAGACATCATCTGTATCTCATGGCTTCATGGAAAGAAAGGAGACAAAAAAAATCGGAGAAACAGATCTGGAAATGGAATTCATTGAAGCGAGTACATCTTCTTTTTCTGTTTCAGATTATGCGATGAATCTAAAAATTAGTTCTCTATATAAACAAGTGATAGATGCATTTTTGTTTTCACCTGTTTAATCTTGGTTTCAATATTATGTAGAAAAAACTGAAAATTAGAATATTTCCCACTATTAATAGAAATAAAAAACTGGCTTGTTACGGCCAGTTTTCCAGAATTGCAAAGGTGTAGGTATGGTTTTTCTACACTAACCTCTCATGGTAACGAACTCTTCTGCCGCCGTCGGGTGAATAGCGACGGTATTGTCGAAGTCTTTTTTGGTTGCGCCCATCTTCAGCGCCACCGCGAAGCCCTGCAACATTTCATCCATACCAAAACCAATGCCGTGAATTCCGACAATCTTCTCTTCCGGCCCAACGCACACCAGCTTCATGCGGCACGGCTGGCGGTGAGTGGTGACGGCGGTATACATCGCGGTGAAAGAGGACTTATACACTTTCACCTGATCGTCGCCGTACTGCTCGCGCGCCTGCGGTTCCGTTAAACCAACAGTACCAATCGGCGGATGGCTGAAGACCACGGTCGGAATGTTGCTGTAATCCAGATGCTCATCCGGCTTGTTATTAAACAGGCGTTCAGAGAGGCGGCGACCCGCTGCAACTGCCACCGGTGTTAGTTCTACTGCACCCGTGTTATCGCCCACCGCGTAAATACCTTCAACGTTGGTGTTTTGATATTTATCGACGACGATATAGCCTTTTTCGTTAGTTTTAACGCCAGCGGCTTCCAGGTTGATGTTGTCATTGGCAGGCTCGCGACCAATCGCCCAAATCAGGCAATCTACCGTTTCACTGCGACCATCTTCCAGCTCCAGCGTCAGGCTGCCGTCGGCATTTTTCACCACCGCTTTCGGGATGGCGTTGGTGTGCAGCTGCGGGCCTTCGGCGTTCATCACTTCGACCAGCGTTTCAGAGATCATCGGGTCGAAGCTGCGCAGCGGCGCATGTTTACGCACAAACAGATGCGTTTTCGCGCCGAGGCCGTTAATCACGCCCGCCAGCTCAACGGCGATGTAACCCGCACCAACAACCGCCACGCGCTCTGGCAAAGCAGGAAGGGCGAAGAAGCCATCAGAATCAATACCGTATTCCACGCCCGGAATATCCGGGTGGCTCGGACGACCGCCGGTGGCGATCAGAATATGATCGGCCGTGATGGTTTCGCCGTTTACCTCCAGCGTTTTGGCATCAACGAAGCGGGCAAAGCCTTTGATTACATCAACGTTATTTTTACCGAGCACGTTTTCATAGGAAGTATGAATACGGTCGATATAGGCGGTACGGCTGGCGATCAACGTTTCCCAGTTGAATTTATTGATAGTGGTATCGAAACCATAATCCGGACCGTACATGTGGATCGCTTCACGGATTTGCGCCGCGTGCCACATCACTTTCTTCGGTACGCAACCGACGTTCACGCAGGTGCCGCCCAGCTCTTTGGCTTCAATCAGCGCGCATTTCTGGCCGTACATAGCCGCGCGGTTGATGGAGGCGATACCGCCGCTGCCGCCGCCGATGGCGATGTAATCATAGTGTTTAGTCATGACATATTGTCCTTATCGTTGATTACCGCGATTGTAGCGCGAGACGTAATAGGTGCCAGCAATGGCTGCAATTACTCCGGTACGATCCAGCTTACGGTGGCGTGCCCGGTGCCTGCCGGAACCAGTTTGCTGTGCAGCCACGGCAGCACGTTATTCATCTGCTGTTCCAGCTTCCACGGCGGGTTAATCACAATCATGCCGGAAGCGGTCATGCCACGGCGATCGCTGTCTGGCAGTACCGCCAGTTCAATTTGCAGAATTTTGCGAATGCCGGTCGCTTCCAGGTCGTGGATCATGCGTTTAATTTGCTGGCGCAGCACCACCGGATACCACAATGCGTAAGTGCCAGTGGCGAAACGTTTGTAACCTTCTGCTATCCCGCTGACCACCGCCTGATAGTCAGTTTTCATTTCATACGGCGGGTCGATAAGGATTAAACCACGGCGAGAAACCGGCGGCAATTTGGCCTTAAGTTGCTGGAAACCGTCGGCTTTTTCGACGCGTGCACGGCTGTCTTTCTGAAATTCAGAACGCAGCAACGGGTAATCGCTCGGGTGCAGCTCGGTCAGTTGCAGGCTGTCTTGTTCGCGCAGTAGCTGGCGAGCAATTAACGGCGAACCGGGGTAGTAACGCAATTGACCGCTACGGTTGAAGTGTTTTACCACATTGATGTACGGCTCCAGCTCCGCAGGCAAATCGTCCTGCTGCCAGATACGGGCGATACCTTCGAGATATTCGCCGGTACGCTCGGCATGTTCGCTGCCTAACTGATAACGCCCGGCCCCTGCGTGGGTATCGAGATAGAGAAACGGTTTATCTTTCTCTTTCAGCGACTCGATGATCAGGCTCTGAACGGTATGTTTTAGGACGTCGGCGTGGTTGCCAGCGTGAAAGCTGTGGCGATAACTGAGCATGGGTAAAGGTGTTCCGGTAAGTAAAAATCGGCCCGTATTCGGGGCGCACAAAAGCCTATCAGGACAGTATACCGAAAAGAGGCCGCCGCCGCGAAAGCGTAACGTTTCTCATTGAAATTCACTACACTTAACCCCATGCTACACACATTATGTAAAGCGCCTGTTGAGCGCTTCCTTAACCTCTTTAACCAGGACTGCGCTAATGACGAATCCGTTACTGACTCCCTTTGAATTGCCTCCGTTTTCTAAAATTCTCCCGGAACATGTCGTTCCAGCCGTGACTAAGGCGCTGAACGACTGCCGCGAAAATGTGGAGCGCGTAGTAGCGCAAGGGGCACCGTACACCTGGGAAAATCTCTGCCAGCCGTTGGCGGAAGTGGACGATGTGCTGGGGCGTATCTTCTCCCCGGTCAGCCATCTGAACTCGGTGAAAAATAGCCCGGAACTGCGTGAAGCGTACGAACAAACTCTGCCGCTGCTGTCAGAATACAGCACCTGGGTAGGGCAACATGAAGGGCTGTATAAAGCATATCGCGACCTGCGCGATGGCGATCATTACGCCACGCTGAACACGGCGCAGAAGAAAGCGGTTGATAACGCACTGCGCGACTTTGAACTCTCTGGCATCGGTCTGCCGAAAGAGAAACAGCAGCGTTATGGTGAGATTGCCACTCGTCTTTCCGAGCTGGGCAACCAGTACAGCAACAACGTCCTCGATGCGACAATGGGCTGGACCAAACTCGTTACCGACGAAGCGGAGCTGGCGGGGATGCCAGAAAGCGCGCTGGCTGCGGCAAAAGCCCAGGCTGAAGCGAAAGAACTTGAAGGCTACCTGCTGACGCTGGATATCCCAAGCTACCTGCCGGTAATGACCTACTGCGACAACCAGGCTCTGCGCGAAGAGATGTATCGCGCTTACAGCACCCGCGCCTCCGATCAAGGCCCGAACGCCGGTAAGTGGGACAACAGCAAGGTGATGGAAGAGATCCTCGCGCTGCGTCACGAACTGGCGCAACTGCTGGGTTTTGAAAACTACGCCTTTAAATCCCTTGCCACTAAAATGGCAGAAAATCCGCAGCAGGTGCTGGATTTCTTAACCGATCTGGCAAAACGCGCGCGTCCACAAGGCGAAAAAGAGCTGGCGCAACTGCGTGCCTTCGCCAAAGCCGAATTTGGCGTGGATGAGTTGCAGCCGTGGGATATCGCGTACTACAGCGAAAAACAAAAACAGCACCTCTACAGCATCAGTGACGAACAACTGCGTCCGTACTTCCCGGAAAACAAAGCGGTTAACGGCTTGTTTGAAGTGGTGAAACGTATTTACGGCATCACCGCTAAAGAGCGTAAAGATGTTGATGTCTGGCATCCGGATGTACGTTTCTTCGAACTGTATGACGAGAACAACGAACTGCGCGGCAGCTTCTACCTCGACCTGTATGCCCGTGAAAACAAGCGCGGCGGGGCGTGGATGGATGACTGCGTAGGCCAGATGCGTAAAGCCGACGGTTCGCTGCAAAAACCGGTCGCGTATCTGACCTGCAACTTCAACCGCCCGGTAAATGGTAAACCGGCGCTGTTTACCCATGACGAAGTGATCACCCTGTTCCACGAGTTCGGTCACGGCCTGCACCATATGCTGACCCGCATTGAAACCGCTGGTGTTTCCGGGATCAGTGGGGTGCCGTGGGATGCGGTCGAACTGCCGAGCCAGTTTATGGAAAACTGGTGCTGGGAGCCTGAGGCGCTGGCGTTTATCTCCGGTCACTATGAAACCGGCGAACCGCTGCCGAAGGAGCTGCTGGATAAAATGCTGGCAGCGAAAAATTACCAGGCGGCACTGTTTATTCTGCGCCAGCTGGAGTTCGGCCTGTTCGATTTCCGCCTCCATGCCGAGTTCCGCCCGGATCAGGGAGCGAAAATCCTCGAAACTCTGGCAGAAATCAAGAAACTGGTTGCCGTAGTACCGTCTCCATCCTGGGGCCGTTTCCCGCACGCTTTCAGCCATATTTTCGCCGGTGGTTATGCCGCAGGTTACTACAGCTACCTGTGGGCCGACGTGCTGGCGGCAGATGCCTTCTCGCGCTTTGAGGAAGAGGGCATTTTCAACCGTGAAACCGGACAGTCGTTCCTCGACAACATTCTGAGCCGTGGCGGTTCAGAAGAGCCGATGGATCTGTTCAAACGCTTCCGTGGTCGTGAACCGCAGCTGGATGCGATGCTGGAGCATTACGGCATTAAGGGCTGATCATTCAGTGAAAATCTGCTTAATTGATGAAACAGGCACCGGAGACGGTGCCTTATCTGTTCTGGCGACCCGCTGGGGGCTGGAACATGATGAAGACAACCTGATGGCGCTGGTATTAACGCCGGAGCATCTGGAACTGCGCAAGCGTGATGAGCCAAAACTTGGCGGCATCTTTGTTGATTTTGTTGGCGGGGCGATGGCGCACCGTCGCAAATTCGGCGGCGGACGTGGGGAGGCAGTGGCGAAAGCGGTGGGTATTAAAGGCGATTATTTGCCAGACGTGGTGGACGCTACCGCAGGGCTGGGGCGCGATGCCTTTGTGCTGGCTTCGGTCGGCTGCCGCGTGCGGATGCTGGAGCGTAATCCGGTGGTTGCTGCATTGCTCGACGACGGCCTGGCGCGTGGTTATGCGGATGCGGAAATCGGCGGCTGGTTGCAGGAGCGGTTGCAGTTAATTCACGCTTCCAGCCTGACGGCGCTGACCGATATTACTCCGCGCCCGCAGGTGGTCTATCTCGATCCGATGTTCCCGCATAAGCAGAAAAGCGCGTTGGTGAAAAAAGAGATGCGAGTCTTTCAGTCGCTGGTGGGGCCGGATCTTGATGCCGATGGATTGCTGGAGCCTGCACGCTTGCTGGCGACCAAACGCGTGGTGGTAAAGCGCCCGGACTACGCGCCGCCGCTGGCGAATGTCGCCACGCCAAACGCGGTAGTGACCAAAGGGCATCGCTTTGATATTTATGCCGGAACGCCGGTGTAAAAGTAAAGCAGGGTAGCGTTATCGCTACCCTGCTTTCTGCAAGAATAATTAATGGCTTTCGGGCGTCGCAATCATTCGTTTCAGCCACGGCACCATCAGCAGCATCACCACCGCAACGCCCAGCGTAACCAGGCCAATCTTACCAAACACGTTGGTATAGACGGGCAACGTCTCAAGTGGATCGGTAATGTTGTCTGGTACTGCGGTAAATGTTGCCACATAGCCGCCCAGCAAGAACGCGGCAGCCTGTGTCAGGAACCACATCCCGAGAATAAAGCCCATCAAATGCTGCGGCACCAGGGCAGCAATCATCGCCAGGCCAAGGGCGCTAATAAACAGTTCACCTAAGCTCTGGAATAAGTACACCAGCACGATAAACCATGGCGATGTCAGTCCTTGTGCATCAGCAAACCACATTCCCGCAGCGGCGGCTGTAAGAAAGCCCAGCGAGCACATAAACATGCCGAGAGTAAATTTCATCGGCATAGAGAGGTCTTTGCCTTTGTTACCCAGATGCGTGTAAATGCCTGCCAGTATTGGGCTGGCGAGTACCACCCAGAACGGGTTAAGCGCCTGGAAGCTGACCGGGTTGATGGAAAAGCCGAGAATTTCATGATGCACGTTGTTGATGGCAAAGAAGTTCAGCGACGTTGGCATCTGGGCGTAGAGAATGTAAAACACCACCGCTTCGAGCATCAGGACAAAGGCGACAAACATTTTATTGCGCCCGGTTTTATCCAGCTTGAATGCCTGACGAAAGAAAATGATGGTGACGACGATAGAGAGAACAATCAGCACCAGATTGGCGACTTCTACGTTGTGCATCAGCCATGCACATACGAAGATCATCACCACGCTGCCAAGTAACACGTACAACAGTTTGCTGAAGCTCATCGGCCGGAAGTCGGGTTCAGAACCAATGTCTTTCACCATTCCGCGACAGGCGATGTAAACCAATAGCGCGATAATTAACCCCGCACCGCACAGGTTGTAGGTGACTGAATAACCGAATCTATCAGCGATCACGGGGGCCAGCGATAACGCTATCAACGAGCCGATGTTGATCGACATATAGAACAGGGTAAATGCGCCATCAAGCCGCGGATCTTTCGGCGGATAGCACTTCGAAAGCAAGCTGGCTGGGTTAGCTTTAAACAGGCCGTTACCGACAGCGATAGTCCCCAGGGCGATGAAAATCAGGTCAGGCTTAAGTAGCGACAGGCCGGTCATGAAGTAGCCAATCGCCAGCACAAGTGCTCCGAGAACAATGGTGCGTTTGGTCCCCAGCAGGTGGTCGCCGACATAGCCGCCAATGGAAATGAGGCCATAGACCAGCGCAGCAAAAGCACCAAAAGTGACAAAAGCCTGTTCTTGCGAGAATCCAAGCTGCTTAACGAAGAAAACCGCCAGTACGCCCTGCACGCCGTAGTAGCCGAATCGCTCCCATAACTCGACAAAAAAGATCATGAAAAATGGGCGAGGTTGCTGCAGCATCCCCATGGGTGTTGTTGTATTCATATTTATTAACCTTCCAATACCATCCTGAAAAGTATGAACGCGTAAGGGATAACGCGCGAAAAAGTTTACATCTGTCAGAGATTCTTAATATTGATGCGGTGAATAGATTAATACACTATTACAACAGAAAATAACCAGCTGATCACACTAATGATGGAAAATATGATGGTGTTAAATGTTGTATTGGCTGGGGATTTTGATTGCGTACGCAGATCGTAGGCCAGATAAGGCGTATACGCTGCATCAGGTAACAAGGCGCGCCAAAAAGCAAAACGCCCGCATATGCGGGCGTTCAGGAACACGTCGTGGAGGGAAGATTATTCTTCTTCGTCGCGCAGCGGAACAATCAGCATATCAACGTGAACGGTGTTGATCAGCTGACGTGCGGAAGACATCAGTTTGCTCCAGAAGTCCTGGTGGTGACCACAAACCACCAGATCCATATCGTATTTCTTGATTGCATCGACCAGAACCTGGCCCAGATCGCCGCTGCCGCTCAGGGTTTCAGTGATTGGGTAGCCTGCATTAGTGGAAAGCTCGGTCAGCGCATGATGTGTCTCTTCAGAGATGCGTTTCTGCATATCACCCAGATTCACATCAATAAGCCCGGTGTATAGGTCAGAGTAGTTTACATCTACGTGGATCAGAGAAACTTTCGCATTGTAGGGGCGAGCCATAGAGACTGCTTTCTCTACCAGAACTTTGCTTTCCGGGGAGAGATCGACCGCGATGAGAATGTGTTTATAAGCCATAGTGTTACTCCTTCCATAAAGTTGTCGATGACTGGCCAGCTAGCGTTTCTTGTGCCGTTACGTCACCCGCGTCCTGCGAACTACGTGCGCGGGGCTAACCCAGCCGTAAAGATTCAGTGTTAAGACCATCCTTACCTTATAGCGACCCGGATGATCCGTCAATCCGCCTTGCTTACCCGTTAGATAAACAAATTTTCGACATGAATATATTGATAGTGGTTAACCTTCTGGAAAAAAAACAACCTGATCTCCTACACTATCTATAGAGCCGCTCGGATGTTGGTCACCACAAAAGCGGTTTCTCCAGGACCTGGTGTTAACTGATTGGCAGCGTATCGGGAGCGGTAGCCCCGGGGTGGAACTCCGCGGGCAGGTCGCCGGGGAGGAGGTATGATAAGCACCGTCGCATTATTTTGGGCTTTATGTGTCGTTTGCATTGTTAACATGGCGCGCTATTTCTCATCACTACGCGCGTTGTTAGTGGTACTGCGTAACTGCGATCCATTGCTCTATCAATATGTTGATGGAGGGGGCTTTTTTACCTCACATGGCCAACCCAACAAACAGGTGCGTCTCGTTTGGTATATCTATGCCCAACGTTATCGCGATCATCACGATGATGAGTTTATTCGCCGCTGTGAGCGGGTGCGTCGGCAGTTTATTCTGACCAGCGCATTGTGTGGTCTGGTGGTGGTCAGTCTGATTGCATTGATGATTTGGCATTAAGCACTTCAGCAAAAATAACGCATAAAAAAAGCGGGCCAGTAAACTGACCCGCTCGTTTTGGTGCGTGCGATTACAGGAACTGCAAGGAGAGCCAGTACAGCCCGCCGGAAAGCAGTACCGCAGCCGGAAGGGTAAACACCCAGGCCATCAGAATACTGGTTACGGTTTTACGCTGTAAGCCGCCGCCATCTACCACCATCGTCCCCGCGACAGAAGAGGAGAGTACGTGAGTAGTGGAAACCGGCATCCCGGTATAGCTTGCCAGGCCGATAGACACTGCCGCCGTCATCTGGGCAGACATCCCCTGAGCGTAGGTCATGCCTTTCTTACCGATTTTCTCACCGATAGTCGTTGCCACACGACGCCAGCCAATCATCGTACCGATACCTAACGCCAGCGCGACCGCCATGATGATCCACACCGGTGCATACTCGATGGTGCTAAGCATGTCGGACTTCAGTTTCTTCAGCAGGCGCTGATCGTCAGCACTCACACCAGGCATCTTCACCACTTTGTCGATAGTGTCAGAAACGCACAGCATAATGCGGCGCATCTGGCTACGTTGATCAAGCGACAGCTTGTCGTAGCTTTCCACATCGGTAGTCAACATGCCTTTCAGGCGGTTGAGCGCGTTAATGGTATTCGACGGATGGCAATGGAACTCCGCAGGTTGCGTTGCGCCAGCTTCCGGAGCCGGTACTAACTGATCAGCACCGGTAGCCTGTTTCAGCAGCGCAGGGTGCTGCTCAAAGTAAGCTTCCACGTTGTTGATGGCATCACGGGTACGGGTGATTTCGTAGCCAGTGGCATTCATGTTCACCACGAAGCCTGCTGGTGCGACGCCAATCAATACCAACATAACCAGACCAATGCCTTTCTGACCATCGTTCGCGCCGTGCGAAAACGCCACGCCGATAGCGGAAAGGATCAGCGCAATACGCGTCCAGAACGGCGGCTTTTTCTTGCCGTCTTTCTTTTCACGCTCCGCTGGGGTCAGGTGGATACGGGCGCGTTTCTTGGTGCCGCTCCAGTAGCGACGCAGCAAGAAAATCAGACCGCCAGCAAACACCAGGCCGACAATAGGGGAAACGATCAGAGAACCGAAAATACTTAATACTTTCGGGATATTGAGTGCATCCACCACTGACGTCCCGGTCATCAACGCATTGGTTAAACCAATCCCGATGATCGCGCCAATCAGCGTATGAGAGCTGGATGCAGGTAAACCAAAGTACCAGGTACCCAGGTTCCAGATAATCGCCGCCAGCAACATAGAGAACACCATGGCAAGGCCATGAGACGATCCCATATTAAGCAGCAGATCCGTCGGCAGCATATGCACAATGGCATAGGCAACACTCAGACCACCCAGCAAAACACCCAAAAAGTTGAACACCGCCGCCATAACCACGGCGAGCTGAGAACGCATCGCGCGGGTATAGATAACGGTTGCCACGGCGTTGGCTGTGTCATGGAAACCATTGATGGCTTCGTAGAACAGCACAAAAGCCAGTGCAAGCAATAATAACAGCCCGGTATGCAAATCCAGGCCAGCAAACAAATGTAGCATAGGACGTTACGCCATTTTGAGGACATGAACGCGGCGCATTATCAGTGACTTTCGCGGCGCGGGCAAAGTGAAATATAGACTTTTTTTGATTTGCCTCCTGTATGGATTTCACTCAAAAAATAATTATCTTATATAATTCAGGTAAATACTTCCTTTTAGTAATATTGATGCTGGTGCGACCACTGAGGAATCTTTACAATTCACGCCCGTTTTTTCTTAGAGGAGCGCAACGTGGAAAGGTTTGATGCCATTATTATAGGCGCTGGTGCGGCGGGTATGTTCTGTTCTGCGCTGGCAGGTCAGGCAGGACGCCGGGTTCTGCTGATCGATAATGGTAAAAAACCAGGGCGCAAAATCCTCATGTCTGGCGGTGGGCGCTGCAACTTTACCAATCTTTATGTCGAACCGGGCGCTTATCTGAGCCAGAATCCGCATTTTTGTAAGTCTGCACTCGCGCGTTTTACCCAGTGGGATTTCATTGATCTGGTCAATAAACACGGCATCACCTGGCACGAGAAAACGTTAGGGCAACTCTTCTGCGATGACTCCGCGCAGCAGATTGTCGACATGCTGGTGGATGAGTGCGAGAAGGGCAATGTGACCTTCAGATTGCGTAGCGAAGTGCTGAGTGTGGCGAAGGATGAAACAGGCTTCACGCTTGATCTGAACGGCATGACTGTCGGTTGCGAAAAGCTGGTCATCGCGACCGGTGGGCTGTCAATGCCGGGGCTGGGCGCGTCGCCGTTTGGTTATAAGATTGCCGAACAATTTGGCCTCAACGTGCTGCCGACCCGCGCGGGTCTGGTGCCATTCACTCTGCATAAACCGTTGCTCGAAGAGTTACAGGTGCTGGCAGGCGTGGCGGTGCCTTCCGTGATTACCGCTGAAAACGGCACCGTTTTCCGTGAGAACTTACTCTTCACCCACCGCGGCTTATCTGGACCGGCGGTGTTGCAAATTTCCAGCTACTGGCAACCGGGTGAATTTGTCAGTATCAATCTGCTACCGGATGTGGACCTCGAAACCTTCCTGAATGAACAGCGTAATGCACATCCGAATCAGAGCCTGAAAAACACACTGGCGGTTCATCTACCGAAGCGGTTGGTTGAACGTTTACAACAACTCGGGCAAATCCCGGATGTTTCGCTAAAACAGCTCAACGTGCGTGACCAACAGGCACTGATTAGCACATTGACCGACTGGCGCGTACAACCCAACGGCACTGAAGGCTATCGCACTGCCGAAGTGACGCTCGGCGGCGTGGACACCAACGAACTCTCTTCACGGACGATGGAAGCGCGCAAAGTGCCAGGGCTGTACTTCATCGGCGAAGTGATGGACGTCACCGGCTGGCTGGGGGGCTATAACTTCCAGTGGGCGTGGTCGAGTGCATGGGCTTGTGCGCAGGATTTGATTGCAGCGAAGTCGTCCTGAGCTATTTCCTAAAGATGAAAATTATTAGAGTCGCATTAAAAATGAGCTAATTTTGATAGTGGTTATCTTGTGATTATTTTCTAATGAGCCTGTGAACTGAAACCCTCCAGGCTTAACATAAGGTGGAAGGAAAGGTGATTGAAAACTCACCCAGTGGCCAGATCTTTATAAAATATGAACAGGCTGAAAAAATCAGCAACTTTGCTGTTTTTTTATACTTAACCACTATGCATTAATGCTGCGTTATTTCATGATACCTAAGAAAAACCAGCGTTACGCAAATAATCAACGCTGGTTTTAACCGGTACGTTGCAATTATTTTTTAGCAGAACCCGCTTCTAATATTGAAACGATTGAGAACAACGTAAAGCATACCGCTCCCAAACCGACCAGAACCCGCGAAGGAATAAAATACCCTATGTCGGTCTGCGCCATTTCCGCAAGAAACGATGCCAGGAAAAGGCAAAACAGGCAGGTGAAGACGGGAATCATCGGTATTCTGTTGGCTAACGAACAGGTACGTCTCCAGACCAGTGCCAGTAGCCAGACTTTTGAGAATATGCTGTAACAGATCATTCCGAGGCAAATGAGGATAATGCCGGGAGCCAGTCGGGCGCTTGCATCGGAGCTGACTAACACGTATATGCCCTGCAGCACCGTGATTGAGCCGAGAATAATAACCCAATAACACCACAGCCAGTGCTCTTTGGATGAGAACGTATTACGTGTTTGATGGACGATTGTGGCAACAAGGCCAATTAGACAGGCACAGATTGCGGTTAACCCAAGCAATACGTGACCGGCGACATAATGCGGAGTTATGTCGGCACTACGTAACAGCGTAATAGACCAAATGAAACCGAGCAGGGTGAGTAAAACGGGAACAGCAATGAGGCAATTACCGATTAATGACGAATAAGCCTGTACCGGTGTTCCATCGCTCTTGCTCCCTGCTGCGTTTTTGGGAATGAGCAGAAAGTGACCGGATGACGCTGCCACTGTCGATACACAGGCGGCAATCATACCAACGCCAAAAATAACATGGCCGGCAACAAACTCGTCTGCCATCACATCATTGCCTGCTAACAGTGCCCAACCCCATATCATGGTGATAATTGACCCCGCATAGCCAATAATGGGGAACAATGTATTGTAAAACGTATTAACGCCGCGCGTGAGCTGCGAAATGATAATAAATGCGGTAGTGAATAATGCCAGGCATATGGCTGCCAGAGAAATCAGCACATGACCCGCGACGAAATACTCACTTTGCCCAGAACTTTCCAGCACAAAGCCACCTAACGCGATACAAATTAAGCCCATAATTAAAGGGATTAATTTGAAAAGCCACCCGATATATATGTTCACTTTAAACTCCTCAGGTATCCCTGCTAATATTGAAATGTGCATTAATGATAATTTCAGCCTGTTAATATAATGACGAGATATCATTAAAGACAAATGCATAGCATAACTATAGCGGGATTTACTTTGCAGAGCGCTACTTTTCAGCGTTCAAAAGGCCATGGTAAATAAATATTTATCCTAAGATTAATTCTTATTCTGTTGTTTTTTACAATTATCTTCCAGGGAGGGATTCTTTTTCATTATTTGGTAAAAGACCGGATGGTATCGGTGCTTAAAATCATCGAACATATAAGTATTATTGCTTTGTATCATCGTAAAAATGTCTTTCAGACATGTGTCATTTATTTTGTTACTAACAAGTCAAAAATATCACGGGTTATTTATGAAAGTATTTCACAATATATTTAAGCACTTCTCTTCAAACCATCAAGATAAGCATTCAGATAAAGTTAACAGTCATCAACACCATGGCAATGTTGATAAAAAACATCGTTCAAAGATAGTTGAAATTGATAAGCTGGATAAACATTCGCAAATAGATAACGATTTTGGCCTGCATATCATCTATTTCCTGCAACATGGCTGCTGGAACGTAACTGAACATAGTCCTCAGATAGAAAAAATATGGTTTTACAATAGTGAGCCATCTATAGATATTAAAGAATATAATAGTTTCGCCGATAATACTACTGACACGTTTATCTTTACAATTATACCAGACAATAACCATGTGATAAAATTATCGTCTCCCATTACCGTTACGATTGAGCGTAAGGACGGTTATTATTTTATTAATTTCTCCGGGGATAAATCAGACATAATTTATAAAGTTGATGGGTTTTCTATCATACCTGAAAATTTTTTTACTCTTCTTAGCGGTAATTTTAAAGCTGACTGGCGTTGGGCTGTCTCTAAAGAGACGTTTACTAAGGAAAAGTTTGATAGCTATGTTGAATCTGTTTTTTCAAAAATAGACTTTTATAAACAGTGTGGTGTGATTAACCCAAAAAATCCCAACACGGCTTATTTTGGCGATACAGATGGAAGAGTGGGCGCTGTACTTTATGCATTGCTCGTTTCAGGGCATATAGGCATCAGGGGAGAGGGGTGGAGTTTATTATGTCAATTATTAAAACACGAAGACATGGCTTCATTCGCATATGAAAATAAAAAATTGAAAAAACTCTTCACTTTATTAGATACGAGAGACATGATCTTGAATGAGTTGCATCAACATGTTTTTTTAAAAGGCGATGCGATTACCCCTTGTATCTTCCTTGGGGATCATACAGGCGATAGATTTAGTACTATTTTTGGTGATAAATATATCCTTACTTTGCTAAATTCTATGCGAAATATGGAGGGTAATAAAGATAG
>ERZ1026846.425-NODE-425-length-33100-cov-30.840581_pt1 | contig 33100 bp, 28 predicted proteins | sample MGYA00380153_ERZ1026846 | MGnify/ENA primary metagenome ERZ1026846 (study PRJEB33269, sample SAMEA4719789) | human gut metagenome | biome: human-associated habitat; feature: organic feature; material: feces | place: Cameroon | collected 2013-10 ...
TCTCTTGTAAATTTAAAATAATTAGGGCTGCCCGTTTCTTTTTGGACAGCCCTTTTTAAAATATAGTTACTAAATTTACCTGACAAAGTGGGTATGTTTTGGTTATAGCTTGCTGAGAACAAGGAAAACTTGGTAAAAATCATTTCGTTTGAACTGAAAACCTGTCCTTTTTAACGAGCGTTTTTTGGGACAAAAATTCAAAGGTGCTTGCCGAAAAAAATCTTGTGTAGTATATTGAGCGAATATATTGTCTAGAGTTGCATTCAATTTATGACGGTGTAAATGCGTGCTGATTGTTTTCGTTTTGATACGCTTGTTTTGGACTGTTTTCTAAATTACAAAAGGTTTGGTGTTTTAAATTTATGTTCGGATTAAAGTTAAAAAATTGGAAGGCTTTGGGAGTTTTTTTATTTTTATTTGTTTTTTTGGGAACTGAAGTTTTTTCTCATGCTTCTGGAACTGTAGAAGAGTGTTCATTCGGAGTTTTCCGTTCGCAGTACGGCGATATGTTCGATGTGCGCTACTGGCAGAATCAGCTTGATGACAATTATTATTTTCACACCGGACTTTATGATGATGCGATTAATTTTGCCTGGGCTGCGAATTTTCTTGGGATTTACTGGGGCGCAGGCTACAATGCAAAAATAATGAATCACAAGGCGTGGCCTCACAATCTGACCGATATGGACGTTTGCATAATGGCAGGCATTCCGTCTCTTGGACTTGGAGTGCGCGCAAGCTATTACGACAAAAATGTTTACAAAGGACTTGGCACTGCCGCTCCTAAAGTTGAAATCGGAAAAACTTTTGAATCAGTTCCTATTAAGCTTGGATTTGAGGCGGAAGGAAAATTCAGATACTGGAAATCTCTTTGTCTTGATGTGGCGCAAATTCCTTTTATTTTAAAGCTGGATTTTTCACCGGATGGAATGCGTGGAGTGGGCGGAACTTATACTGTAATGCCGACTCTCAAATATCCTTCTGCTGTAAATGAAGTTTCTGGGCTTGCTCCGATGCAGGGATTTTCTTTTTGGGCTGGCTGGAAATGGAATATTCTTGACAATTTAAAATTTGGCTTGCGTCCGTCATTTATGATGAATTTCAACTGCGTAAACACTGCGGATAATTCCGTAAACAAAAGGATTTCTGAACTTGAAGAAGACGGAGTTGGAAAAGTTGTAGAAAACACAAACTGGATCCCAGAAAACGGAAACACAGAGTGGCGCATTAGTGTTCCTTTTTCAGCACTTTATGATGTTACAGAAAATGTTCAGTTTATCGTTGGTTTTAAATGCGGATTTTACTGGGCGAATTTTGACCACATGAGCGAAATGCATAGTGGCGGACGAAACTTGCACGGAACTGTAAACGAAACTGGATTCGCTCTTGGTGTTAAAGCCGAAATGAATGAGAATGCGGTTTTCCAGATAGGTGCTTCATATATAAGACAGCTTTCTTTGAATCCAGAAGGAAACACAACCGGCTCGCCTAAAGATTACGAAACAGACGCTCCAAACGTTTCACTTTCAAATCTTTTTGACCAGCCTGTTACAGCCTCGCTTACATTGCGGTTTTAATTCAGATTATTTCACAACATATTTTCCGTCTGAAATTTCTGAAATTGTGAGCGTGGTTGTATGTTTTATTCTGTGGCTGTAGGTTGCCTTTAAATACATTTCTTTAGTCTGCAAATTTATTCCTGAAAAGAATTCGATTTTTGTAACTTCCTGCTCACAGTTTATTGTTGCGATTGTTCCAGGATTGATTCGTGCGTAAGATTTTGTTGAGTCATCAAATGTAAAACCAATTACAAATGCAGTGTCTTTTGTTGTGTCCTTTATGCTCAGTTCAAAACTTTCATCTGTTCCGAAGTGACAGGCAGAAAATACAACTGCGGATGCAATCAGTGTAAAAATTAAAATGTTTTTTTTTGTTTTCAGATAAAACATTGTACAACATGATAGTATTTGTTCTTATTCTAGTAAAGTTTAAAATTAAACAGATATATTTTTTATGGAAGAAAAATTGTAATGGTTTTTGGACTGACTTTAAAATAAGAAAAAATCATAAATGAGGTATTCGCAAAATATCCTCAGATAAAAAAATCGTTGTTTATGAAAGCCGTGCAGAAGGAAATTTCCGCAAAGGTTCCGATATAGATTTGATGATACTTGATGAAGAAATTCCAAGTTCTGTTCTTTTAAAACTTGTAAACGATTTTGACGGTTCCTTGCTTCCAACAAAAGTTGACATATCGATTTTTTTTAAACTCACAATCCAAGATTTGATTGACCACATAAAAAGGGTCGGGCAGTTTTTTTATCAGAAATAACGAGCGTTGAGAAAATCCGCGTTTTATGCTAATCTCTTCTATATATTTATCTTTTTGACAATTCGAGGAATCTTATGAAACTTTGGGAAAACGGCGCTTTTCTTTCGGGCGGAAAATTAGTTGAGTCCGTGCCGGGTAAAAATCCGGCTGACTGTGCTAAAAACACTATTTCTTATTCTATCTTGCAGAGGCACAATACTTCGGGCGATGCTTCTAAACTGAAAATCAAATTTGACAAAATTACTTCGCACGATATTACTTATGTTGGAATTATTCAGACGGCGCGCGCGTCGGGGCTTGAAAAGTTTCCGATTCCTTATGTTTTGACTAACTGCCACAACTCGCTCTGCGCGGTTGGCGGAACGATTAACGAGGACGATCACATGTTCGGGCTTACTTGCGCCCAGAAATACGGCGGAATCTATGTTCCTCCGCATCAGGCTGTAATCCATCAGTTTGCGCGCGAGATGCTTGCAAAGTGCGGCGACATGATTTTGGGTTCAGACAGCCACACCCGGTACGGCGCGCTTGGAACTATGGCGATTGGCGAGGGCGGCGGCGAGCTTGCTAAGCAGCTTCTGGGAAAGACTTACGATGTTAATATGCCGGGCGTTATCGCGGTTTATCTGACCGGTTCTCCTGTTCCGGGCGTCGGCCCTCAGGACGTTGCTCTTGCGATTATCAAGGCTGTTTTTGCGAACGGCTACGTTAAGAACAAGGTGATGGAATTTGTGGGTCCTGGAGTTGCGAATCTTTCCGCTGACTTTAGAATCGGCATTGACGTTATGACGACTGAAACAACCTGTCTTTCTTCAATCTGGTCAACTGATGAGAAAATCCGCGAGTTCTATTCAATTCACGGAAGGGAAGGCGACTACAAGGAATTGAATCCGGGCGCTGACGCTTATTACGACGGCGCGATTGAGCTTGACTTGGGCGAAATCCGCCCGATGATTGCGCTTCCGTTCCATCCGTCTTGCGCATATACAATAGAAGAAGTTAACAAGAATCTTATGGACGTTCTTGAAGAGACTGAAAAGCGCGCGAAAGTTTCGTTCGGCGACAAGGTGAACTTTACGCTCAAAAACAAGGTGATTGACGGAAAACTTTACGTTGACCAGGGCGTTATCGCAGGCTGCGCCGGCGGCGGTTTTGAGAACATCTGCGCGGCTGCCGACATCCTAAAGGGAAAGGACACTGGAAACGGAAAATTCCTTTTGAACGTTTATCCTGCTTCAATGCCGGTCTACATGGAGCTTATGAAGAACGGAGCGTTCGCCTCGCTTGTTGACGCGGGCGCAATCGTTAAGACTGCTTTCTGCGGACCTTGCTTCGGCGCGGGCGACACTCCTGCTAACGGCGCTCTTTCAATCCGCCATTCTACAAGAAACTTCCCGAACCGCGAAGGCTCGAAAATCCAGAACGGTCAGCTTGCCTCTGTTGCGCTTATGGACGCACGCTCAATCGCTGCGACTGCCGCAAACAAGGGTTTCCTGACTGCCGCCACAGACTTGGCTGACGGCGAGTTCAGCAAGAAAAAATATTTCTTTGACAAGACAATCTACGAAAAGCGCGTTTACGACTCAAAGGGCGTTGCGCATCCGGAAGTTCAGATTCAGTTCGGACCGAACATCAAGGACTGGCCGGAGATGCGGCCGCTTTCTGACGACATTCTGCTCAAGGTTGTATCTGAAATCCACGACCCGGTTACAACTACGGACGAGCTTATTCCTTCGGGCGAGACTTCAAGCTTCCGCTCAAATCCGCTTGGACTTGCGGAGTTCACTTTGAGCCGCAAAGATCCTGCCTACGTTGGACGCGCAAAGGCTGTCCGCGACAGGTCGGAAGAGGTCAAGGCGGAAGTTAGCCGCGCGGAAAAAATCCTTGAGGAAAAGTATCCTGAGTTCAAGGGAAGAATTGAAAAGGCCGGTCTTGGCTCTACAATCTACGCTGTTAAGCCGGGCGACGGTTCTGCGCGCGAGCAGGCGGCAAGCTGCCAGAGAGTTTTGGGAGCGAGCGCGAATATTGCAAGCGACTACGCCACAAAACGCTACCGCTCGAATCTGATTAACTGGGGAATGATTCCGTTCCTTTATAAGCAGGGCGATACGGCCGCGACAGAGAATCTTCCGTTTGCGAACGGCGACTACATTTTTGTTCCGGGTGCAAAAAAGATGATTGCGGAAAAACTTCCTGGCGTAAAAGCCTACGCAGTCCGCGCCGACGGCACAACCGCCGAGTTTGACCTTGCAACCGGCGACATGACCGACGACGAGCGAAAGATTATTCAGGCCGGATGTCTGATTAACTTTTACAGGGGATAACCAGCCGATGCGTAATTGGCAGGCTTGAACCGACAAGGTATAACTGAAAAGCTCTGTTTTGCTGATGTGAAACAGGGCTTTTTTTTTTCGGTGCGTAAAACGCACTTTCGCACCCGCTTTATTCTCTGTAAAATATTGTTATATCAAATTTTTAAGTTTTTTTTTATGTGCTTGCAATTCAGCCATTCTAAAAAATAGAAGATATCATAGAAGTTTGTCGGCAAAAAGCCACTCCTTCGCTTGTAAAATGTTTTGTTTTCGGCGAAGGAGTTTTTTTTAATCGTTCATTATTAAAAAATCTTAGCTTCATTGCTGCGCGGTGCTTGTTTAAAAATCGTTTTCATCGTTTGTAATCAGAATTTTTTCCGTGAATTATAGAGTAGTGCAGTGCAAACGGAGCAAATTCTCTTTGTGGCAACTAAATCTTTTTACATTTTATCTTCCTTATACACAACAAATCTGCTTTTTTTTCAAAAAAATCTCAAAATCGGTGCGTAAAACGCACTTTCCCCCCCCGATTTGCCTTGTAGAATACTGTTATATCAACTTTTTAAGGGGTTTATTTTATGAAAAAATTTTTAAAAACATTGGCAGTGTTTGCGGCGGTCGCAGCACTTGGATTTGGATTCGCATCTTGTGCTGATGACGATGATGACGGTGGCTCTTCAGCTCTTGTTGCATTCTCTAGAGTAAATTCTGATGGTAAAACTGAAACCATTAGTTTTTACAGTGATAACACCTATGCCGTTCATATCTATTATGAGGAAACTAATTTTGGTGTAGCTGGTATTATGGATTTAGATGTTCAGAAGGGTACTTATACAGGTGATCCGACAAAAGATGGCTCTGTAGTTTGTACATCTGTAAGCCAAGTTGATAAAGAAAAAATGGGGAAACTTATGATGGGAGCAGTGATGTCTGGTCAAAAATCATTAAAAATCACCAATTCAAACTGTCCGCTCGTAGCTCTTGATTCAAGCAAAGTTGAAACGAGAGAATGCACAATCAGTGGTACAACGCTCACTGATGACGAAGGCGGCAAATACACACGAAAATAACTTATTTCGCGTATATTTTTTCTCCACGCAAGCAAGCCTTGCGTGGATTTTTTTTAGGGTTTATACAAATCTTAAAAAACTCTAGTCAAGGTCTTGAACGTAAACATGCCTTGACCAGACGTATTGCCAGTGTGTAAAACGCACTGAACCAAATCGCTGCAATTTGCTATACTTTGAAACTGATGAATGAAAACACTGTAAAATTCGACAAAAAGCATTTTTTTATTGTTGCACTCACAATCTTCATTTTTAGTGTGTGCGATTTTCTTGTGGCTTATTTTTTTCAGGACGTCTTAAAATCGCCGTTTTTCTTTGACACTATTTTTATGATTGCTGCCCTGTTTCTGTTCGGGCCGATTGCCTCTCTTATTGAATATATTCTGTTCATTTCTTTTACCTGCATAAAGCTTAAAATCCTCTACGGAAAAACTGATTTTGTGTTCTTGTACACGCTTTCTGCATTTACGATTATTCTTGTAACCTGGCTTTTTATCCGCAAAAAGGAAAATCTCAATAAGGGCTTGAACCTGACTTTTCTGTACATTCTTACCGCTTCGGTTGTCGCCGGGCTTTCGTGCAGTGTTGTTTCGGGCTTTATAAATTATTATTTTGCGAATTGCTTGTTCCAAATAGAATGGAATTTCAACATATTTATTTTTGCTTTCAACAGCGAATATATGGATTTACTTACCTCCTCAATTATAGGCCGCATTCCAGTTACCATTTTAGACAGAGTGGTTACGACTTTTTTGGGCTTTGGAATCAGCAAGTTGTATAGTAGAATTATATACGGGGAGAGGTAAAAATCGGCGGCAGTATGCTGACTTTGATTCGATATGGAAAATATGAAAAAATTCCTTTTGCTGTTTTCAGTTGCCATGCTTCTTCTTTCATGCAAGCAAAAAGCTCCGGATAAAATCTACAACACAGATGTAATCTGCGACTCCTGGAACGAATTTTGCGAAAAGAAGGACTCTTCTTCGCTTTTGTATTTTATCGACACGCTTAAGCGCTTTGACACTAAAACTTTTAATAACGACATGGCATTGAAAACCTCTGTGCAGAATCAGATTGCGTTATGCATTTCCCTTGCAGAAGGCTTACAGCCGCTAATATTGGAAAAAGAAAATCATAAGGAAGAGATTTTGCTTGCCGTTCACGAAATGGACAAGGTTTTTATGAATTTTCTTAAAAACAAAAACGAATCTCTTAAAGAAACGCACCAAAAACTGTACGTATTCTTCATTTATTTTACGCTTACGATTTTGATTGGCGGAGCGATTCTTGTCGTTTTGAACATAAAAGAAGGGCTTGAAAAAGATAAAATGCTTTACAGTTCGCAAGTCTTTTTGAAACATTCGATTTTGATTCAGGAAGCTGAGCGGAAAAGAATCAGCCGTGAGCTTCACGATAGCGTTGCGCAGAATTTGCGGTATGTTTCTCTTCTTGCAGAAAATATTTCTGACAAAGACACGGCGGCTAAAATTATTGAAACGCAAAATCAAAATATCGAGAACATCAGAAATCTTTGCTACAACCTGACTCCGCCGAGCATTACAAAAGACAATCTGCTTTCTTTGGTGAATGTTTTTGCACAAAAGATTTTTGGCGAATCTTTTCAATTCCGTCTGATTGCGGAAAACGATGTTGATTTTTCTTGCTTGAATGCCGACGAGCTTTTGAATATTTACCGGATTGTGCAGGAAGCGCTGCAGAATATAAAAAATCACGCGGGCGCAAAAGAAGTTACGGTGTTTTTTAAGAGAAACCCACTGGCGGCTGAGCCTGTTGAACCTGCCAGGCAAAAAGCGGCATTGTCAAAGGCCATTTCGGCACGAGCGATGACCGCAAAAAATCCACGAAGCCATCTTAAAATCATAATTTCTGACGACGGCTGCGGAATGGACGAGGAGCTTGTAAAAGAGATAAACTCCGCCATTTTTGAAAAGTCCAAGGAATCCCATTTTGGAGTCCGCAATATTTGTGAGAGGGTAAAGCTTCTTAATGGAAAAGTGACGTTTTCTTCTGCCCCGGATTTTGGAACGCATATAACGGTGGAGGTTTAAAAAATGGCAAAAACATTTTACATTGTTGACGACCACGAGCTTTTGCGCATTGGCACTATTTCTTTCATCGAAAAAAAATCTGACTGGATTTGCAAAGGAAATGCCAGCACCCCTGAATCGGCGCTTTCCGACATTGCGCTTTTGTCGGGCGGAAACATACTTCCAGACCTTGTGATTTCTGACCTTAATTTTTCTGGCGACGACGCAGGTTTTGATTTTATTGCAAAGCTTCATACGCTTTATCCAGAATTAAAAATCATAGTGTATTCAATGTTTTTTTCGGCAGGAATGGTTCAGACGGCAATTCAAAACGGAGCGGCAGGCTATATTTCAAAAAACGCGCCGTCGGACGAGCTTATAGAATGCATGGAAAACGCTTTTAGTGGAAAAACTTTTGTTCAAAAAGAATTGCGGGAAAATCTTGTAAAATTCAATTCCTTTACAGACGCGCTTACGCAAAGAGAAAAACAGGTAATGGCTTTAATTCTGCAAAACTTTTCTAATATGCAGATTGCGGAAAAACTGCAAATAAGACAGCGCGCCGTAGAAAATTACATTTCAAGCATTTATGAAAAAACCGGCATCAACGACAAAAAGGAATTTATCAGTCAGTTTGGAAAATAATTTAAAAAATGCGGCATGACTCTGTGGATTTTTGAATATTTCTGTTTTATTGGTTGCAATTATCACAATTGGAAATTCGAAAAAGAATACTTTCTGTCTTTTAAATTCGCATAAATATCAATTTTACAAAGATTCATGTTATATTATCCTATAGGAGAAAACCCATGAAAAAAATTCTTTACTTGTTCTCTTTATTTTTAGTTTCTCTGCTGTTCACTTCCTGCATTGATTATGTTCAGTCGATCACTTATAAAGACGGCAAATATCAGATTTATTACAAAATAACATTGTCAAAACTTTTGTTTGCAATGGCGGATGATGATCCGGAAGAAATTTTTGAATATTTTGACGAGGAATCCCTTGAGGATTTTCCTGAAAATGTTGATGTAAAGCCTGTGAACACGGATTTGGAAGTCGGCGCGGAATTTTTACTTTTAATAGACCCGAAAACAACGGATGAAACAGAAAAGTCATTCTTGCCTAAAGTCGCGGGGCAAAAGTGCTATATTCCGTTTTTGTTTGGAAGCGAGGATTTTTCATTTGCCGATTTTATGAAGTCAGACGACAGCGAGTCTCAGGCAATTTCAGAAGCGATATTGTCTTCCGCAAAATGCCGCGTGATGGTCAGCAAGAAGATAATTTCTTCTATTAATAACGCCTATTTTGAAGGTCGTGGCGGACAGAATTATTCAGTTGCCGTGTTTGACTATGGAGAATCATTCTGCATGGAAATTCCATTTATCGTTCTTTTTGAAAGTGGAATGTACAAGTTTGACAGGATTGTTGTGATTAGGGAATAAAAAAACGGAGAAACAACCTCACACCTCACGCGCTTCATCATACATCGCAAGGACATTCTCCCTCCAGGCATCAACTAATTTTTGCGGTGCAAGTGGAGTGACATACATTCCTTTTTCCAGAATCCAGTTCAGGACGGGGTAGTATTGGTTGCTTGTAAAAGTCATTATTGCTGTTCCGTCGCTCTGTTCCTCGAATTTCTGGTCGTCCGCCCATTTGTACATTCGGATGTAGTCGGTTTTTTCCTTGCGGATTTTCAGTTTGAAGCTGTAGTTTTCTTTTCCGATGAATTTTCCGAAGCTGCCTTTGCTGTGCTTTTCAAATTCAAAGTCCGGCGGAAGAGTAAAAGTTTTGGACAAAACTTTTGGATTCGTGATTGCAGGAAGATTATAGAGCCGAGTTTCCTTGTAGAATTTATTGTAGCAGTACAAGCTCCACATTCCCTGAAAGTAGACAAGCTGCCAAGGCTCAACGGTAACTTCATAACGCCTGCCATTTTTATAATAGTCAAACTGGATGAGGCGGTTTTTCATCATGGATTCTTCGATTAGATTCCATAGCTTATCTTCTATTTTTACCGCGTTCATTCCGAGGAACACAATCCGGTTTTCAAGTTTTGCCGCGTTCAGTTTTTCGTTTCCGTCAAGCTCGTTTTCTAGGCTTTTGTATACTTCAATTGCCTGATTATAAATTGGCGTGTCCTTTACAATTTTGAGCAGATTTGTCATCAGGTGCGCGGCGATAATCTGCTTTTCGGTCGTGAAGCTCGCAATCAGGCGGAAATGCGGTTCAGCGTAGTAATAGCCTTTTCTGTTGCGGTCGTATGATATTTCCGCACCGAAATCGTTTCTTAGAGTTTCTATTGCCCGCAGAACCGTAGCCTCCGAACATTCGAATTTTTGCATCAGAAAAGCGACGTTCGGATATTTTTCCGCTGCAATCAGCTTGTCAATCTGTAAAGCCCTGCGGTAATTAGAAAGTGAAAGCCGTCTATTGCTCAACTTGTGAAACCTTTTCGTATGAATTGTCATCGCCTTTTACAGGAAATCCATGTACTTTTGAATGTTGTGGTGGAGTCAGCAGAATCAGATTTTCCGGGCGGCAGTCATATCCGTTGTTGTTGATGTGGTGAACATGCATTCCCTCTTTGTAATTTGGTAAAAAGGCTGCTGCGACAAAACGATAAACACAGGTTGTAGAATCAAATTTATATTCAGCTGGTCTTGTATAATCTTTCATTACAAGGTAGCCGCCATATTCTTTTCCCAATTTGTCACCTTGCTTCATTATTATTCCATAATGTTTTATTCTTCCAAAATTGCTTGCTGAATATTCTGCTTCTCCGTCTTTTTCTTTTTTATATAATGGGACTGGTTTCCAAATTTCTTTAGTTTTTATGTTATCTCCATAAACTTCCTTTAATAATTCGTCCGGAATTTTTTCTTTATCACAATTAAATATTTGCTCGAATCTTTCTTTTATTGATTTACGTTCTTCGATTGGAGCCTTTGCTGTATACTCATTAGCCGTAACTCTAAGTTCTCTGAGCGTAAATGTTTTTCCATCAAATCCTATTACTTTCTCATCAAGTCCTTCATCTAATTGTGGATAATTTGTTTTTCCCATCTTTTCACCTCACTGTAGTTTCAGTATACATCATCACATTGTCATATAATGCAAGTATGAAAATTATATCACGAAAAATATTTTTTTGAAAAAATTAGACTGTCATTATTTGCAAGTTCGCCGTGCTATCATAGTTTTAAAGCTGAATAAAAATCTTTCGTAAGACGAAACTGGAGGCGGACATGAAAAATGCGATGACTTTTGACGACATTTATCTTTTAAAGGGCAGTGCCGTTAAGCTTGTTCTAAAGAAAATCGATGTTATGGATCTGGAATATGCCTTGATGGAAGCGACTGCGGAAGTCAAGGATGCGTTTTTCCGCAATATGTCAAAACGTGCGGAGCAGATGATAACGGAAGATATTCAGTATAACACCGATGTTTCCTGCAAGGATTCTTTTGAATCGCAGCAGAAAATTATTGATACGATATTCGAACTTGAAAAATCTGGAAAAATCAGGCTTCCGGAAAAATAATACAGTATTCTTCATCAGAGAATTTTTGCGCGTGATTCGTGCGAAATCTACAGCTTCACGCTTATTTATTGCGACTCGTTTACCGCACAAAAATTGTCTTCGCTGAAAACGAAACTATAAAAATTCCAGAGAACCGTCGATTATTCCTGAAGTATTGCGGGCTGCAATCCTTATCTTCCGGGATTCAAAAAATTCTGAAATCTGATTTATCTTTTTGTCATTTGCAAAATCACAGAAAGTCAGGACAACCTGAAAATCCTTTAAAAAGGAATGTTGCTCTAAAATTCCGCTCAAAATCTGGAGGTCAATAATCGCTGGAACTGCAAGAAAACATTTTGCGGCAAACACGGGTTTTGAAAAGAAATCGTATACAGATTTTTGCTTGCCAAGGTTTCCGCTTGTGTCTACAAAATAAGTTTTGTCCGGGCTGTAGCTGTAATCTTCTGGAGCTTTGCTGATTTCAGTCTTGCATGGAACGGACATCATGCGGCAGATTTTCCGGCACATTTCACCGGCACAGATATTGAAGTCGTTGAAGGAAATAACTTCGCAGGGCGGTTCTGTCATTTTGCCGTTGTCATGTCGTCTTTTTTCTAGAATTTTCTGACGCAGGAATTTGAACAGCACGTTCGATTTTCCGCTTCCTGGAATTCCAATGAACATATAAGTTCTGGTTTTGTTGTCTTGTTTCATAAGAATATAATAATGCATGAGGCTTGCATATAGTGAAGGTTTGGGATTTTTGTGAAAGAATCGATATTAGAAAAATATCACTTGAATCGTCTGCTGTAGAGAAAATTGGAAATTCCGAATTTCAGCAAAAAGCACCAAATTATTACAACTTTGATGTGATAATTTCCATTTCACTTTCTGATGAAATGACAATCAAGGCAACAACGAAAGCTGTAATAAAATACCTGGAGGCAATAAAGAAAAAGCACAGGGAAGAAATCCTGTTCGCCTGTGGATACGAAGCAGGACCAACAGGTTACGGTCTTTGCCGAGGATTACAAAAGGCTGGTTATGGCTGCGTAGTTATGGCACCGACAACAATGTCGAATCCGGATGGAAAGAGGCGGGTAAAAACTGACAGAATAGATGCGAGGGCAATAGCGAGAATCCTTGCATATAAATCTTACAGTCAGGTTCATCTTCCGAGTGAAGAAATGGAGGCCCTGAAGGAATATACAAGAGCAAGAGATGCAAAGAAGAGAATGTTCAAGAAAGCAAAGCAGGAACTTCTTTCTTTCCTGCTGAGAAACGGGAAATCGTATCCTGAAAGCGGAAATTACTGGACTGAAAAATTCTTCAAATGGATAAAGACCGTTCAGTTCTCAGAAAAATGGATGCAGGAGGCTTTCAATGAGTATCTTGCGGAAGTTTACAGTCTGAAAGCAAAAATTGAATTGATGGATATGAAAATCAGAGAAATTGCAGAGCTAGAAATTATAAAGGATAAGGTTGATAAGCTTGTGTGTTTCTCAGGTATTGATATAATAACAGCGGTTGAGACAGCTGTGGAAATCCATGATTTTACAAGATTTGCAACTGCAGCTCAGTTCGTAAGTTATCTTGGCCTTTGTCCTGGAGAAGATTCCAGCGGAAAGACTAAAAATATGCTTCCGCTCACGAAAGCGGGGAACAAGCGCGTGAGGGCTTTGTTCTGTGAGTCAGCAAAGGCAATAAAACGGACGAATCCTTATGGGCAGAAATCCAAGAGGATTCTTGAAAGGCAAAAGAATGCAAGTCCTGAAATCGTGGCGTATGCAGATAAGGCAACGAAACGAATCAGAACAAAAATGAAGCATCTTGAAGAGCGTGGAAAAAATTACAACGTATCTTCAGCGGCCGGAGCAAGAGAGCTTGCATGTTTTGTCTGGGGAATGATGAACGGAAAAATAGCTTAGTTCATTATTCATATTTTAAGTTTTTGAAATAAAGAAAAGGTGGCGGAAACGAGGCAGATTTGAGTTATCTTCGTTTCTCCTATGGGCTAAACAGGGAGAAATCCTTGCGAATTCCCGCTTAATAGACAGAAAGAACTTTTGGCGGATCATTGACCTGTCGGTAATGGTGGAACAAAGTGTCCTCCTAAATCCACGAATATCAGGATGGTCTAGTGCCGAAAATCTTGATTTCTAAAGCCTTTTCTTTTTTTATATTAAAGTTTGTTTTGTCATTGACAAATGGCACAACATATCAGGAGAATAAGAAAATGTCTGATGAAATAAAAAAGGAAAAACACACTGCGATGAAGTTTTTCATTGTAATTGCATTTGTTTTGATAGGTTATTTATTGATATGCAATTACAATTTAAAGCAAAAAGTTGACTATTATTCAGACCAGATAAATGAATTCAATGAAAATCTGTATGCGCAAGTGGACGGCTCGTACAAAGATGGCGCACATACACTTTCAATTTCAGATATTTATTATAGAAAATATTTTAAGTCATCGGCTGATGAAAAACAATAATAAAAAGAAAACTGTTTTATGGTATGGCTTTTGCGCCAAACAATTTTCAAAAGGTGAATGTAAAGGTGAATGCAAATCAGCAGAAAATTCTTGCTTACCTTAAAAGCAATCCTTATGCAACTATGGAGGAACTTTCAGAAACTATTGGAATTACAAAAAAGAACATATTTAACAACATGAAAAAACTGCAGGAAAACGGTTTGCTCCGCCGTGTGGGCGCAGACAAAAACGGCTGGTGGGAAGTGGCGGAACAATAGCGTTTGCTGTTTCTTTCATATTATATTTTTTTATTGCTTTCGTATCCTTTTGTAATTTTCTTTATGGTGGCAGGTTCTGGAGACAGATTGTTCATTCTGTAATATTCATCATGGAAAATTACATTGTTGCAGCCTTTGCCATTTACATTGTAATTTGTGCAGCCTAGCATATACTTTCCGTCTTTTTGTTGTCTTGCGATTAGATATCCATCGCATTTATTGCATTTCTGGATTGAAAGTTTGCCGGCTTCAATTTTATTTGTCATAAAATCACAGACTTCAGGGTCGTTCATGCAAATCCATAGGTTCAAGCCATAAGCGGGTTTTACTTTGTGCTGAAGCGGATAGCCGCACATTGGACAGAATTTTTTGAAAGCGGTTCTGTTGTCTGCATCTTCCTTCCATTCGCCTTTTAAAATTACATTCTTATAGTCATGCTTTATCTCAAGCAAAAATTCAGAAGGATTTTCTTCTGGTGCGATAAAGAACACCCTGTTTTTTGTTCGTGTCATTGCAACGTAAAAAAGTCTCCTTTCTTCCGCGGCTTCAATAGAATCATCTCTTTTTACAACATAATTTAAAACAGGATCATTTTCTATTTTTGAGGGAAATCCATAAGTCTCATTTTTGCCATTTATGACAATTACATTGTCGTAGCCCAGCCCTTTTGAAGCATGGGCTGTCATGAATGTGATTTTCAGTTCAGGATGTTTTAAGCACTTTACTTTGTTGCCGTAATCTTTATACTCAAAAAGGCTTGAACGCTCCAGGTTTTTGCCGTCAAATCCGAACCTTCCAAGCAGAAGTATTTCTTGTTTTTTTGAATCTTTTCCTTCTGCTTTGTTGAAGTCTAGAATTTGTTCTATTGCAGTTTCAACAGATTTTGCAAGATTGTAATTTGCATTTCCGCCGAAACGTTTTTGCCTTGAATCATAAGTATAAATTATTACAGGGTCTTTTATTGTTTTTGGCGATTTCAGTGATTTTTTTATCTGCGTTGTGTTTTTTTGAATAAAGTTTCCTGCAATATCTATTACTTCCTGCGAGTTGCGGTAAGTTTTTGTAATTTTTAAAAGTTCCGCATAACCCATAATCTCAGAAAATTTTGTGAACAAAGTTATATCAGAACCGCTGAATGCGTAAATTGACTGCCAGTCATCACCTACAGCAATAATTTTTGCGTTTGTAACATCATGCAATGCGCCCACCAAATCAAAACGCTGTCTTGAAATATCCTGATATTCATCAACAATTATGTACTTGAAATCTATTTGCTCGCTCACAGCTTTTGATTCTTTTAAGATCCGGGCAGATTTATTTATCATGTCGGAAAAATCAATTGCATTGTTTTTATGAAGATAACGCTCATATTCAAGATAACATTCTTTGCAAATTCGTAAAAAAAGTTTTGTCCGCACATTTTTTGTTTGGTTTTCCCATTCATCAAACTGTTCTGCTGAATACCCATTTGTCTTGAAATTCGAGATGAACCTGTCTATAAGATTTATTAGTTTTCTAATGTAGCGGCTGGAATCTTGTGAGGAAATCTTCTGCATAACTTCTTTGTTGTCGCGTGGATTCAAAACAAAACCGGACGATTCTAGTTTCTCTTTTAAGTGCTCAAGAAGTTCCCTGCCATCGTTATATTGCGAACAAGTGCAGATAAGATTTGTTCCGTGTTTCCGATGGATTGCAACCTTGTCATGCATTGCCTTGTTATACTTTTTCAATTCTTCTTTTGAGTATCTGTCGCTGAAGCCGTTTTCTGTAACTCCGAAATGCTCAATATATGCTTCCTTTCCATTCTGGGTGATTCTGAAATCCGGAGTATAGGGTTTCTTTGCTCCTTCGATGTTGTATTTATAGCATGGCTCGTATTCATAAGAGATATTGTTCAAATATAGAAAATTTGCAATCTGAACTTCCTCTTGTGAACGCAAGATTTCATTCTGAATTGTCTCATATTTCTTGCTTCTTGAATTTTTTATTTTCACTTGGTAGTCAACTTCGCCAAGTTCGCTTTTTATTGTAGAAAAATTGGAATTCGCTAGATTTACAAAAAATTGATTCCTGTCTTTTGCTTCAAGCGGAGCGTCAAAGTAAGTTGCAAAAAATTTAATCAGGTCATCGACAAGTTTCTGGTTTTGCAAAACAGTACTGCGGAAATAATCTTCTAATACAAAATATAATTTATCATTTTGTATGATTTTTAATTTTTCATCATTTTCTTTGTGCAGAATTGCATTTCCTGTTGAATGAAAAGTTGTAATCGGGCAGTCGATTTTCAGCTGCTTCTTTATTTTCTCCTGCAATTCTCCTACAGCTTTATTTGTAAAAGACACTACAAGAATTTCACGTGGATTTATATTTTTCTTTTCAACAAGATATTTCACTTTTGCTGCCACTGTTGTGGTTTTTCCAGCGCCGGCTCCTGCAATTACCAGACAGTAATCCTCATCAGTAAGCACAACACGTCGCTGGTCATTATCAAGTAGAATGTTTGAGTCAACGTCGGACAAGATATTATCAAGATATGGTTTTTCAGATTTAAGTTTTTGTGCAATGAAATCTTCGTTGTGCTTATGAACGAGATTTTTTATGCTGTTGAAGTTTTCAATTATCTGAATAATAGTGTCAGCGACAATGGAGTTTTTCCTGCAGAAATCAGAAAGCAAGTCATCATTTTGCAATTGCTGGAAGTAGGATACAATCTCTTTCTTTGATTCCAATTTTTTCAAATAATCTGATTTTGCAAGATATGAATCTTTTGAAAGCAAGAAATCAATAAAGTCTTTTAATTCTAGGATTTCCATGATTTTTGGATTTTTAGAATGAGATGGATTGTGCCCCTTTTTAGAAGTTGACTTTCTGTTTCCAAAAATATTAATTAAAAAAGACATATCAAAACCCTAGTATAATTATACTTCTAAAATTCCATTCAATAAAGTATCTTTTTTACATGGGGACTAGTTTCTGATTTTGAAAGATTCAGATGTTGAAGCTGATATTGTAGGAAATCTTCATTGATAAGAAAATTTAAGCACTTATAAACAAGTTGCACAAACATTACATTAAACCTCTGACAACGAGTTTTGAAAATCTTCCTTGTGAAAACGTTAATAAAATCGTACAATCAAAACTATAAAAGAAAATCCAGTTTCTCTTTTTCCAAAATCAACTAGGAGCCAACCCAAATGCCTTTAAATCCCCTCACACAAGCTCTTTTTGAGCTGAAAGATGACAATTACCGCGAGTTTCATGCGAAGCTTATTCCGAATGTTCCGGCTGAAAAGATTATCGGCGTGCGGACTCCGGCTCTGCGTGACTTTGCGAAAAAGGCGGCAAAAATGCCGGAGGCAAGGGCGTTTCTGGAGGAGCTTCCGCATTTTTACTACGAGGAAAACAATCTGCACGGCGCGCTGCTTTCCCTGATTTTTCCGAATGACATCGGGCAGTTTCTTTCGGAGATTGAGCGCTTTCTGCCGTACGTAGACAACTGGGCGACCTGCGATATGCTTTCTCCTAAAATCTTCAAAAAAAATCTGCCGCTGGTCTACGAAAAAGTGAAGGGCTGGCTCAAAAGTGGAAAAACGTATACCGTGCGCTTTGGAATTGTTACGCTGCTCGGATTTTTTCTTGACGACGCGTTCAAGCCCGAAATGCTTCAGCTGGTCGCGGACGTAAAATCAGATGAGTTCTATGTAAAAATGGCGGCCGCCTGGTATTTCAGCGTTGCGCTTGTAAAGCAGTATGACGCGGCGCTTCCGTACATCCAGAACAAGCAGCTCGACCCATGGACACACAACAAGGCAATCCAGAAAGCTCTTGAAAGCAGAAGAATCTCGCCAGAAACAAAAGAATACCTGAAAAGTCTTAAAGTTAAAGGAAGGAATTAGGCGGGGGAAAGCCTTCCCCTTCGGCTAAGTTGCTCCACCTCTTAAAAACACCGTGAAAATATGTTATAATCAAAGTTGACTTTTTGGGAGACTTCAATGGTATTAAAAGACATTCTATCAGACAATGAAATTTCAAAACTTACACAATTCAGTCCAGCAGAAATTACTTGGCTTGAAAAAAGAATGTTCAGCGGAACGAATGAAGAGGGAAAAACTGTTGCAAAAGTTCAGTGTGTTGTCCGCGAAAAGGAAATAGAACTTAAGCCGGAAGAAGTTGTTCGCCAGCTTTATGCCCATAAATTAATAGAAGAATTTAACTATCCAAAAGAACGGATTGAATTTGAAAAAATCGTTCAGATGGGGCGTGATGATTCAAAACGCGCTGACATCGTAATCTATGAGGATGAGCACAAAACAGCTCCTTATATTGTAGTGGAATGTAAAGCCGTTGGAAAAGAAAAGGTAAAAGGCCAGCTGGAAAATTACTGTAAAAATCTGGGGGCAAGCATTGCTGTAGAAATTGACGGCGGAGAAGTAAAAGAGTTTTATTACAACCGCCAGAGTATCCAGAATAAAAACTATAAGTTTGAAGAAATTGACCGGCTTCCCAAATTCAATGAAACATTAGATCAAATCTTAAATGAGCGTTTTACTATAAAAGATTTAATTCTTATCGACGAAAAAAATACAGCTTCTCTAAAAGATGTAATTCTTGAGCTTGAAGATAAAATATTTGCAAATTTTGGCGGAGATGTTTTTGAAGAAGTTTTCAAATTCCTGTTTGCAAAACTTTATGATGAGTATTGTTCTTCAGATGACAACGACCGTCTTTCAAATGCAATTAATGACGGCTTTATAGACCATGTAAGTGAATTCAAAAAAGACGATACTTTCCGCCAGCTTGAATTCCGGTCTCTGGGACCAGAAGGACAGGTTTATGACAGAGTTCAGAAGCTTTTTGAAAAAGCGCAGAAAAAATGGATAGGCATCTTTCCGGAAAATAGCAAATTTGAGATTGGTGCTTCCGATGTAAAAATTGTTGTAAGCTATCTTGAAAATGTAAAACTTTTTAACTCGAATCTTGATGTCATTGATGATGCTTTTGAACATCTGATGAGCAAGTCTCAGAAGGCGGAAAAAGGGCAGTTCTTTACGCCGCGTTATGTAATTGATATGTGCGTAAAGATGATGAATCCATCGGAAGAAGATTCTATGATTGACACAGCAAGCGGAAGCTGCGGCTTTCCAATGCATACGATTTTTCATGTATGGAATAAAATCAATCCGACAAAACATAATTTTGTAAATACAAAGCGAAGCCAGCGCGAAACCGATTATGTAGACAACAAGGTTTTTGCAATTGATTTTGATGAAGTCTGTGTCCGTGTTGGAAAAATGCTAAACATTATTGCCGGTGATGGAAAAACAAACGTATTGGAACTGAATACTCTTGATTATAATGTTTGGAACGGAAGCAAATATCTAAAAAAGCCGGGCTGGTCAGAAAAATATATCAGCGGATTTCAGCGGCTTGAAAGGCTGGCGGACAAGAATTCAAAAGGAAAATACACAAAATACAACTTTGATCTCATTCTTGCAAATCCGCCGTTTGCCGGCGATAGAACAGATGCAAAAGTAATCGGACTATATGAGCTTGGCTATAACGAGAAGAAAAAAATAAAAAATAATATCGGGCGTGATATTCTTTTTATTGAGCGCAACTTGAATTTTTTAAAGCCGGGCGGAAGAATGGGAATAGTTCTGCCACAGGGAGATTTTAATAATTCAAGCGAAAAATACTTGCGTGACTTCATTGCAGAAAAATGCAGGATTCTTGCTGTTGTAGGCCTGCATCCAAATACTTTTCTGCAGCACACAGGAACTAAGACCAGTGTTTTATTTGTTCAAAAATGGACTGATGAAAACTGCGGCTTTCCTAATATCTGCCCGAAACCGCAGCCAGATGAAAACGGTAACATTGACTATCCGATTTTTTTTGCCACAATGCAACAGCCGACTGTAAACAACCAAAAAGAAAAAATCTATGTTACAGAAAACTACGTTACATGGACAAAATATCATTACTATATAAAAAACGGTGAATTAAAAACAACTGTTGAACCGCAGCAAACAGGATGGAATACTAAAGAGTTCATTCAGGATTTGTTTATAGAAGATTTCGGAGAACTAGACACTCATAAAAAATGGATTTTAAAGCCTATAACATTTGAAAAAAAGCCTCTTAATAAAAAAGATTCTGAAAATAAAAAATTTTCCGAACTGAAACATTCGCTTTCACTTGATGAATACCTTGCGTTACCAGCTGAAACAAAAAAAAGGTACAAAGAAGTTTTAAACGACGGAAAAGACTGCGATTCTTACAGTGCTGATGAAATAACGCTTGAACAATACAATTCCTTCTCAAAGGAAAAGAAAAAGTTCTGTCTTGTTGCGGAAGATGTAAGGGAACACAACAATGTCCGCCTGAAAGATACCCACGGACATATTTTTGTAAAGCATGATTTGTTTAACCATGACCGCGAGCTTGATAATCTTTGGACAATCCGCGACAGCCGGTTAAAAGGCAGATATTCAAAAGACGGAATTGCAGAAGCCTTTGCAGAATTTGCAAAAAAAGAGAGGCTAAGTTTTTTCTAAATAGCCCTTTTGATGAAGCAAAGTACAACGCTTTGTTGAAAGGGCTAGAAGTGAGTGAGATAAAATATTCTATGCTGAATGATGACCATAGAATAGATGCAGAGTATTTCGGTAAAAATATTCTTGATACACTAGAAAAGCTTTCTGACTTCGGAACGCTTAAGATTGGTGATATCGCTAATGTTACTGACGGAATTCATGCTTCTATTGATTATGATGAAAATAGTCCTATAAATTTAATTTCAGCAACTTCGCCGAAAGAAAATGTATTTGATCTCTCAAGAGGTGCATTTATTTCTGAAAAAGCGCATAAACAAAATCCAAGAACAGCATTAATAAAAAATGATGTCATAATTTCAACTGTTGGAACAATTGGAAATTGTGCTGTTGTTGATGAGTCGATTTTGCCTGCAAACTCTGACCGCCATGTAGGAATCATCAGAATCAAAAATGATTATTCGCCTTATGTTCTTTCTACTTTTTTACTTTCAAAATATGGTAAAATACAAACATCGAGAGAAGCAACTGGAAATGTACAGTTGAATCTTTTTATTTATAAGCTTAAAGAACTAGAGATTCCTCAATTTTCATCTGACTTTCAATCCAAAATTGAACAGACTGTAAAATCCGCGCACGCAAAGCTTGCCGAGTCAAAATCACTCTACGCCGAAGCGGAAGATATTTTGCTTTCAGAACTTGGCTTAAAAAACTGGCATCCGAGAAATACAAACGTCAATGTAAAAAAATTAAAGGAATCATTCTTGCAGACAGGTCGGTTGGATTCTGAATATTATCTACCACGTTATGAGGATTATGCGCATTTAATAGAACACTATCGTGGGGGATATGGTAAGTTTTCTAATGTTTGCATGATAAACGAAGCAAATTATGTTCCAGCTGCAAATGAAAAATATACATACATAGAACTTGGCAATATCGGCAGTTATGGTAATATAACGGATTGTACAGTTGCATACGGAAAAGATTTGCCGTCACGTGCTCGGCGAGTAGTGCATACAAATAATGTTATTTTGTCATCAGTTGGAGGTTCTTTGCAAAGTTGCGCTTTGATTTCTTCAGAATATGATAATGCAATCTGTTCTACAGGATTTTTTGTTGTTCGTTCAAATGCAATAAATTCTGAAACTTTACTTACGCTTTTTAAGTCTGAAGTAATGCAGAATCTTTTAAAACAGAGTTGCTCGGGCACAATTTTAACAGCCATAAATCATACCGAATTACAGAAGATTGTTGTTCCAAAAATCAGAAAAGAAGTCCAAGACAAAATTGCAGAAAATATTCAGAAGAGCATTGCACTGCGGAATAAATCAAAATCATTACTCGAAAATGCGAAAGTGCAAGTAGAGAATGTTATTCAAACCGGGGGGGTATAAAACTCTGTTAGAACAAAGTCTTTATTACTTCCGCCTTGCCGAATGGCTTTTGTTGCAGGAACTTTTTTTAGATTATTGGCAATCACGAGGTTCGGTAAGTTGCTCCATAAAATCTTTTTCTGCTGTGCAAAGTACAGGTCGTCTGGATTCAGAATATTATCAGCCGAAATATGACGAATTGTTTGAACATCTTGCAAAATACAAATGTACAAAACTTGGAGATATTGTCGCTATAAAAAAATCTATTGAACCAGGCAGTGATTCTTATATTGAAGAGGGAATTCCATTTATCCGTGTTTCTGATGTAAATAAATTTGAAATTGGAAAAACAGATTTGCATTTGTCGCCAAAAGAATTTAACATTGAAGTATTAAGACCTCATAAAGATACAATAATTTTTTCAAAAGATGGCAGCATAGGAATTGCTTATAAATGCGAAAAAAATTTGGACATTATAACTTCGGGAGCATTGCTTCATCTTGATATTCGTAATGAAAATATTCTTCCAGACTATTTGACTCTTATTCTTAATTCGATTGTTACACAGCTCCAGGCAGAACGAGATTCAAATGGCGCAATTATTCAGCATTGGAAACTCGATGACATTAAGAAGATTATTGTTCCTGTTTTACCAATGCAAATTCAATCACTCATCGCAGAAAAAGTCCAGAAGTCTTTTGCTCTGCGAAAACAAAGCAAAAGGCTTTTGGAACAGGCAAAACGCATGGTGGAAGAAGAGATTGAAAAAAAGGAGAACCGCTGATGCAGCAGAACAATACAAGCCTGATAATGTACACAGCCGAAGATGGTGTTACAAAAATTCAGGCGACTTTTGATAACGATACAGTCTGGCTTTCAATAGACCAGATGGCGGAACTTTTTCAAAGAAACAAGTCTACAATTTCGCGTCACATAAAAAATGTATTTGAGGAAGGTGAACTGGATTCAAAGCGAACTGTTGCAAATTTTGCAACAGTTCAAAATGAAGGCGGCAGAGAAGTTGAACGCAGCATAGAATATTATAATCTTGATGTAATAATCTCTGTAGGCTACTGTGTAAAATCCTTGCGCGGAACTCAATTCAGAATCTGGGCAATGCAGATTCTGAAAGAATATATGCAAAAAGGTTTTGCTCTTGATGACACTCGTTTAAAGGAGCTTGGGGGCGGAAATTATTTTGATGAGCTTTTAGCCCGAATTCGTGATATTCGCTCAAGTGAAAAAGTTTTCTGGCGAAAAGTTCTTGATATTTATGCAACAAGCATAGATTACAATCCTAATGCAGAAAGTTCTGTCTTATTTTTTAGACAGGTTCAGAATATAAGGCTCACGAAGAGTACAGCAAATTCAAGGCTAAAGAACAGGATAAACTTTCGCTGGTAGAAAAACACTTTTTGGAAAACATCGGTGAACTTGATAAGATTAAAAAGAAATGAGCCCGCAAGATTATTTACGAGTTTATTATGTATTTTTTTCACTAGATACACCAAAGCAAAATGCACCTGTATTTTTTCAACATATTTTATTAGGGAAGACTTTCCTGTTCATCTTTTGCGTTCTGAAATTCCGCAGAACCGAATGCACTGAGTATCAAATCCACTTCATAATTCGGGAATTCTTGAATAAACTTTTTGTAAGCATATCCGCACTGTTTTGCAGATTCGCCGGCAGGATTCGAAAGATTTCCTCTAAATATGCCGGAACTGATTAAAGGAAATGAAATGCTGTGCAAGTTGTAATTCTTCGGCAAAAGAAGGGAATTATAATAAGCATTGAATAGTTCAAGAAACTGAGTATTGAAGAAAAAAATGCACATATAGTTAATTCTGTTGAATTAGCAAATGCTATTTCTGAGTGGAAGAAAGAATATAATTCCCTAAAAAAAGAAAGAGATGGTTTTGAATGAGAGTTGAATAATTGTATAAATCTTTCGAGAGGAGTTTTAGGAGTTGATGAAACTTTATATAAATTAAAAAAAAAGAAGAACTATTAAGAAAGATAAGTGTTCGTGATGAACAAATTTCTTCTCTTTTGAATGTCATGGAAAGCTTTCAAAGTTCTGTAAAATAAAGATTTTATCTTCCGTTTAATATTCTTTCCGCACTTCCAAAAGCTGTGTCTTCCTTTAAACTTGCTCCGGCTTCAAGAAACAGGGGAAGAAACCTGTTTATATTATTTTGAACATCTAAATATTTTTGTGTATTCATAAAAATTTCTTTTTGCTGCATTAACAAAAAGTAAACCAGCCAAGTCATATTTTCTTCTTTTTTGTGCATATATTCAGCAGCGATATTTTTATTGTCTTTTAGAAACCATTCCAAGCAGTTCCATGCTTTAAAATAAATTGCCCGATGTATAAAATTATTGGGAAGAAATAGCATATTTCCGTTTGGTAACGTAAAATCAGGTGATTTTCCGATTTCTTGCCGTAAGTTTCCTCCTGCGAAAACTAGTGATTTGCAGGTTTCAACATCATCCATTTCACAAGCATAGAGCAATGCGGTGCAGCCCTGTTTATTTGCAATCGGGTCTCGCATACTGTAGCTGATAAATCCATCAACATCTGAAGTTCTTTCTATATATAAAGCAACAATTTCATCTGTTTTCTTTTTTATTTCTTCTTTGCGTTTGTTAAGAATTTCTTTTGGAACTGCATTTTCCAGATTCTTGGATATTTCCATAACGACTGAAATATCAAAAGTGTTAAAGTTTTCTTTCTCCGATTCTGATAGTCCGGCTTCAAACAAGTTCTTGTAGTTTATATTTCCGATACCTATTTTTTTTACGTATTCAATCGGATTATTGAAAAAATATTTTATCATAAGTGCAAAATATATCGGAGAAACTTCATCTGCTGATATTATAAAGTCGTCTGGAATTTTTTCTGTGCCAAACATTTTATCTAAAAAACGCTTGTTAAGGTCTAAATCCAAAGATTGAATTACGGTTTGCAGTGGCGATATTTTTTGTCTGTTTGTCCGCGTGAATAAAACTTTCTTATCGGTTCTTTCAAGAATTTGTAAGACAAACGGCTTTATTTTTTCTTTGTCGTTTCCTCTTAAATATTGACTTACAATTTCATGAATCGGGTAGCAGTTGTTTGTGTTTGGAATGTTTAAGTTTAATGAAGGATATTTTGATTTATCCAAATACAATTCTGCAATGTCAAAATAGCCTTGGATTATTGCGGTTGAAATTGGAGTGTATGCAACATTGTGTGTTGTTGGGAGAATGTTGTTTATTTTTCCGTCTGTTATTTTTAGTAAAGTTTCTCTTGATTTTAAGACTTTCTCATTTTCTGGCGTGTCTGTTGTTTCAATGTTAGAAGCCTTGAATAAGTCTTTATTTTTAATATTCTTCGCACATTCACTTTCTGGAGAAAAGCAGTTCCAGAAATTTTGAAAGCAGTGGTAATACAAGTTGTAAGCGTCATTCATGTCATTTAGCAAAAGGTTGAATGACAAGCCAAAGTTATAAAAGTTTTTAGTGGTTTGGTCTAATGGTGTTTTCGTATCTGAATTGTTGTCTGAAGTTTTTTGCAGCCTAGTTCGGGCTTTTGTAGGATTTTTCTTCATGTCAAGATAAACAGAAACAATTATTGCTTCATGTATAAACTGTTCGGCACTTTTCCCCATCAAATATTTGCCGTTTTCAAAAGCCAGCCCATACCATTTAACAGCATTTTCCAGATGTTCAAGATTCCCGGAATCCAAATATTTGTACACATAATCCTTTGCGCAGAACCAGTTTTCCCAAAAGAAAAAAGAATGTGGCAGTTCATTTCTAAGTTCATTTGTGTTGCTTTGAAAAATTCTTAAGTTTTCACGGCAGTTTTTATTCAGCAGGCTGTTAAAATACAAAGCCTTTTTTGTAATGCTTTCAAGATTTTGCATATCTACATTTTCATTGATAAAACTTATTGCGTCTTGAATAATATTTTCTGTGTCAGTCTTCTGATGAATTTTGCAGAATAACTCAAGTTTTTGCAAATCTGACTTTTTAAATGACAGCCATTCTACTGCATTTTTGAAATTCAAATAGAAATAAAGATTCAGAAAGATGAATGAAAATCTTTTGTCCCTTTTATGAACTGCTTTTAAAAACGGATAAAATATTTTCCAAGTGGGATTTGTATTTTCTTTTTTGCATTTTTGCAACGCTTTTCTAATGTGCAGCAAAGAATCTGATTCATTGTCGTTTATATTTTCAGCAACTTCATTGTAAATATGTTCATATTTTAAATTATGGACTTTTGCAAATTCTGTTATAGCTTCATCAAAAGTTATATTGTTTACAAACTCTATATATTCGATAAAGTAAGATGTTGGTTGTTTCAAAAGACAATCATAAACTATTTTCTTGGAAAGATTGTTCTGCAAGTTTTCAAAAGGTCTAGTTCCGCAAATTTGGATTATAAATGACCAGATAATGTGTGAATAAAAATGCTGAAAATCGCTGAGTTCAATTTCTTCAAAATATTTTCCGTCAAGCGATTTTTTTCTTTCTGTCTTATGAAGAGGAATTTCAAATTCTTTTTCCAATTCAAAGAAAAACTGATAAATTTTTTGGAACAATGAATTCTTGTCTGTGTATCGGAATTTTAAATAAGAACCTTTTTCCTTGTAGGCATCATTTAGTTCAGAATCTGTCACAAATCCCTTTTGTATTAAGGCGTCTTTTCCGCAGAGTTCAACTGCAAAATGAGTCAATTGACTTAACGTAACATTTCCGTAAATGATTTTTTCCTGCTCCATATTAGAATTATAGCATAAAAACAGGCTAAAAAAATATTCCCTTAAAAATTGGGCTTACTTGGAAAAACTTTTGTTGTATTTTTTTGATATAATTTAATTTTTATAGGAGGTCAAATATGGCAAAAGCACACATTTCACCTGCGAATAACACGGCGAACATTTCAAATGCAAACAAGGGAACTTCCGGACAGAACTTGCAACGCTGTCAGAATCAGGGAAACAGAGGCTGGCAGATGAATCCGCAGAATCCAGCAAACAAGGGCAATAACTCATCTAAAAAGAGGTGATAGCATGAAAAGCGATGTTTGTTTCAGTAAAAAAACAGGGCAGCCTCTTACCGTGTATTTTTCAGAAGCAGATGCAAAATCTTCCGCATTGTATGAACGGACTGCAAGAGGAAGCGACTTGTATCCATATAAATGTGAAAAATGCGGTTACTGGCATTTAGCTCCACTATCATCAAAACTAAACGTTCAAAGAAATGCCTGTTCCTGCTTGGACTCAAATGGAAGGCACAAGGCATTGTATTTGACAATAGAAGATGCAGAAAAACAGCGGATGAAATCAGAGGCGGAACAGCATATTTCGCTAAAGGTTTACAGCTGCAGTGAAGGGAAAGGCTTTCATTTGACGCATTGTATGTAATTCAAAACAGGCAAGGCTGCTCTGAAGACAGTGCGGTTTTGCCTATTTTTTTTGTAGATTGTTTTTTGTGGAAACAGATGGGAAAGTGAAGAATGCTATATCTTCTTTTACATCCCATTAAAATACATCGAGTAAATTTCTCTCATCTCTTCAGAAAGTCCCCAGCCGACTTTGGCCGCAAGTTCGAGAATTTCTTCGCTTTCTGAAAGTTGTTTTTCCAGCAGTTCTCTGTTTGATGACGCATATTTCAGACATTTTTTTAGCATTGAAGCGATTTTGCATAATACGATTCTCCCATGTCGCCGAAATCAATGGAAAAACTGATTGCGTTGACAATAAAATCTTTCATCAATGCTGCTATTAATTCTACAGAAGTGCACTCGTTTTCAAATTGGTTTACAAGATTTGCGGCATTGCTGATGTTAAATGAATTTTTTGGCTCAAATGATTTTTCAAGCTTTTTTTTGAAAATTGCAGTAAAGCTTTTGGCAATCTGTCCTGTCGCCCAGTTGCGAAGAAAATGCGGTTTTTATTATGGAGCTGGTTTTGCACGCAGAAATTATGAGACCTATCAGTTCATCCTTCTCAAAATCTAAGAGGTTATTTTTAATCTGTAAAATTGTCATTTATCAACCTCTTTTTTATTGTCGGAAAAATATAAAAAAGAGGACACAACTTTTTACCCCTCCAAAATCCACTCCCTTATGATTCATTTGCATGGATTTTATATCGCGGCAGAAAGTTTTCGTTTTGAAAACTTCGGGGGGGGTAAAGTATCACAAGTATTAACCGCAATGTTATGTTTTGTTTCAGCGGAAAACAAAAACGGCAGCAGAATAATTCCTGTCTGAGTAAAGTCTGCCTGCAAAGTCCCTGCGCCAGTTATCTGCGGACAACGGCATCCACGGAATCTGCTTGTGCTTGAATAGAATAAAATTTTTTGATAAGTTTCTGTTAGAAATTAGCCAAAGACTTTGGAATTTTTGCAATAACATTAAAAGGAAGAAAAATGGGTTTTAGACGTGATGTTTATCTCAAGCGTTTGATTGTCCGCGAAAACAACGGTCTTATAAAAATAATCACAGGAACAAGGCGTGCAGGCAAGTCTTATTTAATGAACAGGATTTTCTATGAATATCTTAAAAACAAGGGAGTTTCCGAAAATCAAGTCATAAAATTTGCCTTTGATTCTGACGAGGACATAGATTTGCTTGATCCATTTTTTCCGGAAGAAGAAAACCGTCTTATGCAGAAAAACGGAACTTATTTGGTGAATGCTAAAAAATTCCGTGCATACATAAAAGAAAAAACAAATGAATGTGATACTTTTTATCTGCTTTTGGATGAAGTTCAGCTGCTTGAAAATTTTGTCGGAACATTAAACAGCTTTTTGCGGCACGAAAATTTTGATATTTATGTAACCGGTTCAAACTCAAAATTTCTTTCATCTGATATTATTACAGAATTTAAGGGACGCGGCTCAGAAGTGCATATTCTGCCTTTGAGTTTTTCTGAATATTGCGAAGGCTTAAGTTTAAAACCTGAGGATGCCTGGAAGTCATATATTGTAACAGGCGGAATTCCTTTGGTCGCTTTGATGAAAACTGATGAGGAACGTTTTTCTTATTTAAAGAATTTGTGCGAGGAGACATATTTAAAGGACATAATTGAACACAACGGAATCAGAAAGCAGGCCGAGCTTGCAGAAACGTTTGACATGCTTTCTTCTATGATTGGCTCGCCTGTAAATGCTTTAAAACTTGCCAACACTTTTAAAACGCTCACAAAGAAGGAAATTAGTGACAGCACGATAACAACTTTTATCGGATATTTTGAAGACGCTTTTTTAGTTTCAAAGGCAAAAAAATTCAGCATAAAAGGAAAGAAATATATTTCCTCTCCATTTAAAATTTATTTTGAAGATATGGGAGTTCGTAACGCAAGACTGAATTTCCGTCAGATTGAAGAAACTCACATCATGGAAAACATTTTATATAACGAGCTTCGCTACCGGGGCTTTTTGGTTGATGTGGGCGAAGTGAACATAAATGAAAAAACAGAACGCATTGATGCCAACGGAAAAAATATCTATGCGCAAAAACAGCTTGAAGTGGATTTTATAGCAAATTCTGGAAATCAAAAATTTTACATCCAATCAGCTCTTGGCATGGATTCGGCGGAAAAAGAGCTTCAGGAAAAAAAATCACTTTACAACATAGGCGATTCCTTTAAGAAAATCGTAATTACAAAAAACAATCTGAAATCTTCTGTCGATGAAAAAGGCGTTGTTACAGTAGATTTATTTGATTTCCTGCTTAATTTTGATTTTTAACATTTTCCCTTGATTCTTTTTCCAATAAGGCCAGGTGGAATAAAGTTGCCCGCGGGCATCAAGTGTTTTTGGTTCTGCATATTTTTCAAGCCTACACGCCGTGTTCAGTCCTAAAAAAATCTTAATTACAAATGATTATTTGACAAGCACTGTTCTGCACAGTTTATTTTTCTGTAGTTCAAAAACACTCGCTTATATGGCAATGTTTTTGTAAGAAATTGCAGCAAATCCGTGCGTTTCCGCAATCATTTGTTTATTTGTAAGCCTTGAAACAGAAATTTGTCGTTTGTTATTTCAGAAAGAAACTTAGAATGTTACTGTATCCTCAATTATCAGGATTCCTCCTCTTTCCCGACCATCTCCGCTTCTATTTCCTGTGCCACCGCTGCGCTGAAAATGCGGATTGTGCATTCTTCGTTTTCTTGTGGGCTGGGCGTGTGGAAATTTGGGGCGCTTAAAAAGTTCACGCTTCCGTACCAGAGAATTTTTTCGTCGATTATCGCAGTTTTTTGGGAAAGCTCATTCCGTTTTTCAACTTTTGCACCGGCGTTTTCCAACTGGAGAATCATGGCGTCCTGTTTTTTCCGGGTTTCTGCGGTTGCCGCGCGCCTTGTAAAAACAAGAACCCTTGCTCCGTTTGAAATATTTTTTAAAGCCAAATGAATGAAATTCTGCGTCTGCGTTTTTGTAAGATACGGCAAAAACAGTGTGACAGATTTTTTTGCGCAAGCGAGGTCATTTTCAAAATCTGTTTTATATTCGGCGAAAGAATATATTTTTGAACGCGCATTTTGCTGTTGACCAGCGCTTTTTTCATCATCTACTTTTACAGAATAGCCAAGCTGTCTGTAGCCTTTCAGCCTGTTCTGATACATCCTGTCAAAGACCGGAATTCTAAAATCCACGTAATCATAAATCTGAACCTCGTTTTTGCCTGCGAAATTTCTGTGGAGCCGTCCGCAGTATTGTGCAAGAGTTCCCTTCCAGCTGAACGGAAAAACAAGCATCAAAGTGTCTAGCTGCGGCTGGTCAAAACCTTCTCCTGCATATTTCCCTGTGGCAAGGACAATAAGGCTTTCTTCCTTTGGGATTGAATTGAGTTTTTCAAGCTGCGTTTTCTTCTGCTTTAAAGTTCCGCGTCCTATAATCAGAATCACATTTTTTGCGGAATTTTTAAGGTGCTTTTCTAATGTTTCAAGATGTTCAATCCTATCAGACAAGACCAGCGGAGTGCGTCCGTTTTTTACCGCATTTTTTACGTCTTCTGCAATCAGTTCGTTTCGAGCCTCGTTCTTTACAAGTTCTGCATAGTAGCTGTTGATTGAACGGTTTTTGTCTGTCGTGTTTGCGTCGGCCTTAAAATGAAAATTTGAAAATCGGGGAATAAAATAATGGTCGAAATTCTGCATTTTATTCATCTGTTTTGAGCTTGTAGAAAACAAAATTTTTCCGCATTGATAAAAAATTATTTTCTGATGACCGTCGCGCCTTATTGGAGTTGCTGTCAAGCCGTAAACGTATTTTGCGCAAAAGCTTGAGGCAAGATTTTCCGTGCTGAAAGCGGAAACGTGATGACATTCATCTATTATAACCATTCCATATTTGTGAGTTCGCGGCTTTATTCTGTCAGAATTGTTTTCTGTCAGGGATTTTACTATTGCAATATCGACGATTCCTGTGGACTTGTCCTTTCCTGAAGCGATTGTTCCGGGGGCGAAGTCTAAAAAAGTTTTGACGGATTTTTTCCATTGTTCTAAAAGTGCGTGGGTTTGAACAAGAATAAGAGTGTTTGTTTTTCGCCTGGCAATAAGGGCTGCCGCGGTGACTGTTTTTCCGAATCCTGTTCCTGCAGATAAAATCCCTGTGTCGTTTTTGAGCATTTCGGTTAAAGCCAGTTTCTGTTCATCGTAAAGCTCAGCCTTAAATGCCAAGTCGATTTTTGTTCCGTTCTCTCTTTTGTCCACAATTTCGTATCCGGCATTTGCGGACTTTAAGGTTTCAAGTGTTTCGTCCAGAAGTCCGCGCGGCAAAAGCAGGCACTTCTCGTTTTCTTTGGAACAGTCGATGAACCTTGGAATATTATACAGCGGCAAATGAAGGCGAAGATTTTTATAGTATTCGGGATTTAGAAAAACCGCCGTCCGCCGCAAGATATACAGTGCTTTTTCGGAGATTCCGGCTTTTTGAATTTCAATGCGGTTTGTAAGTGTAATTTTTACCTTTTGAGGAAAATCTGATGAGCCAAGTTCTTCATTTTCTGTGTCTTTGCTTTTAAGTGAATTAGAAAGTGGTTTTTTATTTTCAAATGGATTTTCTTCGTTGCAAAGCGGAATTGAGAATCCCAATTTTTTTTGAATCTGCTCTGAAATTTCAATTATTTCTTTTTCTGACAGTTTCTGGACCGAACTTAAATATTTCCACTGGTCGTCATAAGGCAAAAAATATTCATCGGTAAAAACAGAATGTTTTTCTTTAACGGCCCGGCCTTGAAGCGGAAGCGCAATAAGATTTCCGTAGCCGCCATTTGGAATTTCATCCTGGTTCGGGAACATCCGGTCAAAACTTTCAAGAGAAATCGAATGATTTTTCAGCATTGACGCTTGAAGAATCAAAGAGCCGAATTGTCTTGCCGTTTTAGCTTTTATTTTTTCGCTGAAGAAAATCCACAGATGAGCGCCGTTTCCAGAACGCGAAATTTCAACGGAATGAAAAATTGAATATTCACCGCAGGTTTTGCAGACTGCCCGAACATCGTTTTTCCATTTCTCAGAATTGCTGTTGTCATTAGCTGCATCGTCAGATTTTTCTGTATTCTCAAAGTTTTTTTTGTGCGAGTCAAAGTCGAATGCAAGAAAGTTGCAGCAGTTGTCCAAAAGAAGCGGATAAATTCCAATCACGTCGCGGCAGTATAAATCTTTTCCGGCAAGATGATTGTAAATTCTTGAATCGGACAGGCTTTCCGGAAACTTAAAGGGGCAGGCGGCGCACGAATATTTTTTCAAGTCGCATTTTCCCGAAAGCCATTTGTTTTTGCATACCGGCGAATATCCGCTTTTATTTGATTTTTCGTTGTGCCAGCGCAGGGCAAAAACATCAGTCCGCCCTAAAAAAAGTGATTTAAAAAGCGTGATTTTTTCTTCCGGGGAACTAAAACGGTTTATGGCATTGGTGTATGCAGAAATTTCCGCAGCAGGAACTTCCGCATTCATGGCTTTAGGATTTTCTAACAGATTTTCTTGTTTGTTGTTCTGTCCTAAAACTTCAGCCTGATAGATTTTTTTCTGAATAAAATAACAAGCTTCCTGATTCGTCTCTGAAAAATCAAAAACCAGCTCCACAAGCTCATCTTTTGAAAGCGAAAGAAGAAAATCCCTTTTTGTCATA
>ERZ1026846.431-NODE-431-length-32926-cov-14.993824_pt1 | contig 32926 bp, 61 predicted proteins | sample MGYA00380153_ERZ1026846 | MGnify/ENA primary metagenome ERZ1026846 (study PRJEB33269, sample SAMEA4719789) | human gut metagenome | biome: human-associated habitat; feature: organic feature; material: feces | place: Cameroon | collected 2013-10 ...
CGTGGCGCTGAAAGGAGAGATCGACAGTGTTAAATCCAATGCAAATGATGCAGGCGTTCGGCCAGCTAAAAGCCGCGCAAAACCCGCTGCAAATGATGCAGCAAATGTTTAACGGTGATCCTACGTTCAGCCGCGCCATGCAGATGGCGCAGGGCAAAAGTACGCAGCAGGTCGAACAGATCGTGCGGAATCTGTGCCAGGAACGTGGTATCAATTACGAACAATTAAAACAGAATTTCAGCCAGTTTGGCATGAAATAAAATTTGAAGAAAGGGGGATAAGATCATGGGAATGGAAACGATGAGCCCGGCAGCACAGCCAGTCTATAGTGTAGGCGGCGGAGATAGCGACAACGGCGGTGCCTGGATGTGGGTCATGATGCTGTTCTTCCTGCTCGCTTGGGGCGGCGGTGGCGGCGGCTTCGGATTCGGAAATCAGGGCGCAGCCGAAGGGGCGCTGACTAGAGCAGATCTGTGCAATGAATTCAATTTTAACAATCTAAACAGATCCGTGCTGGGAATCCAGGACGGTCTGTGCGATGGATTCTATGCAATGAACAACGGGATCCTGAACGGCTTTTTCGGCACCGAAAGAGCAATAGCAGAAAACCGTTTTGCACAGCAGAACTGCTGCTGCGAAACTAACCGCAACATCGATGCTGTTCGCTACGAAAATTCGCAGCAGACCTGCGAGATCGCCAACGCGATCCACGCAGAAGGCGAGGCGACCAGAGCACTGATCAACGCCAACGTGATGCAGGATCTGCGGGATCGTCTGCAGGACGAAAAACTGGCAAACAGCCAGTGCGCACAGAATGCATACCTGATCAATCAGCTGCAGCCTGTTGCCAAACCGGCATACATCACCTGCAGTCCATACGCTGCAAACAGCGGATGCTGTGGCGGCTATTAGTGTATGGCTACACCCCGAAAGAGCGGTGGCATGCCGCTCTTTTTTCATAGAAAGGAAAGAAAATGAATAATATTTACAAAAAGAGCACGCTGCAGGCGTGGAACCTGTCTGCTCAGGCAGCTGCAGTAAATGACATTTTAACGTTCAATAATTCGCAAAAAACCGGGTGCGCCGTAGAGTTTGCAAACGGCACTGGATCCGTGACGATTCGAAAGCCGGGGCTGTATCAGATCGCATTTAACGGCATCGCCGTCGAGAGCGGCACCGCAGGAGACGTGGCAGTACAGCTGCAAAAAAACGGCGCAGACGTGCCCGGAGCTATCGCCCAGGCGACGAGTGCCAATGCTACCGCGGTAGTAAATCCGGCATTCGAAACGATCATCGAAGTGCCGCAGTCCTGCGCATGCGTAAATAACACCGCAGTCCTGACGGTAAAAAATATCGGCGTCGCTGCGAATTTTGCAAACGCGAACCTGTCTGTCGTGAAACTGTGCTAGGTGGCCGTCATGGATTTGCGAGAAATATCCGACGCTGTATATGCAGGAAAAAGCGTTGAGAAAAAACAGGCGATGGATCTGGTCTACTATGAAATGGCGGATTTTTTAAAAGACAATTTCCCGGAAAAATACCGAGAATACGTCAAAAAAGCCGAACAGGTAGCCTACCAGATCGAACCGGAAGAGGCTGCCCGGATCGTCCAGGGCATGATCCCGTATGGGCAGCGCTGGAGCCGGGAAGAAATCGCCGAATACCTGCAGGAAAAAGAGATCAACGATCATGTAACAGACTACTACCTGGTGATGAATATGATGGTAAACGACTACAGCCGGACCGCCAAGATCATCGGACAGGACGATGCAGACTTCTACTTCAATCTGGCGTATGATTTCATAAATGACGAAGACGCTAAGCCGAACAAAATCGCCAAGTACTTCATGTACTGAAAAAAATACAAAGAAAATGATAAAAAGGTATGTACAAAGTACATACCTTTTGCTATAATATAACCAAGATAAAGATACGGAACGCGGAGGACGAAACGATGAGAAAGTACGGAGCAAACAAAGCAACAGAATTCACAAAGAAACAGATCGGAGTGATCTACCGGATGGCAAAAAACGGAGAGCTGAAAGTGGAAAAATGGGTGATCTCAGACTTCTATGATCTGGCAGACTACTACGGATATGACGACAACGGAAGCGTGGAGGTATCCGAAAGAAAGATCAAAAAGATTCTGGATGCTGTGTTTGAAAAAAACAACGAAAAAGCCCAGGAACTCATCGACAACTACACAGAAAAGACTTTCGAGCTTTTATCGAAAAAAAGCCAGAAAAACGCCGACAGAACGATCCTGTAAAAGAAAGGAGAAAAAGTGGAGAACAGAACTGCAAGAATAAACATGAAAGTGCGGCCGTCATGGAAGGCGGCCGCAGAAACAAGAGCGGAAGAGTTGGGGTACAGCCTTTCGCGATATATTGAGATGGTGGTAAAAAAAGAAATGGAGGATCACATGAGAACAGGTGAAGAAAAAAGGTTTGTATTTGAGGAATACCGCGAAAAATGGGGAAACGGAGATGTAAAGATCTTTCCTCGAAACACTACAGAAGAAAAGGCGACCAAGATCGTGAGGGATGAATGGGATCATTTAGTTCGCGCCGATCAGCAGAGCTATTTGAGTGATGCGCTGGGGGTGTTTCGGCTGTTCGAAATCGAGATCACGCCAGAAGAGGCGGAAATGTGGGAAGATGGCGAAGACATAGGAGGGGCACTGACAGAATTTGAAACACGCGAAATCTGGAGTGCAGTATAGGCAAAAAACGAAAAAGCCCCATGGTAGCCGGGGCTTTTTCGCTCTTTATTTACCTGCAGTTCCGTTGTCAAATGTTTACAACATTCTGGAACAGTTCCAGTATAGCAAAAAAGAATCATTAAGTAAAGAGATTTATTCTTTACATATTTTTGATTCTATTGCAGTCCCGACAGTCACAAAAAGACATAAATTAAAATTCTAAAAAAAGAGTTTCCCCATCCCACACACATTTCCGCAGTACGCTGCGGGCGATCTTGTTCTGTTCCTCTGGCGGCAGGTCGTCCAGATTCCGTACCAGCCGGGCGATCTCTTTTTGTTTCTCAAACAGTTCCTTTTCTGCCTGCGCTGCCGTCAACCTGTTCGCTCGTAGACTGGCCAGCTCCATCTGCTTTTTTTGGATCTGTGAATCCAGGGATTCCATATCTGCGATGATGTACTTCGCCGCCGTCGATTCCGGATTGATAGCCAGGGCGGAAGACAGATTGCCGATCTTTTTCTGTAGCGACTCGATTTCCTTCTCTTTTTTGTGGAGCACATCCTGATTGGTAGCTGGTGCCGCAGGGGAATATTTTTTTATAACATCCGGATCTCTCTCGATCTCTCGAAAAACGGACAAAACTTTCTCGTCCAGAACGTAGTCCCGGCAGGCTGAGACACAGTCAGGAGACTTCCGTCCGACTTCTCCGGTACGAGTGCACCGGTACGAGATATACATCTTGCCTTTGTACCGCGATCGGACTGGGGACATCATGCGGCCGCATTTGCAACAAAGGATTCCCTTCAGGAGCACCGGGGGATACTTTGCTTGTTTGCAAAACATGTTTGATTTTACCTGATCCTGCGCGGCGAGCCAGAGATCTGCGGGCAGGATAGGTTCGTGCCTGCCGGGACACACGATCCATGCCGTGCGGGGGTTCGTGGCGTTTCCGTTGCGCTGATCAGTCACACCGTACCGCATCACACCATGGGTACCATCCCAGTCGGACTCTGTCCCGACCACGTTCGCACCGATCGAAAGATAGTAGTCACGCAGATCTTTATTAGCCGGAGCACCGTATGGGGACGTGATCACGCGGCGAACCTGCGAAGTTGAGGGAACGCCGAACACGTCAAAACAATCATTCGTCTGCGCGAACGATGCGAACGAACGAAAAGAAGAGCCGCGCTCCACAAACAGCTTGAAAACATTGAGCAGCTGTTCCGCTTTTTCTGGATCCGGAACGAGAAGAGTGTGAGGCTTGCCGTTATCCACGACCCGCTGGGTAGTGTAGCCGCAGGGAAGATTCCCGCCTGTCCACCATCCGGAACGTGCCAGTCCCATCATGTTGTCGTAAACACGATTTGAAAGCGTCTTGCGCTCCATCTGCGCAAAAACGGCGGAAAGAGTTGTCAGCGCTTCGCCGATCGGGGTGGACGTATCAACAGATTCTTTCACCGATGTGAAATGGACGCCGCAATCATTCAGTTCGGCGGATAGATTGCAGTAGTCCCGCACGTCACGGGTCAGCCGGTCCAGCTGGTATACGATCAACAAGTCAATGATTCCGGCGTGAACGTCTCGCATCATCTTCTGTAGCGCCGGCCGGTTTACGTTCGCCCCGGTCTTATCCTCGTCGGTATAGTTCAAAAAAATGTGCTCCCCCGGAAAGTGAAGAGCACAGTATTCGCGGCACATCCGATCCTGATTGTGCACGCTTTCGCTTTTGTCGGAAAAAGCACTTTTCCGAGCGTAAATGGCAATTCTCATAAGCTGCCTACTTTCCGGAATCCACGCCCATGATTTCATAGAACGCTTTTTCGTAGGCCGCAGCCTGATCTGGCGTGATCTGATAGGTCACGCGCAGCAGAGCAGTCCCGGCACGGTAGATATACTGATCCTGATGCAGGAGACCACCGTCCTCCCATACACTTTCAATGTATTCCTGCCGCTCCCTAGCGTCGGATTTGTTTTCAAACACTTCGACGGTGCAATCCCGGTAATCATCGTCGGGGTAGTCGTTGCACATCTGCACTTCGTCAACGTCGTTTTCGTCATTCCAGCTCGTCTTGCTGGTGTACTGATCTGGACGCCCCAGCAGCCCGTTGCTGTCCGTTTCTTCGGTATAGGTCAGTTCCTGAGTGATTGGCAGTGAATAATCATCTTTTAATTTCTGGACAATTTGCTCCGAGGTGAGAGGCTTATCTTTTTTAGCAGTATCTCCGCCGCTACCACAAGCGCATAAGCCTAAAACGAAAAATGACAGTAAAATAACAGATAGGATTTTTTTCATCTTCTTCTCCCTTCGCCGCCAAAAGTGTCGAAAATGCGGATAAATTAAAAGACGAGTGCACTTTCGAATGGCGGACTTTAGTATTAAAATTTTAACTAAGAGGAGGAAATTCGATCATGAAAGCGAATCGAGAGGGAAAAAGATTTTATGAAGAGCAGATCAAGAGCATGCTGAAGCGGCTAAGCTTCGAGCAGCTAAAACTACTGTACCAGTTCATCCGGGGGATGATAGAGTAGGCGAAAGCCTGCTCTACTTTTTTATATTCGCAAGTTTTTCTGCAAAGTCCGCCAAGGCGTCCCACTGTTCATCATTCAGATCTGCTAGGATCTCGACCAGCTGCCGCCGAAAGTCCGGCGTCTCGTCCTTCATCAGCTCTCCAGCAAACCGGGCGATCTTCTCGTTTCTGGTTACCGGCACGAACATCTCACCGATCCCATCACGCAGCCAAGCTTCAGATACGCCGTATTCACGACAGATGGAAACCACCATCTGATCACTCAAATTGTTTACACCGTTTTCGATGCGACTCACCGTCGCCCTGGTAACGCCCAGGCGATCGCCAAACGCTTGCAGTGTTAAACCTAACTCTTTCCGTAATGCTCTAACTCTCTCGTTATATGTCATTCTTTCCGTTCCTCCCTTGTAGGCTAATTATAACCCGACGAATGAAGCGGGTCAATAAAAAAGTTACGTAGCGAAACAAAAAAGTATTGACAATGTTACGTAACGAATCTATAATGTAAACACAATCAACAAAAAGGAAAAAACAGGGAGGAAAGAAAAAAATGTATAAATCTCCAAAATTAAAAAATAACATCGTCACAGTGGAACAGCTGGTGGCGGCAGTCGAAAAATGGGATGACTGGACCATGCCGATCTACTGGGCATATTCCAGAAAGCACCGCATCGCAGAACGGTATCGCAAACTGCCGAGAAGATAGGGGGATGTAATGAGTATCAATATTAGCGCAAAACAGGCAGAAGCATTCAAAAACTATTTAATGAGACGTGCGGAGCTGACCGCAGAAGAAACCGGATACGACCCGGTGTTCATCCTGGCCGGCTACTTCGAAACGCTGGAAGACGCCGACGGAGTAAGATGGGGACGCCGTTCGGATCCTTTGCAGCAGATCGACGACACCTGCAGGGAGCAGGACTATTAGGAGGCGAGAACATGAAATACACAGAAGAGCAGAGACAGCTGGCTATCAGCTATTTGGAAAGACGTTCGAAAATAACATCACTGGAAACGGGAATCGCCCCGGAGGCTGTGATGAAGGGCTATTTCAACATGCTGGAAATAGTGGACGGAATGAAATGGCTGAGAGAACAGGACCCGCTGCGGTATGCCGACGAATTATGCATGGAGGCGGAAGTGTGAAACTATTAAAAAGACGCGGAGACACCAGCACGATCCGCAAAGTGGTCAGCGACGACCGCACGACACTGCTGGGGATCGTGGGACAGGTACAGGATTTTATAGCCGCCGGGATCATTGCATGGGATCCGGGAACGGAACCGACCAAAGAGGAAGCAAAAAGGTGGCTGTTCCTGGATGACGACGGGAGCCATTGGGGAGCGGACACCCGGGAGGGTGCTTTGCAGCTGGGAGTCCCGGAATGCTGGAGGTGAAGAGCGTGAAAACAAAACCAGAAAAAGTCTACCAACTGGTAGACCCGGACACGTGGGAGATCGTGGGCGAGATCACCAGAAAAGAGCTGGTGAAAAAATACGGCGCAGGCAATCAGGCTGCGATCACAAAGGTCGGCCGCCTGCTGCTGGCGGATAAGGAGGGAATCAAACTATGAATATTTATGAAGCCATAGTAGTGGCTGGAATTGAAAACTGTCAGATACGCAGAAGTGGATGGTGTGAAGGCTATGCGATCATGCCGACCGACAGCCAGAAGACGGCGATGGTCATGATCACGCCGACCAAGGTGCAGCCCCGGTGGGATCTTCGCGCCAGCGATCTGCTGGCGACCGACTGGGAAGTAGTAGAGACGGAGTACAGGATAACGGAGGGGAAAAATGATCAAAACAGAAAACGGGATCACAGAAATAGAAGGAAGTCTGGTTGAGACCATGGCGGATACTGCACTGGTTCTGGCGAACCTGTATGTGATATCAAAAGACAAACTGGGAGAAGCCAGTGCCAGGGAGATGATCGTGGAGGTCGGACGTGTAGCGATGGCGGACGAAATGATCGCCAGGATCGAAAAGAAAAGGACAGCACTGGAAAGAGAAGTGTGAAAAAGGAGAAAGAGAATGAAGATTTTTTTCATTAGTTGGGTAGCGCTGATCGTAGCGTACCTGATCGTCGCGTACTGGTGGGCGGCGAGAGCAGAAAAAAGGATCAATGACCAGATAAAAAGATGTATGGACGATCTGGAAAAGACGGTCGAAGAGCACAAGAAGGCGCTGAGGGTTCTGTACGAGCACGCCGACAAGGCATGCCAGGTGAGAACGAGCGTGATCCGGAGACTGAAAGACATGGAAAGGTGGATCGCATGGTGCAGGAACCACGGAAGCAGTGGGTGGAGTGATGCTCAAATAATGACACCGGGAAAGAACGGAGATTATTGGGTGACAGTAAACGAGGACGGAGTGCGAACGGTGAAAGTCGCCACGTACATGGGAGACTGGATCGTCGGAGAAGCAGAAATCGTGGAAGCGTGGAAGCTGATCATAGAAGAGCCGGAGCCATATGTAAGAGAGGAGGAAAAGGGATGACGAACGACCAGCGAGATATAGAGGTAATGAAACGGGTGGCTGATGCCCTGCCATACATGACGGAAGGCAAAAAGGGCGAATTGATCGGATATGGTAAAGCCATGGTCGATATAAACAGGAGGAAAGAAGATGGCGAGAAAGCGGAAAGAAGTAAAAGTTGTGGTTGAGTTCACTCCCGGATACCGGGAGAGATTCACGAAAGCATGCGTTGAAGTAGCGACAGCGTATGTTGAAAGAAAGTGGGCGGAAGAAAAAGCCCAGAAAGAGAAAGCGGGGGCGACAGCATGAGAGCCTTTGCAGCAATCGGTGCTCTAACAGTGTTAACAATCATAACCATAGGCGGGGCATGGATCTGCCGCGGTGAGTTTGGGATAGGCCCGGAGTGGGTGCTCCCGATCCTGCTGGCGTTCGTGCTCCCGATCCAGGAAAAGGAACAGGACGATGAACATTTCAAAAAAAGATTTCGTGAACAGCCTGAAAGCGGCCGTCATAGCTGACGATCGCTCTGGTGTTGAGAACATCAAATACCAGAAGGAAGATGGAAGAGAGTGGATCGTGATCCGCTACCTGGGCGGCTTTGAGCGCCGGATCCACGCCGACGCTAACAGCAACGGCATGAATATGCTGGAGATCGCCAAAGAGATCTACGGGAACGGAGCATCCGGCCGAGTCATCGAACGATGAACTGGCGAGCAGAAGAGGACTTCCTGGCACAGCGGGAAGAGGAGCGCAACGCCAGGATCACCAAAGCACTCATCGGGAGCATGAAACCACCCGATGAGGAAATTATAAAATCGCTGAAAGAAAAAAGGAGGAAGGTATATGGGGACATTTACTGGAAAATGCCGGTACTGCGGCGAGGAAATAAATATCATTGCCGAAAACCAAAGCGACGCTGATCGCCAGGCGAGCAGAGACTGCAGATGCGGAGGCTATCAGAGAGAACAACAGATAGCAGAGCGAAAAGAGCACATGACAGGCGCACTGATGGCACTGATCGCGCCGGGATGCGAGCGGCAGAACTTTCGCCCGCTGCGGGATGAGACGTGCAATATGATTCTGCACATCGGGCAGATGGTCGTAGACGGCGAGCTCCAGCAGGCACGGATATCCGTGGACGGGACCGTGATCGCGATCAAAGGCGGAGAAAAAATCAAAGTAACAAGGAGCATGAAGTATGAGCAAGGAGAGAACATCTGATGATTTGGTTGGATATTATAGAAATTGCCCATTCCCAAAGCCAAGAACGACCAAAAAGAAGCCGTTATCTAACGGCTATAAAGATAAACCGCAAAGGCGATGCTGGTATACTGATCGTCCCGGTGCCGAGCGCCATGAGATTTTTGGCGGGCCGAACCGCCAAAAAAGCATAAAGCTGGGATTCCAGGTGGACGTCTGTCCGGAGATCCACGCCCGCCTGCACGCAAACTGTGACGACTGGGCGCGAATCGAGAACCGGAAATGGAAAATGTATTACCAAACAAAATACGAAGAAGAGCAGATCGCTGCTGGAGCAACCGCAGAAGAAGCCCGCGCCGCCTGGATGGCGCTGATCGGGCGGAATTATTTATAACAGGGGGAGAGAACGGAGGAGCCGATGGACGAAAAAATCAGAAAAGAACGATTTGAAAAATACGGTTCCTTTTTATTTTGCCCAACCCATTCCGTGCTGTGCTTTGGACGCATGACGGACGGCGAATGCAAACATGACGCTTGCCTGCTGGATGATCCAGAGTATCAGGCTTTGCAGAAACGTATAGCCGAAAATCAAAGAAAGAACCAGCAACGGGAGCACGAAGAGCCGCCGAAGATCCGAAGGCAGACAAAGACCAGGATCGAGATCCTGGAGGAACGGATAAAACAAAAAGATAGAGAAGCGCGCGAAGCCTACCGGGCGAACTACCCGAAAGAGGGCGATCGAATTATCAACGAGGTGATCCGCCTGCAGGGGCTGCTGCGACAGGAGAAAGAAAATGATAAACGAAAAAAAGATGATAAGAAAATTCGAAAAAATGATCGAGGGAACGCCGAAGTATGCAGGATTGAAACAGGGCGCATTGCTGAAAGAGATCATCAAAATGATGGAGGATGAGGCTGTAAACGAGGGCATCCGGCAGCGGATTCAGAGAGCCATCGGACCGCAGGACGAAATGAAAACCAAACGGATCTACATATCCGGAAAAATGACAGGACTAGAAGCACACGAAATCGCCCAGAATTTTAAAGACGCGAAAAAACAGCTGTGCCGCCCGGACGTGATCCCGATCTCGCCGACTGGCATCGACTACGGCGACAAGCTGGCGTGGGCAGAGTACATGCGCCTGGACGAGGTGCTGATCCAGATCTGCGACGCCATCTACATGCTATCGAACTGGCAGGATAGCCCGGGAGCATGCCACGAACTGGAATACGCCCGGAGCCTGGGAAAACCAGTCATCTACCAGGAGGGCGAGGAAGATGTCGAGTAAGTACTGCTGCACGCGCACCGACTGCGTCTACCATCCGCACAAAGGACCGGACAAAGGCACGTGCGACTATATGGTGATTACGCGAAAGCGCCGGGGCTGTCCGATCGTAGGATGCACCCGGTACCGTTCCGGAAAACGGCAGCGAACCGGCACGGGCATCCAGCCGATACTGGATCCGGTAGAAAAACAGGCTGCGGAAGCAGCGAAGAAAAAAGCGCGGGCGATATTCGGGGAAAACTTAAAAACTGCGATAGCCAAAAAATATAAAAGCCAGCGGCAGTTTGCTATAGCCGTGGGGATCGATTCGACGAACATAAACTATTATTGCAAAGGAAAAGCGATCCCGAAGAAAAAGCGGATGGCGAAGCTGTGCGAGCTGCTGGAAGTGACAGAGGAAGAGTTGAGAGGAGAGACATGATGAAATTAAAAGAAGCATGGGATATATTGATCCTAGAAAGCGCCGGGGCGGCGAGAGATCGCAAAGAGAGACAGGCGAATGCTATGGCGATCCTAGCGCTGGGATACCGGATCCCGAAGAAACCGATCAAAAAAGAGAGTGACCCACGATATGAATGTCCGGCGTGCAAGAGCACTATTGAAAGATGGTCGTCGGTATCGTTCTGTAAATGGTGCGGACAAGCGATCGACTGGGAGGACAAAAGATGAGATTTCTTGATTTCTTCTCTGGAATCGGTGGCTTTAGGCTCGGGATGGAAATGGCAGGACATACCTGTGTAGGTCACTGCGAGGTCGACAAGTTTGCCGACAGATCATACCGAGCGATGCACAATGTGAAGGAGAGTGAATGGTATGCAAATGACATTACAAGAGTTGAGCCCGAAGAGCTTCCGGAAGCTGACTGCTACTGCTTCGGATTTCCATGCCAGGCTTTCAGCATTGCTGGAAAGCGAAGAGGCTTCGAAGATACAAGAGGAACTCTGTTTTTTGAAGTCATGCGGCTGGCTAGAGAGCGAAAGCCTCGTTTACTTTTCGCAGAAAACGTCCGAGGCCTTCTCAATCATGAGGGGGGGCAAACCTTCGGAGTCATCGTATCCACAATGGATGAGCTGGGGTACGATGTCGAATGGCAGGTGCTTAACAGCAAGCATTTTGGGGTTCCCCAGAATCGGGAAAGAGTGTTCATTGTTGGACATCTTAGAGAAGCAAGTGGACGAAAAGTATTTCCTATCAGATGCGACGATGGAGTACCTGATTCGAAACGACTGGAAACCGAGCCGGGAGTTCCGGCACTTACAGCAACAAGCCACAAAGGAGTCTCAAAGAGGCGGGGAGGATTAGCAATCCCCGTCATGACTCCGGACAGACCGAATAAACGGCAGAATGGCCGGCGGTTTAAGGAAAATGGCGATGAAATGTTCACGCTGACAGCACAGGACAGACAGGGAGTCATGGTCAGAGAAGCGACTTGCAAACAGATAATAGGCGGATCGCAAGGAAACAGAGTTTACGATCCCAGCGGCATCAGTGTAACGCTTTCATCCCAGGGTGGCGGAAGAGGCGCCAAAACCGGATTATATACAGTGCCTGCCAAGAAAAGCGGAATGCGGATTCGCCGCCTGACTCCGCGGGAGTGCTTCCGCCTACAGGGCTTTCCAGATGAATATTTCGACCGTGTAGCTGCGGCCAACAGCGATTCGCAGCTATATAAACAGGCGGGAAACAGCGTGACAGTAAATGTAATTTATGAAATTGCAAAGAGACTGGAGGCGTGCAGGAGATCCGGAGACGCGAGCGACGATCGCAAAGAGGATTGCGGAGCTGCCATGGGATGTGCCGGTGGGATTTGAAATCGACAAAAGAATAGTGGACAAGATGAAGGAGAAAGCGCATGGCAAAAGTAAAGACGATAGATCCGTTTGACGTAAAGACTGCGGTCAAAGCGGGACAGCTGGGAGTGCATTTGCACATCGACCAAAAAAGAAACGTGCACGTGATGCTCCGCGACGAAGAGAATGGCGAGTGTGCGGAACTAAAAGTACTGGAAGGAGCAGGGACGGACACGACGCTTCAAAAGCTGGAAAAGGAGGGGAAACTGTGAGTAGATTGATAAGAGAAGAAGACCTGCTGTATTGTCTGGGCTTCAAAAATACGGAGGAAGAAAGAGAAGAAAACGTGGGAGAGATCATCACGTTGGAGATGATCGACAGAATCCCGACGGCGATAGATCTGGATCGTGTGATCGGACGACTACATAGAGAAAAAGATGAAATGAATAAAGCTGACCAGCGATGGATAGCAAAGGGAATCGGAATGGCAATCAGCATCGTCAAAGGATACGAAGAAGATCCTATGCAGTGGAGCACGAGCAAAGAAAGACCGCGAAGGCCAACGTATGACGGCGATGGATATGCACCGGACGGTACGTTCGTGTATGACACGTGGATATGCCCGAACTGCGAAACAAGATATGAGGTTGATTATGACGATTATGATTACTGCCCGAACTGTGGACAAAGAATAGATTGGAGTGATGAGGAATGACGTTTCAAGAAATAATGATAATGGTAGCAAACGCCTGCGTTAGGTGCTTCCGTAATGGCACCGGTGGTTGTCAAGAAACTGTGGTCCAGTGCGCCACACAGATCTACATAGCACAAATGGAAAAAGATAAGGAGAGCGAGGAATGAGACGCGCCATCCTGATCATAGCAGCTGCAGTGGCAGCACTGACGATCCTGTGGATCGGAATAGGGATCGGGGCTGCATCTGCAGTCCCGGCAGAATGTAGTAGCGCAGCCGGAAGGGTAGAGTGCTGGGAAGGCGGTGGCGTGGTGATCTACACCGACCAGGCACACATCACCAACTGGGGAGACTACATCGTAGTGAAAAGGGAGGAATGAAACATGATCAAAAACCGCAGGATGTGGTAAACATATGCAGACCGCTGGTCGGAAAAAGAAAACAGGAGGTACAAAAACGTGAGCAAAAATGAATTTACATTTGAAATAATCGAGCACTATGGCGTGTTCGACCAGACCGAATCCGGATGGACGAAAGAGGTCAACCTGGTGTCCTGGAATGGCCAGGACCCGAAGATAGATATCAGGACCTGGGATCCTGACCACGTCAGATCCGCCAAGATCGGAACCCTGGACAGAGACGCCGCCAAAGAGCTCGGACGGATCCTGACGATGCTGTAGGAGGAACCATGCTAGGACAATTAAACTTGAAAGGTAAAGACCGGGTAGAAACCGCCATACAGCGCATCAAGATGTTTGAACCACCGAACGGCTACTATCTGGCGTTCAGCGGAGGCAAAGATAGCGTTGTCATCAAGGCGTTGGCGGACATGGCGGGAGTGAAATACGATGCACATTATAACGTGACGAGCGTAGACCCGCCGGAACTGATTTGCTTCATCCGAAAGCACCATCCAGACGTGATATGGGATTATCCGACCTATGTGGACGGCACCAGGGCTACAATGTGGAATCTCATCCCGAAGAAGAAAATGCCCCCTACCCGAATGGTAAGGTATTGTTGCGAAGTACTTAAGGAGGGCGGAGGCAAAGGTAGGTTCGTAATAACCGGAGTGCGCTGGGCAGAGTCGGTTAGACGGGCGAACAACCGGGCAGGATTTGAAATACAAGGAAATAAATCGACAAGAGTGTTGGGCGATCCGGATAATCCAGATAATGCAAAAATGGCGCGCTCATGTCCAACACAAGGCAAACGAATTTTGAATCCCGTTATTGACTGGAGCGATGCAGATATATGGGAATTTATTCACGGATATGACGTTCCGTACTGCGAATTATACGACCGCGGATATAAGCGGCTGGGCTGTATTGGCTGCCCTATGAATAGCCGTGCAGCCCAAGAGTTGGACAGCTATCCCGGATTTAAACGTTTGTACATACGAGCGTTTGAAAAAATGCTCGTAGCCCGGGAGGATGCAGGGCTTGAAAATAATTGGAAAACGGGAGAGGACGTAATGAAGTGGTGGCTAAGCAAATAGGGAGGATGAGAACTATGAGAGCGATTGACGCAGATAGACTGCTGAAAGATATGAACATGTGGAACTGGAACGAACTTCACCGAATTGAAGATTTCGCACGGCTTGTGGACGAGCAGCCCGAGGTACACACTGGCCGAAGAAAAATATTAAAATGCCCGTTTTGCGGTAGCGAGGCGGAACTAACCAAAGATATTACAAGAGAACGCCCGTATATTGTAGTATGCACAGGAGACAGATGCGGTGCCAGCACGGGGTGGTTCAGAGAAACGAAAGCAGAGGCTATCGCTGACTGGAACAGGAGGATAGATTGATGGACGATACGATAAAACTCACAATCACACCAAAAGATCCGCAGACAAGTTCAGAACTGGCTGCGTATTTCAAAGGGTATAAAAACGGATCGGAGATGGCGATCAATATAATGACCGAGATGGCAACGAAGAAATATCGCAAGCCGCTGGAAAAAAGACGACCGCTGAAATAAACCCTACATTATATATAAAGGAAACACCGGCGGCCGGGTGGCCGCCTTAGAACTTGATTAGAGTATTAACAATGGAGCATCATCATGTTTTACCGCGACACGATCATAGCAGGAAGAACAAAGCTGGTTAGCCTTCGCGCCGTAACCAGAACATATGAAAAGGGACAGAAGAGAAAACCGAAGTCAAATCCGACCCCGGAAGCTGTGGCTAAGCTGAATTTTAGAAATTCCGTCAAGGCACTGACAGCGAAGCTGAACCATAACTTTCAGCCAGGGGACTACCTGCTGACTCTGACCTACCAGGATGCTCCGACTGAAAAAGAAGCAAGGAAGGATCTGGAGAGATTCCTGCGAAATTTACATAATCACTGCAAAAAAAGAAACGTGAGATACAAATGGATCGCAGTTACCGAGTACAAGCACCACCGGATCCACCACCACGTAGTGATGAGTAGACTGGACGTGGAACTGATCACCGAGAAATGGAAATATGGATACGTGGACGTGAAGCCGCTGGATGATACCGGAAACTACTACAAACTGGCAGAGTATCTACTAAAAGAAACCGAAAAGACATTCCGGGAAGCCGGAAGCCCAAGCAAGAGAAGATACAACTGCAGCCGCAGCATCATTACGCCGGAAACGCGCAGGGAGAAAATCAGCAGCAGGAAAGTAACGGATGAGATCCAGGTACCGAAAGGCTACTACCTGGACGAGGATACTGTCCGGGTATATGATCACGCCATCCTGGACGTGGAGTGCAAGGAGTACATACTGGTGAGCCTGGACGGACCGGCGAAGGGACGGCGAGGGAAACGAGTCAGACCGGAGAAGATCTATCGAACCGATCAGCAGCTGGAAATGGATATGGAACACTGGAGGGAATGGAGTGAATAAAAAAAGACTGGAAGAGTACCGCAGCATGACGGTAGCGCTGGAGAGTATCCGCAAAGACCTAAAGAAATACGCGAGCAGAGTCGAGCGAGCAGAAGGACACGTGATGACCGACGTGGCCAAAGGATCCTCGCCAGAGTTCCCGTACCTGCCGTCACGCATGAAGATCGAAAGCATAGACAACACGACGGGAGACAAGTGGGCGAGACTGCTGCGGGAGCGTGAAGCGGAATATGCAGAAGCAATCGAGGAAGTAGAAGAGTGGGTGAATCACATCGAAGACCCGCTGATTTACCATATCTTTCGCCAGAAGCTACGCCATGGCAAGACCAATGCAGAGATCGGAGAAGAACTGAACTATTCGCGCCAGCGCATCGACCAGCTGATCAACGGATACCTCCAAGAAGATTAGCACAATTAGCATGCGCAAGATGTTAAAATGTTATTGAGCAAATAAGGATTGCGCGAAATCATACACGAGCAAGGATCACACCTCTACAGGGTAGGCGTGATCCTTGTCTTTTATTTTTTGAAAATGGCAAAAGAATTCGCGAAACAATTTTACAATTCAACAGCCTGGAAGAAGACCAGAACTGCATACATCGCAGAGCGCACAGCGACAGACGGCGGACTGTGTGAGACATGCCGGAGAAACCTGGGCGTGATCGTGCACCACATCAAGCCGTTGACGCCTGCGAACATATCCGATGCGAACATTAGTTTGAATCAAGAAAACCTAAAGCTGGAGTGCAAGCCGTGCCACGACGCAGAAGAGGAACACTTCAACGAAGCAAGGGGAGAACGAAAACTTTTTGTTTTTTTTGACCGGAACGGGATGCCAGTCCCTAAACCAGACTCCCCCCTTCCGGAAAAGGGCACCCATCCGAAAAGAGACCGATGAGTGCACCTCATTTTTCACGCGTGACGCGCATATGAAAGGGGTCCTTTATGGAAAATAAAATAAATAAAACAAAAGAAGAGAGGATCGCCACGGAGCTGCGCAAATTCAAAGGTTTTTGCAGAAATCTAAGCAGAGACCGCAAAAATATTGCAGTAAAACTATGTCAAAAAGCCGCATTCATGGAGGTGACGTTGGAAGACCTGCAGGATCAGATCAACAAAGAAGGAGCGATCGTTGAAGCGGTAAATGGAAACGGGTTTGAAGTTAGATCTGAAAACCCCGCGCAGAAGACGTACAGCACGATGATCAAAAACTACAACGCGACCATCAAAGCGTTGGTGGATTTGATGCCAGAAGGAGCATCGGCGAACGATGAGCTGATCGGATTCGTCAAAAAGAAACGATGAGCGAGTTCGCAGAATATTTCACAGGAATATACGATGGAAAAATCCTGGCGTGCGAAAAAATGAAACGGATTTCGGAAATGCTGTTAGAAAATGCGGCAAACCCGGACGAGTTTCATTTCGACCTGGAACTGGCGAACAGGCACATCGAATTCATTGAAAAATTTTGCAAAGTCCCAGCCGGAAAAGTCGGCCAGCCGTTAAAACTGGAATTGTTCCAGAAAGCACGCTGGCAGGCGGTGTTCGGATTCGTGGACGATGATGACCTGAGGCAGTATCAGGAAGTTTTTATCGTAGAGGGCAGAAAAAACGGAAAGACCACCGAAGCCGCAGCGATCGAATTAGATCTGTGCATGAACGACGGCGAAGGTGCGCCGGAAATCTACAACTTGGCCACAAAATACGAGCAGGCGATGAAAGGCTGGACTGCGGCAAACAATATGCGCCGCCAGAGTTCAGCGATCGCCGCACACCTGCACAAGCGGGCGTCAGATCTGTACTGTGACTACAATATGGGAACCATCAAAGCGATGGCGTCAAACGTCAAAGATCTGGACTCCCTGGACGCACATGCGGCCGTGGTCGATGAGCTGGGCGCCATGGTGAAGCGGAAGATTTACGACGACATGAAACAGTCGATGGGAGCACGCAGTCAGCCGCTGCTGATCGCCATCACAACCATGGGGTTCGTCAGAAACGGAATTTTTGATAGTCAGTATGAATATGCAGACAAACTGCTCCACGGAAAACTGACCACACCGAACAAACGATTTCTCCCGTTTATTTACGAACTGGATGAGATGTCGCAGTGGAAAGAACCAAAATACTGGATCATGGCAAACCCTGGGCTGGGAACGATTAAAAGCGAAAGCTACCTGCAGGACATCGTGGACAAAGCGAAAGACGACCCGTCATTCCTGCCGACAGTACTCACCAAGGATTTCAACATCAGACAAAACGCAGCATCTGCGTTCCTAAAATACGAGAGCATCATAAATGACAAAAAGATACCGGATGCAAATTTCCGATACGGGATCGCCAGCTTGGATGCAGCCGACTCCGTGGATTTAAACTCCGCACGTGTAATGTTCATGCGGCGTGACGACGAAAATATATATACAAAATCCATGTACTGGATTCCGGAGTCAGTCATTGAAGCGGTTTATAAAAACGGCAACGAAAAAGAGCGAGATGATGCGCCATACCGGCTGTGGATCCAGCAGGACTACATGAGAACCTACGAAGGGAACCGGGTAAACAAACGAGTGATGCTGGACTGGATCCTGGAGTTCCAGGAAAAAGAAGACATATACGTCTACAAAGTGGCGTATGATCCATGGCACATGGATGACTCGCTGCTTTTGCTGTTTGAACAGGCTTTCGGGCGTGATGCGATGGTACCGGTCAGACAGGGACCATACACATTGTCCCAACCGATGAAGAATTTTAAAGCAGATCTGGAAGCCGGGAAGATCGTTCACGAGAACAACCCGGTGGACGTGTGGAATTTGATAAATCTACACGCAAAGGAAGACATCAACGGGAATGTGCAGCCGGTGAAGTCGACCGACCGCCGCCAGAGGATCGACGGCGCCGTGACGCTGATCAACGGATACACCGTCCTGGAAAACAACATGGAGGAGTATTTAGCACTGATTTAGGAGGAACACATGGGCGAATATGAAGATTTCGTTAAAAAATTCAAACGTGAAAAAACTACGGACGACTGCATGACACCGCCCGCAGTTTATGAAGCGGTGAAAGACTGGGTAAAAAAAGAATGGAAAATTGACGACGCAGTAACGATTGTCAGACCGTTTTGGCCTGGGGGAGATTACGAAAAATATGAATACCCGAAAAACTGCATAGTGATTGATAACCCGCCATTTTCAATCCTCAGCAAAATCAAACGATTCTATAACGATCGTAAAATCAAATTTTTCCTGTTTGCTCCGGCGCTGACATTATGCAGTTCGTATGATGACGAGACGAACTATATCATCGCAAATGTGGGGACGACGTACGAAAACGGCGCGAAGGTTTCGACAAGCTTCATAACAAACTTGCCGGGGGCTAAAATTCGAATATGTGGGCCGCTGGGCGAAATAGTACGGGCAGCGGATCGAAATGCAAGGACAACGAAAGAACTTCCAAAATACGAATACCCCGAAAATGTAACGAGTGCCGCCAGGCTGGGAAAACTGGCGCGGGGGTCCATCGATTTCGCATTCGAAACATGCGAAATACACAAGGTGACAAAAATAGATGCACAAAAGGGAAAGACGATTTTCGGGGGCGGGTTTTTAATTTCAGATCAGGCGGCCGAACGCCTGCAGGAAGCCGAACGCCTGCAGGAAGCCGAACGCCTGCGGGAAGCCGAAGTTAGAGAACGATTTGAGTTGTCGGAAACCGAAAAAGAAATCATTGGCAGGTTAACAAAACAAAGTGAGGAACGATGAGATTTTTCAAAAAACGAAAACAAAATAAATCAAAATTCCAGATGGTAACCGTCGGGCAAAATGGATTCTATTCCTATGACGGCGTGCTGTACCGGAGCGAACTGGTGCGGGCAACCATCCGGCCGGAAGTGACCGCCATCGGGAAGCTGCTGGCGAAACACATCAGAGAGTCAGAGAAAAACGGCGAGAAACAGATTGAGGTAAACCCGGAAGTATATATGCGCTTCCTGTTGGAAGAGCCGAACCAGTATATGACTGGGCAGGACATGCAGGAAAAGATGGCGACACAGCTGGCGCTGAATGGGAATGCATTCGCCATGATCACGCGAGACGAAAACGGGATACCCGCAGGGATCTACCCGGTACCGTGCTACGGAGCAGAAGCCGTAACGAAAAACGGAACGCTGTGGCTGGACTTTACTCTGAAATACGGCGACCGCATGACTGTGAAATACGAGGACGTGATCCACATCCGCAGAGACTACGGAGAGAATTATATTTTCGGGACATCTCCGGCACCCGCACTCGTGGGATTGATGGAACTGGTGACAGTCATGGATCAAGGTCTGATCAAAGCCATCAAAAACAGCGGTGTGATCCGCTGGCTGTTAAAGTTCAACACATCGCTCCGGCCGGAAGACACCAGGTTACGGGTAAAAGAATTCGTGGAAAACTATCTGGACTACGAGTCAGACACATTCGGGGCAGCTGGCGTTGACGCCAAAACAGACGCTACCAGGGTAGAACCGAAAGACTATGTGCCGAACGCATCAGTTCAGGACCGCATCTATGAGCGGATCCTGAATTTTTTTAATACCAACAAAAAAATCGTGCAGTCGATCGCTAACGAAGAAGAATGGGACGCCTACTTCGAGCAGGTAATCGAGCCGGTAGCGATGAAACTGGGGAACGAATTTACCAGGAAGCTGTTCAACCGCCGTCAGCGCGGATATGGCAACAAGATATTTTTTGAGTCTGCAAACCTGCAGCACGCATCCATCACCACCAAGCTGAATATGCGGGAGATGGTGGACCGCGGAGCACTCACGCCGAACGAATGGCGAGAAGCATTCAATCTCGCGCCAGTTCCAGGCGGAGACAAGCCGCTGCGCAGAAAAGATACTGGACTGGCGACCGAGGGGGAAGGAGGTGAGGAATAATGAAACGGATCGGAATCAAGGGAACGATCATCCCGAATGATTATAAAGACTTTTACGACTGGTTCGGGATAGAAGCCACTTGCCCGAACGACATCAAAACAGGGATCGCTGAAGCGGACGGAGACGACATTGTCTTCGAGGTCAACTCCGGCGGCGGATCTATATTCGCAGGATCAGAGATCTACCACGCGATCCTGACGATGACCGGAAGCAAAAAAATCGAAATCGTAGGATTCGCCGGATCTGCGGCGTCGGTGATCGCCTGTGCTGCCGAGTCGTGCATCGCACCGACTGGAATGCTGATGATTCACAACGTCAGCAGCGGAGTGAGAGGGGATCACCAGGCGTTCGAGCATGAAGCGGCCGTCTTGCGGGAATGCGATCAGGCGATCGCCGCTGCATACGTCGCAAAGACTGGAATGGAACGGGACGCACTTCTGCAGATGATGAACGAGGAAACCTGGATCAATGCAGAGCGAGCAGTCGAACTGGGATTCGTGGACGAGATCGCCCAGGCTCCGGGGCTGTACAACGGATTTTGCGAAATCCTAACAACAGAACAAATCAATAGAGCAAGAAACGCTCTCGGCGGCAAAGCCGTTGAAGCGGAAAGATTAAAACTTTTAAAACTGGAGGGAAAACATGAATAGAGAAGAATACATGAACAAAAGAAACGCACTGATCGCAGAAGCGCAGGAGCTTCTGGATGCCGGAAAGGTGGCGGAGGCTGCAGAAAAAAGAGCACAGGTGGAAAGGCTCGACGAAGAGTTTGAAGTTGCGGCAACTGAAACTGCTAATTTGAACGCGCTGGCAAACATCCAGCCGCCGGCACCATTCTCCACACGCGAGAACATGGCGGGCGATCCGGAAAACAAGGAAGCAGTCTACAGGGTAGCTTTTTTCAAGCGCCTGCAGGGTAAGGAGCTTTCCCCGGAAGAACTGACAGCATATTCGTCCGGAGCATCTTCTGCCGGAGCAGTGATCCCGACGCAGACTGCGGAAGAGATCATCACCAAGCTGAAAGAAAGAGCACCGCTGCTGCAGGAGATCACACTGCTGCAGGTGCAGGGAAATGTAACGTTTGCCGTTGAAGGAACAAACAATGCTGCGGCTATCCACACGGAAAATGCCAGCATAGCACCAGCAGCAGATACACTGGTAAAAGTAAGCCTGTCCGGCTGGGAAGTAACCAAACTGATCCAGGTTTCCGACACAGTAAAAACGATGTCAATCAACGCATTCGAAGGATGGCTGGTTGATATGCTGGTAGAATCTATCGCGGACAAGATTTCCGATATGATCATCAACGGAACTGGATCCAGCCAGGCAAAAGGTATCGAAAAGGCAAATACCTGGGGGGATACAAACAGCGTGAGCGTAGCCAAGGCAGGAAGCCTGACAGCTGCAAATGTGCAGACACTGATCGGACTGCTGGGCGGCGGATATGATGCAAATGCAAAATTCATCATGTCTAAGAAGACACTGTATACAGACTTTATGCCGTTACAGGACAATTCCAAAAACGACATCGTGACACGCGAAGGCAGAAACTATTATGTGTACGGATACCCAGTTCTGATCGATTCCAGAGTAACGGAACACGAGGCATACCTGGGCGATCTGAAGAAGTACGTTGCGAACTTGGCCGAATCCGTAAATGTAAAAGCAGACTTCGACATCGATACCAACTCGAACAAGTATCTGGGCGTTGCGATCTTTGACGGCGCTCCGGCATTAGGAGAGGCGTTCGTGAAACTGGTGAAAGCAACTAGCTAGAGTATGAACAGAGGGCGGCAGAGGCTGCCCTCTTAAATTTGTTTTTTGGAGGGGGCACATGGACGAGTACGTACAGGAGATGATGAAGCGGATTCGAAACAAAAGCGATACGCTGAAAGCAGAAACGCAAAGCTACATCAAAGCGGCACTGCTGGATCTGAAACGATCCGGCGCTAACGTGACGGACGCAGACCTGGTAAATCCGTTGGTTTTCAATGCAGCAGAATTTTACTGCAAATGGATGACGAACTTCGAGGGCGAAGGCGAGAAGTACGAGGCTGCATACAACAGAGCAAGCGCGGCGCTGGCATTGAGCCAAAAGGAGAGTTATGAAAATTAGCACAAAAAAACAGGCGGCACTGAACGATGAGTGCACGCTGATTCGCCGCCAGTTCGATCCGGATGCAGCGGACAACGATGTGCCAGAGACTGAAATCAGAGCGGAGGTGTTCTGTGGGATCTTTTCGATCAACGAAAACGAGTACTATGAAGCGGCCAGAGAAGGGCTGCGGATGGCATGCGGGATCGTCGTCAGGACTGACGAAGAAAACGGAGCTGACGAGGTAGAACTGTACGGAAAAATCTATGCGGTACAGCGAAAGTACAGAAGAGTCGACGGATACACAGAAATCTATCTGAGGGAGAAGCCATGAGTACAATAAAGCCGAGCCAGCTGGCGAACGAGATCATGCGATGCCTGAATGAATACACCGAAGAGGTGACGGAAGCCCTGGAAGATACCAAGAAGGAACTGGCAAAAGAAGGCGTCAGAACGCTGAAACAAACGTCGCCAAGGCGGCCGCATGGTGGGAAATATGCCAAAGGCTGGAAAGTAACAAAACAAGGAACAAAATACATAGTACACAATCGACACTACCAGCTGCCGCACCTTCTGGAAAAAGGACATGCCAAAAGAGGCGGAGGAACTGTCGGTGCCATCGTGCATATCAAACCAGTGGAAGAACGGATCGCCAGAGAAGCACCGGAAAGATTCCGGAGGATATTAAAATGATCGACACGATTATCAAACAAATCAAGGAAGTGGTTCCTGTCAGGTACCGGGTGTATAGGAGCAAACCGCCGATACCGTTTGCCGTGTACTACGAAGACATGACGGAGAACTTCGCGGCGGACAACATCGTGTACCTGGAAAGAACGGACTACATCCTGGAACTGTACACGGAAAAGAAAGACCACGAAATCGAAAGCAAGATCGAACAGATCTTCGCAGCAAACGATACCCCGTGGGAAAAAGAAGAAAGCTACATCGAACAAGAAAGGCTGATCATGACAGCCTACTATTTCACACTATAAGGAGGTAAAAATGGCAAAAGTAAAATTTGGACTGAAAAACGTACACATTGCGGTGATGTCTGATGGCGCATCGGCACCGTACGCAACACCGATCAAATTCCCGGGCGCAAAGTCTTTGTCCCTGGAAGCGCAGGGTGATATCAACAAGTTCTACGCTGACGACATCGTCTACTATCAGACTGCGGCCAACAATGGATATGAGGGAGATCTGGAGATGGCACTGTTTACGGACGAGATCAGAACAGCAGTTCTGCAGGAGATCGAGGATGCGAAAAAAGTGCTGTTCGAAGATGCATCCAAAACATCCAAGGCGTTCGCACTGCTGTTTGAAATCACGACGGACACAAAGGCAACACGGTTCTGTTTCTATAACTGCACCATGACGCGCCCGTCCATCGGATCCGACACTAAGGAGGAGTCCGTAGAGCCAGGAACGGATACGGTGACGATCTCCTGTGCACCGAACGCGGACGGGATCATCCGATGCAAGACAACAGAAGACACAGATCCGACCGTATACAGCAAATGGTATGAATCTGTTTACCAGAAAAGTGAGGCTGCATAATGTGTAAGATCTTCGGGACTGATCACAAATTAAAGATGTCAGCGGCCACGCCGCGGATCTACCGTGCGAAATTCGGAAAAGACATCATCGTGCAAATGGATGCCATGTATGAACGGCTGAGCAACGAGGGAAAAAAGAAAGACGAAGAAAAGAAGGACGATTCGGTTTCATTCACACCGGAAGAACTGGAAATGATGGAAAATCTGATTTTCGTCTGCAACCGCCAGGCAGAGCCAGAACAGCCAGAAGACATCTTCGAGTGGCTGGCTAGCTTCGAGATCGGAGCGATCACGGGCACCTATGGCACGATTATGAAAATGTGGGAAGATAACCTGCATCAGACTTCGACATCAAAAAAAAAGACCGTAGGTCAGTGAGAAAGATCAATACCGCACTGTTCATGCTTAGATGCGTGCAGTGCGGTATTTCTATATCCGCCCTGGACGATCTGACTATCGGGATGGTAAATGATATGTTCGTCGAATTAAAAAACGACGACTACAAATACCCACTGATAGCCACCCAGGCAGATATAGACGCGCTATAGGAAGGAGGAGCAATGGCATCGAGAATCAAAGGGATCACCATCGAGATCGACGGGAAAACTAAACCGCTCGAAAGTGCCCTGAAACATGTAAACAGCGATCTAAGCAAAACACAGTCCTCTTTGCGCGATGTGGAAAGGCTGCTGAAGCTGGATCCGGGAAACACTGACCTGCTGGCGCAAAAACAAAGATTTTTGCAGGATGCCATCGACGGCACCGAAAAAAAGCTGTCGAGCCTGAAAGAAGCGCAAGCCCAGGCGAAGCAGCAGCTTGAAGCCGGTACGCTCGGGCAGGAGAAGTACGACGCTCTGCAGCGAGAGATCGTTGCGACGGAAAAACAACTGGATAGTTTCAAAAGCAAGGCATCAGAAACAAGTGCGGCATTGAAAAGTTCGTCAAGCGGACTGGATTCGTTCGCATCGGCCGCTGACTCGCTCTCCGGAAAGATCTCTGGAGTCAGCAAAGCGGCAGGAGGACTTGCCGCCGGAGCGGCCGCAGCTGTACCAGCCACCCAGGAACTGCGCCGGGATCTGTCGTTCCTATATCAGAACGCCAGAGACGCAGGTGTAGGGATCGGCGAGACCGAAAAAGCGTTCAAAACATTCAACGCCGTTTCCGGCGAGACCGATTCATCCGTTGAAGCGGTTTCCAACTTGCTGCAGGCAGGATTCACAACATCGAATCTGCAGATCGCAGTCGAAGGATTGGCAGGAGCCGCATCAAGGTTTCCGGACACGTTAAAGATCGAGGGACTGGCAGACGGTCTGCAGGAGACTCTGGCGACAGGAAAAGCCGTGGGACCGTTTGGCGAGTTGCTCGACCGTCTGGGGATCGGAGCGGACAATTTCTCGAACGGGCTGGCAAACTGCACAACTGAAGCGGAAAAACAGAACTATGCGCTGCAGACCATGGCAGACGCCGGGCTCATGGATTCATACAAGGGCTGGCGCGACAACAACGAAGCACTGGCGGAGTATGAAGACTCCACGCTGGAAATGCAAATGGCTCTGGGCGATCTGGCGGAAGCGATTTCGCCGATCGTTACAGGACTGGCAAAGCTGGCGACTACCGGACTGGAAGCATTCAATGGACTGCCGAAACCGATGCAAGCCGTTGCTGGCGGACTGGTAGGGATCACTGCCGCCGCAGGCCCGACGATCTCGGCCGCCGGGAAAGTGGCCGGAGGGATCAGCAAACTGAAGACTGCAGCCGAAGAAGGATCGACCGCAGCCAAAGCATTGACAAGAGCAGGAAAAGGTGTCGCATCGGCGCTGTCGGTCATTCCGGCACCTGCCGCCGCTGCAGCCGCAGCCGCCGTCGTTGTTGGCGGTGCGATCTATTCGGCATATGAAAGCACCCACAAATATACTAACGCCGCCAAGGAAATGAGCGAGGCAAACGCCGAAAGCGTTTCGTCGATAAACAGCCAGGCAGAAACGGCGCAGTTTTACGCCCAGCAGCTAGATACCCTGAGCCAGAAAGAAAATAAAACCGCCCAGGACAAACAGCTGATCCAGGCGTACGTGGACAAGTTGAACGGATCCGTGGAAGGTCTGGGGCTGTCGTATGACGCAGAGACCGACAAACTGAACCAGTCCACCGATGCAGTTTACAAAAAAATAGACGCCATGAAACAGGAAGCGCTGCAGAGCGCGTATCTGGAACATTCGAAGAAAGCACTGGAGTCCTACACGGAAAGCCAGATCAAAATGGCAGAAGCGCAGGAGAAAGTCAAGACGGCGCAGGAAGCCTATGACAAGGCAGCCGAATCCGGATATGTGAGCCAGCAGCTATCCACAGATCTGGCGCAGGCAAAGGCAGAGTATAGTGACCTAAAATCCGCGACGTCGTCATACTGGACAGAGTACCTGAAACAGTCGAATGCCGCAGCCATGGCATCCGGCCAGTGGGATAAACTGGTTAATGAAGCGAAGTCGGCCGGAATCAAAATCCCGGAAAACCTGACGCAGGGCATCAAGTCCGGGCAGTATGCGATACCGACCACGGTGGAAGAACTGAAAGCACTGATCCAGTTCGACGACATGGTAAATCGCGCCGGAGTTTCCGGAACGAAAACGGCAAAAGAACTGTCGGCGAAGCTGGCCGCCGGAGAGATCGACGCCCAGACCGCAGCGCAGACGCTGTCGTCTGCGATCGATAACGGACTGGGAGCGGAAGTTCCAAAAGCCGGAGCAAAAGGCAGTTCGACCGGAAAATCGTTCGCATCCGGAGCGAAGGGAACGAGCGGACAGGCTAGATCTGCCGGTACATCCCTGGGACAGGCAGCACAAAGCGGAGCCGGGAGCGTATCGCTTTACAGCACAGGCTACAATATCGGCGCGGGGCTGGCGCACGGGATGCGCAATGCGCTGGCGGTAGTGCGAAGCGCTGCGAAAGATCTAGCAGATGCAGCAGATAAGGCTATCAAAAAGAAGCAGGAAGTCGCATCGCCGTCCAGGCTGCAGATGCGAAACGGACAGTACATCGCCGAAGGCCTCGCCATCGGCATGCTGAACAGACGCGCCATGGTGCGAACGGCAGCCGCAGAACTGGCCGGAGCCGCTGACGCGGGCATCGACGCAGGAATCAATCCGAATGTAACCGCGCAAAGATCTTTGCAGGCTACGACATCTGCAAAGGCTACAAAGTTTGATTATAACCAGCTGGCACAGGTCGTAAAGTCTGCCGCATCCGGGATCACGTTCACCATAGTCATGGATCAGCGAGAACTCGGCCGCGGACTGCGGGGAATGGGGGTGCAATTCGCATGAAACAATTAAAATATGTGAATTCGCAGAACGAAACGATCGATTTCCGAGCGTTCGAGACCCAGATCTTCGAGGGAAATTTTCACACCTATGAATGGAAATACGAAGGTACGTCCCAGGACTACGGCATAGACATCGAAGAGTACACGAAGGATCCGCTGGAGTTGGACATGATCGTAGCGGCAAGATCCGCAGACCGTGCGCAGCAGCTGAATCGAATCCTGGAAATCACCGAATACGACATCGTGAACAAAGCTAGAGGCAAGCTGTACTGGGGCGACTACTACATCCAGTGCAATATCATCTCGGCAACCACCACGCCAAGCGAAGAGTTTTTCGGAGCGCAGCGCGAGATGAAAATCGTAGCACCGAGAGCATTCTGGATCAAGGAAGCGTTCCGGCAGTTCTTCGCGGGCGGATCCGAGACGGAGGAAGGCGGGCTGAACTACCCGTATGATTACCCGTACAATTACGCCGGGAGATCTAAAGGAGCCGCCAGGTGGAGCACCGGGCATTTTGCACCATCTGAATTCAAGCTGACCATATACGGTCCCTGCGTGAATCCACGGATCAACATTGCAGGGCATCCGTACCAGATCCTGGACACGGTAGAAACTGGCGAGTATGCCACAATCAACTCGCTGGATCTGACCATCACAAAAAACAGAAGCAACGGCACCGTCGGAAACATCTGGGATAAGCAGGCGAAAGAAGATTCCGTGTTCCAAAAAATACCCGGCGGAACCATAGACATTGGATGGAACGGAAATTTCGGATTCGACCTGACGCTATACCAAGAAAGGAGTGAACCGGCATGGTGATCGTAACTGATTCGTTCGGCAACGAACTGGGACCGGTGCGGAATCTGAAAAAGCTGGACGTCGATCTGAACGAAACGCAAGATTTTGAGCTGACTATCCCGGCAGCCGCATGGGATCCGCAGCTGTTTGCAGATGAAAATCGGATTTTCGTAACAGGCGAAGAATTTGGCGGGATCATCGGCAGAAAAAAGACGAACACGTCGGACGGGACGATCATCCTGAAAGGCAGGAGCTGGCGCGGAATTTTAAGCAAGAAGATCATCGAGCCACCAGCCGGAGAAGACTACAAGATCGTTTCTGGCGAACTGAACTACATCCTGCGCACGCTGATCACAGCTGCAGGACTGGGGAAACTGATCACCGTACCGGAGAGATCTACGGAAACGACCGTCACAGGTTTTCAGTTTGATCGGTACATCACCCTGCTGGATGGCATCGACAAACTGCTGGCATCAAAAAATTACCGACTGCAGATCGACTACATCCGCCAGGAACTGGCACCGGGATACGTGCAAATGCAAGCCGTGCCCGTGACGGACTATTCCGACCAGGTAGAACTGTCACAGAACAATCGCCTGCAGTTCACTTTTGAGGAGACAAAAAACGGAGTAAACCACCTGATCTGTTTAGGAAAAGGCGAACTGAAGGATCGCGTAGTGCTACATCTCTACATTCAAAAAGATGGAACTGTCGGAACGACAAGATACTACACCGGACTGCAGGAAGTGGTCGACGTGTACGATTTTTCGTCGGCAGAATCCGAAGAGTTGACCGAAAAAGGAACAGAGAAGCTGCTGGAACTGGCGAATCAAAAGCGGTTCACGATGGACATCACGAAGACGGACATCAACATGCAGATCGGGGACATCATCGGCGGCAGGGACTACATCACCGGAATGAGCATCAAAAAACCGATAATAAACAAAATTTACACACTGCAGAACGGAAGAGCCGGGATCGAATACCGGCTGAAAGGAGATGATTGAGTGAGAATCGTATTTTCGGACCTGTCGGAGCTGATCATCCAGCAGATCACGAGTGAAGCGGAAGACTATCTGACGATAAAGACGATCAGCGCTGCGCCGGAAGATCTTCGGACGATGTTTTCTGACGAAGTAAAAACCCGGAGCATGACGGTAAAAGGTGACGACGGCGAGACCATTGCCACGTACGACGGATACACGGAATTCTACCGAACAGAAGAATACACCGGCAAAATCTACGGCGTCACAAACTATAAACCGGATCGCACGCCGGAAGCAAAGGAGGAGATCATAGCAGCGTCGTTGCAGGTGGCAAAGATCCAGGCGCAAACGCTGGACGACGAAGATGCCATGACAGTGCAGTCGCTGTACCCGGAATGGTCACCGAATTCCGTGACATATCCTAAAGACTACAAAGTCAATAGAAACGGCACGCTGTACAAATGCCTGCAGGCGCACACGTCACAGGCATCCTGGACGCCGGAAGATGCGCCGAGCTTGTGGGCGAAAGTGCTGAATCCGGATCCGGAAGTCATCCCGGACTGGGAGCAGCCTGGGAGCGCTAACGGATACGCCAAGGGCGACAAGACGAAACACAGCGGCAAGACCTGGGAGTCCCAGGTCGATAACAACGTATGGGAGCCTGGAGTCGTCGGCACCGAGGCACTGTGGAAGGAGGTAAGCGCATGATTTCAATAACGAATGCTGCAAAAGAACCCCACATCACGCCGCTCCAAGATTCCATGTGGCACCGGGGGATGGCAGGAATAGATTCCTGCGTTTTCAATTTTTTTGAAAACTTCGCCGCCGAAGTCAGTTCCAATAATTCTGTAAAAATACGCTCCGGGATCGGTATGATCCAGGGGCGGTATTTTTGTGTAGAACCAAGCACGTACGACGAAGTGACTATCGCAAACGGCACCCGGGGCGAGAAGCGAAAAGACCTGATTGTCTGCCGCTGGACGGTAGATGAAGAACAAAAAGTCCAGAGCGGAGACTGGGTCGTGATCCAAGGCACCCCGACGACCGGCACACCTGCCGCACCATCCTATACTGCCGGAGACCTGGACGCCGGAGATCTGATCGCTGACATGCCGTTTTATGAGGTGACACTGGACGGGATCAACGTGACCGGGGTGGCGCAGAAATTTGACAAAATAGACGGAACAGGAAAGACGGTGCCTATAAATCGCGGAGGAACGGGGAAGACGACGGCAAATGCTGCACTAGCGGCACTAGGCGGGGCCGGTATAAAAAAATTGTGGACAAATACCAGCATTGAAAGCGATTTCGGGGCGCAAACGATCACGCTCCCGAGTTCCGCCGCGACCCACATACTGATTTTGGACAATCGCGGTCAGGTGTTTATCATTCCAAAAGATGCGGGAAAAATCACGTGCTTCGCGACGGAAGCGTATCCGACACAAAGGAGTTTCACTTACACGAACACGAAACTCACTGTTTCGATAGGCGAGTACCTCAGCTCCGGGTGGAAGACTGGAAACGGCTATTTGAAACCATGGCAAATCTTTGCCTTAGAGGGGGTGAGGTAAATTGCTCGCGCCAAATTATACACGACCCGGAGCCGAAGTCAAAAAAAGAACCTACAGCGGAAAAATCATAAAATCACGGAGGAGAAATCATGATCAATTTAAACGAAATCATCACACAGATCCCAGTCAACAGCTACGTTATTGTAGGCTGTTTGATTCTGGGATACATCATCAAGAAATGGCTGCCGACCGATAACCGGATCATTCCGACGGTGCTGCCGACCATAGGCGCAGTCGCGGAGGCATGCCTGGAAGGACCGGCAATCACGGCGATCATCGGTGGCGCGCTGGGTGGCTGCATCGCAGTCGGTCTGCACCAGGCATTCAAACAGATGATCGAAGGCAAAGATCTGGCTGCCACCAACGGCAGCGGGTCCAAAGCCGAAGGGTACGAAAGTGAGGTGGATGAGAAGTGAGCACATCAAGCACATTAGCGATCATCTTCGGGGGTGCATCCTACCGGAAGACATCCGGGTATGGCTACCGGATCCATCCGAGAACAAAAAAGAAAAGATTCCATTACGGCGTAGACTACGGATGCGGGAAGGTAGCCGTTCACGCTATCGAATCGGGCGTGGTATATAAACGCGGCCGGGACAGCTCTGCCGGAAATTACGTGTACGTAAAATATCCACGCCTGGGCGTGGCTGTTGCATATTTCCACCTGAACAGCATATCTGTTAGGCAGGGGCAGAGCGTCGGCAAAGGCACCAAGGTCGGCGTAGCCGGAACGACCGGATCCAGCACTGGCGTGCATCTGCACATTGGCGTCCGCAGTCTGTCCACATGGAAATGGCAGAATCCGGAGACCTGGCTGGCAAATTATAAACCGACCGGATCCACTAGTTCGTCCGGCTACCGTGTGGGTAGCACCTACACACTAAAAGCAAATATGAAGGTCCGCACGGGTCCGGGAACCGGATATCGCCAGAAAAAACGGAGCGAGCTGACGGCTGGCGGCAAAGCGCATGCGTTAAGCCAGACGTATGCCGTTTTAAAATCTGGAACGCGCGTGACCTGCCAGAGGGTAGTCGCATCCGGATCCAGCATATGGCTGCAGATCCCGTCCGGATACGTGTGCGCCGTGCAAAACGGCAGAAAGTACATCGGATAGCAGGAGGGCGCCATGGGAATCACAGAAATGATTTTAACAATCTGCGGCGTGATCGCCGCAGTAGGCGGCGCCGCCGCATATATCGCCCAAGCAATCGGAGCAGCAATGAAGCCAACGAACGAACTGAAAAAAGAAATGCAAAAACACACCAAGTACCTGGAGAACGACGAGCGGCGCCTGGATGAGCACGATCAAATCTTGAGGGAAATCAAAGAAGACCAGAAAATGATGCTGAAGAGCCTGCACCTGCTGCTGACTCACGCCGAAACTGGAAACAACACTGGAGAAGTAAAAAAGGGCAAGGAAGAGCTGGAACAGTACATTTTCAAAAAATAGGAGAAAACTATGACAAATCACATTGAAGCGCGCAGGAAGCTGCAGCAGATATGTGAGGTGGAAGAATTCGAGCAAATTTTAAAGCAATGCATCCTGACAGAAGACGAAAGAACAATCTTGAGACTTCACTATCTGGAAGGAAAGAATCTTGCCTACATCGGCGACGTGCTGGGCTGGTCAGAATCAACCGTCAAGTCCAAGCATCGAAAGATTCTCAAAAAACTAAATCACTTTTTATAAACTTCAAGCGACCTTTTCGTGAACAACGAGGGTCGCTTTTTTATTTACACTAAAAATAAGAAGGGGGTGTAAATAAATGTTTCAAAACCCATACTATCCACCATACCAGCCGCCAGCACAGCGGCTGCAGCAGTACGAACAGTTCCGCAATCCGCAGAACGTGCTGAAATGCATGGCAGTCACATCTATCGACGAAGCCCAAGGGACTATGATCGACCTGGACGGATCCGTCACCGTATTCGCAGATCTATCAAATGGAAAAATATATACAAAACAAATAGGAACGGACGGCAAGGCGATCCTGAACACATATGAACTGCAAAGACCTAAGCCTCCGGCCACCGACGCGACCGAGGAACGATTCCAGAGAATTGAAAGCGCTATCGTGGCGCTGAAAGGAGAGATCGACAGTGTTAAATCCAATGCAAATGATGCAGGC
>ERZ1026846.435-NODE-435-length-32813-cov-10.773582_pt1 | contig 32813 bp, 26 predicted proteins | sample MGYA00380153_ERZ1026846 | MGnify/ENA primary metagenome ERZ1026846 (study PRJEB33269, sample SAMEA4719789) | human gut metagenome | biome: human-associated habitat; feature: organic feature; material: feces | place: Cameroon | collected 2013-10 ...
TGACAGCGGAGGAAAAAACGTCACTGGAACTCACTTGCAAACTCCTGAATCTCTCCCTCTCCACTTTTATCCGCCGCGCCATCCACAACGTTAAGATCGAGAAAACTGTCATCGTTGCCGGTGGTGGCGAAGAAACTCTGAACGCTGTTTCCACTTTGCTTGCTCAGTGCAGCAAGGTGGGCACCAACCTCAACCAGCTTGCACGGCACTTCAACTCCGGCGGTGCAGACACCGAGCAGATCCGGGCGAAACTCCTTGACGAACTTGCAGACCTGACCGCATTCCGGCTCAACGCCGAGAAAGTTCTGGGTGAACTGTATGGCAACGCTCAAGCATATCAGCTCTAAGAACTCGGACTACTCCGCCATTGAAGCGTACCTCGTTTACCAGCACGATGCGTTCACCGGAAAACAACTTCTGGACGAACAAGGCCGACCCATGTTGCGAGAATCCTACCTGCTCGACACCCTTGAGTGTGGCGATTTCTCGTTTGCTACGGCCTGTCTGCTGGCAAACCGCAAGTATGGCAAGAATACCCAGCATGGTGATATCAAAAGCCACCAGTATATCATCAGCTTCGACCCACGCGATGCAGCCGACAACGGCTTGACCATGGAAAAGGCACAGGCACTTGGCCTGAAGTTTTGTTCTGAAAACTTCCCCGGTCATCCTGCCATCGTCTGCACTCACCCCGATGGACACAACCATTCGGGAAATATCCATGTTCACATCGTGATCGGCAGTATCCGAACACGAGAGGTGGAGCGCAAGCCCTATATGCAGAAGCCCCGCGATTGGCGGGAGGGTATGAAGCACTCCAGCACAGCCCGGACCATGCGGCACTTGCGTGTCGAGGTCATGGAGTTGTGTGAGGGTGCCGGACTGTACCAGATTGACCTGCTCAACGGCTCGAAAGAGCGCGTGAGCGAAGCGGAGTATTGGGCGCGCAGACGCGGCCAGTTGAAACTTGACCGCGAGAACGCAGCCCTCGCCGCAACTGGGCAGCAGCCCAAGCAGAAGAAGTTTGAAACCGTAAAAGATACCCTGCGGAAACAGATTTCTTCGGTGCTGTACCGTGCCACAGGCTTTGAAGATTTTTCTGACAGGCTCCTGCAGCAGTACGGCATTGCCGTCAAGGAAAGCCGTGGGCAGCTCAGCTATCTGCCCGCTGGCAGAACGAAGTTCATCCGAGCGAAACATCTCGGTGACAAGTTCGATAAGGCGGCAGTGCTTGCCACGTTGCAGGCAAACGCCGAACGCAAACCCAAGGCGCAGTTCAAGCAGGATACCATCGGGAAACTGATCGACATCCAGTCGAGGATGACCGAGGGCAAGGGCATCGGCTATAAGCGTTGGCTCACGAAACACAATCTCAAAGTTATGGCACAGACCGTGAAGCTTCTGCAGGAAAAGGGCTTGACCGACGAGGACGCCCTGAACCAGCGCATCGCCGAACTGGAAACCAAGTATCACGATTCGCTGGCGGTGGTGAAGGACCTCGAAGGCCGCATGAAAACCAACAGAGAGCTGCGCTATCATGTCGCAGCCTACGCCAGCACCAAGAGTGTCGCACAACAGTCAAAGACCGCCAAACGACCCGCAGTCTTTGAGGAGCAGCATCGTGCAGAGCTGACAGCATACCGGGCGGCAGCAGCCTATTTCAAGGCAAACAACCTCACCAAGCTGCCAAGCCAGAAAAAGCTGGAAGCCGAGTATGCGCAGTTGGCATCCGAAAAGGCAAAGTTCTACGAGCAGTACAAGGAAGCTAAAGAGGAACTGCTCAAACTGAAAACCGCAAAGCAGAATGTTGCGTCCTTTTTCCGGGAGGAAGAACAGGCGCAGCAGGAGAGATAAAGGAGTGTGCGTATGATCAACTTGAAAATCGACCCGGAGTTCCAGTCCCAGATTCCTCCTCTGACCGATGATGAATTTAAGCAGCTTGAAGAAAATATCCTCAAAGAGGGCAAGCTGCTCTCTCCTTTGATCGTTTGGAACAACACCCTTGTTGACGGTCACAATCGTTATGCGATTCTTCAGAAACACCCCGAAATCTGCTTTTCTACTATGCCGCTCCGCTTTGCAAATCGCGAGGAAGCACTTGCTTGGATCTGCAAAAACCAGCTAGGGCGGCGCAACCTCACCCCGGAACAGAAGCGTTACCTGCTGGGGAAACAGTATGAATCCGAAAAGAAAGCCGAGAAAATCTTTCACGGCAACCAGTACACTTTAGCAAAGAAAAGTGGTGGGTCTCACGATGATACCCACCACTCCGGCAAGAAAACCTGCGACCGTATCGCAGAGGAAAACGGTGTCAGCCGTGCATCGGTTCTTCGTGCACGGCACTACACCAAGGGCGTTGACATTGCCGATACTCTTTCTCCCGGCATCAAGAAAAAGGTCTTTTCCGGTGAAGTGAAATTCACCAACGATGAAATGACCAAACTCGTGCAGAGCCGTCCCGACAAGCGGCAGGACGTATTTGCCGAGATCATGCACCCGGAGATCACGAAAGCGATGGAAGCTGCTGACGCAGAACCCAACGCCGACGCTCCGGTTCCGATGCCCACAGCCGACCCGGAACAGTTCAAGACTTATCAAGTCCCGGACGAGTTCATGCGGGTCTACAAAACCTTGAGCACAGCCACTGAAATGATGAAGAACACATGGAAGCGGGTGCTCAAGAACAATCAGAGCTATCTCTCCGACCCGGAAAAGCATAAGGTTCTCCGTTTTGCCATGCAGCGACCGGCCCTTTATCTGAATGAACTGGAAGCCTGCATGGAACAGATTCTCGCCGAAACCCTTGAAGAAGCTGAAAAGACCGCATAACGACAGGCACTTGTAAGCCATCAACGAGCCACCAGCCGCAAGTGCAGGGCGGAAAGCATCCGCGCCCTTGCGCCTGATAAAAATTGGAACTTTGATTTTCTCGCCCGACTTTGCCACGGTGGGACGATCAAAGGAGCGTGCGTTTGAACAAAAAGAAAAAGTCCACAAACACTTCCCCTTACCCCGATGAAGTCATTGACCGTCTGGCACGGGCATTCTACCCGGCCATCCTTGCCTGCTGGAACAGCGAGGAAGGTCAGAGGGAGTTTGCCGCATGGCAGGCGGAACAGGCTCATCACACCCCCAGCAGAGAGAAACAGAGCGTTCCCGACGGGGAACGCCCTGTTGTACATATCGCTATCGTCTGTGGTCTTTGGCAGGGTGCGTCCTATTCAGGGGCGCACCCTGTTTTTGTTTTGCCCTTAATCTTCTAGCCCATGGCTTCCGGTTACGTTTTTCAAATATTCCTCCGGGTCGCCATTCAGAATCAAATCCGCATAACCCAGTGGGTCATTGTAGATGAGGTAGTCCAGTTCGGTCTGCTGGGTCATGGTCACGTCCAGTGCATCCTCGATCCCAGTGCAGTCGATGGAGATTTTTCTCCCATCTTGGAGCAGCAGTTCCACACACCCGGTGTCCATGTTAAATTTGCAGGCTCTTTCATCGTACTTCATGTTCGTGTCCTTTCCGCCTTACGGCACCTTTACAGTTGTGACTTTCGTTACACGGTTTTTCTGATAAGGTTTTGGACACACAGCCGTTTGGAACGAGCCGGAATTGTCATTCCCGAAGAAAACGAAAAATCCGAACCCTTCTCCTATCGAGAAAAGGTTCGGATTTTCATTGTTTGGTGCGATGGAAGGGACTCGAACCCCCGGCCTACTGATTCGTAGTCAGTCACTCTATCCAGCTGAGCTACCAACGCATACGTTCCGGTCGGAACATGATGTATTTTATCACTGAGGAGGGGTTTTGTCAACGGTTTTTTGAAATTTTCTTTGGATTTTTCAGAATTTTATTTTCATCTTTGAAAAAAGTACGTCTTTCCGTTTTTACGTTTCTTCCGCCAGCTGCTCGGCAATGCGGATGCCGGTGGGCGTTGCGGCAAGGCCGCCCTGGCCGGTCTCGCGGAGGTCGGGGGAGAGCAGGCTTCCGACGCGGCCCATGGCGTCAATGACCTCGTCACAGGGGATGGCGTAGTCCACCCCGGCCAGCGCCATATTGGCGCAGGAGACGGCATTCACTGCGCCAACGACATTCCGCTTGATGCAGGGGACTTCCACCAGACCCGCCACCGGGTCGCAGACCAGGCCCAGCAGGTTGCCCAGCGCCATGGCGGCCGCTGCGGAACACTGTTCCGGTGTGCCGCCCTTGAGGTGGCAAAGCGCTGCCGCAGCCATGGCGCTGGCGGCTCCGACCTCGGCCTGGCATCCGCCTTCGGCACCGGCCAGCGTTGCGCGAGCAGCGATTACCTGACCGAAGCCTGCGGCCACGTAGAGCGCTTCGCAGATGGCGGTCTCATCGGCTTCGCCCGCGCGGGCCAGCGGGAGCAGCACCGCCGGGAGAACGCCGCAGCTGCCTGCGGTGGGTGCGGCCACGATCCGCTTCATGCAGGCATTGCACTCGGCGGTCTTGAGTGCTTCGGCCGTCACCTCGGCCAGGTAATCGCCGCCGTAGCTCCGGCCTGCCCGATGCGCCTGTTCCACTTTGGCGGCGTCACCGCCGGAAAGGCCGCTGCGGCTGCGCTGGGCAGGGTCGTAATCCCGGCTGGTGGCCTCCATGACGTGCCACAGATGCCGCATCCCATGGCGGCTCTGCTCCTCGGTCAGGCGGCTCTCCGCCAGGTCGCTGCGCAAAACCGCCTCGGCCAGCGAGATGTTCTGGGTGCGGGCTGCTGCCAGCATTTCTTCACAGGATAAAAAAGCCATCGCTCAGTCCTCCGCATTTTCTTCTGGTTCGTCTACGTTCAGGCAGGTCACTTTCAGGATGCCGGGCATCAGCGCAAGCTGCTGCTCCAGCGGGTGGGGGATGTGAGAATCGCATTCCAGCACCATGACGGCGTAACTGCCCGTCCCGGCGCGGAACACCTGCATCGACGCGATGTTGATCCGCCGCAGCGCCAGCGAGGTCGTGACCTCCGCGATGCAGCCGGGGGTGTCTTCGTTGTGGATGATGAGGGTGTTGCTGTCGCCGCCGAAATCGGCGGGCACACCGTCAATCTCGGTGACGCGGATGCGTCCGCCGCCCACCGAGGCCGCTTTCATCGAAAGGACCCGGCCGGTCCGGCTCGTCAGCCGCAGCACAGCGGTGTTCGGGTGGGCCGAGCGCAGCTCGACCGGGTGGATGCTGAACTTCATGCCCTGCTCTCTGGCCAGCCCGAAGCTGTCCGGCAGGCGGGGATCATCCGGGCGGAGGCCCAGCAGACCTGCCACCAGCGCACGGTCGGTGCCGTGGCCTCGGCCCGTCGTGGCAAAGCTGCCATACAGACCGATGTCGGCATCCACCGGGATATCGCCCAGCAACTTTTGTGCCGTGTATCCAATTTTGGCTGCACCCGCCGTGTGGCTGGAAGAGGGCCCGATCATGACCGGCCCCAGAACGTCAAACAAGCGCATACGATGCACATCCTTTCGTATTCCCTGCAAAAAGCCCCTCATTCCGGCCCGTTCCGGCCGGCAAAAGTGTTCTCTTCGCACTTTTTCTCTTTTTTATTATACCGCTTTTGCCCCACTTGTGCTATAATAACTTTACTAATGTTTGAATTCGCTCCTTTTGGGGCAACACGGAGGTTCGATTTCTATGAAACTGGTAAGCGTGGAAACTCCCGAAAAGAGTGTCTGCAAAATGACTTTCAGCGCGACCGCTGAGGAGCTGGAGACCGCATCCAACGCGGTGTATGAGCGCACCCGCGCTTCCTACACCATCAAGGGCTTTGCCAAGGGCGAGGCTGACCGTGCGCAGATCGAAGCTGACCGCGGCGAGCACACCTTCTGGTATGACGCCATCAACGATCTGATGGACCGGGACGTTCCCGCACTGTACGATGCTGCGATGCAGGAGCACGGCTTCCACGCCGTGGATGAGCCCAGCTACGATCTGGTCAGCGTCAAGAAGGACGAGGGCTTTGTGGCCACCGCCACCACCGCCCTGCAGCCGGAACTCAAGCTGGCCCAGACCACCGGCTTCCAGTCCGAGTGCGTCACCCCGGCTGTCACCGACAAGGAGATCGACGCCGTGCTGGAGCGCCGCCGTGCCGCGGCGGCGGAGCTGGTGCCCCACAAAGGCCCGGCCGTCAAGGGCAACATCGTGCACATCGACTACGAGGGTCTGCTGGACGGCAAGGCCTTTGCAGGCGGCACCGCCCAGAACCAGACCTTGCAGCTGGGCAGCGGCCGGATGATCCCCGGCTTTGAGGACGGCATCCTGGGCCACAAGGGCGGCGAAGAGTTTGAGATCAACGTCACCTTCCCGGCACGCTATCACGTCAAGGATCTGGCAGGCAAGCCGGTCGTCTTCAAGATCAAGCTGCTCGACGTCTGCGTCCGCCAGCTGCCCGCCCTGAACAGCGATTTCGCCAAGAAGATCGGCAAGGTGGACACCATGGAAGCCTTCCGGGAACAGGTCCGCAAGCAGCTGTACGACGGCAAACACGCCAGTGCCCTGAACCGTGCCAAGGACCAGATCCTGACCCAGCTGGCTGCTGCCGCTGAGGGTGAGCTGCCCAGTGTTCTGGTAGAGAGCACCTACCAACACGAGATGGAGAACATCCAGCAGCAGCTCCAGATGCAGCGGATGAGCCTGGACCGCTACCTGAGCCAGATCCACCAGACCCGCGAGACCTTCACGGCCAACGTGCACGCTGCCGCCGAGAAGAACACCCGCGCCCGGATGGCCCTGCTGCAGGTTGCCCAGAACGAGAACCTCGTCCCCACCGAGGAGGAGATCAACAAGAACCTGCAGGAGCGTGCAGACCGCACCAAGAAGACCCTCGAAGAGGTCAAGGCCGGTGTGAACATCCCGATGATTCAGCGCAATGAGGCCATCCGCCGCGCCGCCGACTGGGTCATTGAGCACTCCACCATTGAGGAAAAAGACGCCTGATCTTTTCAAAATCGCATCCCATTCATACAAACAAGACCCTCTTCAGAGTTGCCGCTCCGAAGGGGGTCTTGTGCATTACTTGGTCAGGAAGTTGAAGCCCATGACCACGATGCCCAGCACGACCAGAACGATGCCGGTGGCACGGTTCAGGGTCTTGGGTTCTGCCTTGTTGGCAAACACGGCTGCAATGCGGGCCCACAGGAGGGTGAACACCACGCAGAGCGCCAAAACGAAGAGATCGGGCATTCCGCCGATGGCGAAGTGAGAAACGGCACCGGTCAGGGCGGTGAAGGTCATGATGAAAACGCTGGTGCCGACGGCAGTCTTCAGCTCATAGCCCAGCACACTGGTCAGGATGAGGAGCATCATCATACCGCCGCCAGCGCCCACGAAGCCGCAGATCAGGCCGATGCAGACACCGCACACGACGGACTGGATGGCGCGCTTCTTTGCGGAGACGCCCTGCATGGCCTCCTTGGTGGTCATGACGGGGCGAACGATGAACTTGATGCCCAGCAGGAAGGTCATGAAGACCGAGAAGCTGCCCATGGTGGCCGACGGAAGCAGGCTGGCAAGGTAGCTGCCCACGACCGTGAACACCAGAACGCTGACCATCATGATGAGGCCGTTCTTGATATCCAGATTCTTATTCTTATGGTAGGTATAGGCCGACACCGCACTGGCCAGCACGTCCGAGGAGAGGGCGATGCCGACGGCCATGTAAGGGTCCATGCCGAGGAAGGCGATGAGCATCGGGCTGATGACCGCAGCGGCGCTCATACCGGCAAAGCCGGTGCCCAGGCCTGCGCCCATCCCGGCAAAAAAGGTCACAACGATCGTAAACAATCCATTCATCTTACAGTTCTCCTTCCAGAATTTCATCCAGGTTCCGGCCCATCTGTTCCAGGGTCCCATAAAACACATTCAGCCGGGCTTCGTCGATGCCGTTCAGCAGTCGGTCAAAGAAGGCCTCCTGCAGCGCCCGGCCCCGCTGGATGATGGGCTGAGCCTTTTCGGTGCAGAGCAGCTCGGTCTTGCGGCGGTCGTTCGGCACCGGGCAGCGGGTCAGCAGGCCCTCGTGCACGAGCTTGTCCACATTCACCGAGACGAGGTTCGCTTTGATGTGGCGCACCTCCACGATGTCGCTGGCCGTTTTGTAGGCGGGGTTGTTGGCCAGGAACAGCAGGATATCAAACGCCGTCTGGGGCAGGCCGAGTTCCTGGCACAGCGGCTTGCAGACCGCGCTGTAGGCCAGCGCCGTCTTGTTTGCAAATTCCATGCTGGGGTTTCTCTCTCTCATTTTATCGCTCCATTTTTGAATCATTCACTTTTGAAGTATTTTAGCACGATTTTTGCCCGCTGTCAAGGGGACCTACACAAAAACACCGCACCTTTTTGCAAGGTACGGTGTTTTCTTTTCTGTGTGCAGACAAAACAGCCCTCCCGCGCACCCGAAAAGGGAATGCGCGGGAGGGCTGAGAACGTTTGATATTTTTAATTAGAAAACTTAAATTGGAACAGTTATCACCTCAACCAGCTCAAATTGTCCGTCTCGAACCTCATAAATATAGTCAACGCTTATATCGCTGCACATGATATATCCTTCTTTGGTAACTTCATATGGCGTTCCGCTCATGTAATCAATGATCGGCTTTTTATTATATACGCCAAGCACCATTGTGTAGACACAGGAACCGTATACACTCCCCACATCAAACGCTGCATACTTGTTCTTTCCAATCGTCAGATAGCAGTCACTGAAATCGGCCTTTTTCCCACGAGGCGCCCCCCGCAAGCCGCTATCGCTCAGGACCTGCTTTACATTTCCCTGCGAATCAATGTAGTAGACTTCCAAATATTTCCAATCGCCATCTTCTTCTCCGCCAAAGGCGAAAACTTCGATCTCGCCGTCACCATCGTAATCGTTGGGGAGATACTGCCACCGGGAGCAGCCCTTGGGCAGGGGAATATTCTCCATTGCCCGCTCATAGTAAGTTTTTCCGTCGCTGCACGCCGTCAGCAAAGCCATCGCCAGCAGCAAAACCACCGTACAGCCGATTCGTTTGAACGCTTTCATCATTTTTCCTCCCATCTTATTTCAGGTCGCTCGCGGTGCAGGGGCCATAGACGTTGGCATTGAACAGCACCGAGCCATTATCTTTCACATACATTGCCTGCCAGTTTTCCAGATAGCCTCCGTAGTACACCGTCTTCAGGTTTTTGCATCCCTTGAACGCTCCGCTTTCCACCACTTTTACGCTTACTGGAATATAGATTGCTCTCAGGTTGGAGCAACTGTGGAACATCGCTGCAGGAATTTTCTGCATTCCCTCCGGAAGTGCAATTTTTTCCAGAGCGGTGCATCCTCCGAATATTGTATCTCCAAAGGTCTGTGAACCATTCAACCCCGATACCGACACCAAGGCCTTGCACGCATAGAATGCCCCCTGCCCAATCTCTGTCACGGTATAGGGCAGTTCGATCTTTTTCAGCGAAATACAGTCCTCAAATGCGTCTGCGTTGATTTTTTTCAGCCCATATGGAAGCTTCACGTCCGAAAGGGAACTGCATCCGCAGAACATAGATTGTCCCAGACTATCTACACTTCCGTTGAATACGACTTGCTCCAAACTCGTACAATTCTCAAAGATTCCACCATATCGTCCGCCAAATGTTGCACCCGTATTGATGACGACACGCTTTAAGGTCTTGATTTCCTTAAATGCGCCGCTGGCAACATAAATCTTTGCAGGCAGGACCACTTCCTCCAAGGCCGTTTTATAAAATGCAGATTCATAAATTGCTTCCAGCGTATCCGGGAAGGACACTACTCGAAGATTTTCGCACCCCTTGAAAGCGTCACTATAAATCTTTTTCAGGGAACGTGGAAACGACACGTTTGTCAGCCCCGACCAGCTCTGAAAAACACCGGAATAGATTTCTTCGATGCCCTCTCCAAGGTCAAGGACCTTCATGTCGGGGCAGTAGCCAAATTTTTGAATCGTCTTTACCGTTCCCGGAATCGTCACCCGCGTCCAGCCGGTGCAGCCGCCAAAGTTGGCATTGATCGACGTGATGGTCCGGCCCGAAACTTCGGACGGGATGACCACATAGCCGGACGGCTGCGGGCCGGTCTTATCGTAACCGGTCAGGGTCGCCGTGCCGCCGCCATTGTCCTGAATGGTCCACAAAATCTTTGCGCTGGACGGTGCATCCGGGACGGAAGCATCCCCACCACTTTCCAGGCCGCTGTCCGGCCCATCCGGCATCTCTTCACAGCCCGCAAACAGCCCCGCTGCCGAGACGGCCACGGCCATCGTACCTGCCGCTTTCAAAAAGCTGCGGCGCGTCAGTTTTCGTTTCATTGTGCATTCCTCCTCACGCCCATGAAATATAATGATTCTTATAGTTTTCACTATAAAACTATACCTATACACAATAGTTCGTCAAGTCAAATTAGTACAATCGCATAAATTTCTCCATTTTGACTATTACAAACGGCTATACTTTAGTCAATTTGTAACGGGAGGAAACTGCATGTTTGGAGAGCTTCTGCGTGAGTTGAGAAAAGACCGTGGTATGACCCAGGCCGACCTTGCAAAAGAATTGTCGTTTGCACCGCTGACCATCTCAGCTTATGAGCGGGGCCGCAGTGTCCCCGACGATGCAACCAAAGTAAAAATTGCTAAAATCTTCAATATTTCGCTGGATTATCTGCTCGGCCTCATCCGGGAGCCGCTGCCTTACGAGCGCTCCGACCATGCGGTGCAGTGCCCGCAGGATTTTACCGCCGAGGACCTGCAAAAAGTCCGCGAGTATATCAAATTTCTGGAGTTCCAGAAAAAGAGCAAACAATAAGAGCCTGTGCCCAAACGCTTCGGGTACAGGCTCTTGTTATAAAGAACAGATGTTTTACACGAGCGCCAGCGCGAGCATCCGGACGATGAAGGCTGCCACCCATGCCACCACGCACTGGTTCAGGACCATGACGGCTGCCCAGCGGCCGCCCAGCTCCCGCTTGACGGAGGCCACCGCCGCAATACAGGGAGTGTAGAGCAGGCAGAACACCAGCAGCGGGGCCGCTGCCGCCGGGGACAGCGCCGCGCCCAGCGCAGCGGACGAGCCGAACAGGATGGTCAGGGTCGAAACGACGCTCTCCTTTGCCATGAAGCCGGTGATGAGGGCCGTGGAGACCCGCCAGTCCGCAAAACCCAGCGGGGCAAACAGGGGCGCGATGCCGCTGGCCACAAAGGCCAGGATGCTTTCCTGCGGGTCTGCGGTCAGGCTGAGCTGCAGATCGAAGTTCTGCAAGAACCAGATGACGATGGTCGCCATGAAGATGACGGTGAAGGCGCGCTCCAGAAAATCCCGCGCCTTTTCCCAGAGCAGCTGCATCACATTTTTCAGGCCGGGCAGGCGATAGTTGGGCAGCTCCATGACGAACGGCACCGCCTCGCCGCGAAACAAGGTCCCCTTGAGGGCAAATGCCGCCAGGATGCCCACCGCAATGCCCAGGAAATACAGCCCCACCATGACCAGTGCCGCATGATCCGGGAAGAAGGTCACGGCAAACAGGCTGTAAATGGGGAGCTTGGCCGAGCAGCTCATGAAAGGGGTCAGCAGGATGGTCATCTTGCGGTCCCGCTCGGAGGGCAGGGTGCGGCTGGCCATAACGCCCGGCACCGTGCACCCGAAGCCAATGAGCATCGGCACGATGCTGCGGCCCGAAAGACCGATGCGGCGCAGCAGCTTATCCATCACAAAGGCCACGCGGGCCATGTAGCCGGTATCTTCCAGCAGCGAGAGGAAGAAGAACAGGGTCACGATGATGGGCAGGAAGCTCAGCACACTGCCCACGCCCGTGAAGATGCCGTCGATGACCAGCGAGTGAACCGCCTCGTTGACGTTCCAGTAGGTCAGGGCATTGTCCACAAAGACGGTCAGGTTCTCGATCCCGATCTCCAGCAGGCTCTGCAGACCTGCGCCGATGACGCCGAAGGTGAGGTAGAACACCAGCGCCATGATGCCCACAAAGGCCGGGATGGCCGTGTATTTGCCGGTCAGGAACTGGTCGATCCGGCTGCTGCGCACCTGCTCCTTGCTCTGATGCGGCTTCACCACGGTCTGATCCACCAGCTGGTGGATGAAGTGGAACCGCATATCCGCAATGGCGGCGGCACGGTCCAGCCCGCGCTCCTGCTCCATCTGCACGATGATGTGCTCGATCATCTCTTTTTCATTCTGGTCCAGCTTGAGGGCTTCCTCAATGCGGGCGTCGCCCTCCACCAGCTTGGTGGCCGCGAACCGCACCGGGATGCCGGCCGCTCTGGCGTGATCCTCGATGAGGTGGATGATACCGTGGATGCAGCGGTGCACCGCGCCGCCGTGGTCCTCCTCGCCGCAGAAGTCGAGCCGGCCCGGACGCTCCTGGTACTTGGCCACATGGATCGCATGGTCCACCAGTTCGTCCACGCCCTCGTTCTTGGCCGCCGAGATGGGCACCACCGGGATGCCCAGCATGGCTTCCATCTGGTTGATGCGGATGGTGCCGCCGTTGCCGCGCACCTCGTCCATCATGTTCAGGGCCAGCACCATGGGGGTATCCAGCTCCATGAGCTGCATCGTCAGATACAGGTTGCGCTCGATGTTGGTCGCGTCCACAATGTTGATGATGCCGGTCGGCTTTTCGCCGATGATGAACTGGCGGGTGACGATCTCCTCGCTGGAATAGGGCGACATCGAGTAGATGCCGGGCAGGTCGGTGACTTCCGTTTCCGGGTGCTCCTTGATGGCACCGCTCTTCCGGTCCACCGTGACGCCGGGGAAGTTGCCCACATGCTGGTTGGAGCCGGTGAGCTGGTTGAACAGGGTCGTCTTGCCGCAGTTCTGGTTGCCCGCCAGCGCAAAGGTCAGGGTCTTGCCATCCGGCAGGGGATGCTCGCCCTGTTTGGTGTGGTAGCGTCCGCCTTCGCCCAGACCCGGATGCTCCACCATCTTGTTCTCCCGCCGGGCGGGTGCAGCGGCGGGCGCGGCCGAGGCCGGGGTGATCTCAATCTGTGCTGCGTCGTCCAGGCGCAGGGTCAGTTCATAGCCGTGGATCTGCAGCTCCATGGGGTCGCCCATGGGTGCAAACTTCACCAGCGTGACCTTCTCGCCGGGGATCAGCCCCATGTCCAGAAAATGCTGCCGCAGGGCTCCCGCCCCGCCCACTGCGTCAATAACGGCACTTTCGCCGATCTTCAGTTCTTTTAATGTCATGGCCAATGCCTTTCTGTTTCGACAGATTGTTAGCTTATAGAAACAGTTTTAATATATGCTAACTGCCCGGCATTGTCAAGGCAGACAGCGAAAAAAAGCCCGCCTCATCCGGTATGGAGCGGACGAAGCGGGCCTTGCATTTTCGTTGGTTTTTTACTTCACGGTGTGGTAGCCGTCGGGGTTCTTCTGCTGCCAGTTCCAGCTGTCGGCGCACATCTCCTCGATGCCATACTCGGCCTCCCAGCCCAGCTCACGCTTGGCCTTGGAGGGGTCGGCGTAGCACTCGGCGATGTCGCCGGGGCGGCGCGGGTCGATGACATAGGGGATCTTTTTGCCGCAGGCCTTCTCGAAGGCGTGGATGACATCCAGCACGCTGTAGCCGTGGCCGGTGCCCAGGTTGCAGATGAAGAGGCCGCACTTGGTCTCCAGCTTCCGGATGGCGCAGACATGGCCGCGGGCCAGGTCCACGACGTGGATGTAGTCGCGCACACCGGTGCCGTCGGGGGTGGGGTAGTCGTTGCCGAAGACGTGGACTTTTTCCAGCTTGCCGATGGCGACCTTGGCGATGTAGGGCATCAGGTTATTGGGGATGCCGTTGGGGTCCTCGCCGATGAGGCCGGACTTGTGGGCACCGATGGGGTTGAAGTACCGCAGCAGGGCCACGTTCAGCTCCGGGTCAGCCTTGCAGACATCGGTCAGGATGCGCTCGGTGAAGGCCTTGGTGGTGCCGTAGGGGTTGGTGGTGGCACCAACGGGGAAATCCTCGGTGATGGGCACAGAGGCGGGGTCGCCGTAGACGGTGGCCGAAGAGCTGAACACGAAGTTGTGGCAGTTGTGGCGGCGCATCACGTCCAGGATGACCAGCGTGCAGTTCAGGTTGTTGTAGTAGTATTCGATGGGCTTGGAGACGCTCTCGCCGACGGCCTTGTAGGCGGCGAACTGGATGACGGCGTCGATGTCCGGGCACTCGGTGAAGATCTTCTCCACGTCCTCGTGTCTGGTCATATCCGCATTGTAGAAGCGGAAGTCCTTCCCGGTGATCTGCTTGACGCGGTCGAGCACCACAGGGGAAGCATTGTAGTAGTTGTCTGCCACCACCACATCGTAGCCTGCGTTCAGCAGCTCGATGCAGGTATGGCTGCCAATATAACCGGCACCGCCGGAAACCAGAATTGCCATAGCAAAATACCTCACTTCTCACCGTATTGTGAGCGGGGCGTTTCCCCGTCTCCATCTGCCTAAAGCATACCGCGTTTTGCGGGCAGAATCAAGTATCCATCTTTCTATTCCTCTGGATTTTTGTTGCCTGACAGTTTTTAACTCTTTGATGGCGCATGATTTTTCGCATGTTGCCCATGGAGAGAAGCCGCACTTTGTGCAAATAGGAGAAAAACAAAAACAGAGCGTCGGGCCTTCTATGCGGGCCGGACGCTCTGCTGGTTACAGTTTCCCGCACTGTTTGCCGGTGAAGAACCGTAGGGTCGTGTTGGCGCGGAACACTTTTCCGGCCCGCAGGACCGTGGAGGGGAACTCCGGGTGAGAGGGGCTGCAGGGGAAGTGCTGGGTCTCCAGCGCAAAGCCGCCGTATTTCTGCATCGGGATGCCGCCCTTGCCGGGGGCAGGGCAGTCCTGCAGGAAGTTGGCCGTGTAGAGCTGGACGCCGGGCTGGGTAGTGTAGACCTTCATGCTGATGCCGGTCTGATCGCTGGAAGCCCAGGCGCAGAGGCTCTGGCTGGCCCCGCGGCCCCGGTCGATGACGAAGCAGTGGTCGTAGCCGCCGCCCGCCATGGTAGTCTGAGAAAACCCGGTGTCGATGTCCCGGCCGATGATCTTGCCCGCCCGGAAGTCCATGGGCGTATTGTCCACCGGCAGGATGTTGCCGGTGGGGCAGGTCTCGTTGTTGCCCTCCAGATAGCGGGACGCATAGAGGCGCAGCTTCTGGTTCAGCACATCCCCGCCGCCGTCGAGGTTGAAATAGGTGTGGTTGGTCAGGTTCAGGATGGTGTCGGCGTCGGATGAGACGCGGTAGTCCATCCGCAGGGCATTGTCCTCGGTGAGGATATACCGCACCGAAACTTTCAGGTTGCCGGGGAAGCCGTCCTCGCCCGCCGGGCTCTCGGTCTCCAGCAGCAGGGTATCGCCGAAGGCCTTGACGTCGTAGATCTTTTTGGGGAAGGTGCCGTGCAGATGGTTCCTGCCGTTGTTCGGCTCCAGCTGGTATTTCCTGCCGCCCACACTGAACTCCGCGTTCTCGATGCGGTTGGCGTACCGCCCCACAAAGGCGCCGCAGCAGGTGCTGCCGGAAGAGTTGAAATCCTGTTCGTAGTCGGCAAAGGTATCGTGGCCCACCACGACATCCACCGGACCCTGTTTTGTGGGGACAAAGATGTTTTTGATCACGCAGCCGTAATTCAGCACACTGACCGCCAGCCCACCGGGATTCGACATGATGTATTCATTGACCTTCTCGCCGTCTTTGGTCACACCAAAGGGCCTGGAGCGAAACTGTGCCATAGGGCTTCGCCTCCTTTTTTCGAAATGTTTGGATACCACACTCTCGGTTATATCCTTTATTATTATGATTATATCACAATTTGCACCTTCTGTGTGGACATCTTTTTAGGTTTTTCAGCCAATATTTCGAGATATTTTTTGGTGAAAATGACCCGCTCCGGCGGATTCGAAGGGGAATGCCCCGGTCGGCCGGGCCGCAGGCAGCAAAAGAGCCGCCCGCCTAGAACGGCGGACGGCTCTGGGGAACTTCAGGTTCAGCCCTCCGGCTGTGCGGAGGAGGACTGGGCGATATACTCGGCGGCATCGTCGGGGATGTCGTCGAGCTCGTCGTCGCTGCCGACATCGACGTTCAGCGGCGGCTTCCTGAAGAGGATATCGTACAGGATGGGCACGATATACAGGGTCATCAGGGTGGCATAGCTCAGGCCGCAGATGATGACGATGGCCATGCCGCTCATGAGCTGGCTCGCCATATCGTTGCTGAACACCAGCTGGAGCATGGCCAGCACGGTGGTCAGGGTGGTCATCAGGATGGGGCGCATACGGGTCTTGCCGGTGGCGATCAGGGCCGCACGGCGCTCCATGCCGCCCAGACGCAGCTGGTTGGCGTAGTCCACGAAGACGATGCCGTTGTTGACGACGGTGCCCATCAGGACGATGAAGCCCATCAGGGAGATCATGGTCAGCTGCTGGCCGGTGAAGAGCATGCCCAGCAGGCCGCCGGTGAAGGCCAGCGGGATGGTGAACAGGACGATGAAGGGGGAGAGCAGGCTCTGGAACTGGGCCACCATGACCAGATAGACGAAGGGCAAAGCCAGGCCCAGCCACTGCACCATCTCGTTGACCATGAAGTTGACGGAGTCGGACTCGCCGCCCATCGAGAAGGAGCAGCCCTCCGGCATCTCATCGGAGAGGGCGAACTCGTTCAGCTTCTTTTCCAGAACACGGGCCTGCACGGTGGTGTTGTAGCCGTCCAGCGTGTCGGCCGTGACGCTGACGTACTGGGTCTGATCCTCGCTGGTGATGGAGTCCGGCGCACTGCCGGTCTCCCAGGTGGCCATATCGGCCAGGGTGCAGGTGCCGGTGCTGGTGGTGCCGTCGGCAGACATGACGGTGGTCTCAAAGGTGATGTCCATCATGTTTTCCTTGGTGACGGGGTCCAGATTGTTGCTGATCTGGACGCTCATGGTGCTGCCGTCCACGGTCACGGGGGTCTGGGCCGTGGTGGTGGTGGTCAGCTTGGCAGCGATCTGCTGGTAGACCTGGGCCACGGTCAGGCCGTAGGAGCGGACCTTGTCGCGGTCGATCTGCAGGTTGATGGTGGCGTCGCCGCTGCCCAGACCGTTGGTCGCATTGGCAAAGCCCTCGGTATCGTTGACGATATCCACGACCTTCTCCGACAGCTGGGAAAGGGTCTCGGCATCGGCACCGTAGATCTTCACGCTCAGGCCGCTGGCCAGCTGGCTGGTCAGCTCCTGCATCCCGCTGATCTCGACCTTGGCGGTGCAGTCCTCGATGCCGGCAAGGGCATCTTCGAGCGCCTGCCGGGCCGTCTCGATCTCGGAAGAGGAGAGGGATTCATCCAGCATGACGTTGACCTGATAGGTGCCATAGCTGTTGGCTGCGTTCAGCAGGTCGGTGATGGTGGTGGGCAGGCCCAGCTGGCCGATGTCCATCCCGGCCACGCGGGTGTCGGTGGTGATGCCCACTTCCTCCACATGGTCCACCTCCAGCATGGCCTCCACGGCCTTGCCAGCGATGGCGTAGGAATCCTCCTTGCTGAGGTCCTTGGTGGTGCTCAGGGTCACGATGGCCTCGTTGCTGGTGATGGTGGGCAGCAGCTCCACACCCATGGAGAAGACCCGCCAGCCGCAGAAGGCCAGCAGCACCACCGCCGCCAGCAGGGGCAGGGCGCGGTGCCGGAAGCACCACTCCAGACTCTTGGCGTACTTGTCCTGGATCTTGTCGAACCACTTCAGCTGCTTGGGCTCGGCCTTTTTCAGCACGGTGGAAGCAGCCGCCGGGACGACGGTGAGGGCCACGATGAGAGAGGCCATGAGGCAGTAGCCGATGCAGAGGGACATGGGCTGCATCAGGCTCTTGACGATGCTCGACGAGAAGACGACGGGCAGAAAGACGCAGACGGACGTCAGGGTAGACGCCACGACCGACATGCCCACCTGCTTTGCGCCCTGCACGGCGGCGCGGGCCGCCGGGACGCCCCGGCCGCGCAGACGGTAGATGTTCTCGATGACGACGATGGAGTTATCCACCAGCATACCGATGCCCAGCGACAGGCCGGCCAGCGTCATGATGTTCAGGTCCATGCCGGTGAAGTACATCAGCACCACAGCGAACAGGACCGACAGCGGGATGCTGAAGCCGACGACGAGGGTGGGCTTGACATCCCGCAGGAAGAGGGCCAGCACGATGATGGCCAGTGCCGCACCGATGACCATGCTGCTCAGGATGCTCTTGACGATGATGGTGATATAGTTGCCCTGGTTGGACAGAACGACCACATGCAGGCCGTCGTACTGGGCTTCCAGCTCCTGGAAGGCGGACAGGCAGTTGTCCGACACCTCGCTGGCGCTGGAGGTGGCGCCCTTGTAGATCTTCAGCACGGCTGCGCGCTCGCCGTTCAGGCGGGTGTAGCTGGCCTCGGCGTTGTCGATGACCTCAACGTCGGCCACGTCCGACAGGCGGACATCCCCGAAGCCGTCCACATGGAGCAGCAGGGCACCGGAGATATCCTCGATGCTGTCGTATTCCTCGCCGACCTTCAGCAGCCAGCTCTTGCCGCTGGAATCCTTGACGTAACCGGCGGGCATCGAGAAGTTCTGGGCATAGATGAGCTGTGCCAGCGTGTCGATGTCCAGTAGCTTGGAGACGTCGGAGCTGGCCATCGCCTTTTCTTCAGCGTCCGCGTAGGTCTGCTTTGCCTCGGCGAGCTGCTTTTCGTACTCGTTCAGCATCTCGCGGGCTTCGGTGAACTTCATATAAGCCTGCATCTGCTGCTGCGAGTAGGTGCCCAGTGCATCCGAGAAGGTGCTCATCAGGCCGGGGACATCGTCCATGGCCTTGATGACGTCGTTCAGGGTATTGTAGATCGTGTTCAGGCTCTGCTGCACCTGCAGATCATCGGCGAGGTCTGCCGCCGTGCTGCCCTCGGTACCAGCCTCGGTGTTCAGGCGCTGCTGCAGCTGCTGCAGTGCGCCGGTCAGTTTATCGGTGATATCGCGCAGCTCGGCCACGATCTCAATGAGGGAGTCGATGTCCTTCATGCCCGTCTCGTTGAACTTGTCCATGACCCGCTGCAGGCCGTCGCGCACGTCGATCAGGGCCTGCTGGATCTCCGGCTCCTGCACCACGGCGATGAGCTGGTTCACGCTGTCCAGCAGGGCCTGTGCCTGCTTGCGGACGGTCTCGACCGCCTCGCCGACCTGGCCGCTGAACTGCTGCATCACCGTATCCGAAACGGTCTTATTGTAATTTTTGAACTGGCGGTCGTATTCCTTGCGGCCCGCTTCGATCTGAGCCTCGGCGCTCTCCAGCTGCTTGCGCGCATCGGCCAGCTGGACGTCGATCACTTCCAGCAGCTTTTCGTTGATGGCGTCGATCTTCTCCTGGCTGAGCTGGACCTGCACCATCTTTTCGATCAGGCCGTTGGCGGACACGCTGGAAACGCCGCCCTTGCGCTCCACGTAGGGCACGAGGGTGTCGCTGACGAACTCTGACAGGTCATACACATCGCTGCCCTCGCGGCTGACGGCCGCAGTCATAAAGGCATTCATGTTCAGGCTGTACTCGATGATCGAAGGGGTCAGACAGCTGCTCGGCAGGCTGGCCGTGGTCTGATCCACCTTGTTCGACACCTTGACCATGGCGCTGTTCATATCCGTATCATCGGAGAACTGCATCAGCAGAAGGCTGTAATTCTCCGCCGAGGTGGCGGTGACTTTTTCCACACCCGCCACGGTGCCCAATGCGTTCTGCATCACGTCGGAGACTTCGCTCTCCACACGCTCCGGGCTTGCACCGGGGTAGACCGTGACCACCATCAGATACGGTGTATTCACGTCGGGCAGAAGGTTGGTCTGCATGTTGCTGATGGACACAAAGCCCAGCATCAGCACCATGATGACCGCCACCAGCACCGTGAACGGTTTTTTGACACTGAATTTTTCCATTTTATCCTACCGTTTCTTTGCTTGCGCCGTGCGCTCCACGGCCAGCGCCCTCAAAAGGGCAATCTTACATGATTCCTATTATACACAAGGTCTGAGGGGTTGCAAGGGTGCAGGGTGAATCTTTTGCAAAATTTAGTCAGTTTTCGCTAGAGATACGGCTCAGCCGCCGGGATTGTTGCAGAGGAATTTGATTTTTCATAGAAAATCGCACTCAAGTATGTTATACTGTTTCAAGAATGGCTCTTCAGGCTCAGATCTCTGAGCGTTTCAGAAAATAGAACGAGGACAACTATGAAACAAGTGATCTCTGTCCGTTTCAAGGAAAACGGAAAAAGCTACTATTTCGACCCTGCCGGGGCCGAGATCAGGACCGGCGACTACGTCATCGTGGAGACCGCCCGCGGCATCGAGTGCGGCGAGGTGGTGCAGGGCGTCCGGGAACTGACCGACGCCGCCGTGCCCAAGGCGCTCAAGCCCATCACCCGGATGGCCGACAGCGTGGATGTGCGCCGGATGCGCCAGAACCGCGAGGACGAGAAGCGCGCCTACCACACCTGCCAGGAGTGCATCGCGCGCCACGGCCTGGAAATGAAGCTGGTGGAGGCCGAATACACCCTCGACCGCTCCAAGATCATGTTCTACTTCACCGCCGACGGCCGCGTGGACTTCCGCGAGCTGGTCAAGGATCTGGCCGGCATCTTCCACACCCGCATCGAGCTGCGCCAGATCGGCGTGCGCGACGAGAGCAAGATGATCGGCGGCCTGGGCATCTGCGGCCAGCCGTTCTGCTGCTCCCGCTTTCTCAAGGACTTCCAGCCCGTCTCCATCAAGATGGCCAAGGAGCAGGGCCTCTCGCTGAACCCCACCAAGATCAGCGGTGCCTGCGGCCGCCTGATGTGCTGCCTGGCCTATGAGGAGAGCGCCTACGAGTATCTGAACAGCATCATGCCCATGGTGGGCAGCACCGTGCGCACCCCGGACGGCCTGGGCACCGTTCTGGAAGTGAACCCGGTGTCCGGCTACCTGCGGGTGCGCTGCGGCACCGAGGCCCTGACCCCGCGGTACTACAAAGTGGGCGTCTGCGAGTACGTCAGCGGCGGCAAGCGCGCCCCCCGCCGCCCCGACCCGGACGACGATTATTCCGGTGTGCGCAACCCGGCCCCCGTGGTGGCCGCAGCCGACGCCAATGGCCGCACCGGCTGTGGAAACTGCCCCAAAAAAGAGAAATAATTCCCAGAAAAACAGTGGGAAATCACAGTGGTTAGTATTATAAAACTAACCGTATTTCGTGATTTTCGCTAAAAATCTCTCTCAATTTTCCCCCAAAGTTAGCCTTTGCTTTTGTGCAACCCAACAAAAAACAAAAAAACGTCTTTTCGTTGGCACGGTTAGTCTTGCCTTTTCATTTTTGGTTTGCTAGAATGCAGACAAGGAAGAATTCCGGAGAGGCATGCTGGTACCGTGCGAGGGCAGGCGTCTCCTAAACATTGGCACGGGAAATAAAGGAGAGTTTTATTATGGCACACAAGGTTTCTGACGCATGTGTTGGCTGCGGCGCTTGCGAGGGCGCTTGCCCCGTTGGTGCAGTCACCGTTGAGGGTGGCGTTGCAGTTGTGAACGCAGACGCTTGCATCGATTGCGGCGCTTGCGAGGGCGCTTGCCCCACCGGTGCGATCACCGCTGAATAAGTTTCGCGGCGAGATCCGTAAAAACGCATCAAAAGCAGCAGACCTGTCAAAAGCGGGTCTGCTGCTTTTCTTTCATGCACAATTTTCCCGGCTTTTCGGCCCCGATATTTTGGTAAAGGATGCAGCTTGCAGATATGGAACATTCCACCGAGATTTTGTATAATAAAACAGAAGTCTTCTGTTCTGCGGTCCACCGGTTCGGCTCAGACGCGTTGCTGCTGGCCCGCTTTGCCGAGCCAAAGCGGCTCCAGCGCGCGGCAGATCTGTGTTCCGGCTGCGGCATCGTCAGCCTGGAATGGCACGACCGGGGCCACCGCGGCCCCTGCGCAGCCATCGAGCTGCAGCCGGAAGCCAGCGCCCTGCTCTCCGAGGCGCTGACGGCCCAGAACATCGACCACATCAACCCCTGCTGCACCGACCTGCGCACCTTCCGCGAAGGGGAGGGCAGCTTTGACCTGTGCGCCTGCAACCCGCCCTATTTCACGGCGGGCTTCCAGAGCAGCGACCCCGCCCGCGCCACAGCCCGCCACGAGACGGACTGTACCCTGGAAGACGTCTGCCGCTGCGCGTTCCGCCTGCTCAAAGACGGCGGGCGGCTCGCGCTGTGCCACCGGCCGGAACGGCTGGCCGAGGTGCTGGCTGCGCTGCGGGCCCACCGTCTGGAGCCAAAGCGGCTGGCCTTTGTGAAAAATCAGCCGGACGCCGCGCCCTGGCTCTTTCTGGTGGAGGCGCAGAAGAACCGGAAGACCGGCCTGCGCATCGAACCGGACGTGCTCCTTTCGACCGGCGCGGCCCTGTACGGGAAACAATAAATTTTGGAGGTACTCCCCATGGCAGGAACCTTATACATCGTCGCGACCCCCATCGGCAACCTGGATGACATGCCGCCCCGCGTGGCGGCGACCTTCGGCGCGGCGGACTTCATCGCCGCCGAGGACACCCGCGTGACCATGAAGCTGCTCAACTTCCTCGGCCTGAAAAAACCGATGGTCAGCTACTACGAACATGCCCTGCAAAAGGGCGAGGGCATCCTCCGCCGCATCGAGGCGGGCGAGAACTGCGCCCTCTGCTCAGACGCCGGGATGCCCTGCGTCTCCGACCCCGGCGAGGTCATCGTGCGGGATGCGCTGGCGCGGGGCATCCGGGTGGTGCCGGTGCCGGCCGCATCGGCCTGCGTCACGGCGCTGGCGGTCTCCGGCCAGGATACCTCCCGCTGGGTGTTCGAGGGGTTCCTGCCCGTGAACAAAAAGCAGAAGCGGGAGCGGCTGGCCGAGTTACAGGGCGAGAAGCGGACGGTCATCTTCTACGAAGCGCCCCACAAGCTGCGCACCACACTGGACGACCTCACGACGGCTTTTGGCACCGAGCGGAGCATCACCCTCTGCCGGGAACTGACCAAGCTGCATGAGGAGATCTGGAAGACCACCCTCGGCGAGGCACAGGCCCACTACGCCGGGAACGAGCCGCGCGGCGAATACGTTCTGGTCATGGCCGGAGCGCCCGCTGCCGAGGCCGAAGAGAGCCTGACGCTGGAACAGGCCGCACAGCGGGCACTGGAGCTGACCGGGGAGGGCTACGGCCCCACGGCTGCCGCCAAGGCTGCCGCGCAGGGCACCCCCTACTCCAAGAGCGAAGTCTACAAACAGATGCTGGCGTTGCAGGCCGGCGAAACGGAAGAATAAATTTTGAGGAGGACTTGGTCCCGTGACGAAACTTTTGATCCTGAGTGACAGCCACAACAGCACCGGCGCAGTCGAGCGCATCCTTCACGCGGAGAGCGATGCGACCGCCGTCATCTTTCTGGGGGACGGCCTGCGCGACCTGGAAGAAGCGCTGACGTTCTACCCGAAGATGAAGGTCTACGCCGTGGCCGGAAACTGCGATTTTGGTGCGCTGGAACCGTTGGACGGCCTGGCCGCCTTCGATCAGGTCGTCGTCTTCTATACGCATGGTCACATGTACGGCGTAAAATACGATCTGGACACACTGACCGATGCCGCCGAGGCCCGCGGCGCGGAGGTGGCCCTGTTCGGCCACACCCACGTCCCGGTGGCCGAACAGCACGGATCGGTGTTCCTGTTCAACCCCGGCTCCTGCGGCCGGTGCTATACCGGGCCCAACACCTACGGCATCCTGACGCTGGACAAGGGCAAAATCGTCAGCCATGAACACAAAGAGGTACCTCATCCATGAGCATCAATGAAGTGCGCTATCTGACCGAATGCGGCAGCACCAACGCCTATGTGAAAGAGCATTTTGAAGAATTCGGCCCGGTGGGCGCGGTCTACACCACCAACCAGACCGCCGGGCGGGGCCGTCTGGGCCGCACCTGGGTCAACGCAGAGGGCCGGGCGCTCTATTACACCGTCGCCATCCGGGAGCCTCTGGCGCAGCCCGCCACCCTGCCGCTGCTGGCCAGTCTGGCCGTCCGCGACCAGCTGAAGCTGCGCTACGGCGTGGACTGCCAGATCAAGTGGCCCAACGACCTGCTGCTGAACGGCAAAAAGATCGTGGGCATCCTCTGCGAGAGCGTGTCCTACGGCTACGAGCAGCAGGGCCGGGGCATCCTGTGCGGCATCGGCATCAACCTGGCCCAGCCGCAGAGCTATTTTGACGCAGCCGACCTGCCCCACGGCACCTCGCTGGAGCTGCAGGGGGCCAAGGTGGACCTTTCCACCGACCCCGAATGGCTGGCCGAGGGGCTGACTGATTTCGGCTTCGACCGCCCGCTGTACGTCTTTGCGCGGGACGGCTTTGCGCCCTTCCGGGACGAATACAAGGCCGCCTGCATCAACATCGGCCGCCGCGTGACCTTTGACCTGCCGGGCGGCGGGCAGGGTGCCGGTGAGGCCATCGACGTGGACGCGGACGGCCGGTTGGTTGTCCGCACCGACAGCGGCGAAGAGCATGTCTTCACCGGCGAAGTCTCGGTGCACGGCATCTACGGCGCTGTATGACCCTTTCCCAAAGGACGAGTGTATTGGGAATCTCTTTTTGAAAACAAACAGGAACCCCCTCCGGCGCTTGCGGTACACCGGAGGGGGTTCCTGTTTTGGGGTATTGCTTTGGTGTGAGGAGGAATCATGTGCAAGGGAGACGGTTGCGGCCCCGCTCCCTTGTGATTTATAGTATACCCGATTTCCGAACAAAAGTCATTACATTCTTGTGAAATCTTGTGAAAATTCTGTTAAGCATCTGGCCCTGAAATTTCGTCGCTTTCCCGAAAAATCATCCGGTATGAGCCGGTTCGATGAAAGTTCATTTCGTTTTTGCTTCCGTTTCGATGATTCCGCACTGTTTCACCGCCTCGGCATGGGCCTCGGCATCGCTGACATAGTGGACGGCATTTTCGATGTTGTGCGCGGCCTGGTCGGGGCGGATGGTCTTGATGATCTTCGCCGGGACGCCTACCACCACCGAGCCATCCGGGATGACCATCCCTTCCGGCACCAGCGCCCCCGCGCCGATGATGCAGTTCCGGCCGATGACGCAGTGGTTGAGCAGGGTCGCGTGCATCCCGATGAGGCTTCCGTCGCCCACGGTGCAGCCGTGAACGAGCGCACTGTGGCCCACTGTCACGTTTTTGCCCAGCGTCACCGCGCCGCCGGGGTCGCAGTGCAGGACTGCGTTGTCCTGCACGTTGGTGTTCTCACCAAGGGTCAGGGTGCCGTCGTCGCCCCGCAGCACGGCTCCGTACCAGACGCTGGAGCCTTTCTCCAGCACCACGTCGCCCAGCACCGTTGCATTGGGGGCCACAAAGGCCGCGCCGCAGTCCTGGGGCGTTTTTCCACCAAATGGGATCATCATTGTTGAAAAACCACCTTTCTCTTTTCGCTCATTTATGGTATTCTTTTAATAGTTCGTTTTGTTTTTGGGGATCAGGGAAGCCCGAAACTTCCAAAGGAGCATTCTTTCATGAACCATCCTGCTTTTGCGCGCCGGGTGCTCGCGCTGGTGCTGACCGCCGCTGTGGCGGTGGCCGCAGCGCTTCCCGGCTTTGCCGTTTACGCCATGCCCATCCAGACCGCCTACCCGCAGGAGTCGATCTACCTCTTCGATGCCGACACCGGCGAGGCCCTCGTGGAACAGAACCCGGATATGGTCCGGCATGTGGCCAGCCTGACCAAGATGATGACGGCCCTGCTCGTGATCGAGAACGGAGCAGACCTCAACGCCAGCATCACCATCCCGGACAGTCTGACACCGGAGTTCCAGTCCATCAAGGCCAATCGGGGCCATACCATTGGCCTGCAGGCAGGGGAGAGCGTGCGCCGCATCGACCTGCTGTACGCCATGCTCCTGCCCAGCGCCAACGACGCGGCCAGTGTGCTGGCCAGCGATGCCGCCGGGGGAGACCTGGCCGCTTTTGCGGCCCGGATGAACGCCCGCGCCAGCCAGCTGGGCTGCACGACCACCCATTTTTCCTGCCCGCATGGCCTGTACGATGCCAACAACTACTCCACCGCGCGGGACCTGGCAAAGATCGCGCTGGCCTGTTACGCGAACCCGACCTACCGGCAGGTGGCCGACACGGTGCTCTACCAGCTGCCCGCCACCAATGTACATGAAACCCGGACCATCACCACCACGAACAAGCTACTGCAGCCGGGCAGCGCGGCCTACCGCAGCTACGCCCACGGCATGAAGACCGGTTTCACGACCAAGGCCGGGCGCTGCTTCGTCACCTTTGCCCAGCAGGACGGCCACACCTACGGTTTGGTCATCCTCGGCTCGGACAGCCAGAATATTTTCCGGGAAGCCGCTGAACTGCTGGACTGGGCCTTCACCAGCCCGGAGCTGCACCCCGTGCAGACCACCACGCAGCCGAAAGCCGCCGCCCCGGCCCAGCCCGAAAAGCCGCTGACCTTCTGGCAGCTCCTGTTCAGCTGATTTGAATTTTTGGGAGGATACGCTCATGCAAAACACTACGCTCTTCCGCCGGATGGCGGCTCTGCTGCTGACGGTCGTGCTGGCCGTCTCGGCCGCGCTGCCCGGTCTGGCCGTGTACGAGATGCCCATCCAGACCGCCAACGAGGGCGAGTCGGTCTATCTGTTCAACGCAGACATCGACAAGCCCATCCTGGACCAGAACGCCGGTCAGCAGCGGTATATCGCCAGCCTGACCAAGATGATGACGGCCCTGCTCTTTCTCGAAAGCGGCAAAGACCTGAACGAAGAGGTCACCATCCCCACCAGCCTGACGCAGGAGTTCAAGGACATCCAGAACGCCAACGGCAGCACCATGAATCTGCGCATCGGCGAGACCGTGCGCCGCATCGACCTGCTGTACGGCCTGCTGGTGGCCAGCGCCAACGATGCCGCCAGCGTCATCGCCAACGATGTGGCGGGCAGCCTGCCCAATTTTGTCGCGATGATGAACCAGAAAGCCCAGGAGCTGGGCTGCACCAGCACCAGCTTCACCTGTGTGCACGGCCTGTACGATTATGGCAACGTCTCCTCGGCCCGCGACCTCGCGCTCATCGCCTCGGCCTGCGCCGCCAATGAGACCTATATGAAGGTCGCCAACACCCTGAGCTACACCCTCCCGGCCACCAACCTGCACCAGAAGGAGCGGAGCATCACCTCCACCAACCTGATGCTGAATCCCGAATATCCCTACTACCGCGACTACATCCGGGGCATGAAGACCGGCTTCACCACGCTGGCGGGCCGCTGCTATGTCACCTTTGCCCAGAAGAACGGCCACACCTACGGTCTGGTCATCCTCGGCTCCGACCTGGACAACATTTACAAAGAAGCCTCCGAGCTGCTGGACTGGGCCTTCGCCAGCTTTGCAGACCGGAGACTGGTGGACACCACCACCCCGCTGACCACCGTGCCCCTGACCAAGTGCCGCAGTGCGGAGGCCGTCGAGCTCTACGCTGCCGAACCGGTCAGCGGCTACGGCCACGCCGACGACAAGGTCACCTACAGCTTTGCGCTGCCGGAGCGCGTCTCCGCCACCGTCAAGACCGATGCAGTCCTCGGTCAGGCCACCGTCTATCTGGACGGCTACGAGGTCGGCACCGTGGACCTTGTGACCCATCAGGAATACGTGTCGGATTTCCGCACCGACCTCAAGAGCACCCTGCTCCTGATGGCCGCACTCGTGCTTCTCCTCGCCGTTCTGAGCTGTGTCACCCTCGTCTCCGGCGGCAGCTCCCTGAACCGGAACCGCAAGCGGAGAGCCAATCGAAACTAAGAACGATGCAAAAGCAGCCGCAATGCGGCTGCTTTTGTTTTTCAGAACGTCCGGAACTTCGCCGCCAGCACCGACAGCACGATCTTGGGGTTGACCTGCGCGCTGATCTGCTGCATCGCCGCATCGGCGGCTGCGAGGGCCTTCCGGGCGGTCTCACCCTCCACCGGGGAATGGGGGCTGTCCCGCAGCCCGGCGGCGGCTACGGCCCGGAAATCGGCCAGCAGGGCCGATGCACCGGCCTTGTCTTTCTCGTAAGCGGCCAGCAGCACCGCCGCCGCATAGCTGTCTTTGGCCGCAGCAGCTTTGGCCAGCGCCAGCGCCCGGTCCACCTGCTCGCGGCGGGCTTCGTCCCGCGCAGCGGCCAGCACGGTGCCGATGTGCCCATCGAACAGCGCACTGTACAGGGCCGCATCCTTTGCGCCCACGCCCTGCGCGGTGCAGTAGCGGGCGCAGTCCTCCGGGGAGACCGGGGCCACGGCAAAGCTGATGCAGCGGCTCCGGATGGTGGGCAGGACGCCCGCCAGCGAATCCGCTGTCAGCAGAAAGAGCACCCCCTCCGGCGGCTCTTCCATGACCTTCAGCAGCGCATTGGCCGATTCCTCGTTCATCCGCTCCACATGGTAGAGCAGGACGGCACGGCCCTCTGCCGAAAGGCTGGTGTTGAAGATCTCCGACCGCATGGCCGTGACCTGACCGACCAGATACCGCCCGCCGGACCCCATGCCGGTGACGGAAATGGCCTCCCGTACGATGCCGGTCTCGATCTGGCCGCTGTCGCGCTTGCCCGCCTTGGCCACCGCGCGGCAGCATTCGCCCCGCAGAAGAGCTTCTGCGGGCGCACCGCCCTGGGGGTAGAGGTAATCCGCCGCCACACAGCGGGCCGCAAAACCGGCTCCCAGGCCCGCTTCGCCCACCAGCAGGACGCTGTGAGTCAGACGCCGACCCTCCAGCATCCGGCGGATGCTGGACTTCAGTTCTTCATTTCCCGCAATGCGTTCTAACATGCTGTCCTCTGTCTTTCCTGTTTTCTCCCGCACTCAGCGGCGGTTCTTCCGTTTCCACTGCTCCCGGCGGACCCAGGCACGGACACTGCGCCAGGCCTGCGGGCCGAAGAAGACGACGAAGTTCAGCATACAGAGCAGATAGTTCAGTTTTCCCATCATGCCGGAACCCAGAAAGCTGAGCGCCCACAGCGCCGCCGCAAACCAGCCGAAGTACTTGACCCGGATGGGGATGACGAAGAAGAGGAGCACCTGCACCTCCGGATACAGCATCGCAAAGGCCAGCAGGAGCGAGAGCGACAGGCAGTAGGTATCGGCATAGCCCGTCAGCAGGCAGGCCGCCACTGCGCCCACCATGCCCAGCAGGAGATACAGGTTGAAGCGGAAGTCGCCCCATTCTTTTTCCAGTGCGCTCCCGATGAACCAGGTGAAGTAGATGCCCAGGATGACGCTGAGCGGCCCGCCGCCCGAAAACGGCACGAACACAAAGGTGATGACCCGCCAGACCTGCCCCATCAGCAGGGCCGTGCGGCTCAGGCTCAGATAAAGCGAGACATACTGATTGACGAACAGTTCCACAGCATAGACCAGGACCTGTGCACCCACCAGGATCGAGATGAGGTTCGGGATGCAGATGCGGCCATACTTCCGCTCCAGTTTGGTTAGCCAGTTCATAGGGGAACGCCTCCATGCTCGTAAGATTCCGGCCCCGGCTTGGGGGCCGCTGTTTTTCTCATTGTATCATGTTTGGCAGGGCCATTCAAGAAAATCCCTGTGAACAAAAGGCGGCTGGCTGTCGCTGCCGCCTTCTGCTAAAACAGCCGGTTGTATCCATTTTTGTGCCTTCCAAATGGACTTATCCACTTTTTCCACCGGGTTTTCCACTGAATTTGTGAAAAAGAGGGCCAGTTTCCCACGATGTTTTCCACTTTTTCCACCGAGTTTTCCACTACTCCACCGTTTGGTTTTTATACGTGAAGTATTTTCCGGCATTTTCCATGGTGGTTTCTGGGGAGAAATGCGGAAGCTTTTTCTTTTTTCCAAAAGAAAGTCGAGCCGTTTTCTTTTCTTTTTTCACCGGCTCTTCCCAGCTGTAAAGTGCTTTCTCCCCGCTGGAATGCAGGCCGGTCAAGTTTTCCACATCGGATGGGGCGGAATTTCTTCGTGTTGAAAACCGTTGGAAAACCCGACTTTTCCACCGAAAAAGAGCGGCTGCATCTGCGGAGTCCCGGCAGATGCAGCCGCTCTTCAAGTTTTCTCACATCATATTCCGGAACACGATCTGCGCGATCTGGAAGTACAGGATCAGGCTGCACGCATCAACGATGGTGGTGATGAACGGCGTTGCCATGATGGCCGGGTCGGCACCCAGCTTCTTGGCGGCCAGCGGCAGCATACCGCCCACCAGCTTGGCCAGGATGACGCTGAAGAAGAGCGATACACTGACCACGATGGCATAACCGATGACATTTTCGTACTGGCCGGGGAAGAGGAAGGTGTACATCAGGTAGATGCGCAGGCCGTTCACGATGCCCAGCACCGCGCCCACGATGGCAGAGACGCGGATCTCCTTGCCCAGAACGCGGAGGAAGTCGGCCGGTTCCACCTCACCCAGCGCCAGACCGCGGACCATCAGAGTGCTGATCTGGTTGCCGCAGTTGCCGGCGGTGTCCATCAGCATGGGCATGAAAGAGACCAGCAGCGGCAGGCTGACGAAGGCTTCCTCGTAGTGGGTGGTAACCATGCCGGTGAAGGTGGCCGACAGCATCAGGATGAGCAGCCAGGGGATGCGCTGCTTGGCGTGGGTCCAGACGCTGGTGCCGAAATAAGTCGTTGCATCGTCATCCGGCAGAATGGCCGCCATCTTCTGCATATCCTCGGTGGACTCGTCGGTCAGAACGTCGATTGCATCGTCGATGGTGATGATGCCGACGAACATGCCCTCGTTGTCCAGGACCGGCATGGCCGTGAAGTCGTAGCGCTGCATCTCACGGGCCACATACTCCTGATCGTCCGTGACCTTCACGGCAACGACGTTGTCGTCCATGATGTCGGCAATGGGGGTCTGGGGGTCTGCCAGCAGCAGGCTGCGGGCAGACACAACGCCCAGCAGACGGTTCCTCTCGACGACGTAGTTGGTGTAGACCGTCTCGGCGTTCTCGCCCTGACGGCGGATGGCGGCCAGCGCATCGCTGACGTTCATCTCCTTGCGCAGACGGACGTATTCGGGCGTCATCAGACTGCCGGCCGAGCTTTCGGGGTAGTTCAGCAGCTTATTCAGGCTCTCACGGGTCTGCTTGGAAGATTTCTCCAACACCCGCTTCACAACACCGGCGGGCATATCTTCCAGCAGGTCGGCGGCGTCGTCCAGGCTCATCTCCTCGATGGCGCTGACCAGCTCCACATCCGAGAACGCATTGACGAGGTCATCGCGGGCCTCATCGGACATATAGGCAAAGGCCTCGGTCGCCACTTCCTTTTTCAGCAGGCGGAAGACCACCAGACGGTTGTTTTCGTCCAGCTCTTCCAGCAGCTCGGCCAGGTCGGCGGGCTGCTCTTCTTCGGTGACTTCGCGCAGCTTGACATACTGCTTTTTCACCAGCATTTTCAGCAGGCGGCTCTTGGTCAGCATTTCGGGGTTGGCCTTGACCTCTTCGTCACGGGCCTCTTCTTCTTCGGCGTCCCTCACATCCTGCTTGAGGTCTTCGGTGGCCTCCTCGCTCAGGTCTTCGGCCAGCTTCCGGCGGACTTCCGCAGGGATATCTGCGGGCAGTTCGGGCACCGGGAGCGATGCTTCCGGAGCCGCGCTCTTTTTTTCTTCCAGTTCCATTTGTGTTCCTCCTTACCGTTTCCGGCGGATCGGACAGCACACAAAACAAAAAGCGCCGCCTGCTTCCCGCAGCGAGCCGTTCTGCCCGCTGCGCGCACCAAGCTGCGCCCTTTCTCCCCGCTGAGAAGTACCTGTACAGCACCTCTTACCGGGCAAAAAAGGCGAACGCAGCTGCTTTTTCGTTCTGCTGTGCCGCAGTTGATCCGTGTCTTCGACTATGATCCGGGTCCATTGTCCTGCGTTCACCTCCTAAAAATCTTATCTACTTTTTATTATAGCGTCCGCAAAAAGGCCGGTCAACCCTAAAACCGCCGAAAGCAGAGGGAAATTTCCGACAAAAACACAGAAAGCCCTTTCCAGCGCTTGCGGAACACTGGAAAGGACTTTCTGTTCGGATATTGCCTTGGTGTGAGGAGGAATCATGTACAAGGAATCGGTTGCGGCCCCGGTTCCTTATGTTCGTAGTATAGCACCGAATGCGCGTTTTTTCATGAAAAACCTATGAAGAAAGTGTAAAATAGCCCGCCGCACACAAAAAATACGCCCCGGTCACCGTTGCCGGTGAGCGGGGCGCTAAAAACGAGATCCGTTTTTGACTGAGGCAAGATCCCTGCAAGGCAGGTCTTATGCTTCAGGCGGAACAAGGTATCTGCGAACAGACCTTATGTTCCTGACACACGCGGGGTGTGCTTTCAAGGACCCTCGCGGGCGCTTTGGTATTTCAAACACCCGGCCCCGCTGCGGATCACTGCCGCAGCAAGGGCGCGGGAAAATGAAATCAGAGACTTGTTGTGCGGAAAGCGTTGTCGCTTTTGTGCACGTTCTTCTTTTGCCGCTGCCGGGGCCAGATCAGCCACAGTTTCGCACTGCTGCGTTGCGCAGTAACCGCCAGTGCGGAGCAGCCGCCTTTCGGACTAGGGTGCCGCTGCGGCGCGTTCCGGCCCAAAACAGGGGAGAAAGATTACTTGTACAGCTCGACCAGACGAGTCAGATGCTCGTAACGATCGTTTGCGACCTGCTCGTTGCGTGCGAACAGCTGCTTTGCGCGCTCCGGGAAGGCACGGGTCAGGCGGCTGTAACGGGTCTCGTTTGCCAGCAGAGCCTGGTACTTCTCGGCGTCGACTGCCTTGGAGGTCAGAGTGAACGGGTTCTTGCCCTGAGCCTTGTTGGCCGGGTTGAAGGTGAACAGGTTCCAGTAAC
>ERZ1026846.436-NODE-436-length-32809-cov-9.443793_pt1 | contig 32809 bp, 30 predicted proteins | sample MGYA00380153_ERZ1026846 | MGnify/ENA primary metagenome ERZ1026846 (study PRJEB33269, sample SAMEA4719789) | human gut metagenome | biome: human-associated habitat; feature: organic feature; material: feces | place: Cameroon | collected 2013-10 ...
GGCCGATGAGGCCGGTGATCTCGTTGCGGCCGATCATCAGGTTGAAGCCGTCCACTGCGGTCAGACCGCCGAAGTCGATGCCCAACTCACGCACGTCGAGGATGGGCTTTTTGTCCTTGTCGCGGTCGGTCAGGAAACCGCCGGAGGGGACGCTGTTCAGTCTTGTCTGGAACTCACTCATGGTCTGCACCCTCCTTGTTCTTCTTGCGGAACAGTTCCCCGTTCAGGACCTTCTCCACGATGCGGCTCACGGAGAAGTCGTAGCTGCCCAGCAGTCCGCCGGGGCGGAAGATCATCATCAGGATCAGCACCAGCGAGTAGATGACCATGCGGTAGCTGTCGAAGCTGCGGGTCGCTTCGGGCAGGATGGTCAGCACCGTTGCCGAGAGGATGGAGCCCAGCATGGAGCCCATGCCGCCCAGAACGACCATGACCAGGATCTCGATGGACTTCATGAAACCGAAGGTCGAGGGGTTCAGAACGCCGATGTAGCAGGCGTACAGACCACCGGCCAGACCGGCGAAGGCCGCAGAGAAGGCAAAAGCCATGACCTTATAGTAGGTGGTCTGGATGCCGCAGCTCTCGGCCGCGATCTCGTTGTCGCGGATGGCGAGGACGGCGCGGCCGTGGCGGCTCTTCATCATGGCGTGGATCAGGAAGCAGGTGATGACCACGCACAGGAACACATTGCTGAAATGGGAATACTTGGGGATGTTCTTCAGGCCCTTGGAGCCGTAGAACAGGCTGTAACCCAGCACATCGTCGATGTTGTTCAGCGTGATGCGGATGATCTCGCCGAAGCCCAGCGTCAGGATGGCCAGATAGTCACCGGTCAGGCGCAGAGCGGGGATGCCGATCAGCACACCGAACAGGCCCGCCATGATGCAGGCCAGCACCAGACCAATGGCAAAGGAGATGCCGCTGGGCAGGGGGCTGTACTTGGTGAACAGCGCGCAGGTGTAAGCACCCACGGCCATGAAACCGGCATGGCCCAGCGGCAGCTGGCCCAGATAGCCGGTGGCCACGTTCAAAGACACGGCCAGGATGATGTTGATGCCCACGGTCATCAGCACCTTGTTCTGATAGGTGGAAAGCAGATTCCCGGTCAGGTAGGAAAGCCCCAGGAACAGCAGCGCCACCAGCACCGTATTCATCAGGTAGCGCACGGGCATTTTGAGCGTTTTGCGTTTGGTATTCATCTTCATGCCCTCCTTACACCTTTTCCTGCACCTTGCGGCCAAGGAAGCCGGTGGGCTTGAACAGCAGCACGATGATCAGGATCGCAAACGTAACGGCGTCCTTCCAGGCGGAAAGGCCGATGGCGGAAACGAAGCACTCGCACAGGCCGATGGCGATGCCGCCGATCATCGCGCCCGGAATGGAACCGATGCCGCCCAGAACTGCGGCAACGAAAGCTTTCAGGCCCAGCATGGAGCCCATGGTGGGCGTTGCCTGCGGGTAGGAGCAGCAGTACAGCACTGCGCCGATACCGGCCAGCGCAGAACCCACCGCAAAGGTGAAGGAGATGGTGCTGTTGACGTTGATGCCCATCAGGCGGGCCGCATCCATATCCTCGGAGACGGCGCGCATGGCCTTGCCGAGCTTGGTCTTCTGGACCAGGAAGGTCAGCACGAGCATGGACAGCACGGTGACCACCAGCGTGATCACGGAGGTCAGGCCTACCGGCACTTTGCCGAAGTAGAAGGTCCTGGCTTCAAAGTAGGACGGGATGACCTTTGCACCGGAGCCCATCAGCAGCTCCGCCGTATACTCCAGGAAGAAGGACACGCCGATGGCCGTGATCAGCAGCGAGATGCGGGGCGCACTGCGCAGCGGGGTGTAGGCGACCTTTTCGATCACCACGCCCAGCAGGGTGCAGGTAATGACGGTGGCGCAGACAGCCGTCACCGGGCCAAGGCCCAGCTGGTTCATCACGAACCAGGACATGTACGCGCCCACCATAATGACATCGCCGTGGGCAAAGTTCAGCAGCAGGATGATGCCGTACACCATGCTGTAGCCCAGTGCGATCAGTGCATAGATGCTGCCCAGGGAAAGACCGTTGATCAGCTGACTAAAAAACACTGTCATGGATGGATACTTCCTTTCTTTGCGGCGTTTTGCCACGCCTTTTGGGAGACATTTGTTTACCAAAAAAGCGGAGACAACCCGTTTCGGCGGTCTCCGCAAGTGGTTCTGGATGCGAGGGATCAGAACATTTCCTTCAGTTCGGGCTTGCCATCCACATAGGTCAGGATCGCAGTCTCCTTGACGGGGTCGTGGTGCTCGTCGAAGGTGAAGGTGCCGGTGATGCCGTCGATGGTGCCGGAAGCGATGGCGTCAATGACAGCCTGCTTGTACTCGTCGCTGCCTGCTTCCAGACCGGCGTCCTCCGCAGCCTGCAGGCCGTAGACCACGGTCTTGGCAGCGTCGTAGCCCAGAGGTGCGAAGCCGTTGGGGTACTCCTCGCCGTACTCTGCCTTGTAGGCCTCCTCGAACTCCGTAGAAGCGCCCTTTGCGTAGTTGGCGCAGAAGTAGCTATCCTTCAGCTGGTCAGCGGTCGCATAGCCCTCCAGGCCGTCCCAGCCATCGCCGCCCAGGAACGGAACGGTCAGGCCGATGCTCTCAGCCTGCGACAGGATCTGGCCCACTTCCTCATAGTAGTTGGGGCAGAAGACCGTCTCCGGTGCCTTGCCCAGGATGCTGGTCAGCTGGGTCTTGAAGTCCACGTCGCCGTCGGAGTAGCTCTCCTGATCGACGATGGTGCCGCCCAGGCTCTCGAACTCGTTGACGAAGTTCTCAGCCAGGCCCTCGTTGTAGTCTGCGCCCTTCTTAAAGATGACAGCGGCCTTGGTGTAGCCCAGCTTCTGGTAAGCGTAATCTGCCATCTTGATGCCCTGGAACGGGTCGGTGAAGGTGGCACGGAAGACATTGGCGTTCACGGTGTCGGTCTCGGCATCGTAGGTAACGGCCTCTGCGGTGGCAGAAGCAGTGACCATAGGCATGTTGTAGTCGGCGCTCTCAGCAGCCACAGCCAGCGTGGGGGTGGTGGTGACATCGCCGACCAGTGCCGTGATGCCCTCGTCCACCATCTTGGTGAAGCAGTTGACGGCCTGGGTGGCGTCGCCCTGCTCATCCTCGGTCAGGATCTCGATCTGCTTGCCGTTGATGCCGCCATCGGCGTTGACCTGCTTCAGGTACAGGGCCGCACCGTTGACAACGGCCTGGCCGTAAACGGAAACGCTGCCGCTCAGGGGGCCCATGACGCCCACCTTGATGGTCTCACCGGAAGCAGCGGAACCAGCCGCAGAACCGGAAGCAGCCGTGCTGGAAGAAGAACCGCCGCAGGCGGTCAGGACACCGGCAGCAGCCACGACACCGGCAGCAGCCAGAAAGTTACGACGCGTGATCCTCTTTTTCATAATCGTTCTCCTCCTGTTTGGAAGCATCTGCAAAATGCAGAAAGCAGAGCCCTTTCCCTCAAAGCGGCTCTGCTCTCGGTAGTTTCATTATAGCCCCCTTCGGGGCCGTTCGCAATTCACAAACCGTCCATACTTTTCCGGGCCTTTTCCGTCAAATCATGTTAAACTACACAAAATTTCCATATCACTTTTGGCTGTTTTTCTAAATCATTCATCTTGTTTCACCCTGAAATGAACGGTTTTCACGAATGTCAAAAAGGTTACACAATGGCCGTCCGGTCGGTTCCGGGCAGGTGCGGCGGCGGCCGCCTTCCCGCCTCCCGGCATATCCGCCCCCGCCTCCGGGCAGACTGATGATGTTTACAACCGCAAACATCGCGATCCCCTCTTGCAACCAGGCACAGGACGTGATAGGATAAAGGCAGTTAGTTAGTATTGACTATCCACCATTTCAAATCATTACCGGGAGGTCTTTCTTATGAATTATCTGGAAATCGAATCCGTTGTCGGCCGCGAGATCTTAGACTCCCGCGGGAACCCCACCGTCGAAGCTGAGATCACCCTCGCCGACGGCACTGTCGCCCGCGGCTGTGCCCCCTCCGGCGCATCCACCGGCGAGTTCGAAGCTCTGGAGCTGCGCGACGGCGACAAGAGCCGTTATCTGGGCAAGGGCGTGACCAAAGCCGTTGAGAACATCAACACCGTCATCGCCGATGCTGTCGTGGGGCTGGATGCCTCCGACATCTATGCAGTCGATGCCGCCATGCGCAAAGCCGACGGCACCAAGGACAAGTCCAATCTGGGCGCAAACGCCATTCTGGCCGTGTCCATCGCCGCCTGCCGCGCAGCCGCCGCTTCGCTGGAGATGCCGCTGTACCGTTTTCTGGGCGGCGTGAACGGCAACCGCCTGCCCGTCCCGATGATGAACATCCTGAACGGCGGCGCACACGCCACCAACACCGTGGATACCCAGGAGTTCATGATCATGCCCGTAGGTGCCCCCTCCTTCAAGGAAGCGCTGCGCTGGTGCGCCGAGGTCTTCCACGCTCTGGCCTCCATCCTGAAGGCCAAAGGTCTGGCCACCTCCGTCGGCGACGAGGGCGGGTTTGCGCCCAACCTGTCCAGTGACGAGGAGACCATCGAGACCATTCTGGCCGCCATCGAGAAAGCCGGTTATCAGCCCGGCAAGGACTTCATGCTGGCCATGGATGCCGCTTCCTCCGAGTGGAAGAGCCCCAAGGGCAAGGGCTTCTACAAGCTGCCCAAGGCGGGCACCGAGTACACCTCCAGCGAGCTGATCGCCCACTGGAAGAGTCTGGTGGAGAAGTATCCCATCATTTCCATCGAGGACGGTCTGGACGAAGAGGACTGGGAGGGCTGGCAGGAGATGACCCGCGAGCTGGGCGGCAAGGTCCAGCTGGTGGGCGACGACCTGTTCGTCACCAACACCGAGCGCCTGGCCAAGGGCATCCAGCTGGGTGCCGGAAACGCCATCCTGATCAAGCTGAACCAGATCGGTTCGGTCTCTGAGACGCTGGAGGCCATCAAGATGGCCCACAAGGCCGGTTACACCGCCATCAGCTCGCACCGCTCCGGTGAGACCGAGGACACCACCATCGCCGACCTGGCCGTGGCCCTGAACACCTGCCAGATCAAGACCGGTGCGCCCAGCCGCACCGAGCGCGTGGCCAAGTACAACCAGCTGCTCCGCATCGAGGAGCACCTGGGTGCCAGCGCCGTCTATCCCGGCATGGAAGCGTTCAACGTGAAGCGCTAAAATTTTCCAGCAATCGCGGCCTTTTCTCCTTCGTATTTTTACTGGAGCCCTGTTGCAATGCGCTCTCAGATCTGAAGGAAGGAGAACCGCTCATGCTTTCCACCTTTTCCCTTTCGTCCTCGATCCTGCTCTGGTTTCTGGAGCAGGCCGGTCTGCCCGGCATTCTGCTCTGGCTGCTGGAAAAGATCTTAGGATAACGAAAAAGACGTGCCGCACACGCTGTGCAGCACGTCTTTTTTCATCCATGGATCTGTTTTTTGGCGGTGCGCAGCGCCGTGCGCAGAGGCCGGTAGAGCAGCAGCATGAGGGCAAAGTTGCCCACGCCGTGCATCGCGTCGTAGGAAAGGCCGCTCAGCCACCAGCTCAGGGCGAAGGCAGGCGTCTTGGCTACAAGATACACCGCTGCGCACAGCCCGCCGAAGCACAGGCCGTACAGCCCGCTGAACACAGCCCAGCCGAGGGCATGGTCCATCCGGCGCAGCAGCCGGGCCAGAAAGGCCAGCAGATACCAGACGTACAGATACATCGCCCACCACAGGCCGAAGCCATACAGCACACCCTGCAATACCAGAAACACCGTGATGGCCCCCGGCGTCTCGCGGGGCAGTTCCAGCGCGAACAGGATGATGAGGAGCGTCACCGGCTCGATGTTCGGAAGGCCGCTCATAGCCTGTTTGCTCACCACCAGAAGGGCCCCCATCAGCCCGCTGAGGACCAGCCGCAGCACTCTGGTGTGCATGGGTCCCTTACTTCGTGTAGGTAAAGGCATAGCAATCGCCGTCGTGCAGCTCGATGTCCGCCACGCCCACGGCGGTCATCTCACCGGAAGCGTCGGTCAGGCACCACCAGGCGCTGTCCTTATCCCAGTCGGCGGTCTCGCCGTTGACGGTAGTGACAAAGCCTGCAGCGGCCTCGTCCGCGCTGATGATGCCGGCCTCGGCCAGCGCATCGCTCAGCTTCTCACCGTCGGTCACTTCCAGGTCGAAGGTCTGGCTCTCGCCGTCGGCCCCGGTCACCGTGAACTGGGCCTTGATCTTGGCTTCTGAAGCCTCTGCCGATGCAGCCTCCGAGGAAGCGGCCTCCGAAGATGCCGCCACGCTGGACGCAGCGGAAGAAGCCGTGCTGCCTGCGGCAGAGGAAGCGCCGCAGCCTGCCAGCAGACCGGCGGCCAGCGCAGCAGCAGCGACAACAGAGAGGATACGATTCATGATCTTCATCAAAAGATTGCTCCTTGGTTCTAGTTTATATGCACAGAACATGCAGTGCCTATGATACCATCCGCCGGGGAAAATTGCAAGTGCGGCTCGGCCGGGCTACGCAGTCTCCCAACGAGCGGCTGCTCCTGCTCCATGTTTTCAGCCGCCAAACAGGCCGAAAAAGCTGGTGTGCGTCATGCCCAGCACCAGAAACAGAACGATGAGGGCAAACAGCACCCCGATGATGATGTCCATCTGGTGGACGCTCAGCGGGAACTTGTCGTAGAGCTTTTCCTTGGGGTTCACGAAATTGGGGTCGTTGTTGTTCAGCAGGCTCTTCTTCCGCGCTTCGCCCTGCGCCCTGCGCGCTTCCAGTTCGGCCTGCTCTTTTTCCAGCTGGGCCTCGCGCTCGGCCAGCAGTGCTTCGCGGCGGGCGAGTTCGGCTTCTTTTTCATTCCATTCTGCCATGGTCGTTCTCCTTGGTTTTTCTTCTATTATAACAAAGCGGGCCGCCCACTGCAACGAGTGGACGGCCCAGCAGGCGCTCTCTTTTCGGGGGAAATTACTTCTTGGCGAGGTACTTGCGGATATCAATGGCGACAGCCACAATGATGACAAGGCCCTGCACGATGTAGGTGTAGGAGGAGTTGACGTTCATGAACTGCAGAGCGACCTTCATCAGCTCAAAGACCAGAACGCCGACCAGAACGCCGGGAACAGTACCAACGCCGCCGGTGGTGGAAACACCGCCGATGGTGCAGGCTGCGATGGCGTCCAGCTCATAGCCCATTGCAGTGTTGACGGATGCGCCGCCGGACTTTGCAGCCAGCAGGCAGCCTGCCAGACCGAACATGCAGGAGGCCAGGATGTAGATGCGGATCTTGGTAGCGTAAACGTTGACACCGGCCACCTCAGCAGCAGCCTCGTTGCCGCCGATGGCGTACATGTACTTGCCGTGACGGGTCTTGTTGTACAGGAACCAGAAGCACACGGCCACGACCAGAGCGATCCAGATCAGGACCGGGATGCCGATGATGGTGTTCGAGGCCAGAGAGGTGAAGTCCTTGTTCAGGGAGCCGATGGGGGTACCGCCGGTGTACACCAGGCAGATGCCGTAGACGACCTGCTGCATACCCAGGGTTGCGATGAAGGGCTGGACCTTCAGGTAGCTGACGACCAGACCGTTGGCCAGACCCACGATGGCGCAGATGGCGATGACCAGGATGAAGACCACCGGGGTGGGCAGAGTGGGCAGGTTGGGGTAGAACTTACCGGCAGCGCCTTCCGTCTGCGCAAAGATGCAGGCCAGGCAGGCCGCAAAACCAGCCAGACGACCGGCAGACAGGTCGTTGCCGGTGGTGATCAGACAGCCGGAGATGCCCAGCGCGATGATATAGCGGATGGACACGTTCTTGAACAGGTTGATCAGGTTTGCGACTGCGAAGAAGTTGGGGTGGATGATGCCGACGATCAGAGAGACCGCAAGCATCAGGACGATGATGGCATTTTCACTCAGCCATTTTTTCACGGACTTGCCGTTCAATTTCTTGGTAGCTTCCACAATAGACAGCCTCCTTGTTTACTGATTGGCCGCTGCCGTCGTCGGTGCGGTCTCAAACTGGGTCGCCAGCGCCATGATGTTCTCCTGGGTGGCGTCCTTGCCGTCGATGAAGCCGGTGATGCGGCCATCGCACATGACCATGACACGGTTGGACATACCGATGATCTCGCTCATTTCGGAGGAGATCATGATGATGCTCTTGCCCTGCTTGGCCAGGTCGGCAATGATGCAGTAAATTTCGTACTTTGCACCGACGTCGATGCCGCGGGTGGGCTCGTCGAGGATCAGCACATCGGGGTTATTGGCCAGCCAGCGGGCGATCAGCACCTTCTGCTGGTTGCCGCCGGAAAGGCTCTTGATGGCGGTCTTGGGGCTGGGCACCTTGATGGCCATCTTTTCCTTGTTGGTGGCGACCAGATTGAGGATCTTCTTATCATCCAGCATGATGGGGCCCTTGCGCAGAGCGTCCAGCGATGCAATGGAGATGTTGTCGGCAACGCTCAGCACACCCATGATGCCGGTGGCGCGGCGGTCCTCAGTCAGCAGCGCCACACTCTTGCGGATGGCGTCGCGGGGCTGTTTGATCTCGACTGCTTCGCCCTTGATCCACACTTTACCGGCGGTGTGGGCGCGCAGGCCGAAGATGCCCTCCATCAGCTCGGTACGCTGGGCACCGACCAGACCGGCCACGCCCAGGATCTCGCCCTTCTTCAGCTCGAAGCTGCAATGGCGGAAGGAACGCGGGTGGATGGAGGTGAAGTCCTCCACCTTCATCATGACCTCGTCGGAGGGGTGGTTCTCCAGCGGCGGGAACAGATTGGACAGCTCACGACCGACCATCTTGGCAATGATCTGCTCCTTGGTCATGTTGGCAACGTCCCACTTGCCGATGTAGTGGCCATCGCGCATGATGGTGACTTCGTCGGCGATGACCTTGATCTCGTCCATCTTATGGCTGATGTAGACCAGCGCAACACCCTGCTCCTTCAGCTCGCGCATGATGCGGAACAGCGACTCGACCTCGTTCGCGGTCAGCGAGGAGGTGGGCTCGTCCAAAATCAGCACCTTGCAGTTTGCGGAGACGGCCTTTGCGATCTCCACCATCTGCATCTGTGCGATACTCAGGCTGCCCAGCTTTGCGTGGGAGTTGATGTCCAGCTTCAGCTTCTTCAGCAAGGCATCGGTATCGGCGTACATCTTGGCATGGTCCACCACGGTGATGATACCTGCCTTCTTGGTGGGGAAGCGGCCCAGCCAGATGTTCTCAGCCACGGTACGGGCCGGGATAGGCTGCAGCTCCTGGTGCACCATCGCGATGCCGCGGTTCAGTGCTTCCAGAGGGTTGGGGATGGTGACTTTTTGTCCTTCGTATTCGATCTCGCCTTCGTCCATCTTGTAAATGCCGAACATGCACTTCATCAAAGTGGACTTGCCAGCGCCGTTTTCGCCCATCAGGGCCATGACTTTGCCGGGGCGGAGCTCCAACTGCGCGTGGTCCAGCGCTTTGACGCCGGGGAAGGTCTTGACCACGCCTTTCATTACCAGACGGTATTCTGACATTCCGCAGAGCCTCCTTGTCGTTCAAAATAAGGCACGGCACGGTTCGTTCCGAAAGGAAAGCGCGTGCGCCGAGGAATCTCGCACGCACGCGCTTGTTAGCTTTTAGAAAGCTTCGGACTCACTGCGTACCTTGCAACCGTGAGTGGTTCTCAGCTCCGAATTAGAGATACTGAGAAGCGTTCTCGGTGGTGACCTTCACATAGTCGACCCAGTAGTACTCTTCGACATCCTTGCCCTCAACGAACAGCTTGGTTGCGTCGGCAGCGGCGGTAGCCTGGCCAACGTCATCGTTCAGGACGGTACCGGTCATCTTGCCGTCAACAACGTTCTGGACAGCTTCCTTCAGTGCGTCAACACCGACCAGATAGATGTCCTCACCGACCTTGCGGCCAGCCTGCTCGATGGACTGCAGAGCGCCCAGAGCCATTGCGTCGTTGTTGCAGAAGACAACTTCGATCTTGTCGCCGTACTGAGACAGAGCGTTTGCAACGTCCTGCTGAGCGGTGGTCTGATCCCAGTTGTCCAGGTACTCGTACAGGCACTCGACTTCCTTGCCTTCATCGGTCAGAGCCTTGATGGAGTACTCGGTGCGGTACTGAGCGTCGATGTTCTCGGGGTCGCCCTTGCACATGATGTAGGTGATCTTGCCGTCGCCGTTGATATCGCCCTGGGTAGAGGTCTCCAGGATCAGCTCGCCCTGATAAGTACCGGACTGACGTGCGTCTGCACCAACGTAGCAGCACTTGCCAGCGTAGGAGTCCAGAACTGCCTTCTCCGGCTCACGGTTGATGAAGACGATGGGGGTGCCGGAGGGAGAGATGGTGTCCACGATGGTCTGTGCAGAAGTGGTCTGGACGGGGTTGATGATCAGGACGTCCACGCCCTGCTGCAGGAAGGTGTTGATCTGCTCGGTCTGGGTGTTCTGGTCGTTCTTGCCATCGACGATGGTGACGGCGTAGCCCATATCCTTCAGGTACTCTTCCAGATCGGTGCGGTACAGGGTCATGAAGTTATCAGCGAACTGATAGATGCAGACGCCAACGTTTGCGCTGCCGGTAGAAGCGGCTGCAGAAGAAGCAGCCACAGAGGAAGCAGCAGTAGAGGAGGCAGCGGTGGAGCTGGAGGAGCCGCCGCAGGCGGTCAGAACGCCAGCGGCACCCACAACAGCGGAAGCCTTCATGAAGTCACGACGCGAAATCATTTTCATAATAATGTTCTCCTTCATTCGCATATCACAGCAAAATCGAATCGTGCGCACACCGCACGTTTCGTGATTCTGTTTGTATTATAACCGTCCGCACGACCATTCGCAATAGAACAAGTTCACAAGAATCCAAGAAATCTTTTGTGCATCCTTCACAATTGCTTTTGTTGGATACAAGTTTCTTTTTGATATCAAGCACAATTTCTTTCAATTTTGCAACATGCGTCCAAATTCCATACAAAAGTCCATGAAATCTCTCAAAATAGTTACAGGGATCGTTCCGGTGTGCAACAATCCTATCCGATGCAAAAAAGCCCACTTTGCCCCGGTGCATAATCTGTACGCATCAAAAGGACAAAATGGGTCTTTTTTTCATTCTGCTGTTTCGCAGTTATTTCTCTTTGTGTTCCCGGCGGTAACGGGTGGGGGTGACGCCGAGGGTCTTTTTGAAGATCTTGGTGAAGTAATTCACGTCCAGAATGCCCACTTCCTCGGCCACGGCGGCGATGCTGTGGTTGTTCTGCTCCAGCAGCTGGGCCGCGCGGTTCACCCGCTGGGTGTTGATATAGTCGATGAGGGTGGTGCCGGTCTCCTGCTTGAACAGCGCCGACAGATACGACGGGCTGATGAAGCACATGGCCGCCAGGCTCTTCAGTGTCAGCGGCTCGGAGACATTCAGGTTGACGTAGTTCATCACCTTCTGGACGGCGGGCGAGAACTCCTTCAGCGAGTAGCGGCGGACATAGGCGCAGTAATCCCGCACCATCTGCCACATCATCTCCTGGGGGATCTCGTCGGCCTCCTCAATGATGCGGGCGTACTTGCTGGAGATGGCGTCGATATAATAGGGGTGCACCTTGCTGGGCTCGATGGCCTTGCGCAGCAGGGTGTTGAAGACGATCATCATGTTCTTCTGCTGGTAGAGCGAGCCTTCGAACCTCCCGCCGTAGGTGAAGCGGGAGTGATGGTGCATGGCTTCGATGGCGGCTTCGTCGTCGCCGCGGCACACAGCATCAAGGATGCGGTTCTCGGATTCGTACCGCTGTTCCAGCATGGAGATGGGGATATCCTTCTGGAACTTCGGCTCGTTGAAATACCGGACGTCCGGGTGGAAGCAGAAGGGCAGAAACTCCTTCAGCTCCTTCACGACCAGGTCCTCCCCCATCATCATCCCGACCAGGACCCGGATGGTCATGTAAAAATCGTTCGCCTGCAGCAGCTTGACGCCGTTGTAGTATTCCTGCACGGCATTCTCCCCGGCTTCGCCCAGGTAGCGGCGGGCCCACTTGCGGGCCTTCTCGCTGCGGGGGCCAAAGGTCCATGGCCCGACGAGGAAGACGGTGTTCTCCTCGTCCGGGATGCGGAAGAGGGCAAAATGCAGCTCAAAGGTGCCCTCAACGAAGAGCAGCGTCTGCGCCGGGGTCTGTTCCAGCAGCAGCCGGCCGAACTCCTGCCAGTCGAACTGCGGGTCCAGCGAGCGGCGCAGGCCGTAGTCGAACTCTTCCAGTCCGTCGAACGGCGGCGTCACCCGCCGGGTGGGGATATTCTGTGCTGCCGCCAGTTTGGTGAGCACCTGTAATGGATCGACCCGCATGGCGTCTCCTTTCCTGTTTCATCGCATCTCTCACATCTCATTTGATATATCAGTATACAGCATTTTTCTGCAAGAAACAAGTGGCCGAGCGCAGAAAAAGTGCCCTGCCATCCCAAGACGGCAGAGCACTTCGTTCTATGTTTTACAAAGGATTACTTGCTGTTGCGGCGCGCAGCCAGAGCCGCCACGTTCTCCTCGACCTTCTTCTTATTCAGCGGGTAGAGGAAGACCAGCGCCAGAACGATGCACACAAAGCCGATGATGGGGGCGATGCAGGCCATGTTGAAGATGCCGCGGGTGACAGCGGGGTCAAACGCAGTCGCTTCGGTGTAGCCGATGATCCCCAGCAGGGCACCGACCAGACCGGAAGAGAAGGCCTGACCCAGCTTGCGGGCGAAGGAGTAGACCGAGTAGATGGTGCCGTCCTCGCGGATGCCGCTGCGGACCTCGGCGTCGTCGATGACGTCGGTGATCATAGCCCAGATGATGGTGTTGAAGAAGCCCATGCCGATATTGGCCAAGATGTAGCAGGCCACAAAGCCCCAGACGCTGGCCGGACGCCAGATCAGGCAGACCAGCCAGACCAGAGCGGAGCAGATGCTGGAGGCCACGGCCAGCTCCTTCTTGCCGAACTTTGCAGCCAGCTTGGAAGCAAAGGGTGCGCAGACGATCAGCATGATCACCGTGCCCAGCAGGCTGGCAGTGGACTGTGCGGCAGCGCTGCCGTACACGTTGGGGTAAACGTAACCGGCCAGGCTCATGACGGTCAGCTGGCTCAGCAGGACGAAGATGGCCGCCACGATGATGCCCAGCAGCGCCCGGTTGGTGAAGATGCTCTTGAAGATGGCGGAAGCGCTCACCTTCTGGCTGCTTGCAGGGACCTCGACACGCTCACGGGTCAGCTTGAAGCAGACGATATAGCACAGGATGGCGCAGATGGAGAAGACGCCTGCGATGATGGTCATGCGAGAGCCGGACATCACCGTCTTGCCGTCCACGACGACATAGGCGACCATGGGCGTGGCCACGCCGATGACCATGTTGGCCAGCGTGGAACCGATGGTGCGCCAGGTGGACAGTTCTGCACGGTCCTTGGGGTCTGCCGAGACGGCGGAAGCCATGGAGCCGTAGGGGATGTTGATGGAGGTATAGAAGATGGAGCCCCACAGGATGTAGGTGATGAACAGCCAGGCCACCTTGAAGCCATAGGGCATCCCGGCCAGGCCGGACTGATAGATCAGGAAGGAAGCGATGGCCACCGGGCCGCACATCCGCTTGATCCAGGGGCGGAACTTGCCGTCCTTGGTAGGCTTGGAGTGGTCCACGATCTGGCCCATGCCCACATCGGTGAACGCATCCACAAAACGGGCGATCATCATCACCATGCCAACGATGGCGGCGTTGACGCCCATGACGTCGGTGTAGAACTTCATCAGGAAGCTCGACGACAGCAGGAAGGTGAAATCGTTGCCGAAATCACCGAACATGTAGCCGACCTTATCCTTCATGCCGAAGGGGGCGGCTTTCTTCATCTCATTTGCCATTGGTTTCTCCTTAGATAGATGGATTCTTGGATTCGGTTCTCCAAACGCTGCTGCAAAACACATTGAAATATGGTTCACTGCATTTCAGCTTGTATATCAGTATTATGACAAATCTTTAGCAATCATCGTTAGAAGAATTTTTAGGTGAAAACGTAAAATTTTACGATTATTGTTTGGGCACTTTGCCAATTTTTTCATAAAATATGTGGAATCTCTTTCACTACATTTTCCTTGGCGTAGTTGATTTTAACAGTTTTCGCGGCATCGCCCGCATTATAATAGGTATTCTGCCCCGGAATCGTTCAAAATTCCCCAAAAAAGTCTGGATTTATAAAAAATTTGTTCTATTCCTTTTGCAAAAAATCTGTCATACTGATACCAGAAGATATGAGCTACGGTATCAACCTCTCAGTCTCGCATTCGCTCGACAGCTCTCCGGATAGGAGAGCCTCTGGCGAAACCGTATCCTTTGCGGGGACTGCCAAGGCCTCCCCTATCAGGGGAGGTGGCATCGCGCAGCGATGACGGAGAGGTTTATTTCGTAGTTCAAAATGTTTTAGTATGATGAGAAATGAGGTTCCTGCAATGAACAACAAATCCCTGCTGTATCCTGTGGCTTCCACTTCCCGCCGCGTCGTCAGCCTGGACGGCATGTGGCGCTTCCGCTTCGACCCCAAGAGCGAGGGCGTCGATGCAGACTGGGCAAACGGCCTGCCGGAGTCCATCTCCATGCCCGTGCCCGCTTCCTTCTGCGACTTCTTCACCGATAAGGAATCCCGCGAGTACTGCGGCGATTTCTGGTACGAGACTGATTTCTTCGTGCCCGGCGAGTGGAGCGGCAAGGACATCGCCATCCGCTTCGGCTCTGCCACCCACCACGCCCGCGTCTTTGTGAACGGCGTCGAGGTCGCACAGCACGAGGGCGGCTTCCTGCCCTTTGACGCAGTCGTCACCGACATCGTCCGCTACAACCAGTACAACAAGCTGAGCGTCCTGCTGAACAACGAGCTGAACGAGTACATGCTGCCCGCCGGCAACACCGCCACCCTGTCCAACGGCAAAAAGGTCGCTGCCCCCTACTTCGACTTCTACAACTATGCCGGCATCCATCGCCCCGTCAAGCTGATGGCCCTGCCCGCCGAGCGCGTTCTGGACTATTCCGTCAAGCACCGCCTGACTGCGGACGGCGCCGAGGTCGATTACACCGTCACCACCAACGGCAGCCACGACGTGACCGTGGAGCTGTACGACGGCACCACCAAGGTCGCTGAGGCTTCCGGAAAGGAAGGTACTCTGGTCGTCAAGGACGCCAAGCTCTGGAACGTCCATGCCGCCTACCTGTACAACATCGTCATCCGCATCCACGACGGCAGCGCCATCGTCGACGAGTACACCGAGAAGATCGGCATCCGCACCTTCGAGATCCAGAACGGCCACTTCCTGCTGAACGGCAAGCCCGTCTACCTGCGCGGCTTCGGCAAGCACGAGGATGCAGACATCCGCGGCCGCGGCCTCGACCTGGCCACCGTCAAGCGCGATTACGAGCTGATGAAGTGGATCGGTGCCAACTGCTTCCGCACCAGCCACTACCCCTATGCGGAGGAGCTGTACCAGATGGCCGATGAGGAAGGCTTCCTCATCATCGACGAAGTCCCCGCCGTCGGCTTCATGGAGAGCACCATGAACTTCCTGGCAGCAAACCAGGGCAACGGCAAGAAGGTGGGCTGGTTCGAGAAGGACACCACGCCTCAGCTGCTGGAAAACCACAAGGACGCGCTGACCGACATGATCGACCGCGACAAGAACCACGCCTCCGTCATCGCATGGAGCATCCTGAACGAGCCCCAGTGCACCAGCGAGGGCACCGAAGCCTACTTCAAGACCCTGTTCGATCTGGCACACGAGCTTGACCCGCAGAAGCGCCCCCGCACCTACGCCATCGTCATGATGAGCCTGCCCCACAACAGCAAGGGCCAGCAGTTCGCTGACTTCATCAGCCTGAACCGCTACTACGGCTGGTACGTCATGGGCGGCATGGGCATCGTGGATGCCGAGGCCGCATTCCGCAAGGAGATGGACGGCTGGGCCAAGGTCCTGAACGGCCGCCCGATGATCTTCACCGAGTACGGTGCCGACACCATGCCCACCGAGCACAAGCTGCCCAGCGTCATGTGGAGCCAGGAGTACCAGAACGAGTACCTCGACATGAACCACAACGTCTTCGACAGCTACGACTTCGTGCAGGGCGAGCTGGTCTGGAACTTTGCAGACTTCCAGACCACCGAGGGCATCATGCGCGTCAACGGCAACAAGAAGGGCATCTTCACCCGTCAGCGTCAGCCGAAGGACGCCGCCTTCCACTTCCGCGCCCGCTGGACCAGCCTCCCGCTGGATTACAAGGGCAACAAGTAAGTTGAACCTCTCTCAAACCTTCTCATAACCATGCCAAAAGCACCCGCAGGCTCAGCGTCTGCGGGTGCTTTTGCGATTGCACTTCTTTTCTTTTTATGGTATCCTTACCTTGCGCTCCGGCCGCGAGCGCCTTTTCATTTGCAGCATAGTCGATTTTCAACGTTCTGTCAAACCGGAACAAGCCATACTTGCAAGGGAGGCTGTTTTTATGAAACGCACCGATTATATCAACTGGGATGAATATTTTATGGGCATCGCCCTGCTCACCGCCATGCGCTCCAAGGACCCCAGCAGCCAGGTGGGTGCCTGCATCGTCAGCCCGGAAAACAAGATCCTGTCACTGGGCTATAACGGTATGCCCATTGGCTGCGACGACGACGCCATGCCCTGGGACCGCGAGGGCGACCCGCTGGACACCAAATATATGTACGTCTGCCATGCCGAGCTGAACGCCATCCTGAACAGCGCCCACAACAACCTGAAGGGCGCACGGGTCTATGTGACCCTCTTCCCCTGCAACGAGTGCGCCAAAGCCATCATTCAGTCCGGCATCTCGGAGGTGGTCTATTACGGCGACAAGTACCACGACTCCGATTCCAGCGTTGCAGCACGGTTCATGTTCAAAAAGGCCGGGATCCGGCTCACCTCCTACACCCCCAGCGGGCGGAAGATCGAACTGGAGCTGTGAGCGCGCAAAGCCCTTGACCGGCGGTTTCTTCTGCTATATAATAGAAGCACCATTTCGAATAAATATTCAAGCTTTTATGAATAGAGAGGGAAATATGCAATGAGTCTGAAAAATCGGAACTTTCTGAAGCTGCTGGACTACACCCCCGCCGAGATCGAAGCGCTGCTGGATCTGGCCGCTGACCTCAAGGCCAGGAAGAAGACCGGCATCCGCCACGATGCCCTGCGCGGCAAAAATATCGCCCTGATCTTCGAGAAGACCTCCACCCGCACCCGGTGCAGCTTTGAAGTGGCCGCCCACGATCTGGGCATGGAAGTCACCTATCTGGACCCGTCGGGCAGCCAGATCGGCAAAAAAGAGTCCATTGCGGACACCGCCCGTGTGCTGGGCCGGATGTTCGACGGCATTGAGTACCGCGGCTATGGCCAGCAGATCGTCGAGGACCTGGCCCATTATGCAGGCGTTCCCGTCTGGAACGGTCTGACCAACGAGTTCCACCCCACTCAGATCCTGGCCGACTTCCTCACCATCCGGGAGCACTTCGGCCGCCTGAAGGGCATCCATTTCGTCTACTTCGGCGACGCCCGCTACAACATGGGCAACAGCCTGATGGTGGGCTGCGCCAAGATGGGCCTGCACTTCACGGCCTGCGCCCCCAAGAAGTATCAGCCGGACCCGGCGCTCATCGCCCAGTGCCAGGCCATCGCCGCCGAGACCGGCGCGACCCTGACCTTTGAGGAAGACCCCGCCAAAGCCGCCCAGGGTGCCGATGTGCTGTACACCGACGTCTGGGTCTCGATGGGCGAGCCTGTCGAGGTCTGGGCCGAGCGCATCCACGACCTGGCCCCCTACCAGATCAACAACACGCTGATGGCGCTGGCCGGGCCGCAGGCCGTCTTCATGCACTGCCTGCCCGCCTACCACGACCACAAGACCACCGTGGGCAAAGAGATGGGCGAAAAGTTCGGCCGCGATGCCATGGAAGTCACCGACGAGGTCTTCGAAGGCCCGCAGAGCATCGTCTTCGACGAGGCCGAGAACCGGATGCACACCATCAAGGCCGTTATGGCGGCGACCTTGGGCTACGAAGGATAACGACCCATTTGCACAAAAAACGCTCTCTTGCCGTCGGCAAGGGAGCGTTTTTATCGTTTCATCGTTTCTTACAGATCGTGTTTTTTGCAGAACCGCTTGCTGCCCCAGTACATCGCGCCCCAGATGACGACGGCGAGGACAAGGTAGACCGGGTTCTTCATCGAACTGACGAGGGACTGGCCGAAGAGGGCCATCATGGCCACCATCACACCCTTGCCCAGCAGCATGGTGATGAGGTAGCGCTTTTCGTCAAAATCCGAGATGCCGAAGGCAAAGTGCATGAAAGACGAAGGGGTGAACGGCAGCACCGACAGCATGAACAGGGACGAAACGTCGAACCGGCTGACCCACTGCTCCGCTTTTTCCAGCTTCTGGGAACGGCTGGCGAACTTCCAGAAGAACTGTTTGAGCACCCGCCGCCAGAACAGGAACATCAGGGTGCCGCCCAGCATGACACCCACCCAGCTGTACACAAAACCGAAAAGGCCGCCGTGGGCCGCCACATTCAGCGCCACGATGGCGATGAGGGGCAGCGGCGGAAAAAACGACTCCACCATTGCCAGAAAGATGGGCGCAAGGGGGCCGAGGTCTCCGAAGCTTTCCAATAATGTCTGCCAGAATTCCAGCGTTCCCAGCTGGTGCACAAAGCTGATCAGGGTGCTTTCCATCGTGTGTTCCTTCCCTCTCGTTTCTCTTAGTATATCCAGAACTTATGAATGTGCGATGAAGAAATTCTGCATTTTCTTCGCTTTTTCGTCTGCGCTATACTTTGCTATACGAAATGGGGTGCGGTTTTCCTGCACGATCGGTCTCAGGCTTTTTCCCCGGCCTGTTTTTCGGCGCGGGCCTTCATCCGCTCGATCTGCTGGGTGCGCTGCTTGTCCCAGCGGGCCAGCGCCTCGGCATCCGGGACCTGCACACAGCGGGCAAAGCTCCAGTGCAGGCCATCCCGCCGGGCCAGCTTGTACCGCTGGAAGACGCCCTTGCCCGCCTCGCTGGCCGTTCCGGCACAGTGGGGGCACTGGGCCAGCGTGTACCAGCTGTTGCTGCCCTTTTTCAGCCAGATCTCGTCCGGCGCAAGGTCGGCTCCGCAGGCCGGGCACTGGGCCGTGCTGATGATGGGGTCGATCCGCCAGGTGTACGGCTCCACATAGCCGCGGAAGACGCGGAAATCCCGGTAGTCGCCGGGCTTCGGGCAAAGGCTCTGGCGCAGGGCCTGCTCCTCGCTGGGGTAGGCGGCCAGTCCCTCCCGCAGGTCGAGCTTGCGGCAGACATCGGCGGTGTAGAGGGTATCGGACAGGGCGTCGTGGAAGGGGCGGTCCATCGGGATGCCCATCCGGGTGACGACGCTTTCCAGCGTCATGCCCTCACCCTCCTTGCGGGGATGCTCCCGCAGAAAGACCTGCTGCAGGTCGTACCACACCGTGGGGCGGCTCTCGTCCAGATTGCACAGGAACAGATTCTGCTTGAGCACCGGCACATCGTCCATGCCCCACTCGGCGAACTCGGCGTCCGGGCCGCACCACTGCATGAAACGGCGCAGGCCCTGCACGATGGGAGCACCGTTGTCCAGGTCTTCCTGCGTCAGGCCGGTGACCTTGGCGATGTGGTGCTGCAATTTGCGGAAGATGCGGGGGCGCAGATGGATGGAGAAGGTATCGAGGACGTTGGCGTCTTCGTCGATCTTCACCGCGCCGATCTCGATGATCTCACCCCGGAAGGTCTGCTGCACCCCATGATAGTTGAACGTATACGGCTGGTAGCCGATGTTCCATTCCAAATCAAATAAAACCAGATTGCGCTGCGGCATTCGTGTGTCCTGTCCTCTCACTGTAAAATGAATTTCTCAATGGCCTCGGCGACGCCGTCGTGGTTGTTGTCGGCGGCGGTCACGTAGTCGGCGACCTCCTTCACGGTGTCTTCGGCGTTCTGCATGGCGACGCCCACGCCCGAAAAGTCGATCATCGAGCGGTCGTTCAGACCGTCGCCGCAGGCCATCAGATTCTCGCGGGTCAGGCCCATGCGTTCCAGCAGAGCGCCCAGGCTGACGTCCTTCATCACGCCCAGCGGCACGGCCTCGATGAAGAAGGGGCTGGAGGGGTAGATGTCGATCTTGCCCTCAAACTGCTGCCGGCCTGCGGCGCAAACGGCGTCGCGGCGGGCGGGGTCCACGGTGAGGAGCATCTTGCAGATGGGGTAATCCACATAGGAAGCCAGATCGTCCACATGGTACATCTCCAGCTTGGTGGTCACACACTCCTTCCGGGCCCAGGGGTCCTGGTCGCGCTCGCAGACGATGCCGCGGGAGTCGTAGGTCAGGAGCGCGACGTCCTGCTCTGCCGCAAACCGGCACAGCTGGGGCACGAACTCCGGGGCCAGCAGCTTCTGATACAGGGCCGCACCGGTGGCGCAGTCCACAATCTTTCCACCGTTGTAGGCCAGGATGCAGCCGCCCTTTTTGTCCAGCCCCAGTTCCTTTGCCAGCGGAGTGATGCCCGCCGTAGGCCGGCCGGAAGCCAGCACGATGGTCACGCCCTGCGCCGCTGCTGCGTCCAGCGCCGCGCGGGTGCGGGGGGTAACGATCTTTTCATCATTGGTCAGGGTGCCGTCCAGATCCAGCGCCAGCACCCGAATTTTTGATCCGTTCATTTCGATTCCTCACTTTGGGGCGCATCCGCCCGCTGTGTCGTATTTTTCGGTAACGTGTTTATTGTACAATGAACGCCCCACCCAGCGCAACCCTCCGGCGGGCATTTACACAAATTTTTTCGGGAAAAGGCGGTGTTCCATTCCCGGCCGGTTTTCTCATTTTCCGCCAAACCCTCAGAACATCCAGTTTTTTGTCGGTTCGACATAAATTCTTAGCAAGTATTGCCGTTGCGCCGCCGGGGCTTTTGGGCTATACTGTTACACTGACCGTCACAAATAAACGCGCGGCCCGGCGTCTTCCGGGCTTCGTTTGACCGGCCCGCCCTGCCAGAGGCCCATTCTCCGGCAGAGCTGCCCCGAAGGGGAGCTGTGCGGGCGCGATGAAGGGGGATTTTTTACGAAGTATCTGTTTCAGTTCGCACGCATCCTTGCGTTCTGTTTTCTGGGCGAGTTCTGCCACGCTGTTCTGCCGCTGCCCATCCCGGCCAGCATCTACGGCCTGGTTCTGCTGCTGGCTGCCCTGCTGCTGGGCCTCGTCCAGCTGGACGATGTGAAGGAGGTCGGCCTGTTCCTGACCGGCATCTTCCCGCTGCTGTTCGTGCCCGCCGCGGCCGGTGTCATGGAGCTGTGGGCCGAGATGGGCAGCATGCTGCTGCCCATCGTCATCGCGATCATCCCGGTCACGGTGCTGGTGCTGGTGACATCCGGCCACACCACCCAGGCGCTCACCCGCCGCAAGCAGAGCAAAAAGGAGGCTGCCGCAAATGACACAGCTGCTGAATGAGTTTCTTTCCTCGTCCTCGGCGTGGGGCGTTCTGCTCACGCTGGCGGCCTTTGCACTGGGCACCCTCATCAACCGGGTGACGGGCAAGGCCGTCTTCAACCCGCTGCTGCTGGGCAGCATCTTCGTCATCATCCTGCTCAGTGTGCTGAACATCTCCTACGCGGATTACAAAGTCAGCGCTGCGCCGGTCAGCTATCTGCTGCTGCCCGCCACCATCAGCCTGGCCATTCCGCTGTATGAAAAGTGGGACCTGCTCAAGGAGAACGCCGCTGCCATCATCGCGGGCATCTCGGTGGGCACCCTGGTCAGTCTGGGCAGCGCACTGGCTCTGGCCGTGGCCATGGGCCTGACTCGTGAGCAGTATGTGACTCTGCTGCCCAAGTCCGTCACCACTGCCATCAGCATGGACGTCGCCGCTGAGCTGGGCGGCATCGCGGCCCTGACCGGTGCCATCGTCATCCTGACCGGCATCGCGGGCAACCTGCTGGCCGAGACGGTCTGCAAGGTGTTCCACATCACCGACCCCATTGCCAAGGGCGTGGGCATCGGCACCTCGGCCCATGCCGTCGGCACCAGCAAAGCCCTGCAGATGGGCGAAGTCGAAGGCGCGATGAGCGGCCTGTCTATCGCGGTGGCCGGTGTGCTCACCGCTGTGCTCTGCCCCGTCTTTGTGAATTTTATCAACTGAGTTTTCCACAAAAAAGCGCTCCGCAGTGCAAAACCGCGGAGCGCTTTTTGATTTTGGTTTATGCCGTCCGGCTCTCCTTTTTCAGCACCCGTGTGACCATGAACACGCAGTAGCACAGGGCAAAGCCCCAGGCGAGGGGGTTCGAGATGCAGATGCCGAGGTAGCCCAGCTGGTGCACGGCCAGCCAGCCGCCGAGGGCGCGGCCGATGAGCTCGCCCACGCCGGAGATGACGGCCTGTACGCTGTAGCCGAGGCCCTGCAGCGTGTAGCGGAAGATCATCAGGAAGCCCAGCAGAACGAACAGCACACTGATGACGGTCAGGTACTCCACCGCACCGTTGAAGATGGCCGGTTCGGCATCGCCCAGCACCAGGCCCACGGCCCAGCGCTTGACCAGGAAGACCGCGACCCATGCAATGGCGCTGTATCCCGCCTGGATGATGCAGCCGTCCCGGATGCCCTGTCGGACGCGGTCGGTGCGGCCCGCACCGTGGTTCTGGCCAACATAAGTCGCGATGGCCATGCCGACGCTCTCCATGGGCAGGGTGAACATCTGGCGGATCTTCTCACCGGCGGTCTGCGCAGCCACGGCCACGCTGCCCAGCTGGTTGATGGCGTCCTGCATGATAACGGCGCCGATGGCCGAGACCGAATACTCAAACCCCATCGGGAAGCCGATGTAGGCCAGCCGCTTGCAGTGCCTGCCGGAAAGGACGCAGTTCTCTCTGGTGAAGTGGATGTCCTCCACTTTGGTGAAGAACCACCAGGTGCAGAGGATGCCGCTGACGAGCTGGCTGATCACCGTCGCGATGGCCGCGCCCTCGACGCCCATGCCCAGCGGCACGATGAACAGCACGTCCAGCGCAATGTTCAGGAAGCTGGACACCAGCAGGAAGTAGAACGGATGCTTCGAGTCGCCCAGACTGCGCAGAACGGTGGACGAATAGTTGTACAGCACCGTCGCAGGGATGCCCAGGAAGATGATGCGGATGTAACGCACGGCATTCTCCAGCAGCTCCGCCGGGGTGTGGATGAGCTGCAGCAGCGGGGCTGCAACGAGAGTCGTGCCCACCGCAAAGACCAGACTCATCCCCACGCAGAGCACGGCACCGTTGAACAGGTACTTGTGCAGGTCGTCCCGGTCCTTTGCGCCGAAGCTCTCGGCCACCGGGATGCCGAAGCCGTTGCAGGTGGCCAGCACGAAGCCCACGATCATAAAATTCAGCGAGTAGGTCGTGCCCACCGCGCCCAGCGCATCGGTGCCGATGCAGCGCCCCACGATGATCGTGTCCACAAAGCTGTACAGCTGCTGGAACAGCGTTCCCAGCACCAGCGGCAGGGCGAACTGCAAAATGCGGGTCAGCGGCCGGCCGACGGTCAGGTCGGTGGTGCCGGAACCCTTTTTCTTTGTTTCCTCCATAAAATGCTCCTCCAAGGTTTGTGATAGGGCCAGTATAGCGCATTCTGCCCAAAAAGCGTTAGGCTTTTTTTATGAAAAACCCAGACGAATTTTGGATGCGATGCAAAACGGGAGCCTTCCGCACCGCGCGCGAAAGGCTCCCGTCCTCTTTGTTACAATACGCCGAAACCGACCACGCCCAGCGCGGCCGCAATGCCGATGACCTTCGGCACACTCATCTTTTTCTTTTGCAGCAGCCAGAAGCAGAGCAGGCCGATGGCGATGCCGACGAAGCGGATGCCGCCCTCGCCTGCGTAGGTGCTCAGGCTCAGGCTGAGCAGCACTTCCAGGATCATGCCGATGCAGAGCGGCTTGACGACTCTCATGATCCACCCCATGACCTTGCTGGTGCGGAACTTCTGGAAGAAGACCGCCGCCGCCAGCGTCAGGGTGAAAGCCGGGCTCAACACGCCCAGCACAGCCACCAGCCCGCCGATGGCACCCGCCGTCTGGGTACCTGCGAAGGTGGCACAATTCACGCCCAGGCTGCCGGGGGTCATCTCGGCAATGGCGATGAGGTTGGTCAGGTCGTCGGCGCTCATCCAGCCGTGGCTAGACATCTCATCGAGGATGAGCGGGATCATCGAGGTGCCGCCAAAGCTCGTGAAACCGATGCGGGCAAAGGCAAAAAACAGCTGCACCAGCGTCTCAAGCATGTTCCTTCCCCTCCATCCAGACCAGCGCGGCCACAACACCCGCCAGGATCAGCACGATGTTGCTGATGCTCGTGAAGTGGCAGACGGCCAGCGCCGCCAGGCAGATGAAGACGCTCGCCTTATCCTTCAGGGCCTCTTTGCCCAGCGAGATGGCCGCCCCGCCGATGATGGGCACCACCGCGCACTGTACGCCCTGCAGCGCGGCCCAGACCCAGTAATTCGATTTGATGGCATCGTACGCCAGCGTGACCAGGCTCAGCACCACCACGGCCGGCAGCGCGATGCCCAGCACGGCCAGAACACCGCCCATCACCCCAGCCATCTGGTAGCCGAACAGCATCGTGATGTTGGTGATCATGATACCGGGCAGTGATTTGCCCACGGCCACCAGCTCCAGCAGCTCCTGCTTGGTCAGCCAGCGGCGCTTGTCCACGAACTCCTGCTCCATCTGGGCCAGGATGCTCCATCCGCTGCCGAAGGTGAAGGAGCCGATTTTGATAAAGTATACAAAGATCAGAAGCGCCATCTTCACGCGGGAAGTCTGCTCCGGGGCGGCTTCGGTCTTTTTTTGTGCGGTTCTATGAATTGCTTTTTCCAACATCCATTCCTCCTGTTTCTGACAATAGGGTATCACAGGGGGTTGCATTTTTCAAATATATGTTTTATGATAGAATCCATAGGTTTTTCTTATGGAACGGAGGTACCGTATGAACTGGAACCAGCTGCGCTATGTTCTGACCATCGCGGAGGAAAAAAGCATCACCCGCGCGGCCCAGAGACTTTACCTGACCCAGCCGTCCCTTTCGCTGAGCCTGAAGGCGCTGGAAGAGGAGCTGGGCACCCCGCTGTTCACCCGCGGACCCGACGGGCTGGAGCCCACCTACGCGGGCAGCCTGTTCTGCGCCTGGGCTGCGGAGACTGACATCTCCTTCGGGCGGCTGAACGACAAGCTCAGCGACATCGCTTCCGGCCGGCGCCAGCTGCTGCGGCTGGGCGTCAGCCCCCACCGTGGCAATCTGCTGCTGCCCACCATCCTGTCGGCGTTTTACCGGCAGTTCCCCAGCTGCGAAGTCCACACGGTGGAGCTTTCCACCACCCTGCTGCGCCTTCAGCTGGACGCCAAACAGCTGGATTTCATCGTGGACGTGCCCAGCCCCGACACCGTGACCTACTGCAACGAGCTGCTGCTGAACGAGCCCATCCTGCTGGCCGTGCCACGGTCGTTCCTGCCCCGCATCCAGCCGCAGGGCGGTGCACTGGAGCTGAACGCCCTCAGCGGCGAGCCGTTCATCCTGCTGCCGCCGGAGCAGATGCTGGGCGGCATCTGCCAGAAAATGTGCGAGCAGGCGGGCTTTCTGCCCGACCTGCGGCTCCAGTGCAGCAGCGTGGAGCGCGCGCTGAGCCTGGCCGCGCAGCAGCTCGGTATCACCTTTGCGCCGCTGATCTTTGCCCAGCGGCAGTTCTACGGCGAGGAGCTGTGCTACTTTCACATTGCCAGAGTCGAGACCAGCCGCCCGCTGGCCCTCGTCTACCCCCGCAGCAGCTACCAGAGCGCCCCCCTCAAGGCCATGCTGGAGCTGTTCCGCATTCAGGTGCCGAAGCTCTATGGTTTATAAAAACAGAAACCCTCTCAGTCTCGCATTCGCTCGCCAGCTCCCCCAATGGGGGAGCTTTGATGCTGCCCTAAGTCAACATCAAAACCTCGCCCTTCGGGAGAGGTGGCATTGCGAAGCAATGACGGAGAGGGTTTCTATATTTTACCCGTGCGGGATGCCGCGGCGGCGGTAGTGTTCTTCCTTGTCGTCGTACATGCGGATCTCGGCCTGCTTGATGAGGGCTTCGAGCTGGATGCCGCCGGCGCTGCAGGTAGCGCAGCCCACGGCGACCGAATAGCCGTTGGCCTCCACATTGGCCACGAGCTGGCTCATCCGTTCCCGCACCGCGCGGGGCGGCTCGTCCACCACAAAGGCTACGAATTCGTCGCCGCCGATGCGATAGCTGTCCTTGATGCCGAACTGCCGGACCATCTCCTGAGCCACCGTCTTGAGCATGACGTCGCCCGCATTGTGGCCCTTGGTGTTGTTCAGCTCGTGCAGGCCGTTCACATCCACATAGACACAGCTCAGGGTGTTGGAACAGCGCAGCGGATATTCGTTCATGTGGTTCTCGTAGGCGTTGCGGTTGGGGATCTGGGTGTTCAGGTCGGTCTCTGCGATGACCTTCAGCTTGCAGCGCGCGACGACATTTTCCGTCAGGCCGCGGATATAGTACGTGGAAAGCACACAGCCCATCAGCCCGAACAGGATGGCATTGAACACATCCATGGGCACGACGGCCGGGTCTTTGAAATTCACAGAACAGCCGATGAACAGCGCTTCGTAGATCACCGTGCGCAGGATGTTCCCGATGGCCGGGCGGGTGAACAGCATGGGCAGTACCACCGCAGCGACATGGAAGTAGATGGCCGGTTCATCCGGGTAGGCAAAGCAGCCCAGATAGAGGCTCAGCAGATAGCAGATGCCCAGAAAACTGTCTGCACAGATGGAAAGGACGATGTTGCTGTTCTGACAGCTCTGCACCATGCACAACAGCACCAGCGCACAGGCCAGCGCGATGATGCAGGCGATGAAGCCGCCTGCCAGCGATTTGACGGCGCAGCACGCCGCCAGCGCCATGAGCAGGAACACGATCTCCACGGAGAGAAGGAAGAAGAGCTTTTCCAGGTTTTCCTTCCGGATCTCGTCCCGGCAGTTCCGGTAGACATCCGGCATCGCGCCGCCATAAAACAGGAGATTGCGCAGTTTTTCCATCGGCCTTTCCTCCTCAGCGTGCGGTTTCGCAGTTTTCTATGCACTCTTACCAAGTTATTGTATCACACAGAAGAAAGAAATGGAAGTTTTTATCTCATTTTTTTATTCCGCAGCGTGGTATGCTTGCAGATAGATCTTTTTTCGCTCGGCATCCAGCTTTTGGGCCAGCACTTTGCAGAAGGTCTCGTCCCGGAACAGCGCCACCACGTCCGGTGCATAGCGGGTGCCGCTCTGGGCCTGCAGCTCCCCCACCAGTGTGCGCAGGGGCTTGGCCCGGTTGTAGCAGCGCCCGATGTTGTCGGTGGCGGCATCCAGCGAATCCGCCACGGTCAGCACATCCACGATGCCCTTGATGTTCTGCGGGCAGGGCGGCACATCTCTGGGGTAGCCGCCCTGTCCATTGTAGAAACAGTGGTGATAGAGCGCCGCCGGGGCCAGATACTCTTCGTACCCGGCTTCCCGCAGCAGGCCGTTGCCAATGACCGGGTGGCTCTGGATGCAGCAGAATTCTTCTTCCAGCAGGCTGCGGCTGTTGGTGTCGATGTACATGATGACTGCGCTCTTGCCCACATCGTGGTACAGGCCGCAGTCATAGGCGGTCTGCAGCAGCTCCGGCTTCCGGGCCTGCACTTCGGCTGCGGTCTTGCAGCCCAGCAGGCCGATGAGGGCGGCGGGGTCCGTCTCCACCATCCGCCGGAGCAGCACTCTGGTCAGGTGCGCCACCATCGTGGAGTGCACATAGGTGGGTCTGTGGCCGGAGAGGATGCTCTCCAGGATCTTGCGGTTGTCGTTCTTTTCCCGGTCCGACTGCACCAGAATAAGCTCCCGGACGGCAACGCTGGCCACGCGGGGGTATTCATTGCCCGGCATCTCGTCCAGATACCGGTGCGCCGCTGCCCGCTCCTGCGCGATGCGGTCGGCCAGCTCGGCGCGATCCTCCGCACTCAAAAACGCTTCGTAATTGAAGAGGTAGGCCGCACCGGTCAGGTTGCGGTTGATGCCGTCCGGCGAATAATCCCGTTCGCCGGTCTGGTCGATCATTTCCAGCAGGTCTTCCACCACGGCGCGGGCCGTGCCTTTTCCGGCATGGTAGAGCGCCGCATGGTAAAAGTAGCTCACCCGCCAGTTCTGCAACCGGGACTCCTCGCCCCGGTTCGCGCTTTGGTGCTCGTAGACATACGTGGCCGACCGCAGCACCCGCTCTGCGACCATGTGGTCGTCGTTCTCCCGCAGGTAGGCCAGCTCGGTCATCTGGTCCATGTGCATGGCATAGGTGAACCGTGCCCAGGGGATGTCCGGGTCCAGCTTCTGGTAATAGGGCGATGTGATGATGCTCATCGCCAGGTCGAACAGCTCCATATACCGATGGCAATCCTCTTTCGTCTGGCGCGAGACCGCCAGCCGGATGTTGCCCACGCACCGGATGATATACTGCCGGGTCTCCTTGTCCAGCTCTTCATACCGGGCAATGTAGTCGGCCCCCTCCAGAAAGAAGGCATGGATGCGCGGCCACAGCAGGTTGACGTCGTGGTCCTCATCCCGCACATTGATATAGTGCAGGGTGATGCCGTTGTAGTACAGCTCCCGGATGATCATGGGGACATCGTCGCGGAAACGGGCCGCCTTCAGCAGCAGCTCATGGATCTTGTAGGCCACGCCGCAGTCCTCGCTGTTGGCATAGTTGAACAGCCTGCCCGCCGCCTCTTCCAGCTCGGCGATGTCGTCGTCGGACAACGTTTTCGCATCCCGCGTATAGACCAGCTCCCCCAGCAGGGCGTTGTTCTCCTTCATCAGGTCGAAGCAGCGCACCGCGTTGCCCTGGATCGCCTCCAGCAGGACTTCCGGAGCCGTTTCCGGCGGGAACTGCGGGCGGGAGAGGGTCCGCACCCGGCGAAGATTCTGGATATAGCGCTCCCATTTCTGCCGATTCGTCTCTGCCATCCGGACGCATCCCCTTTCCGCTCAAAACTGGAATCTTTTTGTAAACATTTCAGGTCTTATTATACGGTACATTCGGGGAAAAAGCAATCAAATCCGACCAATTGTTACCCCCCCCCCGACAAAAAATTTTACGTTTTTGAGCGGAAGTGGAAGATTTTTCCTTATTATCTTAAGTTTCCAGCCAGTTTGCTTTCCATGCGTAACCCACCATCATCAACGCACCCAGCCCCCACGAGACGGGATACAGAAGGAAGATGCCGTCGATGCTGGAAAAGAAAGGCAGCACCCACTGGATCCACCCGATGCGGAACACACACAGCGAGACCAGCAGCACCACCATGGGCGGAATGGTCTTGCCGGTGCCGCGCACGGTGCCCGCCAGACCGTGCAGGATGCTCAGCTCCCAGTAGAAGGGGCAGAAGTAGTGCATGGCCGTGCAGCCAAAGGCGACGACGTCCTCTTCGTGGGTAAACAGGTGCATGATGGGGTCCTGGAAGGCCAGCAGCAGCACACCGGTGAGGATGGTGTAGATGACGCCCATGCCCAGCGTGACCCACAGGCTCTTCTTCACGCGGTCGAGCTTGCCCGCGCCGAAGTTCTGCCCCACAAAGGTGGTGGCCGCCATGCTGAAGCTCATGATGGGCAGGATGTTGAAGCCGTCCACCTTCATATAGGCCGCGAACCCGGCCATGGCGGCGGCACCGTAGCCGTTGACGCCGGCCTGCACCAGAATGTTGGACAGCGAGATGACCATATTCTGGATGCCGGTGGGCAGGCCCACCTTGATGATGCGGACGGCCATTTTGCCGTGTACCCGGATCTCTCTGGCCGTCACGCGGTAGTCGTCCTGGACCTGCATCAAAAAGCGCAGCGCCAGCACACAGGAAACGAGCTGGCTGATGTCGGTGGCGATGGCCGCACCGGCCACACCCATCCGCAGCCCCGCGATGAGCACGAGGTCGAGGAGGATGTTCGTGCCCGATGCGATGCCCAGATAGAGCAGCGACCGCTGGGAGTTGCCCGCCGCATTCAGGATGCCCGCCGCCATGTTGTACACGACGCTGAACAGCACACCGCCGAAATAGATCTGCATATAGGTCACAGCGTCCTCCAGCACCTCCGCCGGGGTATCCATGGCCGTGAGCAGGGCACGGCTGACGAGGATGCCGCCGATGGTCAGGATGAGGCCCAGAAGCACGGCCAGCGCCAGCGCGGTGTGCACGGCCCGCTGCGCATCCTCGCGGTCCTTCGCGCCAAGATACTGCGCCACCACGACGCCCGCACCCACTGCGATGCCCTGACTGAAGCCGATGAGCAGGAAGATGGGCGAGCCACTGGAGCCGACGGCTGCCAGCGCATTGCTGCCCACAAAGTTGCCGACGATGATGGAGTCGGCGGTGTTGTACAGCTGCTGAAGCAGGTTGCCCAGGATCAGCGGCACGGAAAACAGCAGGATGCTCTTCCAGATGCTGCCCTCCGTCATCAAACGGGTCTTTTTCTTCTGCGGTTCCAAAACGGTTGCTGCCACGATGTTCCTCCTGAAGTATCTTGCTTTATTTATCGCAATTTTCAAAAACAGTGCCAATCAAAACGGCATCTTTGCGATATGCAGTTTGCGGATGTTGCTTGTGCATTAAAAACGCAAACTGCTATAATAAGTACCAAATGATTCAATCTTACAACCATTGGCCGCACTTGTCAAACAAAAGCAGAAAAAAGCAGGAAGACCGGCCCTCCGCTGCTTGCAGAAGGCCGGTCTTCCTCTCGTGCTTCGTTATTCTCCGGAGAACGCCGATGTTTTCTCGTTTCTTTTGACCATCAGGCCATCTTCAGGACGCCTGCCTGCACCAGACGCTTGCGCAGCAATGCGCCCACGACGCAGGAGACCACGATCTTGGCGAGGTCCAGCGCGATGAAGGGATAGACGCACACCGAGAGTGCGTAGCCCAGCTCACACTGCATCTGGAACACGAACCATGCCGTGCCCAGCACATAGCAGGCCGCGTCGCCCAGCACCAGACCGATGCCGGAGACCACCGGATTGCCATTGCTCTTCTCGATGAACAGGCCGCCGATGAGCGCCAGCAGCAGGTAGCCCACCAGATAACCGCCGGTGGGGCCGGCGAGCTTGGCCAGGCCTGCGCCGTAGCCGGAGAAGACCGGCACACCGATCAGGCCGATGCACAGGTACACCGCCACGCTCAGGGTGCCGAACTTGGGGCCCAGCAGCCAGGCGGTCAGGCAGATGACAAAGTTTGCCAGCGAGATGGGGACAGCTCCGATGGGCACCGTCAGCGGGCCAAGAACACACATCACAGCTGCCATCAGCGCCGTGACTGCCATTTGATACGTCGTCAGTTTCTTTTCCATGATTCCCCTCCGATATTCGGGTCGATATTGTCGTTGTTGTCGGTCACGCTCGCCAGTATACCCCGGCCCACCGCAAATGGTCAACACAAAATTTCAGCCAGGGTTTACAATCCGCGATTCCGCTTGCCAAACGGCCCATAGCCCACTATACTGGAAGCAGAATCTCCAAGGAGGCGTATCACATGGGCGGAGGACATCTTTCCCGGCCGGATTTCGGGATGCCGCAGCCGGACCCGGCACACCCGCTGACCGAATTTTACCTGCTGCTCCAGCATGGGCTGGACCGCGAGGGCGTGTTTGCGCTGCCCGCACTCTGGGCAGACTTTCAGGCACCGGCCCGGCGCATCTACGCCGACGAGGCCGCAGCCTTCCTCACCCTGCGCGAAACGCCCGGCGCGGCCAGCACGCCCCTGCTGGCACCCCGGACTTTGCAGCTGCTCTACAGCAGCCTCCATGTCCTGCCCGACGGCACCCCCGCCGCCCTGCTGCTGACGGAGGAATGCACCCGCACGGTGTATGCGGTGCAGCTGCTGCCGCCCTTCGTCTGGGAAGACCCGCTCCCGCCCCTGCCGGACTGCGCGGCGGCCCTCACGCTCACCCTCACGCTGCGGGATGTGGAGGCCATCGACGCCGACCCTCCTGCGCTGGAGCAGCGGCTCTGCCGGGAGCCGGGCGGCAAGCACTGGCTTGCCCACCCCAAGGCCGAAGCCTTCCTCGCCGGGCGCCTTGCGTTGCTTCAGCGATTGTACAAACGTTGAATTTTTGTTATACTCTTTTTATTCTGCGATGCAATAATCGGGACCTCTCAGCCGTGTATCCGGTAGAATGTCCCACTGGAACCAACGATTTCCAGCAAACCCCGGCCACCGGGGCTTCAAAGGAGTGTAAGACGATATGGGACAGTTGACCAAAGACGAAGTTTTTGCGCTGGCTGTGCAGCGATACAGCGACGCCGTCTACCGAGCAGCCTACCACAATTGCAGCTGCGCGGCGGACGCCGAAGATGTGGTGCAGGATGTTTTCGAAAAGCTCCTGAACTACGACGGCCGCTTTGAGAGTGAGGAGCACCTCAAGGCCTGGCTGCTGCGTGTCGCCATCAACCGCTGCCGGGATCTGACCCGTGCAGCGCGCCAGAAGGACACCGAACTGGATGAGAATATCCCCGCGCCCGACCAGATGGAAGACGGCAGTGTGCTCGATGCGGTGCGCACCCTGCCGGAGAACTACCGCAACGCCGTGTACCTGCACTACTACGAAGGATACACGGCTGCGGAAGTGGGCCGGATGATGGGGGCTCCCACCAATACGGTGCTCAGCTGGCTGCGGCGGGCCCGCGCACAGCTACATACGATGCTGAAGGAGGAGATCGAAGATGAGGTGGTATGAGTACAAGATGGAG
>ERZ1026846.444-NODE-444-length-32447-cov-6.962275_pt1 | contig 32447 bp, 33 predicted proteins | sample MGYA00380153_ERZ1026846 | MGnify/ENA primary metagenome ERZ1026846 (study PRJEB33269, sample SAMEA4719789) | human gut metagenome | biome: human-associated habitat; feature: organic feature; material: feces | place: Cameroon | collected 2013-10 ...
GACCCGCAGGGAGACAGGTGCCCCCGCAGGGGGTGGATAAGGTGTAGTCGCACAGCGGCGTAAAACGCCCCCGTCCCGCCCCGCACCGCCGCACAGAAAAAAGGGCCGGCTCCCGCCGACCCTTTTTCTGTTCTCCTTTAGCCCGGAGGCCAGGTCATATCCCGCCCCGCCAGCACATGGAAGTGCAGGTGCTTCACGGTCTGTCCCGCCTGATCGCCGCAGTTGTTGACGATTCGGTAGCTCTCCACGCCCAGCTCCCTGCATATCTTGGCGATGACCTCGAAGCAGTGGGCCACCACACCGCTGTTGTCCGCCGTGATGGCATTGGCGCAGCAGATATGTGCCTTGGGCACCACCAAAAAGTGTACCGGCGCCTGCGGCTCGATATCATAAAAGGCATAGCATTGTTCGTCCTCGTACACCTTTTTGCTGGGGATCTCCCCGTCAATAATGGCGCAGAACAGGCAATCGTTCTTCATGGTCGCATCTCCTTTCGCATATGTTTTTGTTGTTATTTTTCTCCCAATTCCCTTTTGTGTTCCTGCGCGCTCTTGAGCCCTTGAAGATGCAAGGCTTTGGAGCCGTTTGGAACGCAAAGTCGAATTGGGACTTATTTTTTCATAATACAGCGCATTATTTCAACTTTTCCGCCACGAAATCGTCCACGGCCGCCAGCGCGTCGTCCACCTTCAGCAGCTCGGTGCCGCCGCCCATAGCGCTGTCCGGCTTTCCGCCGCCCTTGCCGCCGCACACGGCGGACACGGTTTTAACCAGATCGCCAGCCTTCACGCCCCGCGCCACGGCCTCCTTGCCGCACACCGCCAGGAACGTGACCTTCTCGCCCACGATGCTGGCCAGCACGCCCACCACGCTGGGATCCTTGTCCCGCAGGAAGTCGCCCATCAGCCGCAGGGCATTTGCGTCCAGACCCTGACGGGTGCCGGTGATGACGTGCAGCCCGTCCACGGTCTTGGCGGAGGCCAGAATCTGCTTGGCCTCGCCCATAGACGCCTCGCTCTTGAATTTCTCCAGCGCCTGCCGCAGAGCCTTCATCTCGCTGGCCTGCTGCTCCAGACGCTCCAGCAGCGTCTCCGGCGCGGACTTGAAGAACTGGGACGCCCGGTTCAGCAGCCCGCGGCTGCGGCGCATGTCCTCCATGGTGACCTTTCCGGTGGTGGCCTCGATGCGGCGCACACCGGAAGCCACACTGCTCTCGCTCTTGATGCGGAAGGGGCCGGCCTTAGCGGTGTTGTCCAGATGAGTGCCGCCGCACAGCTCCATGGAGAAGTCACCCATGGTCACCACCCGCACGGTCTGACCATATTTTTCGCCGAAGGTAGCCACCGCGCCCCGGGCCTTAGCCTCGGCGATGGGCAGTTCTTCGGTGGTAATGAGCAGCCCGGACAGAATAGCGTCGTTGACCATATCCTCCACCTCGTCCAGCTGCTTGGGCGTAATGCCCTCGAAGTGGGTGAAGTCGAAGCGCAGGCGATCCGGCTCCACCAGAGAGCCAGCCTGGTGTACATGGTCGCCCAGCACCTTCACCAGCGCCGCGTCCAGCAGATGGGTGGCACTGTGGGCCCGGCGGATAGCGGCGCGGCGGTCGGTGTCGATGGACGCCGTCACACTGTCGCCCACGGCCACGCTGCCGCTGAGCAACTTGCCGTAGTGCATGAACTTGCCGCCCTTGTTCTTCTGCACATCGCTGACCACGAACTCCATGCCGTCGCCGGTGATCACGCCGTGGTCGGCCACCTGACCGCCCATTTCGGCGTAGAAGGGGGTCTTGTCCAGCACCAGGATGGCCTCCATACCGGACACGATCTCATCCACCAGCTCGCCCTCGGCCACGATACCCAGCACCTTCGCGCCGTTTACCGTGTCGCGGTCATAGCCCACGAACTCTGTGGCCGGCATGTCCTTGCCGAACTCCACGCCGGCCCAGCCCAGATCGCCCAGCGCCTTGCGGGCTTCGCGGGCACGCTCCTTCTGCTGGGTCATCAGGGACTGGAAGGCGTCCTCGTCCACAGTCATGCCCTCCTCGGCGGCCATCTCGGCCGTCAGGTCGATGGGGAAGCCGAACGTATCGTACAGCTTAAAGGCGTCCGCGCCGGAGAACACCGTCTCGCCCTTCTCCTTGTGGGAGGCCAGCATCTCGTTATAGATGCGGATGCCGCCGTCGATGGTGCGGGCGAAGTTCTCCTCCTCGGTGCGGATGACCTTGGTGATGTAGCTCTGCTTTTCCTTCAGGTCGGGGTACTGCCCCTCGTTCTCGTGTACCACGGTGTCCACCACCTTGTACAGGAACGGCTCGTTGACGCCCAGCAGCTTGCCGTGGCGGGCGGCGCGGCGCAGCAGGCGGCGCAGCACGTAGCCGCGGCCCTCGTTGCTGGGCAGGATGCCGTCGCAGATCATAAACGTGGCAGACCGGATGTGATCGGTGATGACCCGCAGGCTCACATCCCGTTTGTAGCTCTCGCCGTAGTGGGCGCCGGTCAGCTCGCTGACCTTGTGGGTGATGTTCATCACCGTGTCCACATCGAACAGGCTGGCCACGTTCTGGCACACACAGGCCAGGCGCTCCAGACCCATGCCGGTGTCGATGTTCTTCTGCTTCAGTTCGGTGTAGTTGTTGTGGCCGTCGTTGTCGAACTGGGAGAACACGTTGTTCCATATCTCGATATAGCGGTCGCAGTCGCAGCCCACGGTGCAGCCGGGCTTGCCGCAGCCGTACTCCGGTCCGCGGTCATAATAGATCTCGGAGCAGGGGCCGCAGGGGCCGGAGCCGTGCTCCCAGAAGTTGTCCTCCTTGCCGAAGCGGAAGATCCTGTCCTCAGGAATGCCGATCTCGTCCCGCCAGATGGCGAAGGCCTCGTCGTCGCTCTCATACACGGAGGGATACAGCCGGTCGGCCTCCAGCCCCACCCACTCAGGGGAGGTCAGGAACTCCCAGCTCCACGCGATGGCCTCGTGCTTGAAGTAATCGCCAAAGGAGAAGTTGCCCAGCATCTCGAAATAGGTGCCGTGGCGGGCGGTCTTGCCCACATTGTCGATGTCACCGGTACGAATGCACTTCTGACAGGTGCAGACGCGGCGGCAGGGCGGCTCCTCCTCGCCCTTGAACCAGGGCTTCATGGGGGTCATGCCGGCGTTGATCAGTAGGATAGATTTGTCGTTCTGGGGCACCAGCGAAAAGCTGGGCAGACGCAGGTGGCCTTTCGTCTCAAAGAACTTCAGGAACATTTCCCGCAGCTCGTTCAGGCCGTGATAGGGATGGCTCATAGTCGTTATCTCCTTTGCAATATATACTAAAAATCTTTTTTGCTCTCGTTCCATTGGCGGGTCATATCCGCCAGTTCTTTCTCCAGGTTCAGGAAAAACCGGGAGATATGCAGCCCGTCCGCCAGGGCGTGGTTCACGAACAGCGACACCGGCAGTGTCGTCCGCCCGTTGACGGTCACATATTTGCCCCAGCTGATGCGGGGATTGCTGTCGTCCGGGCTCTCCGCCGGGTGCTGCAGCTGCGAGTAGTGTACCCACGGCACGCTGGAGACAAAGAAGAAGCTCCGCACGTCGCCGTCCTCGGTGAGCGTGCCCCGCTCCAGCACCTCCCGCTGCCGCCGCTGTCCCTCCGCGATGAAGGTCCCGTAGGGCATGTCGCCCTCCACGGTGCAGTAGACATACACGCCGTCCGGCTTCATGGCGGTGTAGGACGGCGGGCACCAGTCGTACTCCACCACCGTGCCGTCCTCCGCCAGCCTGCGCCGCAGCTGCGGCACGGCGTTGGCCGCCCGCACCACCGCATACAGCATGCTCAGGAAAAACGGTCTGCCGCCACGCGCGGCCATCATGTCGGTGATGTCCATCTCTACCGTCAGCCCGGCAAAGGGAAACGTCATCCCCCGGAAGTAGGCGAACTGCCCGCAGCGGGGATCGCTTGCCATATCAATGATCCGATAGTGCATCTCCCACCTCCTGCAACGAAAAACGCCCCTGTTTGCCATAGCAAACAGGGGCGAAAATAACTCCGCGGTACCACCCTGATTTGGCGGCGAGCCGCCCTCTCAGTGCCCTGTAACGGGAGCATCCCGTGCCATTCATCACGGCAGGCTCAAAAGCGGCTGTCACCGTGCCGATCCCAACGGGCTTGCACTGTCCCCGTCTCGCTCCGGGCGGCCTCCGGTAACTCTTCTCTCTCATCGCCATTATGGAATATAGCGTTATTTTACCACAATGTTCCCCATTGTCAACACGAAATTTCTCTTTTGTGAGATATTCCCCCTTGTCTTTCCGCACTGCTGTGGTATACTGGAAACCGTCATTTTTACAGAAAGAGGGACCTCCCGTGCAAAAGCTCTCCCACAACGACCACATCGACCTGTACCGCCACCTATCCTTCTGTGCCGTGGGCGGCTTCTTCGGCTGCTACGCTGTTCTTATCCACAGCGGCGTCATGGGCAACGCCCAGACAGTGAACCTGATCGAGCTGCTGCTGGACGCCCTGCGCGGCGATCTGCACGCCGTGCTCCTGCACCTGGGCGCGCTGGTGCTGTACGTGCTGGGCACTATGCTGACGGTGCTGCTGCCCCACTGGTGGGGCTGGGATATGCACTATGTATCGCCCGTTATCACCGCCGCAGCCGCCGTGACCGTAGCCTTCCTGCCGGAAACGCTGAACGTTGTGGTGGCTCTGTATCCCATCTTCTTTGCCATGAGCATCCAGTGGAGCAGCTTCGGCGGCGCCCGCGGCTTTTACAGCTCCACCATCTTCTCCACCAACAACACCAAGCAGACCTCTCTGGCCCTGGCCAACTACCTGTGTGACCATGACCGCGCCCACCTGCGGAAGCTGAAGGTCTTTGCCCTCACCCTGCTGTGCTTCCATATCGGCGCGGCAGCGGCCTACTTCGCCGTGACGTGGTGGTATATCCGCGGTGCGCTGGCCGTGCTGCCCCTTATCGCCTGGGCTTTCTTCCTGTCCGTATGCGAACGCAGGCATGAAGCCCTGGCCGAGGAACCGGAGACCATCCCCGACAGCAGCGCCCACCCCACCAGCAACGCATAAAAATTGTCCCCCGGCGAAGCCGGGGGACAATTTTTATGTACTTATTTCCCACTCAGCGCCACCGCGTGGCGGATGAAGCTCATGGGCGGCACCGGACGGGGCAGCTGCATGGTAAACACCATCTGGGGCGTCTTCGGCTCCGCCAGGCCATTGCCCTCGCTGTCGCGCATCACCGGCACGGTGATCGTAAAGGGCTTCGTATCCGGCCCCACCACCTCCACGATGTCGCCGGCGGCAAATTTGTTCCGCAGGCTCAGGGTGGCCAGCCCATTTTCATCACAGTTTGTCACCACGGCGCAGATCTGCCAGTCCCGCAGATACCGGGCGCTCTCATAATACTGCCCCGGCTGGCCGTAGAAAAAACCTGTGGCGTAGTGCCGGTGGCTGATGTGCTCCACCTCATCCCGCCACACCGGGTCAAGCGGGCGCCCTGCGGCCACGTCGTCCAAACAGTGCCGGTACGCGCCGGTAACGATGGCCGCGTAGTAAGCGGACTTAGCCCGACCCTCGATCTTCAGGCAGTCCACCCCGGCGGCCATCAGGTCGTCCAGGTGGTCGATCATGCACATATCCCGGCTGTTCATAATGTATGTGCCCTTTTCGTCTTCGAACACCGGGAAATACTCCCCGGGCCGTTTCTCTTCCATCAGTGCATACTGGTAGCGGCAGGGCTGGGCACATTCGCCCCGGTTGCTGTCCCGTCCGGTCATATAGTTGCTCAGCAGGCAGCGCCCGGAGTAGCTGACACACATAGCCCCGTGGCAGAAGGCCTCCAGTTCCAGCTCCGGGGATACCCTGGCCCGAATGGCGGCGATCTCCTCCAGGCTCAACTCCCGGGCCAGTACCACGCGGCTGGCGCCCAGATCGTACCAGGCCTGGGCGCAGACGTGATTGGCGATAGACTGCTGGGTGCTGATGTGCCGCTGGCAGTGGGGCGCGTACTTCCCCGCCAGGGTGAACGCGCCCAGGTCCGCCAGAATCAGGGCGTCCACCCCCGCCGCGTCCAGCTTTTCCAGATGGGCGGGCAGGGCCTCCGCCTCATTCCAGCGGGGCATGGTGTTCACCGTGGCGTGTACCTTTACGCCGTGGTCGTGGGCGAACTGCACCGCGCGGGGCAGCTGCTCGTCGTCAAAGTTTCCGGCAAAGGATCGCATCCCAAAGGACGTACCGGCCAGATACACCGCATCAGCGCCGTACAGCACCGCCATCTGCAGCTTTTCCCAGTCCCCTGCGGGGGACAGCAGCTCTGGCTTTTTCATCTTCATCATCAGGAGTAGATGGGCTGATATTCACCGCTGTTAATGAACTTCAGGTGCTCGTTATAGTCGGTAAAGAAGTGGCTTTTGCCGTCCTTGCCCAGGGCGAAGAAGTAATAATCGGTGTCCGCCGGGTAGATGGCCGCCTCAATGGCGGACAGGCCGGGATTGCAGATGGGTCCCGGAGTCAGGCCGGGGTTGATATAGGTGTTGTAGGGACTGTCGATCTCTGTATCGAAGGTCTTGACCCCGTCGTGCTTCATGATATAGTTGATGGTAGAGCACAGCTGCAGCGCTCTTCCGCCCTTCTCACTGCTCGGGTTCTCCAGACGGTTGTGGATGACAGAACTGATGTTCTTGCGCTCGGTGTCGTCGCCGATGGACTCCTTCTCGATCAGGGATGCCATGGTGATGATCTCCTGCAGGGAGTACGGAGACGCCTTGATGTCCGCCAGCATCTGCTGGCTGATGCTGTTTTTGAAGTACACCAGCATCGTCTCCACCGTATACACCGCGGACCGGTTCTTGTCGAATTCATAGGTGCTGGGGAACAGGAAGCCCTCCATGCGATCGATGCTGCCCAGCTTGTCGTCATCCAGGAAATCGTAGTCCTCATACGCAAAGTTGGCGCAGGCATCCTCCAGATCCTCCTTGGTGGCCACGCCCTTCTCCGCCAGCAGATCGATGATCTCCCGGACGGTGTAGCCCTCGGGGATGGTGACCTTGATCAGGCCCTGGGCCTCCTTGGCGTCCGTCTCCCAGTCGTGCATATTGGTAATCAGGGCGCGGAAGTCCATATCACTGTTCAGCTTGTAGGTCCCCGGCTCCACGTAGCGGTTGTAGTGCAGGAACGTGCCGGCAATATTGAACACCAGTCGGGAATTCACCAGCCCCGCGTCGTGCAGCTTCTTGGCCACATCTCCCCGGCTGTCACCCTCCTCTACGGTGATCTCCACCTCGGTATAGGGCTTGTTCAGCGAACACACGTCGTTGACCAGCAGCCAACCGATGCCCGCCAGCAGGCAGGATACCAGCACTACACAGGCCAGATAGATGATGGTCCGGTTGCGCTTGGCCTGACGGCGGCGGTCACTGTGGCGGCGCTGCTCGGAGGACGCCTGCCGGCGGACCTCCTCGGCGTCCCACTTCGCCGTGGCGTATTCGTTTCGTTCTTCACGGTTTCCCATAAGTCTTTGCTCCTTTCCCAGCGTCAGCCGATAAGATCGGCCACGCAGGTCATCACTTCGTTGTGTATGTCGTCTATCAGGCGAGGCGCGCCCGCCCGGGCGCAGTCAATGCGCGTCCAGCCGCAGCGTGCCACCACATGGGCGGCGTTTTCCCGGCAGCGGCGCAGGTATTCCTCGTCCTTCTCGTGGATGTCAGCAGTGGTGTGGGTGGCGGCCTCCCGCAGGCGCATCATCTGTTCCGTGGCCTCTGTGGGCATATCCAGATACAGCACCCGTGTGGGCTCCGGCAGCCCCAACAGCCGGTACTCGAAGTCAAACAGCCAGTCGAGAAAACCGTCCCGCTGCTCCGGCGGCAGCTTACCGGTCTGGTGAACGGCGTTGCTGGTGGTGTATCGATCCGCAATGACCAGTCCGCCCTGCTCATAGTACGCGCCCCAGTCCTGTTTGTAGGAGGCATAGCGATCCACAGAGTAGAACACTGACGCGGCATAGGCATTCACGTCGCCGGGCTTGTCCCCGAAGGCACCGCCCAGATACAGGCGGATCAACGCAGAGGACTCCTCCTGATACCGGGGGAACTCCAGCTTGCGGAAAGGGATACCGCGGCGCGTCAGTTCCTCGCACAGCAGCCGGGACTGGGTAGCCTTGCCGGACCCGTCCGTCCCCTCGAACACGATGAGTTTTCCCTGCACAGCGCTCGCCTCCTTTGGACACACTGACCCATAGTACAGGGTATTGTACCACAGTTTTCCCCGTTTGTAAACCATTCAAACGGGCCTGTACCCTACAAAAGGGCCGCCCCCTCCGGGACGGCCCCTGATACGCTATTGCACGGCGGTCTTTTTCTTCTGCTTCTCCTCATAGACGGTGTTCAGCACATACAGGATAACACCCGTCCAGATAAACAGGAAGCTTACAAGCTTCTCGCGGGTAAGGGCCTCGCCCATGATGGCACCGCAGATAATAGACAGAGACGGGCTGATATACTGGCAGATGCCCGTGGTCATCAGCGGCAGATGCCTAACGCCGATGGAGTAAAACACCATGGGCAGCCCGGTGATCACACCGCCGCCGATCATCAGCAGTTGCTTGATGACTGTCATGCTTCCCATGCCGTTGTCCCCCATGCGGAAAAACAGGATGAACAGCAGCGCCACCGGCACCATCATCAGGATCTCTGACGTGGTAGACACGATGGAATCGATGGTCAAGCTCTTCTTAATGGCGGCATAGATGGAGAACATCAGCGCCAGGGCGATGGTCACATAGGGAACGCCGCCGAAGCCGGAGGTGCTGAACACGATGCCGACCACCACGATGGCAATGATCACAAAGTGCCGCCAATTCATCTTCTCGCGGAAGATAACGGCCCCAAGGGCAAATACCACCAGCGGCTGGATGTAGTAGCCCAGGCTGCACTCCAGCACGCGGCCGTTCTGCACCGCCCACAGGTACACCAGCCAGTCGCCGAACAGCAGCACCGATGCAGGCATCTCCCGCTTGAGCACCTGCTTGTCCTTGAATACGGCCCACAGCTGCGGCAGCTTTCCCTGCACCTTCAGAATACACAGGCAGGCCACCGCTGCCCAGATAATGCGGCAGGCCATGATGAAAAACGTGTCGATCTCGCCGCACACATTGGTGCACATATACCAGTACAGCGGCTGGAAACCCCAGATGAAAAAGCACACCGACATAGCCCCCAGGCCCTTGCGGTAGTTGACCGTTTGCATACGTTTCCCCTCACTTTCCTACAGAAATCGGGTAGTTTCCCCATTTACAGCGTCCAATAACCATGATATGATAACACCTGCAACGCGGAATAGCAAGCCATATTTCCCCGGAAAAGGAGGTTTCTTATGCTGCTGTTTGACATGGACGGAACGCTGATCGACTCCAACGGCATCTGGAAGGACGTGGACACGCGTTTCTTGGAGAAGCGAGGTCTGCCCTATACACAGGAATACTATGAGGGCGTGGCCCACACCATCTTCCCGCTGGCGGCCAAATTCACAAAGGAATTCTGCCATCTGCCGGAGAGCGAAGCCGCCATCATGGCCGAGTGGATGGAGATGGCCGGCGACATTTACGCCACGGACGTAACGGAAAAGCCCGGTGTCCGCGCCTATCTGGAGCAGATGAAGAACCGCGGCGAGCGTATGGCTGTGGTCACCAGCGCGGTCCCTGTTCATTGCCGTGCGGCGCTGACCCACCTGGGCCTGCTGCCCTATTTCGAGCGTATTTTCTTTGCCCAGGAGCTGGGCACCGAGAAAAAGTACCCCGCCCTCTGGGAGAAGGTCGCCGCTGCACTGGGCGTCTCCCCCGCAGACTGCACCCTGTTCGACGACTCCGTGGAGGCCATCCGCGGCGCCAAGGCCGCTGGGATGCACACCGTGGGCGTGGCAGACCCCTACTTTGCCTCCACCGCTGACGAAATGGCCCGCACCTGTGACCGTTACATCTCCAGCTTCGGCGAACTGCTTTATCCTTGACTTTTGTCGAACGATTTACTATAATTAGGGTTACGGCGCCCCATGCGCCGCTTATTATGCGCGGCTGCCCGCAGGCAGGACCGCTTGAAGGAGTTTTGTATCATGCCTGTTTATCCCATGGACATCGCTGGGCTCCACCGGGAGCTGCCTATCTGTAAGGTCACGGACGACCTGTACATCGGCGCCTTCATCTGTTTTGGCGACGCGGAGCTGACCGTAGCCTGCGCCCGTGATATGCTGGCCATGCTGGAGGCAGACAGCTACGACTATCTGTTCACCGCCGAGGCTAAGTCCATCCCCCTGATCCACGAGATGGCCCGTCAAAGCGGTGCGAAAAAGTATTTCATCGCCCGCAAGGGCCCCAAGGCGTATATGCCCGACCCCCTCCATGTGGAGGATAAGTCCATCACCACCGCCGGGGTGCAGAAACTGTATCTGGGCCGTGACGACGCCGACCTGATCCGCGGCAAGCGCATCGTTCTCATGGATGACGTGATCTCCACCGGCGGCTCCCTCCACGCCATGGAGGAGCTGGTGAAGATGGCCGGCGGTACCGTAGTGGACCGCATCGCCGTGCTGGCCGAGGGCGGTGCGGCGGACCGCAAGGACATCAAGTACCTGAATGTCCTTCCGGTATTCAACGCCGACGGAAGCATCAAGTAAAGAGAAGCGCCTGCGGGCGCTTCTCTTTTTGTTCTCATTAGCAAAACCGCATGACCGCCGCCATCTGCCGCACATTTTTTATAGCGTGCGGGGATAGACTTTTATGATAAGTTATGGTAATATGTAGAATTAATAAAACTAATGCTTTGAGTGGGAGAAAGGAGCAGTTCCATTATGGCAGTAAAAGAGAGCTATGCCGGCAAGATCAACCGGAAGCTGACGAAAAAGCTGCGGGTCATCGCCGTGGCCGCCGGCCGTGAAAAGGCCGACCTGGTGCTGAAAAACGCCACCTATGTCAACGTATTCTCCAACGAGCTGTGTCACGGCGACATCGCCGTGGCCGAGGGCCTGATCGTGGGCATGGGTGAATACAGCGGCAATACAGAGGTAGATATGGGCGGTAAGATCGTCCTCCCCGGCTTTGTGGACGCCCACATTCATCTGGAGAGTTCCCTGGTCAGTCCCACGGAGTTTGCCAAGGCGGTGCTGCCCCATGGCACCACCACCGTCATCACCGACCCCCACGAGATCGCCAACGTCATGGGCACCGATGGCATCGAGTATATGCTCCAGGCCACCGAGGACCTGCCCGTGGACGTGCGCTTTATGCTGCCCTCCTGCGTGCCGGCCACGCCCCTGGACGAGTCCGGCGCCAACCTGGACTACCGTGCCATCGACAGCTTCTATGACCATCCCCGTGTACAGGGTCTGGCCGAGATGATGAACTTCGTGGGCACCATCAACGGCGATCCCCAGGTGGTGGAGAAGATCGTTGCCAGCCAGGCCCATCACAAGAAGATCGACGGCCACGCCCCCGACCTGGTGGGCAACGACCTGAACGCCTACATCGCCGCCGGCGTGTACTCCGACCACGAGTGCCACGACCTGAACGACGCCATCGCAAAGCTCCAGCGCGGCCAGTTCATTATGATCCGCGAGGGCACCGCAGCCCGCAATCTGGAAGCGCTGGTCCCCCTGCTGTGCGACAAGTATGTGGAACGCTGTATGTTCTGCACCGATGACAAGCACCCCAACGACCTGCTGGAAAAGGGTCACATCGACTACATCGTCAAAAAGGCCATCTCCCTGGGCGCCGACCCCATTACCGCCATCAAGGCCGCCTGCCACAACGCTGCCCGCTACTTCCTGCTGAACAACCGCGGCGCCATTGCACCCGGCTATCTGGCGGACTTCGTCATCATCGACGACTTTGACCACTTTAACATCGAAAAGGTCTACAAGCGCGGCGTACTGATGGTAGACCATGGCGTGGTGGCGGACTTCCCCGTCCCGGAGATCGACCCCTATCTGGTCAACCGCGCCCACGACACCTTCCATGTGGCCCCGCTGACCGCCGCCGACTTTACCGACAGCCGCCCCCACGCAGTCATTGGCATGGTCAACGGCGAGATCACCACCACTGACGGCGGCTACACCGACCGTATCGATGTGGACTATGACATTCTGAAGATCGCCGTCATCGAGCGTCATAAGAACACCCACCACATCGGCTTGGGCTACATCAAGGGCTACGGCCTGCAAAAGGGCGCCGTGGCCACCAGCATCAGCCACGACAGCCACAACATCATCGTGGTGGGCACCAACGAGGAGGATATGGCCTTCGCCGCCAACCGCATCGTACAGCAGCACGGCGGCATCACCGTGGTGGAGAACGGTCAGGTAAAGGGCGAGCTGCTGCTGGCCATCGCCGGCATCATGTCTGACAACACGCTGGTGAACGTGAACCGCGACCTGGAGAACGCAAAAAAGGCCGCCTACGACCTGGGCGTGTCCACCGGTATCGACCCGTTTATGACCTTGAGCTTCATGGCCCTGCCGGTGATCCCCAGCCTGCGCATCACCACCCGCGGCGTGTTCGACGTCACCACCCAGCGCTACGTCTGATACCTGCTCCCCGCTTCGCCGGGACCTATATCCGCAAAAAAAGAAAGCCCTCACGGGCTTTCTTTTTTGCTCACAGCTTCAGTTCACAATCCAGGCTCATGACCGCGCTGCCGCCGATACGGACCGTCACGGCGCCGTCCTTTTCATACAGAAGGCTGCGTATCTCGCTGGGCCTGCCCATGTGCTCGCCCTGCAAAAACACATTCTCCTGCTCCGGCTCCACATCGCCTCGCAGGTAAAGATAATACGTCAGTGCACCGTTGCTGGTCCCGGTGGCACACTCCTCCGGGATGTCGTACAGGGGCGCGTAGTTGCTGCACCAGGCCGTCACGCCGTCCCGCCCCGGGCAGAACATATGCACGCCGGTCACATCGTACTTCCGTGACAGCTCCGTGACCACCGGTGCGTTCTGCACTGCCCGCATGAGCGTCTCGTGGTCCCGGACGGGCATCATAATATCCGCCAGACCGGTGGACACCATCCGTGGGATATATCCCTCCGGGCAGTCCGCCTCCGTCAGGCCATAGGCGGCGTACAGCGCGGCGCGCTCCGCTGCCGGGATGTCGCCGATCAGCTGCGGCGGCGCCATATCCATCCAGACAGTACCGCCCCTGACGGTGATGTTCAGTTCCCCGGCCTTTGTGTGGGCAATATGGTCGCCGTCGCCGATCTTCTCCAGCTGCCGCAGCAGGGCGAAGGACGCCACCGTGGCGTGGCCGCACAGGTCCACCTCCCCGGCGGGGGTGAAATAGCGCAGGGATACGGAGCCGTCCGGCTCCATATGTATAAAGGCCGTCTCCGAGTGCTTCATCTCCGCAGCGATCTGCCGCATGGTCTCATCAGACAGCTCCCGGTCCGGCAGTGCCACGCCCGCCTGGTTGCCGCCGAAGATCCGATTGGCAAAGGCGTCCATCACATAGAGCTTCATAGGGTATACCTCCCAGTTTTTCTTGTGGTTTTCATTATATACTCTCTTGCTCTTAACGGCAAGTATATTTGACTTCCGATGTATTTTTCGTTAGAATAGAATTGCAGCAGGTGTCTGTGTGAACGCCCGCCGTTAAAAGCGAAGAAAGGAACTTTATCGAAAATGCTCAATGAGCGAAGTCTGTTATCACAATTTCTGCATTTCGTAGCCGCTACGGTGGCATCCCTCATGGTTTTCAGCCTGTACTCCATCGTGGACGGGCTGATGGTCGCCAAGGGCGTAGGCGAATACGCCATGGCAGCGGTGAATCTGGCGGTACCGTTCACCAATGTGCTGTTCTCCATCGGCGTCATCTTCGCCGTCGGTACCAGCACCATCATCGCCATCTATCTGGGACAAAACCAAGGCGAGAAGGCCAATAGCCTGTTCTCTCAGAACATCGTGCTGCTGACGTGCGTCGGCCTGACCATCACCGTCCTCGTTTTCGTATTTCTGGAGCCGTTCGCCGTGCTGCTGGGCGCAAAGGGCGTAACGTATCAATATACCATCGATTATCTCCGGGGCCTGGCCCCTTTCGCGCTGTGCTTCATCATCTCCTATAACATGGAGGTGCTGATCAAGACCGACGGCTATCCCCGTCTGGCAATTCTGACGGTCATCACCGGCTGTCTGGCCAACTGCGTGCTGGACTATATCGCCATCTTTGTGCTGAATCTGGGCGTATGGGGCGCGGCCTTCGCCACAGGTCTTTCCCAGCTTCTGACGTGCATCATCTATCTGCGCCACTTCCTGGGCGGACACAACACCTTCCACTTTGTGAAGTTCAGGATGGACTGGGGCATCTACAAGCGGCTGATCCCGCTGGGCTTTGCCGACGGCGTAACGGAGCTGTGCAACGGCGTGATGATCTTCCTGTTCAACCGGGTCATCCTCCGGTGCCTCGGCGACGACGGACTGGTGTGCTACACCATCATCGCCTATGTGAACACCCTCATCATCAACACCATGCTGGGCATCTCGCAGGGCAGCCAGCCGCTGGTCAGCTACCACTACGGCAAGGGGGACGCGGCGGGCTACAAGAAGCTGCTGCGGTATGGCTTTACAGCGGTGGGCATCATGACGGCGGTGATCTTCGCCGGTGTGATGATCTTTGCCCCCCAGATCGCCGGGATCTTCCTCGGCGCGGAGAAGCCGGAGCTGCTGGGCAGCGCGGCCGGCGCGCTGCGGCGGTACGGTCTGTGCTATCTGCTGCTGGGCGGCAACATCCTCATGGGCGGCTTCCTGACGGCGGTGGAGCGACCGAAGGCGGCTATTTCCATCTCCGTGGGCCGTGGCCTGCTCTTTCAGGCCGGTGCGCTGCTGCTGTTGGCGGCAGCCGTGGGCGGCACGGGCATTTGGTTTGCGCCGGTGATCTCCGAGGCGCTGTGCGCGGTAATGGCCGTGTGGTTCCTCCGGCGGTTCCTGCGGAAAACCGCAGCATAACCAACATAAAAAGTATCCCGCGGCACAGCCGCGGGATACTTTTTTGCTCTCTTTAAGGCGCCTTACGCCTGCGCGGCCTTTTCCGCCATCATCTGCCGCACCACCTCGTCGATACGGCGAGCAACGCGGCAGAAATCCTCCGCCGTATAGCCCTTGGTGGTCATGGCGGCGGTGCCGATGCGGACGCCGCTGGTCTGGAACGGCGAGCGTTTGTCCCCGGGGACGCAGTTCTTATTCAGCGTAATACCGCAGCGGTCCAATTCCTCCTGTACCTCACGTCCGGTAAGTCCGGTATCCGTCAGATCCAGCAAAAACAGATGGTTGTCCGTGCCACCGGTAACGACCTTGTAGCCCATGGCCATGAACTCCGCCGCCATCGCCCTGCAGTTGACTACCACACGGTGGATATACGCCCGGTATTCCGGGGTCAGCGCCTCCTCCGCAGCCACCGCCTTGCCGGCGATCACGTGCTGCAAAGGGCCGCCCTGCATACCGGGAAATACGGCGCTGTCCACCTTTTTCGCCAGCTCCGGCCGGCAGAAGATCAGTCCGCCCCGCGGGCCGCGCAGCGTCTTGTGCGTCGTGGTCGTGACCACATCTGCCAGTCCAAAGGGGCTGGGGTGCTCCCCCGCCGCCACCAGCCCGGCAATGTGAGCGATGTCCGCCATGAAATACGCCCCCGTCGCCTGCGCCGCCTGGGCAAAACGTGCAAAGTCGATGGTCCGGCTGTAGGCCGACGCTCCTGCGATGATCAGCCGCGGCTTCAGCTCCCGCGCAAGCCTCTCCATACCGTCATAGTCGATCAGGCCGTTTTCGTCCACATCGTAGGCCGCTATGTCATACAGCCTGCCGGAGGCATTTACCGGCAGTCCGTGGGACAAATGCCCACCGTTGGCCAGACTCATGGACAGGATCCGGTCTCCCGGCTGCAGCAGCGCCATATACGCCGCCAGATTGGCGGAGGTACCGCTGTGAGGCTGCACATTCACGTGGTAGTCGGTGTGAAATACCTCCCTCCACTTGGCGATGCAGTACGTCTCCAGCTCGTCCACCACCAGGCAGCCGCCGTAGTAGCGCCCCTGATTTCCCATCTCCCGGTGGGCGGGATACCCCTCGGAATACTTGTTGGTCAGGCAGCTGCCCACAGCGCGGCATACCGCCTCACTGGTGAAATTCTCGCTGGCGATCAGTTCCACCGTTGTTTCCTGCCGCCGCTGCTCCATGGCAATATAGTCGAAAACCTTGGATGTCACGCCCATCTCTCCCCACGTATTGTATTATTGCGTCAATAATTATACCACATATTGTGCCCCATGCAAGCCCCAATAGTCAAATAACCAAAATACACGAAATCACATACCAGTCCTGTATGTTTTTTGTAAAAAACGCAGAAAGGTGAAAAAAGGGTTGACAACGGCGCGTTAAGGGCGTATTATGCCACCATTCCGACAGGGAAAATCACAGCGAGGAGGAAAGCCGACATGAAGCGTAACGTCACCATGATGATGTGCGAGATGTGCATGGGTATGATGTCCATGTGCATGTTTCGTCGCGCCGAAAAGGTCATCAGCTTTCCGAAAACTGTTTGACGGCTTGAAAAAAAGCCGATGTGTAAGCAGACAGCGGAGGGTCAGTGATGACCAGCCGCTGTTTTTGTTTTGCTTATGTACCGCCGTTCCGGCCGGGCGGCGGTGCTGAGATAAAATCGTAACCAACCAAGTTAAATCATTTCAAAGGAGACTGCGAACATGAAACACAACACTTTGACTAAGATCATCACCCTGGCCCTGGCCGCTGTACTGGCTCTGAGCCTGGCTGCCTGCGGCAGCAAGACCGACGACAGCGGCGACAAGACCGACGCTCCTGTCATCAAGATCGGCGTACCCAACGACACCACCAACGAGGCCCGCGCCCTGCTGCTGCTGCAGGAGAACGGCATCATCAAGCTGAAGGACGGCGCAGGCATCACCGCCACCAAGAACGACATCGTGGAGAACCCGTACAATGTGGAGATCGTGGAGGCTGAGGCCGCCCAGCTGCCCAACCTGCTGCCCGACGTGGACTACGCCGTGATCAACAGCAACTACGCCATCAACGCCGGCCTGAACCCCGTGAATGACTCCCTGCTGATCGAGGGCAGCGCCTCCGCCTACGCCAACATTCTGGCCGTCAAGGAGGGCAACGAGACCGCCCCCAAGATCCTTGCCCTGAAGGCCGCTCTGGAGAGCAAGCAGGTGGCTGACTTCATCGCTGAGAAGTACGCCGGCTCCGTGGTCTCCGTGGTGGAGAACGCCACTGACGGCTATGACGCTTCCGTGGACTATGACGCGCTGAAGGGCGAGACCATCACCGTGGCCGCTTCCCCCACGCCCCACGCCGAGATCCTGGAGGTCGCTAAGGAGATCCTGGCCGCCAAGGACATCACCCTGGACATTCAGGTCTACAACGACTATGTGGTGCCCAACACTGTGGTGGACGACGGCACCGTGGACGCCAACTACTTCCAGCACCTGCCCTATCTGGAGGACTTCAACGCCCAGAACGGCACCCACATCGCCTCCATCGCCGCCATCCACGTGGAGCCCATGGGTCTGTACGGCGGCAAGCAGACCACGCTGGACGCGCTGAGCACCTCCGCCCAGTAACATAAAACAACAGGATTTTACCCTCCTCTCCCCTCGCGTGTTCCCCGCCCTGCACAGGGCGGGGAACACCACGGAAACAGGGCAATGCGAAACGCCCGGTTTCTTTTCCGGAGCTCCCGCCAGGGCGCGGGGGATGCAGAAAGGAAACAGTGCGAATTAAACAGAAACGAGGAACGCCGTCGTGATAGAACTCAAACACGTAAGCAAGACATACGACTCCGGTGCCAACGGAGGCGTGGACGCATTGAAGGATGTGTCCCTGACCATTGAGGATGGAGACATCTACGGCATTATCGGTATGTCCGGCGCGGGCAAGAGCACGCTGGTGCGCTGCATCAACCTGCTGGAGCGCCCCACAAAGGGCGAGATCATCGTGGACGGCCAGCGGCTGGACACCATGACCCCCGTCCAGCTGCGCGCCGCCCGTCGGAACATCACTATGATCTTCCAGCACTTCAACCTGCTCATGCAGCGCACCTGCCTGCGTAACGTCTGCTTCCCCATGGAGATCTCCGGTGTAAAGCGGGCCGACGCGGAAAAGCGCGGGCGCGAGCTGCTGGAGCTGGTGGGCCTGCCCGACAAGGCGGATGCCTACCCGGCCCAGCTGTCCGGCGGGCAGCAGCAGCGCGTGGCCATCGCCCGTGCCCTGGCCACCGACCCCAAGGTGCTGCTGTGCGACGAGGCCACCAGCGCCCTGGACCCCAAGACCACCCGGCAGATACTGGAGCTGATCCGGGACATCAACCAAAAGCTGAACATCACCGTGGTCATCATCACCCATCAGATGAGTGTGGTGAAGGAGGTCTGCTCCCATGTGGCTATCCTGGACGACGGCTGTGTGGCCGAATCCGGCATGGTGGGCACGGTGTTCGCCGCGCCAAAGTCCGAGGCCGGACGGCGGCTGGTGTTCCCCGGCGGCGCGGACGCGCAGGTATACAACCCCCAGGACGAAAAGCTGGTGCGGCTGGTGTTCAAGGACAGCAAAACCACCAGTATTCCCCTCATTGCACGGCTGGCGGCGGAGGAGGGCGTCTTCTGCAACGTGATCTCCGCCAGTACCCAAAAGCTGTCCGAAACGGTATACGGCAGCATGATGCTGGGCATCCCCAGCGCACAGTACGATAAGGCCGTGGCCTTTATCCACAATGTGGCCAATGTGCAGGTAGAGGAGGTGGACCACCATGTACAGTAATCTGTTCTCCGCCCAGTCCGTACAGGATCTGATGAGCGTGCTGCCCTCCCTGCCCTTTGCCATCTGGGAGACGTTTTACGTCACCGTGGCCAGCACGGCGCTGTCGCTGGTGCTTGGCCTGCCCCTGGGCGTGCTGCTGGTGGCCGGCGAGAAAAACGGCGTCCTGCCCCTGCCCCGCTGGCTCATGCAGGTCATCAACGTCATCATCAACCTGCTGCGCTCCATCCCCTTCCTGATCCTGATGATCATGGTATTCCCTCTCTCCCGTCTGCTCATCGGCACCGCCGTGGGCACCACAGCCACCATCGTTCCGCTGGTGGCTGCGGCGTTCCCCTTTGTGGCACGTCTGGTGGAGAGCAGTCTCCGCGAGGTGGATGGCAATATCATTGAGGCCGCCCAGAGCATGGGCGCCACCCCCATGCAGATCATCTGCAAAGTAATGATCCCCGAGAGCGTTCCCTCCCTGATCCAGAATGTCACCATCGCGCTGACCACCATTCTGGGCTACTCCGCCATGAGCGGCATCATCGGCGGCGGCGGCCTGGGCAAGATCGCCATCGACTACGGCTACTATCGCTATAAGTACCTGGTGATGCTGGTGGCGGTGGTCATTCTGATCCTGCTGGTGCAGCTGTTTCAAAGCGTGGGCACCTGGCTCAGCAAGCGGTGCGACAAGCGTTTGAAGCACTAATCCCGTCTTCTGTTCCCTTCGGCTTTCGCCGAAGGGAATATTTTTTCCGCCGCCCCATTTTTCACCTTGACATTTCTCCCGAAATCGTGTATGATATTCGAGGTTGTAAAGGCATATAACTTTACAGAAGGAGGCCACACCGTGAAAAACCAGACATACCGCATGACCATGCTGTTCGATTTTTACGGCGATATCCTGACCCCACGGCAGCGTGAGCTGTTCGACCTGTATTATAATGAGGACCTGTCCCTGGCAGAGATCGCGGAGAACTGCGGCATTTCCCGGCAGGGCGTACGGGACGTGATCGTCCGCGCGGAGAACGCCATGACCGAGCTGGAGGACAAGACCGGCCTGGTCCGCCGCTTTTTGCAGATGCAGCAGCACGTGGACCGTATCATCACCGCTGCCGGAGACATTAAAACCATCAACTACCGGCAGTACGAAAATCCCCGGTTAGAGGAATTGGCGGAGACGATCTTGGACGCTGCCGCCGCCCTGAAGGAGTAACGACCCATGGCATTTGAGGGACTTAGCGAAAAACTGAACGGCGTATTCAAGCGCCTGCGCGGTAAGGGCCGCCTTACCGAAGCCGATGTCCGCGAGGGTATGCGCGAGGTGCGTCTGGCCCTGTTGGAGGCCGACGTCAGCTACAAGGTCGTCAAGGACTTCGTGGCGGACGTCACCGAAAAGTGCGTCGGCACCGATGTGCTGGACAGCCTGACCCCCGCCCAGCAGATCATCAAGATCGTAAACCAGGAGCTGACGGCGCTGATGGGCGGCACCAACGCCCGCCTGACCACCGCCTCCAAGGGCCCCACCGTTGTGATGATGGTAGGTCTGCAGGGCGCCGGCAAGACCACAAACGGCGCCAAGCTGGCGGGGCTCATGCGCCGCAGCTTCGGCAAGCGCCCCTTGCTGGTGGCCTGCGACGTGTACCGTCCCGCCGCCATCAACCAGCTGCAGGTGGTGGGCAAGCAGCTGGACATCCCCGTCTTCGAGATGGGGCAGATCGACCCGGTGACCATCGCCAAGGAGGCGGTGAAGTACGCCGCTGACCACGGCCACGACATCGTGTTTCTGGACACCGCCGGCCGTCTGCATATCGACGAGGCGCTAATGGACGAGCTGAAGGCCGTCAAGGCCGCCGTTCATCCCAACGAGATACTCCTTGTGGTGGACGCCATGACCGGCCAGGACGCGGTCAACGCCGCCAAGGCCTTTGACGACGCGCTGGGCATCGACGGCGTACTGCTGACCAAGCTGGACGGCGACGCCCGCGGCGGTGCTGCCCTGTCCATCCGGGCCGTCACCGGCAAGCCCATCAAGTTCGTGGGTACCGGCGAAAAGCTGGACATGATCGAGCCTTTCCACCCCGACCGCATGGCCGGGCGGATACTGGGCATGGGCGATATGCTCACGTTCATTGAGAAGGCCGAGCAGCAGTACGACGAAAAACAGGCGAAAAAGCTGGAGGAAAAGCTCCGCAAGAACCGCCTGACCCTCACCGACTATCTGGACCAGATGGAGCAGCTGCAAAGCATGGGTGACCTGAGCCAGATCGCCGATATGCTCCCCGGCGGCATGGCTAAGGGCTTCGACCCCAGCCAGATCGACGAGAAGCAGATGGCCCACAACAAGGCCATCATCCAGTCCATGACCCCGCTGGAACGCGAAAATCCGCAGATCCTCAACGCCAGCCGCAAAAAGCGCATCGCCGCCGGCTGCGGCCTGGAGGTGGTGGATGTCAACCGCCTGCTGAAATCCTTTGAGATGCTGCAGCAGATGACCAAAGCCATGACCAAGGGCGGCGGTATGCGCGGCCTGGGCGGCATGATGGGCGGCTTCGGCGGCAAGGTGGCCAGAGGCGCCATGCACGGTTTTGGCCGAAAAAAACGGTTGAAATAAAGTTAAAAAAAGTAGAAAAAGTGTGTAAGTGCAGTCGCATTTAACAGATATAAAACAATCAATTTACATGGAGGAACACAACAATGGTTAAAATTCGTCTGAGAAGAATGGGCGCTAAGAAGGCCCCCTATTACCGCGTCGTCGTCGCCGATTCCCGCTATCCCCGCGACGGCCGCTTCATCGAGGAGATCGGCACCTATGATCCCACTGTCTCCCCCGCCAAGATCAGTATCGACGCTGACCGCGCCCGCGAGTGGATCAAGACCGGTGCCCAGCCCACCGATACCGTCCGCGCCCTGCTGAAGAAGGTCGACGTACTGTAAGTCGGGAGCGCGCCATGAAGGATCTGCTGCTGTATATCGCGCAGAACCTTGTGGAGCACCCGGAGCAGGTCAGCGTGACCGAGGTGGAAAACGGTGACGAGCTGACGCTTCAGCTTCGCGTCGCGCCGGAGGACATGGGCAAGGTCATCGGACGTCAGGGCCGTATCGCCAAGGAGATACGCACTGTGATCCGTTCCTACGCCCAGCGCACCGGCGCCAAGGTGTCTGTGGATATCGTTGATTAAAAAAGGAGCACCCGGCAGGGTGCTCTCTTTTTGCCCGCTGGCCGGGGCAAAAAAGAAAGCCCTTTCGGGCTTTCTTTTTTTGCTCTCAGTGACGCTTTTTAGCGGTCCATGCCATGCCGGTGACGGAGAGAACGGCGGTCAGGGCGTAGATGCCCACGCCGGCGTCGAAGGTCTTGGGGGAACCCTTGGCCTCGTCCTTAGTGGTGGTCGTGGTGGAGTTGTAGTAGTAGCGGGGTGGCTTGACGTTGATAACGGTAGTACTCTCGGAAACCTCGACTACTTCCTCATCATTTACTTTGACTTTCGTCAGGCTCTTGCCGGGATTGGCGATATTGCATGTGTTGTTCTCAGAAGTGATATTGCCCTGTGCCAGATTCGCCTCATTCCAGATAAGATAGCCCGCGGTAATATCGTTGTTGCTGATGGTCACTGTCGCGTCCGTGCTGCAAAGGTTGTGAATATGGATGGCGTTGACGGGCACATTGGAAATGGTGTTGTTTGTAACAGTGAAAGTCTTCCCGCTGGTCAGCTGGATAGCGGAGCCATATTTAGCACCATTCTTTTCTGCGCCGGTCAAATCGCTGATGGTGTTATTGTCGATGGTGACAACGGCATCATTTCCGGCCTGGATGTTCATGCCACGTTCGCAGTTGGTTATTTCACTGTCAACGATTTTGAAGCTCGCCATCGTACCCTGCACAAAAACAGCATAACCGTTTGCATTTCCGGAAAGCTTGCAGTTATTGACCGTTACATTGGCTCCCTCAACAGAGTGCGGCATTCTGAACCCGTTTTCAAACTTGCAGTTGTTAAAGGTCAGGTTCGCCGGGTTACTGTCGATCCTGACAGTATCAACAAACGTGATGTCCTCGTAAACAACACTCTGTGCTGCGACACTAATGCGATAGGCATTGTCACCGGTCTTTGCAACCTTCGCATTGTTAACACCCTTGACAGTCACGCGTTTTACCGTAACAGCGGGGGTAAAATAGCCACCGCCAAAAATTGAATCGCCTGCGCCATTACTGCCTACGACCCCGGCACCATCACCGGTCTCCACTGTACCGTGGATCGTCCAAGCAATTTCTTCCACCGTACCCAGACTGTTGGCACCAAAAGTATTCCCAGTAGTCGTGACGTTCTTGCTCTCGCGCCAGGCTTTGGCGGCAGCGGTCAGCGTTTCATAATGGATAAGCCCGTTTCCATCGACCAAGCCATCGATGGTCACATAATTGTTCTCGTCTGCCCACGAAATGGTGGTGACGCCCAGCGTCATGACCAGCGCCAGAATGGTTGCTACCAATTTTTTCATGTCTCATACCCCGTTTGTTTTAGATTTCCGCAGGTGCACTCGTTTTAATAACCATTAAAACGTAAATGCAGAGGTACCTCTGCGGATAGTCAAATTATAGCACAGTCTCACCGTTTGTCCAGCCTTTTTATGGAAGTTTTACACATTTTTTCTGTTACCGGGAATGAAAAACGGGAGAATTTGGCAAAAAATGGGAATTGAGGGCCCGCTGCGGCGGGACGGAGGGCAGCGCAAAAGAGGAGCACCCGAACGGGTGCTCCTCTTTATGTCCCTCACGCAAAATAGCCCTTGATCTCCATCACGGCCGTTACGATGCAGAACAGGCCGAAGGCCAGGATCAGCGTGCCGCCCAGCTTCTTTTTCTGCTTCACCTGGAACATCATGATACCCACCATGATCATGGACAAGCCCAGCAGCACCATGGACAGGCCGGGAATGTACAGCACATTCATCTTCCGCAGCAGCCACAGCAGCAGGGCCAGGACCAGCAGCACGATGGATATATTTTTCTTCGTATTCATGGACATTGGCGTTTCTCTCCTCCCTTGGGACGCGGCGCGCCCACTGGTTTGATTGTAGCGGAAAAGCGGACAGAATACAAGGGCAATTTACCGCCCCAGCAGCACTTTCGCCTTGAGGATCGCCGCCACGGTCTTGGCGTCGGTCAGCTCGCCGGACATACACAGCTCCACCGCCTCGTCGAAGGGCAGGCGCACCGTCTCCAAAAACTCGTCCGCGTCCGGGTGCGTCTCGCCGAAGGTCAGCTCACAGGCCAGGAACAGGTACAGCGTCTCGCCATAGCAGCCGGGAGAAGCGATCAGCGCCCCCAGGTCCGTCCACGCCTCCGCCGTGGCCCCGATCTCCTCCTTCAGCTCCCGCTGGGCCGTGACGAAGGGGTCCTCGCCCGGCTCCCGTTTGCCGGCGGGTATCTCCGTCAGCACCCGGGAAAAGGCGTAGCGGTACTGCTTCACCAGCAGCACGTCGTCGCCGTCCAGGGCCAGAATGCCCACGCCGCCGGGGTGCTCCACCACCTCGCGGACCCCCTCTTTCCCGTTGGGCAGGCGTACCCTGTCCTCCCGCACGTGCAGGATGCGGCCGCGGTAGACCTCACGGCTCTCCAGCGTTTTCTCAGTCATATCCATAGAAGCGTCTCCCTTCGTTTTTTGCCCCAGTATAGCACAGAAAGTTCAAAATTACCACCCCTCTATCCCCCTTGCGCGATGCGAGAAAATATGGTATACTATCGTTCACGTTACCGGAAGGAGGTGTCTCCATGGACAAGTCCGGCACCAAGACCATTGCCCAGAACCGCAAGGCGTACCACGACTACTTCGTGGAGGACCGCTACGAGGCCGGCATCGAGCTGTTCGGCACGGAGGTCAAGTCCATCCGCGCCGGCACCCTGAACCTGAAGGACGCCTTCTGCGTGGCCAAGGACGGCGAGGTGTACGCCTACAGCTTTCACATCTCCCCCTACGACCACGGCAACATCTTCAACCGCGACCCGGACCGGCCCAAGCGGCTGCTGCTGCACAAGCGGGAAATACGAAAGCTCCACGATCTGCAAAAGCAGGAGGGCTATGCGCTGATACCGCTGTCGGTGTATTTCAAGAATTCCCGGGTGAAGGTGGAGCTGGGCCTGTGCAAGGGCAAGAAGACCTACGACAAGCGGGAGGCCGTGGCCAAGCGGGACGCCAAGCGGGAGATGGACCGCGCCATGCGGGAGAAAAACCGCGGGTATTGAATGGTATGACATTGCGCGGGAAGTGCGCATATTCTTATGACAAAGTGAGGGAAACGGAATGGCAAATCCTATCGTGACTTTTGAAATGCAGGACGGCGGCAAGATCGTTGCCGAGCTGTATCCCGACATCGCGCCCCAGAGCGTGTACAATTTCATCGCCCTGGCCAACGCCGGGTACTACGACGGGCTGATCTTCCACCGGGTCATCCCCGGCTTTATGATACAGGGCGGCTGCCCCGACGGCAACGGCATGGGAGACCCTGGCTACTGCATCAAGGGCGAGTTCGCCGCCAACGGCGTGCAGAACGACCTGCGGCACACCCGCGGCGTGCTGAGCATGGCCCGGGCGCAGCCCATGGACAGCGCCGGCAGCCAGTTCTTCATCATGCACAAGGACGCGCCCCATCTGGACGGGCAGTACGCCGCTTTCGGCTGCGTGATGGACGGCATGGACGTGGTGGACCGCATCGTCAACCAGCCCCGGAACATGATGACCAACAAGCCCAAGAAGGACCAGGTCATGGCGAAGGTCACCGTGGACACCCAGGGCGTGACGTATCCGGAGCCGGAGAAGCTGGCCGATCCCTTCGGGAGATAAGTTTTCTGTGTGGGGGAGGGTCCCCCTCCCCCACACATATGTAAATATTCCCATGGGTTGTGTGCACAGCGCGCAAAAACCTTATGGGCTGTACTGTTTCCCAGTATCGCACAATGCGCAAGTCCCTCGCGGACTACGCTGTTCCCCAGTATCGCACAACGCGCAAGTCCCTCGCGGACTACGCTGTTCCCCAGTGTCGCACAACGCGCAAGTCCCTCGCGGACTACGCTGTTCCCCAGTGTCGCACAACGCGCAAGTCCCTCGCGGACTACGCTGTTCCCTAGTATCGCACAACGCGCAAGTCCCTCGCGGACTACGCTGTTCCCCAGTATCGCACAATGCGAAAACCCCTCATGGGGCTGCACCGATTTTCCCCGGGTATTGGAACAATACCCAAAAAATTCCCAATATGGGGCTGCACCGGTTTCGACGGGGGTGTGGAGGCTGGATAAGCGGGCGGCGGCGCCTGACCGCCATAAAACGGGCAACTTAAAAATTAACTGACAACAATCGTATTGCTGTCGCTGCCTAACTAAAGGCAGCCGTCTGAACCGGAGAGGCCGCAGGCCGGGGAAGGCGTCGTTTATGCGGCGGACGTGCGGCGGGTAAGAGTTGCCCCGCCCATGCATTATGACTCTACTGAACCGCGCAGTCTGTCAGGTGTCTGCGCGGAGAGGGAATGCTGAAACCTGACTGCGCCCGGAGAAAGTCTTGTCAAAGCGCTTTCGGACAGGGGTTCGACTCCCCTCAGCTCCACCACAAGTCAAAAAATCCGAACATTATCATCAATGGTGATACGTTCGGATTTTTGATTTTTATGAGTTGTTTTATAATTTAGAAATTACTGTGGTTTGTAGCATATTCTCGGCCTCCTCCAAGCCTTGCATCACTTCCGCCATGATGCGAGTGGCCAAGATAAATCCTGAACTGAACGCTTCACACTCAGTGATACAAGACAGTTTACTTGTGCAGTCCTTGAATTTTTCAAAGGTTTCTTTTGTTTCATTGTCAGACTTGAGTTCAGGTCTCCCTCGTTTTTGCATATCAACTTAACTTAACGAGTTTGCCACCCTCGTTTCTCAAAGAAACAGTTGATATTATCAATCAAACGATTTATAATGTCAACTGTGATAATAGTTGTATGGAGGCTTATTATGACTACTTCTGAACAGATACGAGTTCTTTGTGTGCGTTCTGGCGTAAGTTTGTCAGAATTGGCAAGAAGAATAAATCAAACACCACAAAATTTCAGTGTTAAACTTAAGAGAAATACGGTTACACAAGATGAGCTAAATCAAATTGCTAATGTGCTCAATGTGAAATATGAACAGTATTTTGTTTTAGCTAATGGAGATCAGGTTCGATAAATAAAGAGAAGGTGAAAAAATGGATACAAACATTATTTATAATATAGATTGCGTCGCCGGAATGAATCAAATGATAGATGAGGCGTCTATAGACCTTATCATCGCGGATCCACCATATTTTAAGGTTATCGGCGAAAAATGGGATTATCTTTGGAGAACAGAAGAAGACTATCTTGAATGGTCAGAAAAATGGATTGCAGAAGCTGCCCGTGTTTTAAGAATGGGCGGCAGTTTCTATTTGTTTGGTTATTTTAGAATGTTAAGTAGATTGTTGCCTATTTTAGAAAAGTATGGTTTTGAACTTAGACAACAAATAGTATTGAATAAAGGCATGCAAGCTGTATCTGGGCGAGCAACTAAAAATTATCGAATGTTCCCTAATGTGACCGAAAGTATTTTATTTTTATGTAAAGATCCCAAACCTTTTGCAAAATCCTTTTTAAAGCAAAGGCAAAAAGAATTAGGTTATTCCGCAAAACAAATCAATGAGATGTTGGGTGTCAAATCAAACGGTGGCGGTATGTGGAGTATTTATACAGGCAAAAATGTTTGCGAGCAATTACCCACTGAAGAATTGTGGGACAAATTGCAAACAATTCTTGAATTTAACATTCCATACGATAAGATTAGTCAAACATATCATGCACAAATTGGGTTAACAGATGTATGGGATGATGTGAATTTTTATGAAGAAAAAGACCGCATCCATCCTACCCAAAAACCACAAAAACTGCTTGCAAGACTAATTCTTGCAAGCAGTGATGAGGACGATATTGTTTTAGATCCATTTATGGGTGGAGGTTCAACAGCCTTGGCTTGTATTAATAACAAGCGTAATTATATTGGATTTGAAATAGAACAAGAGTATTACGAAAAGTCGTTAGAACGATTAGCATGTAGACAGATGACGCTATTATAATTATCTTAAATCGATAAACTGTGAGCGTAACGATAGTGGTATATCTGCTTTTTTCAAAACGATTTTAGGCAAATATATTTCATCCGCGAATTTGTTGCATAGATCGGCATTGGTTATATTATTAGTTTTCCTTATGTCTTCTAATAATTGCAATAGCTTTTCTTTATTTAATCCATTAACACGAGCAGATGGGCTGTATTTTTTAATAACATTTTTAATGTTAGCTACACTTATGGTAGTTGATCCAGAATATGAACTTAAAGGAAGTAGTACATCTGAATAAGTATTGTTTTTGGATGGGAATACATCGGTGATTATATTGCCATCATTTGTGATTTTTGATCTGTAAATCAAAGTTGGTTCTGTTAATGCGAATTTTAGCATATGAGGCCACATGTTAAACGGTGCTTTAGATGTTGACTGTGAACGAATATTGAGATAATAGTCAATCATACAGTACGCAAACCCTTTACTCTTTGGGTCAACTTCCCATATTGATGCAATAATGTCGTTGTTGTTGCTATCATATATGGATTCGAATTCAAAAAGAACAAAGTAATATCTGTAAGGATCCAATAACTTTGCAAACTCGTCATTGTTTCGGATTGCTATTAACCACTTCGAATCATCTTTCCTATTAATGCTTGTAGAGCTGCATACAGCACATTCCGTTTCTAAACTTGAAACAACTGCACCACAAGCATTACAAGACCCTAATTGATCGACTCTATAACAAGTTTTAATTTCACCATGTCTTTCATCATCTATAACTAAATCATAACCACGAGCACCGGATTTTCCGCCAGGATATCCTGTTACGACACTCACCAAATGCTGACCAACATATCCCATACGTGCCTGAGGCGTTTGTTGAGTTATTTTTGACCATGCATTAACTTTTGCTCTTAAATCAATATATAAATCTTTGATCAAGGCTTCAGAAGCTTCTATCGTTCCTAAAGTATAATTTAGCATAAAACCACTCCTTCAAATATATTTCTATTTTGTTCTAACACATTTCGACGTTTTTTACAATAGACTATTGGAGGTGATGCAATGTACTTTAAATATCTGTCGGCTGCGTTTGGCAGCGCCATGATCACATCGGTCTATTCGGCCAGTACCACGGGCCGCAGGGAACGGCGGCATTGGCGGTCGTCGCTCCGGTCTGGAACATCATCTACAGTCTTGGCCTTTTGATGGGCATCGGCGGCAGCGTGATTTTCAGTACAAAGCGCGGCAGCGAGAAATGCGGCGGGAGTGAGAACCAGTATTTCACATCGGCCGTGATCGGCGCAGTGATCTTATCCATTCTGGCATGGATCGGGGCCATATGCTTCGAGCGCCCCATCCTGACCTTCTTCGGAGCGGATGTCTCCTACCATTGTCCGCACCTATGCGTTATCCTTCCTGCTGCTGCCGTTCAACATCTTCTCGACCTATTATTTCCAGGCGATCATGAAGCCGAAGGCAGCGTTCGTTGTTTCTGTGGCACGGGGACTTGTCATCAGCGGCATTTTGATCATGGTTCTTCCTGCGCTGGTCAACGCCGATGCGATCTGGTTTGCGATGCCAGTCACGGAGCTGCTGGTCATGCTTTACGCCGCTTCGATGATCCGCAAAAACACAAGGGCTTTGCCGGGAGGTACCACTTATGCAGATACCCGCCATTGAAAGCAATGCACCCTCGCTGATCTGAAGCTGCTCCCTTAATAGGCTGCCCTGCACGCAGCGCCTCCCTTGCGGTATGGGGACGTGTTCGAATCTATTTGTGCCATGATAAGATAACAGCAAAAACAAAACCACCCTAACGGGTGGTTTTGCTTTTGCTGGGACTACTTCATTCGGCCGTCGCCGGCCATGAGGGCGGTCATCTCCTCGATGCGCTCCAGTGGGAACGGCGGCTCGCACAGGGGCCTCATGGCGATAGACATGAGCTTCATGGGATTGTCGTCCGCCGCAGCACGGTTGGAGCTGAGCGTTCCGCAGCGCTTGCAGCGGTGGATGATCGCCCATTCACCGCCCCTGCGTACCCAGACCGCCACCGGCTCCATGATGCCGCCGCAGTCGGCAGCCCGGTCGCCGGGCTCGATGTCTACGTGCAGGCTGGAGAGGCAGTTGGGGCAGTGGTTACGGTGGTCGCTGCCGGCCTCCTGCGGTGTGCAGAGTCGGCCGCAGACCTTGCAGGTGAAGGTGTCATTGCAGGGATGGGTCTTGTAGTAGCCTTTTTCAAAGGTCTTCCGCTTGTTTTCGCGGTTCATGGTGTTTCCTCCTGAAGATGTGTTTTCATGCTCCGGGAGGAATGGCGTGCATATCGCCATCGATTGACAAGGGCAGGCGTGTTTGCTCTTGTCAATCGATGGCTGCCAGACCTCCCGGTCAGGCCACACGCTCCAGTGTCAGGGTATTGAGTTTCAAACGCGTCTCCTTAATAAAATGTGTATTGCGCCCTGCGGGCACTGACGACAGGGTACTCTCCGCGCCGCCGTTTGTCAAGAGCCTACGCGTGCCTGAACACCTTTTTCTCCAACGCAAAGATGCGCGGACTGAAGGTATCCGGCTCCATCGTATCATACGTCTCGCGGTAGATCTCCATACGGCTGTCCACCGCGTCGATCAGGCTCAGCAGCTCCGCCTCGGCGCACAGAGGGCGCACCGCCGCGCCGAATTCCGGCTCACCGTGGTGGGAGAGGATCAGGTGCTGCAGCAGCACGGACTTCTCCTCCGGCACGCCCAGGCGGGCGGCAGTCTCCGCCGCGTCCTGCGCTCCCATGACCAGGTGCCCCAGCAGCTGCCCCTTAATGGAGTAATCCGTGGCCAGACCCAGCTGCGAAAACACGAACTCCTGCGCCTTGGCCATATCGTGGAGCAGCGTCCCCGTCAGCAGCAGGCTGCGGTCGATCGTCTCCGGGTACATTCCCGCCAGGAAGTCCGCGATCTTCACCATGTTGGCGGTGTGCATCAGCAGGCCGCCCAGAAAGGCATGGTGTACGCTCTTGGCGGCGGGGATGGACGCGAGCGTCTCCCCGTGGGCCTCCAGCATGGCCTCGGCCACGGCACGGTAGTCCGGGTCCGTAATGGAGGCCGCCGCACGGCGCAGATCCTCCATCGCCGCGCCGCAGTCGATGGGCGCGGTGGGCACCAGGGCGGACACATCCACCGGATCCTCCTGGGCCGCCTGACGGATACGCGCGGCGGTGAACTGCGCGGTGCCCCGATACTCACCCACGGTACCCCGCACCTTGACCACGGTGCCCTCGTCGGCGGCGGTCAGCGGCCCAGCATAGTCCCAGACCTTCAGCTCCATGGTGCCGGTACGGTCGCTGAGCGCTCCGGTCAGGAATGGCTTGCCGTTGGTGGCCACCTTGGGGTTGGCGGACTTGAGTATGTAGTAGCCCTCGATCTCGTCGCCGGGGGTCATGGCGTTGATGGACTTGTTGTATTCCACAGGCATATCCTCCCTTTCTCATATTATTGCTATGATACCACGTTTGCCGAAAGCGGGCAAGTGCCCAGGTGATCTTGCCGTTTCCCCGGCAACGTTACCGCCAGACAAAAATTTTGGCAGTCAAACACCGTTTGTATTTTGGTTCGCGACAGGAAAACTTGTAAAAGTCCCTCATTGTTAATAACTTTTACAAGTTTCTTTTTACGGCAATTCTTTACAGGCTTCGACCTTTTATTTATGACATTTTTATGTACACGCCGCAAAGATTAACGTGCAATTTATTCACGCAGTGCTATAATCTGAGCATGATTTTTGAGGCGATCCGGACACCTCGGAATGAGACAATTCACTTTACAAAGGAGAGTGTGTTTCTGTGCTGACATTCATTATCGGTCTGGTCATCCTGATCGGCGGCGCAGCCCTCTACGGTCGTTTCTGCGAAAAGGTCTTTGGGCCCGACGACCGCAAGACGCCTGCCTACACCAAGGAAGACGGCGTTGACTTCGTGCCCATGAAGGGCTGGAAGAACAGCCTGATCAACCTGCTGAACATCGCTGGCACCGGCCCCATCCTCGGGCCGATCCAGGGCATCCTGTTTGGGCCCATCGCGTTCCTGACCATCCCCATCGGCAACGTCATCGGCGGCGCCATGCACGACTATTTCTCCGGCATGATCTGCCTGCGCGACGGCGGCACCCAGATGCCTGAGATGATCCGCCGGTACTCCACCAAGGGTATCTATAAGTTCTACAACGTGTTCGTGTGCGTGCTGCTGCTGCTGGTGGGCGCTGTGTTCATCTACACCCCCGGCGACATCGCCGCCACGCAGCTCTTTGGCTTTGACGGCAAGGCTACCTCCGTCTCCACGTGGGTCATCTACGGTGTCATCTTCCTGTATTATCTGATCGCCACCGTGTTCCCCATCGACGCCATCATCGGCAAGATCTACCCCATCTTCGGCGGTATCCTGCTGTTCTCCGCCATCGGCATCTTCATCGGCATCTTCGTCACCGGTATGCCCCTGATGAACATCTGGGACAGCTGGGCTGCTCCCGTGCTGAGCCTCACCGGTGCTGACGG
>ERZ1026846.448-NODE-448-length-32324-cov-8.955685_pt1 | contig 32324 bp, 36 predicted proteins | sample MGYA00380153_ERZ1026846 | MGnify/ENA primary metagenome ERZ1026846 (study PRJEB33269, sample SAMEA4719789) | human gut metagenome | biome: human-associated habitat; feature: organic feature; material: feces | place: Cameroon | collected 2013-10 ...
ATCTTCGGTTCTTCGTTCTTCATACTCGATTATTTTAGGAATCACCCCCCCCCCCAGATGGCGTTGTAAGGGCAGGAGAAACCCCATTTATATCAAAAATAACACTGGTGATCCGGCGGAAGCCATCAATCTTGCACGCTGTGATTATTCTTGCTGATTCTTCTCGGTTCATATTCATCGCTTACAAAATACATACAATTGGCATTCACCCTCGCCTTGATGGTTCCGGCTATGTCGCTGACGCTTTGGTTGTAGGTGTCTATCCATAGCCCCCCCCTATTGATTTTATGGAGCATCCTCTGAAGGCGTTTACCCCCTGTCGCTTGTTTCTTCATCGCTTATGTCTTTTTGGTTCCAATCTTCTACGATAACCACCCCCCCCCTATATCCGTGGTTGCGGAGTGCTCTCGCAATGCCTTGTGAGGATATGGGATTCTCGCTCACATATCCTCCCTTAGCCAGCATTATCACCTTGTCCGTTCCGTCATCCATTGTCGTCCGCTATTGTGATTATCTTTCCTTGATGTAGTTGTCGTCGTTCCTCATCACGCCCGCTTGGATTGTCTTCGCTATACCCCCCCCCCTCGGTATATTCAAACTTGTGGTTGGTGGTGGTTTCGGCGTTCCACTTGAGGCGGTTGAGTATTGTTTCTGTCTTCAAGTAGTACTTCTCATTGAGCTGCTTGCCATCGTGGTAGGTTTCCAGCACATCCTTCAGCCGCTTCTCGAGCGGAAAAGGCTTCGGGAATTGGAAATGAATCCTCTCCGGAAACAACGTGGGGTATATCTTCATTGCCGAGCGGTGGATGCTTACACAGAACACACGCACTCGGTTCTGCGGCACTCCGTAGTCCTTGGCGTTCATCTTCTGCCAAAAATTCACATATCCCTCGTCCTCGCAGAAGCGGAGCCACTTGTTGAATTCCGGCATAAACTTCTTCGACACAAGGTTCGCCACGTTCTCCATCAGCATAAACGTGGGGTGCTTGGCAATGATGGCACGCTTGCACTCCCACAGCAGGGAGGATGTCGTTCCGCTGCCCTCCGTCAGGCCCTTCTGAAGACCGGCGTTGCTGACGCTTTGGCAAGGAAATGAGTAAGTGAATAGGTCAAAGTCAGGCACTTTGCTCCAATCAATCTTGCAGATGTCACCGTAATTCTTATCCTTGTCGTCCTCCCATACCGCATTGTGCGCCTGAATAGCGTGGTAGTCAATCTCCGACCACCCCACAAGCTCAAATTCCAGGTTGGGGGAATGCTTGCTCAGTCTGCGCATAGCCATCATCTGCGAGCCGTATCCGGCGAAAGCCTCGAACACTCTGATTATCATAGCTCGTCTCCGTTTGTGCTTCCGAAACCGCCTTTACCTCGCTCGGACGCTTGGTTGAACAACTCTTCCTCATCCACGACCTCGACACCCTCATAGCTCACGGGGGTAAGCACGAATTGCGCCACCTTCATTCCTGGATGAATTACTTCTATGCTCCTGCCGACATTGATGAGATGTATGTATATCTCGCCTTGATAGTCCTCGTCGACAACGCACGCTCCAACAACGAGCGTTCCTTTGGGGGTGTTTGCCTTTGGTGTTAGACCGACACGCCGCATAGCGTCTGTGGATGTCGCCACGCTGGAGCGGTTCATCGCAATCAGCGCGTAGCCGTGCGGCACTTCCGCCCTTATACCGCTCGGCACGAGGATGTCAGTCCCCGATGTCAGCCGAGCCGTGAAGCCTTTCGGCACGTAGAAGTCCAGCCCTGCCGAGCATTCAGTCCCTCTTGTGGGAGTCTTCACCTCCCTTATCTTCGTTATCTTCATCTGTTTCTGACGATTTTAATTGTTCTTGCATCTATTCTGACAATTCTCCCTCCCTCGTCACGCTTGCGTAGGACAGGAAGCAACTCAAGAGCCTTGCGGCGGCTCAATCTCAAGTCAGCCTTTGAGTTCTCTATAACGTCGTAGTTCATATCAGTACAGTTTATTGAGTTCGTAAGCCTTTATCACTCTTCTCACATCCCTCTGCGTCATAAGGTAATCCTTAGCAATGACACTGACTGGGATGGACAACATATGCGCCTTGTAAACATCCTTGTGAAGAGGGAATCGGATGTCAAGCACCTCCACAATCATTTTCTGTTTGGGGGAGTAGTGAGCTATGGCGTCGCGGAAGAAATAATCCACCGCCTCACTCTTGGCCTTGAAAGCCATTGCCTCTTCCTCCGGAGTGTAGTAGTTTTCGTTCCTCATACCGCAGCAGTAATTTCGCCTGACGCTGAAGGTTGATTAAGCGAAGGTTGTTCTTGTCGTGGGGAATCTCCACGACCGCCCTCGCGCACCGCATCAGCAGTCTGTAGTTGTTGGTTGAGATAGTCTTCATAAGCTCTTGCCTGTCCTTGCAGGACGTTGATTGTGTGCAGGCATCGGATGATGTCGTTGAGTTCCCCTTCATCGAGATGCGCCCAGTCGTTGGCTATCGGTCTGAGAGCCGCCTCCGCCACGAGCAGCGCAGAGAGGAACCTGCTGTTCACACGTTTGTCTTTCTGTATTTGTTCTTTCATAATTTTTCTAAAATGGGAGTTCCTGACGGCTTGCCGTCACCATCGTAGACGTTGGCATATCGGCAAGGTCAGAGAACCTTGTGTATTGCTTTTCGTAGGCGGCGATGAACGAAGTCGTTCCGGTGTTTCTTCCTTTCGCCACGATGATCTCCGCCGTTCCGTTCGTGCTGACGTTCGCGAACCTGTCCTTGTAGGCAAGGTTCTTACCCTCCGTCTTGTAGTACTCCGGGCGGTAGACGAATATCACGTTGTCGGCATTCGACTCGATTTCACCGGAGCCACGCAGACGGGCAAGGGAAGGGTAGGGGTTCATGCGGTCGCGGCTGAGCTGTGAGAGCAGGATGATGCTCACGTCAATCTCACCTGCGAGCCGCTTCAGCGTGGCGCAGATGTCGCCAATCTCCTGTACACGGTTGTCAATCTTGCCCATAGAGATAAGCTGAAGGTAGTCGATAACGAAGAGTTTCGCCTTCTTGCGGAAGGCAAGCTGACGTATCCACGCACATATCTTCGACACGCTCTGCGCCTTCCGATTGAACCACATAGGCAGCGTCCCCGTCCTCTCCACAGCGGAGCCCACACGGTTGTAGTCGTCAGCATCAAGCCGCTTGTAGAGGATGTCAGAGGAAGACACCTGCGCATCGCCCGACACCATACGTGCCGCAAGCTGCATCACCGACATCTCCAGCGTCACCACCCCCACACCGACACCTGCGGTGGCGGCATTAAGGGCGAACGTCAGCGCAAGGGAAGTCTTGCCCATTGATGTCTCGCCGGCTATTATGGTCAGGTCGGTAGTGTGCAGACCGCCACGCTCGTCTATCCCCTTTAGTCCCACGGGAATCTCAGGAGCGTTGTGCGTCCGCGACTGATTGTTGAACACGTTGCGCATAACCTCGTTGCAGGCCTCCTCGGCCGTCACCATCTCCGTTGTGTTAGACACAAGGCAGTTGGCAATCTCCGTGTTGAGCTGTTGGAGGGTTGTCTCCGAAGGCTCGAGCGGCTGCATAAGTTTCTGCTGTGCCTCCATAATCGCGGCAAGCGTGCGTCTCCTCACAAGCAAGTCCGTCAGCAGCTCGTCCGCCCCATTGGTGGAAGTCACGGGACGGGTGCACAGCGTTGTGAATGCAAGGAATGCCGCCTTGTCCACCGTCATCAGCCGTGCCGTCACCGCCATCATATCCGCATCGCCTCCGTTGTTGCGGATGTACAGCATCGCCTCCCATATCGTGCGGTTCTCCGGGATGGAGAACACATCAGGGTCAAGGACATCGGCAAGGCGGTAGAACTCACCGCTGTTGGTAATGCAGGCATTAAGCAGATTGGCTTCCGCTTCCGGATTGCACAGGCTGTTCATACTCTGGGGGTTTATAGGTTTCCTTGAAATTCTTCATCCGCTCGTAGATGTCCTCCTCGAAGCGTGGGATGCCGAGGAAGAACGGCTTGCCGTTGCCGACATCCTGCATATAGTGCTGACCGAAGGCTGTGAAAATCTCGTCATCGTAGCCCAGCGTGTCGATGTGCGGAGCCATAAGGTCGTAGAGAAACTCGTTCCACGCCGGCGGCCGGGCAAGTTCTCCGTTAGCTCTACGGATGTTTAGGAGCGAATCAGCGTGCCTCTTCGCATCCTGCAAGGTCTTGAAGTCCTGCCCACGCTCAATCCATCCACGCTTGATGGTGTGGAGCTGCACGGCAAGTCTGTCACGGGGTAGGTTGTACTTGTAGCACATAGCCTCCACCCACATATCCTCGCCCATCAAGATGTCCTCAATCTCCGACACAGGAATAATCTCCGTTGCTGTCGGCGATGTCGGTTTTTCTCTTTCTTTTGCTACGACGTAGTCGTAGTTTTCTTTCTCTTTAGGGGCTTTTTCTTCTTGGGTAGTAGGGGGTGTGGGGGGAGAAGGGGTTTCTTCTTTTTCGGAAAAACCTTCAGAAACCATAGGTTTTTGTTCCTGTAACCTATGGTTTTCGGTTTCATAACCTATGGTTTTGGGAGGTTTTTGCTCCTGAAACCTATGGTTTTGGGAGGTTTTTTTTGGTCTTCCGCCCTTGCTTCCACCTTCTCTCCGTTGTCTGTCCGCATCAATCGTTGCTGACAGCAGTCCGACAATAAGTTTGCCGACCGCATCATCCTCGGCAGGCATTATTCCTCTAAGCGCATAGTTGAGCAACGCTTTAAGCGCGCCTGTCTGCGCCTCCTGAGGAAGTGTTTCTATTGTGTCGAGCCATGACTCGTGGAAGGTGAATCTATTGTTTGCCATTCTTCTATTTAATTTTGGCTGCATAGTCGTTGAGCAGCCTGTGGTAACTGATTCTGTCGGTGGTGATCAGATGTCTGATTGCCTTCAGTGTTTCCTCGTGCACCGCACGGTGGATTTCTATGAACGGCACGAGGTGCGGTGGGTTGGAGCCCTCCTGCATCCTCTGAATCATATCATACAGTTTTTCTTCGTCAATCATAACTTGATTTTTATAGGGAGATTGGCGGACGTCCACGCAAGAAGCATAGCGTCACGCTCCTCCTGGTTGCTCCGCTTGGCGGTGTAGCCGGTGATGGCGCATATCTCCTCGTGGGTGATTTTGCGGTCTTTGCCTTTCCATATCTTGCGCAGAGGCGGTTGAAGCCGTACATCAAGGCTGAAGTGCCGCGCTATGTCGGCAATGTCGATGCCTATCTGATGGTTGCGCCCCACGTGGTAGCCTTTTTTAGCCGCCACCGCCTTGCTGTCGGAAGGCAGTGAATGGAAGTTGTGTGCAGTAGCCCAAGAAGCCTCCACCACCACAGCGACCGTCAACGTGGGATATTCGTTGCTCACCCTGCGGAGGTCGTCCAACAGCGCGGGAAGCGTCATTGTGGTCGCTTCAATCCTTTTTGTTCTTGGCGAGAGTGTTGCGACACCGCTTGCCTCCACGTCAGGGTCGATGCCGATGATAATGTCGTATGTCATAGATACTCCTTTCTTCTGTTGATTTCAATTTCCGCCTGTCTAATCATATACTCTTCCTCTGGAGTGGGAATGTACCAACCTTCGGTGGCCGCCCAGTTCCGGAAGCGTTCTATTGCCGTTGTCATATCCTCTGTTGACAAGTCTCTGCTTGATTTCACCGACATCACCACCCTTCTGAGATTCGTGTCGTAACGTCCGGTAACGAACAAATCTGCGTTGCAATGCGCCTTAAAGTAGTACCGCTTCACGTAGTCTATCGTGTTGCCCGTCTCCATTGCCACAATGCCGATACAGACGTGCAGGTAGCGGTTCTGTGGGTCGCTACGCTGCTTCCTCTCGGTCAGTTCAACCGAGGGCGAGTGCTTGTCAATCAACGACTGCAAGCGTGTCTTGGCACGCTCACAATCGTAGGGGTTGGAAAGGTCGAACAACATAGTCCGTTAGAATGGAAGGTCGTCGGAGGAGGCAGACGGAGCCGCCTCAATCTGTTCCGTGGTCGGCTGGCTTGGCATAGGCTTCAGTTCGGAGAAGTCGCCTATGTAGAGGTTCTCGCCCTCCACCTGCTGGTCTTTCGGCACGCTTACTTTCATAGAATGGGTGTAGGTGCGTTCTCCGAATGTGGACGGGGTTTTGCGTTCCCAAAGACCGACATTGAGGAATATGTGTTCCGTGCCGTCCTTGCACATCACTTTCTTAAACAATCGTTTTGGGACTTTGGTCAAGTCGATGCTTCCTGTGTAGTTGCTCATAATGCTGTGATTCTTATTGATGATTTGATTTTTGTAGTCTTTATGTATTCTCGGTAGGATTCAGGATGTTCATCCTGAAATCTCTTGGAATCGAATGTTTCTTTGGTTGTCGGCTCTATGTAGGTGAGCCGCATATTGTCGGTTTCCCACTTCTTCACTCCTGCCTTCTCCATCTCGCCCTTCATCTGTTCTGAGAACGTCTTCACCTGCTCCTCTATCTCTTTCTTCTTGGCGAGCAGGTCAAGAATCTCCATCTCCATCGCCCTGTAGCGGTCGGGCAGAGTGTTGACGCTCGGGAGTGGGTTGATGAATTGCCGTCCTTCCACCTCGGCGGCGAGGAGAGAGTCAATCACGCCGTCAGGAATGCGCTGTACCTCCGTTATTTTAGCCTTGTCCCCACGAAGCCAGATAGCAAGCAGTCCGACGACCTTGCAGCCTGGGTTCTGCCGCTCGAAGAATGTGGCGTAGATGGACAGTTGCCAACGTACCTTGTCCTCGTTGAGATTGCGCACGGTCTTGATGTCGCCAAGGATATACTCCGTTTCGGAGACTTTGAACACCTTGTCAATAGGAGACGCAAAGTGCTCGTTGTCGCTGACAACGTACTCGGATTCACACGGAACGTAGCCGCCCTCCTTGATTAGCCGTTGGTAATTGACCACTTCTGGAATATCCTCGAAAGTAGTGCCGAAGTCGTCGCAGAACTCCACTTGTGCGTGGATTGCACTGCCACGCTCGGCTGCGGCCTTCAGCGTCTCTTCGTCAACCCCGGCATATTCATCGGGAAACAATTGCCGTTGGAGCATCCCAGTGATGCCCTGCAACGCCCTCCCGTCGGGCGCGGTGTATGTATGCCCGACGGGGTCAAATTTAATCTCCGAATATCTCAACATATATTAGTTGTTTTGTCTCTGTATTAGTTGTTTTAGTTGCTGCTTTCTTTGTGAACAAGCGGTGATTACCGCTTCGTCCTTGCCGAAGTAATAAGAGTTCTTCTTATATATCGCAACGACTTCCTCCTCGGTCTGTGCGGCATACACCGCCGCTATTACTGCCGCCTTGTCAGGAGCAGGAATCTTGGGTGCTGGAGCAGTCGCCTTTGCCTTGTTTGAGGCCTTCGAGGTTGCCGTGTACTCCTTGCCGTTGTTGAGCGTGTCGGCATCCTTGGTGTCGTCAATGGCGAGCAAGCCGTTGAGCGCGTATTTTCGCGCGTAGGAGGAGGCGGCTCCCGTCACTTGGCTATCGGTCATTTTCGCTCGTTCTACTGGCTCCCGAGCGAATGCCTGGTTGGACAGCGTCCGCTCTCCGTCAGTCAGCGTTGCGGTTGCCTTGACATAGAATCTGTCACCAAGCACCACTATATCATCGGTGATGGTGAGAAGAAGTCCCTCGGCTCTCAGGAGAGGCTTGACCGCCTCGAGAATATCCTCGCAGTTTCGGTAGTAGTAGCTGCCGAAGTCGTTCCATTGGTTCTTCGGCGTCTTGAGCTGTGACTGCACCGCAATCACACGCTCGGTGAATGTCTTGTCTGCCATATCTATATAAGTTTTCTGTCTGTGATGATACAAAGCACTTTCGTGGAGGCGATGAACGATACCAACGCCCCAGCCTTTGTGAGAGCGAACGGCAATAGTGCCGCACTCTCGTCCTCGTTGCATAGGAGGACGATGCTGACTCCCATCCACACGGTCATCAGCAGGTAGATGATTAGTTTCTTCATATATTTAGTTTTTTATAATTGTCTGATAAAAAGGAGACTATCCTCACAGACCGCCTCCGAGAAAAAACATTGTCAATAATGATAAAGAAAGTAATAGTCGGCACGGAGGAGTTGAACCTCACGACAAACGGAGAGACGCGTAAGAGTTTGTTAATAATTAAGCCGTCCGCCGCCACCTGTGCGTGCCGTGGTGCCTCCCATATCCGTCACGGACGGAGAGGCAATGCTTACTACTAAAAAAAAGATAAGTGGCAGAGGGGGGAATCGAACCCCCTGCGAAAAACAAATAAACTAAATTACTAAACTCAATCATACTCTAAATAAATGGATTGCGGAACCACCGCGCTCTGCCTTGTACCTCCTGCGTCCTCACGGATTCGGAGGTGATAATTATGAGTAAAAGTTGCTTCAATAGGAGCGGTGGGAGGACTCGAACCTCCCCTCGGCACCTTGCCACCGCTCGGAATATATAGAGTGAGCAGTCTGTTGCTCTGTAAGAGTGCTGCTCGCTAATTGGTTGCATTACGCTGCGGCGTCATAGGCTCGCCGCGTAGCCTCAGCACCTGTTGTATAGTCGGTGCTGACCACATCCGCAACGCCAACTCACACACTCGGCTGGATTGCTTATTGTGTGCGACTCGCTGCGGTCGTTATGCTTGTTGTCAATACGTCAATGTACTCTTGCCTCAGAGAGGCGTTGCAGGCAGGATGGGAATCGGACCCATCCGTATACCATACTGCCTTAATCGTAGTCGTCTGCGTCGGAACACTCACATCCGACAGCCTCGCAGAACTTCTCAGCATCGCCGAGGAGATGTTCTTGCCGAAACTCATCTATCACCATAGGGGATATTACCCACCCCCTATACTGATACCAGTTGCACTCTACGTCAAGCGTGTAGGTCTTGCCGTCCTCGCCGCGGACTTCGGTGGACACTTCCGTGTAGTTGTCCTGCTCGCTGACTATCGCTTCTTTGCATTGGGTGGCGGCGTGGACGAAGAACATCCACATTATTGCTATCGGTTTGCGTTTCTCCAGAGTCTTGATGTTCTCCTCGTACTCGTCCGCCCATTCCAACAAGGCTTTGGCGGCAGCCTCGTCTGCTTCTCTCACTTTCGGCGCGCTCTCTCTGAGAGCCGCTTCTGCAGCTTTGTAGGCTTCGAGCCGCTTCGCCCAGACCGTGGGGCGGTATATTCTTCTGACATCTTCTTCCATATCTATGACCATTCATAAGTGTTGCTGTATCCGTTGATGACCTCGTCCAAGTCCCCTTCATTCTCTATCTCAACATCGCCCAGCTCACCATCGCAGGCGGTGATGTCAACGATGCTGACCCCGTAGGCGTCCTCTCCGTTCTCGGGCTCCGTGTAGGTTGCCGCGCGGAAGTACTTGTTTTCCGCCCACATATTGTAGAATACGGAGATGGCTAAGCCATTAATCTCTGTCCAGAACTCCCAGGTTTCGTAGGGATGGGTGAAAGCATCCGAATAGTTCTCGTCCACCTCTTTTTTGAACTCTGCTGCGATTTGCGCGATTTGCGCTTCGCTCAATCGGACTTGTGTCAGTTCTGCTTGCATACTCTATATATTTAATTGGTTAATGACTGAACACCTTGTCAAGGTCGCTCTTCTTGATTCTGATTATGTTGCCGTTTCGTCCTGTGTGGAGCCATCCACCGCGTATACGGTTGTGGATTGTTCCCACGCTGACGCCAACATATTCGGCTGCCTCCTTGATGGTGAGCAGGGCGTCTTCCTCGTGCGGCTTTACCGCCTCGAGCAGACATTCGCCCCAAGCGAGGAAAGCCTGTCGCAGTTGCTCGGTGGTCACCGAGATGGTGACGTTCTGTCCGGACTGCAGGATGCTGTTGATGTCAAGCGTGTTCATTTTGTTCTTGTTATATAAGAAGTCAACTCCTTTGATGATTGGCGGATTGAGAATTTTTTACCGCTTCGTTTTGATAACGCCCAGGCGGTGCCTCTTACGGACGTTGGCCCATAATCCCTCATCGAGATCGTCATCTTCTCGCCCACCTCCAATGTGTCGAGGGTGTCGGTTAGACATATTTTTCTGATTTTTCTCATCTAATTCGTTTTATATTAGTATCTTTGTAGTCTGAAAATGTATTCAAGCGTTGTTTTATCGCTTTGAATACATCGCAAAGATAACAACAAAAATTGATATAAACTACAGATTTACCAATTAAATTTGGTATTTATACAAATTTAACACTTATGTCGTCAGAAAAAGTTGATAATAAAGTTGGTAGATTAGCCGTGGCTTATGAATACCTTAAAAGTATTGGCAAGGCTCATAAGCAGCAAGATATTGCCGAGCAAATGAGTACAGATAAGGCCAATGTGTCGCGGGCGATGAATGGAGATGCGCGATATTTGACCAATCGGTTTCTTTCTCGATTTAATATGGCTTATGGAAATATTTTCAATCTGGATTGGCTTCTGTGCGGAGTAGGCGATATGTGCTGTAGCGACATATCAGACGAGGAATTGCAGAGGCAGGTGGACGAGGCTAACGCAAGGGGTCAACATATCGGCGACAACTCAAACCACAACACGCAGACAATGACGGAGAGCAATGATGTCGTTATCGGAATGTTGCGGGATCAGCTCGCTGAGAAGAATGAGGAAATCAAGTTCCTCCGCTCCTTGATTGCGGAAATGAATCAAAATAAATAATATTATGAGAAGGTTTTTTGTAGGGATGCACCTGATAGACTTAAAAATCGTGGAGGCACTGCACTTGCACAAAGACATCCACCTTTGCAGGAGAGTAGTGGGGTGGTCTCCTTTTGTCGGAGCCGCAATGATGATGGGGCATTTGTCCGCCCTTGTTTGTGGCTATCATTGGTCGCTTGCCAATGTCATAGGCAAGAGTTCTTTGATTGTGTTCTTCCTGCTCCTCTACCTGAGCGTCACGTTCGGCTATTGTTGGATTCACAGGGCATTCCTCCTTTACAATCTCGTAGTCAACATTGTGTTGGAGGTTCAAAAGATTGTGCCTTTCGGAGACATTCTTGCTCCGTCGAGATGGATAATGCTCGGAGTGGGAGCCTCGTTGTTCCTGATTTATGTTAGATACAAATGGATTTTTAGGAATAAAAAGAAAAAGTAAAATGGATATGAAGAAAATATTGAGATGGACGGCAGTGCCGGTTGTGGCAGTCGTGGCGTGGATGCTTGCCAATTTGATTGAATTCGTCCTACTGCAAGGTGTGTTTGATTGGATTGGTACATTGCCGAAGGACAATTGGTTCGGTAGGGTTCTTGCCGGCTTGGCTAACTCACCGGGGCATATAATAAGGGTGTTGATATACGGGATGCTTGTGATGTGCGCTATATTGATAACGGTGCGTGTGGCTCCCAGCCACAAACGCAAGGTGGCGGTTGTGGCTGCCGTGGTTGCGACTGCGACTCCTATTGTGCAGGAGATATACTGTATGACTGTTGGTGCGACATCCTTGAGTGACGTTGTCGTCGAGTTGTCCAATGCGTGGTATTGGATTGGGATTGTATTCATTGGGTCGTGTGCGGCTTGCAAGTTAGTATATGATGACTGCGATTATTAAGACAGCATTGGCGTTGATGGTTGCGGCTTGCTCCATCTCCGCCTGCGCCCCGGAGCGGACGCAGAACAAGGCAGAGAAGGTGTATGTGTGCCACGGACCCAAATCCAAGAGATTTCATAGAACTCCCAACTGCAAGGGTCTGTGCCGTTGCTCCACCGACATCAGGCAGATGACAAGGCAGGAGGCGGAGGCAAAGCACTACACGCCTTGCAAGATTTGCTACAGACGTAGATAAGGATAAGGGGACACATCATTGCTGATGTGTCCCCTCGCTTGCAGATTGGCGTCTTGTCTATCGTGCAATCCACGCTTGATATTCGTCCGTACCGCTTAGGCAGTCGGCTACATAGTCGGTCGTGTCGGTCTTGCACAGCAACGACCATACGGCTTCCGCTTCCTTGCTTCCGTCTCCTCTGTCGTAGGCAGCGGCGAATGCCTCCCACTCAGGGGACGCCTCCACCTTTGCCCATAGTGCCGGCTCGTCCCAAGCGACCACTTGCATAAGCGAGATAAAGGAGTTGTCCCGCTGATAGTCCTTGTCTGTTGTCTCTACGCTGGTCTGTGTGTGGTTGGTTGCGTAGATTGCGTGGCTGCCGAAGCCGCACATAAACATCGCTCCTGAGAGGAGAGCCGCTGAGATATATTGTCTTGTTGTCATTGTCGTTTGTTTTATTCGGTTGTCACTTTGGTTAGATCAATGTCAGGGGTAGCGGTTCGCTTCTTTCCGCTGCGTGTGGTGTAGCGAATCTTGCCCGTCTCATCGTCCACCCACTTGACAAGGGTGATCACCCCGGACTCCGCGTTGCTCTTGCTCACGCTGACTTCCTTGCGGTTCACTCCGTCGCTCACCACAATGTAGTATTTGACGTTTCCTTTCTTCGTCTCGCCCTGATGTATGCGTGGCGACTCCATCGTGATAGTCTGAGACTCTACCCATTTCGCGCTTGCGGTGGATGCCATCAGCAGTGCCACAGCCAAAAAGATTGCTTTCATAATTTGTTGTTTAGTCGGTTAATATTTAAGTAGTTAGATGTCGCTCTTTTTACTATCTTTACGCTTGACGAACAAGCCAATCGCCCAGACTGGGAAGGCTGCCGCCGCATATATTGCGGTAAGGTCTTGCGTGTCGGTCACTGCCGCCATCAATGTGGCGGAGAACAGAGACAGGGATGCTGAAGTTAAAAATCGTATCATAGTTCTTTGACTTTTGAATTACACCCCAAAAGTAATGGTTATAACTTTACTAACCAAATAAAAAGTAAAGAAAATGTATTACGTTAACATTGTTTAGTAATTGGTCTACACATTACTATATATATAATGAGTACCTTTGTGTTATAAACATACAGATATATGGACAATCTTGACACTATCTTAAAGACCAAGGGACTGACCAAGACGGCATTGGCTGACCGCCTTGGCATCAGAAAACAGAACCTTAACGGACTACTCAAAAATCCAACGCTCTCCACCATCAGGAGGATAGCGGATGCACTTGACATCAATCCGAGAGAGTTGTTTGCCGCAGGTGCGGACGAGGTGACGGCACTGATTGAGTGTGACGGAGAGTTGTACGTGGCGCACGATTTGCGTACACTCCGCCAATTGGTCGGAGATTTAGAAATATTGAAATCTGAGAGAGATGAGGCGCAGGGGTAGACCGTTCGGCACGGAGGTGGTCACCCCTCCGGAGGTAAGGAGAATATTTGAGGAGTTGGGTATACAGCTCCTTGCCACACGCAGGGCAAGGCATCTGTCAATAGACGCACTCTCGGAGTTGGCAAGCGTGTCGAATATGACAGTCAGACGAGGCGAACACCCTGCGGACTATCCGCGATACCTTGGGCTCCACTCTCTCGCCAAGATATGCAACGCTCTCGGCTGTGACATCGTCATCGTGCCACGAAGGAGGTAACTCCCATTGTGTGGGAACAAAAAAAGAGGCTGCACTATGTGCAACCCCTTTTCGGTGTGTGGTGGTGTGGTCTTGCTATCTTGGGATCAAGACCAACGAGCAGTCAAGAGCCTCGCATAGGCTGATCATAGTGTCAAGGGTAGTATTTAGATTGCCCCCTTCAATCCGGGCGATGTTCGACCGTGCAACACCGCTCTTCTCACTTAGGGCAACTTGTGACATTTCTTTGCTCGTCCTTGCTTGTTTGAGCGCTTTGCACAAGTGCATACGTACTTGTGCCGTCTTCTCGTTTTGCTCGTTTCTTAGCATTTCCTTCAATTCCATTGTCCCATTACTAATCAATAGTTGGTTTAGTTTTTATAAAAAGACCTTGTTGTAAAGGTCTACGAATTGTTTTCCGAATTGCGCGGCGCGCTCGGATGATTTGAAGCAAAGCCGAGAACCAACAATCACAACATACTCATCTGTCAATAGGCATGACCACGCATTACATGAATACGCAAACACTAACCCCGTAGCATCCTTTTTGTGCTTGAACAAAGGAAACCACCTGTCTTGTTCCATATCCGAAAAATTTGGTACAAAACCGTCTTCATTGTTCCATGCTTCAGCGATGGTGAACAGTTTATTTATGGCAATCAACGCTTCAATGTGCTTAGGGTTGATGTCGGTCACAAGTCTTTTGACATCTCCGGACTTGGGAATGTATGCTACATTGGGTTTCAATCCAAGTGCCTTTCTTGCACTATTAAAATCTGTAACGGTTTCATTGACATCTTTAACATATACTTCTTCAAGAATAAAGTCGAATGGTGATAAATAATTGTCAGCGTCACAATTTTCGTTGTGGTAGCGGATGTAGTTCATCATGCTTGCTCCAGCTTCTTCGCACGATTCGTAGACGGCCCGCATAACAGTCTGTTCGCTTCCATCCGCGTTTCTGATTATGAATTTCTTCATCGTTGTTCTTTTTTTAGTCGTTTAAAAATGTAAATGCTCTATTGCTTGCATAGTCGCTTATTTTTTCAAGCCGATTTCGTAAGTGTGTACGTCGTAGTCGTGATAGCCTACCTTGTATCTATCCAACACCTCGTATGTCAATTCTGACACATCATTAAAGACGACAAGGATTTCGTCTTCGCTCATTTTATCAAGCACGTCAGCAATATCGTTCAGACGCTCTGCGAGGGCTTCTTCGTCCTCACCGAATGTCGCTGCGTCTTCTCTCAATCCATTGGCTTCTTCTTTCTCGTAGACCGACAGGCGGTCGACTTCGATAAACGCTCTGCGCATATCGAAAGGGGAGTCCTCCCTTCCGCAGTCTGTCCAAATCCTCTCACCATCACGCTTGGTGTAAGAGTGGATTGACAAGTCGTACTTCTTGGCTGTTTCTTCTGCTTCAGCGAAAGAGGCGAACCCGACGATTGCCTTGCCCTTGTCGGTGTCTACCACCTTGCAGTGTGGTGGTATGTCAAGACCTTCGAGCGTTGCAGGGCAATTGGTGTCGAAATAAAATACATCGCCTTCTTGGGTGACACCTTTGTACACCCGTACATCGGCGTCTGCGGTGTAGTCAAGCATTTCTCTTGCTTGTTCTGCGTCAAACCCGTCCAATTCGGTAATATACGCTTCATTAAGCAAGGCTTGCAATTCTTCTTCGCCATATTCGTCAGACGCAAGAAATGGGTCTGCATTAAATGTCATCACATTAACGTCTGTCGCATTGATTTTTGTTGCCATAGTTTTTTATTTTTGAGTTAGTGTTTTGTTTTATTTTCTGACGCAAAGATAACACCTCTGTAGCATATATGCAACACTTCGTCCAATAAAATGCACAACGTTAACACTTTTTAGCAAATACGGGCAAAAAACAAGGTGTGACACATATTGCCACACCTTACTATATAATATATACCCATTTTGCACAAATCTGCACAAAGTGTGCAAAATGCTATGTATTGCCGAAAAACGGTGTCACTCTCCCTATGCGGTTGTGGCTATCAGCCGCCTTGACAGCGTCAGCCAACGCAGTGTCACGCTTGGCGGCGTAGTAGTCAAGTCTGTCACTGCCGATAAGCGCAAGCCATCCACACACGATTGCCAACACCATGTAGTCATGGGAGAGCACCTTTATGAGCGCCACTTGTGATGACGAGGTGTCATCATCCATCTGCATTGCCAATGTGTACACATCCGGTATATGCGCTATGTCGTCCGTGGCGATGTCACCACCGATGGGTGTAGCCGTGTAGCCGTGCAGGTGCTCCGCCAGCACCGCAAACGCCGTGTCGGCAAATCGGATAGTCCTCCGTGCATTCTCATTCTCGCAGATGTCGTTGTATATGTGCTTGACGTGTGCCGTTTCCCCACTCGGCAGGGTGTCGGCAATCACGCTCAAAATGCTCTGCGCATCATATTCCACCTCATTGCGCATAAGCGCAATTGTCACTTGTCGTTGTCCTTTTTTCATTTTTTACCTGTTTTTTCCGTGTATTTCACTCTTTTTCTCGCGTTTAAGTCGCTGACAATCGCTTCGGCAAGGGTAGCCCCTTGCTCCTCGTAAAATTTCGCACTCTCAGGAGTCAAACGTCCGAGATAGTCAGCCAATATGCTTGCAATGACGTATGCCATTGCGTTCGCCCTGATGTTTCGCTCGCCTTGCGGCGCAAGGTTGTCGGGGAGAGCAAGGGTGATGATGGAGCCGTCATCGCTGGCGGTGACACTATCCACCCACTCTCCACAGATGGTGACGAGTGATGTCACAGCCGTGTCATACATCGTCGCCAAAAACTGTGCGTCATCGTCAGTGGCAAACACCTTGTCGTAGGTGCTTGGATCATCAGCACCGACACTCCTGCCACCGACATAGACGGTCTCGGCAGACACCATCTGCAATGCCTTCAGTCTGCTTAGTTGGATTTCAATTCGTTTCATATTATTTCTCGCTTAAAAGTTGGATACTCAGGTTGTTAACCAAGTTCATTATGTTGCTTTTCGCGGTCGCCGGCTCTGCTGTCGCTCGTGCATCAAGGGCGAGTTTGAGCAGCCTCACATATAAGTTGCACAAGTCCCTGTCATCCAAGTTGGTAATAGCTCGCTCAAAGTTTTGTTTTTGTGACCAAACAAGACTCGCCACAAAGTTGCCGATGTCGCCACCATTGGCAAAGGTCTCAGCCTTGCGCTGTAGTTTTGCCTCCTCCCTCTTGTTGAGCACAGGCGCTTTGCTTGCATCAATTGCCGCAAGACGCTCCCTCCATGCTCTCTCTCTCCGTTGTTTATCCATAGTTAATTTTTATTGATTATATCCAAAGGTAAGTGCTTAATTTTGAGATATTAAGATAAAAAATAATTAACTATGATAGGTAGCATTATAGGAGGAGCGATGAAGCTCGGTGGGAGCATCTTTGGCGGCATCAAGGCGAGCCGAGAGGCGAAAAAACAGCAGAAAATGCTTGACGCTCAAAAGGCTGAAAATCAAGCGTGGTATAATAGGCGGTACAATGAGGACGGCACTCAGCGTGCCGATGCCCAACGCTTGTTGACAAACACGCAAGACCTGCTAAGACGGCAGACAAAGGCGGCACAAGGAGCCAATGCGGTGACAGGCGCAAGCACAGAGGCGGTGGCAGCTCAAAAGGCGGCAAACAATCAAGCACTTGCCGAAGCGACAAGCACCATTGCCACTGCATCTGACGCTCGCAAGGACAATATCGAGCAGCAGTATCAGGCAAATGTAGACGCGATCAACGCCAAAAAAATGGCCGCCAGCCAACAAAAGCAGAACGCTATCACGCAGGCAGTGCAGGGCGTGGCAGGTGCGGCAGACAGCATAGGCGGAATCAATGACAGATTTGAAAAGGACACCGATAAAACTAAGTGATATGGCCAAAAAAAAAGACATCATAGGGGGTAGCGAGACCCCCGTGGTCACGACAGACAAAGTGACCACGGCACCACCGGTAGCGTCAATTGGTACGACTGCTCCATCGCAGAGCGAGGACGAGTACAACGAGACACCGCAGACACCGCAGACACCGCAGACACCGCCACAGACGATGCCTGCTCAGCCGCAACCTACTCAGGTTGCTCCGACCGCTCCATCACTCTCCTCCCAACCGCAAGGGGAGGAGTATAATGAGAGACCGCAAGCACCGCCTACTACGATTGCCCCGTCTGACGCGCCTGCGGCAAGGATACTAACTCCGCAGAACAATGACACCGACAGGCGCAATCAAGCAAACTTGGCTGCTCAGACCACCACGACACCAACCTACAACGAAACTATGATGTTGCAGTTTGACGAGGCTGGCAAGCCCGTTATTGTCAATACGGATGTGGCGACACCGACAATATCCCCAAAAGCGACCGATGCTACACCATCAACGGATGGTGAGGAGTTCCGCTCTTATAGAGATATCCTCGCCAAGTACGCACCTCTGACGAGTGACGAGGAGAAAAAGAAGCAGATGCGGCGCGAGAAGCGGAATGCCATCATCGGTGCTCTCGGTGATGGTCTCTCTGCATTGTCCAATTTGTATTTTACAACAAAGGGCGCGCCCGACCAAGGACTCAAGCCTGGTATGACCGAATCCGCAAAAAAGCGGATGGATGATCTACGCACACAATGGCAAAAAGAAAAGGACAAATATCAAGATCTTATGCTGAAAGGGCTTGAGATGGATAGAGAACAGGGCAATTGGCTGAAATCATACGAGTTGCAGAAAAATGAGGAGGAGCGCAAGCAGAAGACGTTTGAGCAGGAGCTCCCGTTGCTCGAGAAAAAGGTGCAAGCCGCTGAAGAAGAACTGAAAAAACTTATCCGAGAGAACAAGGTTGGCGATGCTACGTGGAAAAAAAGTGTGGAGGTTGCCGAGAAAGAACTGGCTTGGAAAGAATACGAGCTTGAATTTATGAAAACGCATAAAGGCTACAAACCCAAGGAGTGGGAGGAACACTTGGCTACCGAGCGGGACCGCAACCGCACAGGTGGCGGAGGCGGCAAAAGCGGCAAAACATATCGCATATATAATTACAATAGTACAGCATATTCAGACTTGACACCGGATGAGGTCAATAGGCTGTATGCCGCCTTGTATTCAGACGGCAAGGTCGGTAAATACTCTTCCATAAACGACAAGGTGGAGGCAATCCAACGCTATCACTCGCTCAAAAATGACACCTATGAGGTGGAGGTTCCAGTGTATAAAGAAGATAAAGATGGCAAAAAAGAAATACGTAAGTATATAAAAGAGACACGTAGGTACAAAAACCGCAAGGACGATGCCGCCAATGGCGGTAGATATGACAAGATGTCGACGTGGACAACCTTCAACGGAGGCAATAAAAGTAATGGAACTATTAAAATAAACTATTAAGGATGTCAGACAGAATAAAGACGCTATACGGCCAATTAGTCAGAAATGGCTATGACTTAGGAGGATATGAGAAATTCAATGCGGCGATGCACGATAGCAACCGCAGACGCAGTCTGTATAATCAGCTTGTTGCGAACAGGGCAGACTTAGGTGGATATGAGAAATTCAGCAGCGTTGTTGAGACAGCCCCCACGCATCCGCAGACAACGACCCCCAAAAAGCGTGATGTAGTGGCGGACACCATCAATATGCTACGCACTCCGTCATCGCAGTATACACGACCGCAGCCGAGCAAGGCGGCAGGCACGTTTGAGATGCCGTCAAAATATGACATCTATCACAATATGCCTGATGCCGTAAAACGTCACCAGACACCTACACCGCTCAAGCCGGAGGCGGTAATGCCGTCAGTGCCAAGCAATGCGGCAGAGAGCGTATGGGCGGCAGCCGACAAAGCGGAGAGCGCAGATGTGCGCGAAAAGGTTGACGAGGGGTGGTCGTGGCGTAAGATTATGCAGGCACTAAGCAGCGGAGCATCTGTCACCGGCGGTCTTGGCGATGACAATGCCCAGGCTCTTGAGACTACATCTGTGGCACACCTAAAGGCGCACGACTTGCAAAAGTTGTCAGACCAAGCGTGGGCGGCTCTCGGAACCAAACAACAGCAATCAATCATCAACGACACATACCGCTATCTCAAGGAGCAGTACCCCGATGCCGATGACAAGGCTTTGGTAGATGCGGCACGCAAGATGGCAAGGGCAAAGAGCGATGAGCAGATGTACAACCTTGCCGTGGAGAAAAATATGCCTAAGAGCGTTGGCGAGTTTTTCTTGCGCAAGGCAGCGGCAGCAAGCTCTTTCGGCAGTCTATCCAAAGGGTATGCGTCAATGATGGCAGGCACAAGGGGTGATATGGAGGCGGAGGACACCGCCTTGCAGAAATATGGTGCGAAACACAAAGTGGCGGACATCGCAGGCAGTGTGGCAGGCTTTGGCGTTGATCCGTTGACGTATGCCTCCGGAGCGGTAGGCGGAGCGGCAACCAAAGTAGCGTTATGGACAGGAGGCAAGGTCTTGTCAGAGGCGGCAATACGCAAGATGTCGCAGACACTCGGAGGCAAACTGCTCCTCGGTGCGGTAGGCGGAGCGGCTAACTTCGGCACATTCGAGGCAGGCGGAGAGGCTATCAACCAATACAAGTGGGGCGGTACTCTCGATGTAGACCCTGAGACAGGCAGATATGTCGTAGGCGATTTCTCGCTCGGCAAGATAGCATCACAGATTGGACACGGACTCACGATGGGTGGACTTACGGGAGCATTCGGTACGTGGCTCGGCAATGTCAGCACCAAAGCGGCACAAGCCACGACAAGCACCTTGGGCAAACTTGGGGTGCGTGCAGGCGAGCTTGGAGTAGGGCTTGTCGGAGAGGGTACTATATTCGCCACGCCAGAGTTCATCTCCACGTATGGCGATTACAACGACATCATCAAGTCTGTCTCCGATAAAAATTCCCCCAACTATATTGCCGACGACAAAGAGCGGAGCAAGTATATTGCCGAGCTAAAGGCGCAGAGAGGAGAGCGGATGATGGATATATGGCAAGACAATCTTGCTATGATTGCAGGCTTCAAGGCACAGCACGCAATCAAGTCAGCAGGACGCACCATCTCCGAGCTGGCGGCATCACGCAGAGGCAAGGTTGGCTTTGTGGAGCGCATGGGCAGGATGCTTGACGGGCATCCAAGCCTCGCCCTGAGCAAGGATGAGCAGACGGAGTTGGACAAGCACGGATATGGCGACTTGACACAGATGGTCAAGGAGTACAAGGCGTATGCTCAAAAGGACGGCGATTTGCCATACAATAAAATCACGCAGTTGCTCAACGACAAAAACGTAAGCGAGGCGGCACGTGCAAAGATGTACTACTATGTCACAGGACACTCCTTGCCAATGTCGGCAGTGATTGCGTCTAACGTCATTGACAATGGCGACAAGACGTACACCGTGCAGTCCTTGGGTGACAACGGAGTGATCACAAGCAGGACTTATGGGAGCCGCAAAAGAGCGGACTATGAAAAGGCTCGCATAGACAGACAAGCAGAGCTCAACGGTGTGGCGATGGCGGAGCAGATGTTTGACAATATGGACAAAGCCGAGCGGCTAAAGGCTGTCTGCACAAGGCTCGCCCAAGACAAGGGAGTATCACCGGAGACACTGCTATGGCTGACACGCAAAGACCCAAAGCAGATGACTGCCGCGGAAAAGCGGTGGATAAAAGAGATAGAGGACGCCGCCAACGAGGATGCTCCGCAGGGCGAAAACGCCACAGTGAGACACATCAAGGGCGTCATTCTTGACGAGTATGGTGTTGATGTAGACAAGGCATTGCGCAAGGCAGCGGACAGCCGCACCGAGGCGGAGGAAACAGCCATATCGGCTTACAACAACGAATTGGAGCAGGCGGTCGCAGAGCGCAAAAATGCCATTAGCCAAGGCGAGACGACTGACGCATACAGACGGGGCTATGAGGCAGACACGCAAGGGATGCGTGACGCCTACGTGGCGCAGATGTATGAGCCAAGCGAGGATAATGCCGAGACACTCAGAGGGGTGGAGTCGCAAATCACGGAGAGTGCCAAATATCAAGCGGCATTGGAGAGAGACGAACTGACTCAGATGACGCACAAAGACGGCTCCATACACCTTGCCACGCTTAAAGATAAAGACAAGGACGGCAATGGCAAGCAAGTCTACATCGTTGACGGCGATGTCGTCATGAAGGAGGACGGGAGCGGCATTGACGCCGACGCAAGCAGTAAGAGCGTCATCATATACGACCCGGCTACTGGAGAGAAAAAGATGGTGTCACCGACTGCGGTTGACGGCATAGAGTCGCTTGGCGAGGTCAAGACGGCAGAGCAGAGAGAGGCGGAGATAAACGCACGTATGCAGGACACCATCCAAAGAGGTAAGGATTGGTTGGAGGGCAACGTAGCCAATCCTGTCGGTATGCAGATACAATTGGGTGACGGACGTATCGCCACCATAGAGGCGATGCACGAGGACGGCAAGTCAGCCATAGCGACACTTCCTGACGGCACTCAGTTCCTGGTGCCGAATGACGTGTTGCAGAGAATCGTCAACAACGGGCAGTATGCGGATTACAAAGCGAGGAGAGATGCCGAGGCAAGCAAACGAGAGGCAGAGCAAAGCACCGAGAGCGCACCGGAGACAGCCACGGAAGGCGGACAGCCATTGCCGGAGGAGGCTTCCCCTAAAGAGGAGGAGAGCAGAGAGTATGCACAAGGAGACGTGTTTGATGTCGTGGTGGACGGCAATAAGATGCACGCAGAGATAGTGTCACCAAAGGACGCAGACGGCAGGTTTGTTGTCAATGTGGATGATGGCGAGTCTATGCGCACTCTGTATGTCACCCCGGAGGAGTTGGCTGCGATGGAATACAGAGAGGAGCCATCGCCAAAGGCGGAAGAAACAAGGCTTGCCACCGAGGATTCCTCGGATAAGGCATTGGAGAGAGGAGCGCAACCGACAGAAGAACACGCCCCGACTGCGCTTGAGCGTATTCCGAGAGATGAAAAAGGCAACGCTCAATTCCACGATGTTGACACCGAGACCGCTTGGGATGGTCTCGTGGAGATGTCGGGCAACGAGGAAACCGCACATAAGGTGGCGGAAGCATCGCTTGCCAATGCCGAAAAGAAGCTGAAGGCAGCAAAAGCGCTGAAGGAGAAAGGAGAGACGCCGGAGGAATTGTTGCGGTCAATCAAGGAAAACGAGGCGGCGGTGGCGGAGGCACAGAGAGTGGTTGATGCTTGGAAGGCCATCGTAGGCGAGAAAGCACGCAGAGAGGAAGCCGCCAAGGCGGAGGCGGAGCGCATAGCGACCGAGAAGGCGGAAGCGGAAAGGAAAGCCGCTGAGGAGCGTGAACGTGCCGAGGCGGAGGAGAAGACTCGTGTTGAAGCCGAAAGGAAGGCAGAGGAGGAGCGCAAAACCAAAGAGGAGGAAAGAAAGGAACGTGACGAGAACGGACAACCTTTCGTTGTCTCGTCGGACGGAACTACAACATTCGGAGAGATAACGGAGGACACTGGTCTTACCGCCGCACCGATAAAACTGAGCGAGGGTTTCCAAGATGCCAATACAGGCAAAGGATATGGTCTTGTTCATATAGAGGCTAATCACGGAGAGCAAATTCGTCAAGCAGGTTTCACTTCTGTAAAAGAATTTGTTTCGTTCGTAGCAACCCACTATGACCCAGATAACATTCGAGTAGGTAAGCGTAGAGATGATGGAAGTGATACTTTCCTCATTCAAGTAACAGACACTCACGACAATACCCTATTCATAGAATTATCAAAAGATGGTTCGTATTGGAACGTAAATAGTGGCGGTATATTCCGCAAAGGGTATTCTAATAAAAAAGAAACGGTCGCTAAGACCGAACCTCAGCAACCGAGTAATGCCATATCGGAAAGGGCTTTGCAGTCTGCGGACCAAAGTAATGGCATTCTGCCCGCATCCCCCAACGGTAAGCCCACCGTTTCTACGAGCAAAGTTAGCGAATCCCCGGAAACGAAGCAAGAAAAAGCGGAAAAATCTATATCTGCAAAGGTAAAAGAAGCCTCTGCCGATGTAAACACAGAACCCACCGAGGCGCAGAAAGAGGCGGGTAACTACAAGAAAGGTCATGTGCAGGTCGGGGCGTTCGACATTACCATTGAACAGCCCGAGGGCAGCATACGTCGCGGTACAGATGCCAACGGCAAACAATGGGAAAGCAAGATGCACAACACTTACGGCTATTTCCGTGGTACGGAGGGAGTGGACGGCGACCATATCGACGTGTTCCTGTCAAACGACATGGACGGTTGGAACGGTGCACAGGTGTTTGTCGTGGACCAGTACAACCCCGACGGCACGTTTGACGAGCATAAAGTAATGCTCGGCTTCAACGATGCAAGCGACGCGAAAAACAATTATCTTGCCAACTACAAGAAAGGTTGGGAGAATGGGCGTAGGATTGACGTGTCCGCCGTGAGTCTTGCCGACTTCGAGAAATGGATGGCGAGCAGCCACAGAAAGACCAAGCCGTTCAGAGAGTACAAGAGCGTAAAGCCCGCTGATGACAGCGAGACTTTTAAGGGGCATAAAGTCGAGAACAGCGGAAAGGATATCGAAGTGCAGATTAAGCACCTCGAAGAAATCAAGGATTATCCCGGAGCGGATAAGAAAATCGTGCAGTCCGAAATCGACCGGCTGAAAGCTAAGGAAGAAGCCACGGCTAAGTCGAAATCCGAAGAGGTTAAGTCGAAATCCAAAGAGGAAAACGGAGTAGACGATGCCAAGATTGACGCCGTATTGGAGGCTTTGAGCAAAGGCGATGAAAAGGCGGAACAACTTGTGCAGGGGCTGACAAGCAGGGAGCTGTCAAAGTTACGTAGTAAAGTGAAAGCGTCTCCCGTGTTAGAGAATGAATGGCTGCATCGAGTGGGAACCCGTGGTGGTGTCAGTCTGCATGACTGGCTGTTGGAGAATCAGTATGTCGAGCCTGTGAAGCGCGTGAGTGGCACATTCAAGATGACCGACTATATTACTCCGAAGAATAGCAAGCTATACGGGGGCAGACTAAGCGGCGTTTACCATGACGACAAGGGATATGCAGTTGCGAGCGACGGCATAATACTCGTGGCGGACAAAGGCAGCTATGACCCGAAGCTGAAGGGCAAAGTCATAGGAAAAGACGGGGCGGCAATGGAAAACAAGTTCCCCGACTGGCAAAAAATAATACCCGTCGCCGAGAAAACCAAGTCTTCGCGTATCGATGCGGAAGATTTGCACAGATTCGTTGCGGGAGTTCTGAAAGCCGACAAGCACGCTTATATCTCCCTGCGCTTCCCCGACGGCACGACAGTGTCGCTTGGAGCAGACAAACTAAATCTGATGCTTCGTGCGATGAAGCAATTGGGCACAAGCGAACTGCTGTACACGAAAAACGGCAGTATGCTTGTCGCAAAATCAGACAAAGGTGCAGCGTTGCTTATATGGCGTGTGCTTGCGGAGGACGAGTCGATGGAAGAATACGGCTACGCTTATCCGGGAAACACTGTTTCTATGGGTAAAGTTAGCGAATCCCCGGAAACGAAGCAAGAAAAGAATGAAAAATCTGAAGAGGACAGACAAAACAAAATAAGCGATGTCGGAGAAAAAATCTCGGGCGCGAGGAAGGACTTACTACGCGACTTCTCAAACAAGTTAAAAGAAACGACTCTCGAAAGTCTGATAACGTTGCCTTTCTCGAAAGCATTTAAGCGTCCGGACCTTAAGACAGCTGTAGAGCATGGCTTGCTTCGACAGAGAGATGCGCGTTTTGCGGAAGCCGTAATGGCGACTTATCTGTCAAAGAATAAACCGCGTTTGCTAAGCGGGTGGAAAAAAGGAGTGAGCCAAAAGAACTTGGAGGCGTGGGCTAAAGATGCGTATTTCGGAGTTCAGACTTTGCGGGCCTTATTCGAGGCCGACGAAACTACCCGTGATAAATTAATTGACGAGATATTGTCCGCAAAGGCGTATCGGGAGGACGATATAGACAGACGAAAAAAGCAACTTGAAGAATGGAATCCGGGAAAGAAATTCGAGGGTAAGTGTTACCCTCTAAATCCGGTGGCAGTATATATGGCAGTGTACGAGCGTCTGGGATATGACAATATCGGGGAGTTCAAGTTACCAGTCTCGGGTGTCGGGTCTTCTACGTTTTTTGACCACTACGAATTAACGGATAATAGCGGAAAAAAGATATATCCTACCCGTGCGTTGCAGTCGTTTGAAGATGTTGTTGACGAAATAACATATCTTTCCAAGGTCAAAAATGCCGATGAAGATACAGACCATCCGAACAGCATTTTCAGATTGGCAGGCATTAATCCCATATGGGAAAGTACCGGTTGGCGGGTATTGACACTTGGGACATCATCCTCAAAACGCCCGGAAACGCATCTTTTTAAGACCAAAGAAGAAGCCGAGAAATTCGCGGAAGAATACAAAGCCGGCGGAAAATACAGACAAGCAAGTACCCCCATAGAGAACAAGGAGCTTATCGGATATGGCAATTATGAGTTGAAATTTCATTTGGGCGAAAAAGATATTTCTACGGGGCTGACCTTTTCGAGTAAGGAAGATGCCCGGGCAGCCATAGACACGGAGCATGAAAAATTGAATGCCATTGTAAACGAGAAACTCGCAAAAGCGCGCGAAAGCGTCGGTAAGAATGAGAAGCGCCCCCAAAAAGATTACGTCCGCATACAAGCTTATACCGAAGACGGCAATACGTGGAAGTACGCGGTTGTATTAGATGAGAGGTACGCCCCTAAAAGCACGGCATTTAATACTCTTCCCTATTCGTTAGCCAACGGATTTTCTACCCGAAAAGAAGCGGTGGCGTATATAGAAAAGCATCGTGTGGAGTGGGATGCTAAAATTGACGACATTAATCGCCGCCGCAAGGACTTTGTATTCCTCAACGGGAGCAGTGAGCGTGTCGGAGAGGACTACCGCAAAGGCGAAGACATAACCGCCGAACAATTCAGAGAGCAGTTTGGCTTTCGCGGAGTACAGTTTGGCAATTGGACAAATCAGAAAGACCGTCAGGCGGCACTGAACAATGCTTTTGACAGTTTTATGGATTTGGCAAAAATTCTCGGTATTTCTCCCAAAGCTGTCAGTCTTAACGGCGAACTCGGCATTGCATTCGGGGCACGCGGAGGCGGTGGCGCAAAGGCGCACTATGAAAGAGAAGAGGTCGTTATAAATCTGACTAAGACAATGGGAGCGGGCAGTCTGGCTCATGAGTGGTGGCATGCCCTCGACAATTATTTTGCCCGCCGGGGGAATGTTAAGTTGGGTATGGTAACAGAAGGCAAAGGAATAGCCATGCGCGGAGAATTGCGCAAAGCGTATGATAAGCTGGTGTCAGACACCGAGAACTCCGACTACAACAGACGTTCGAGAGACGCGGGGGCGAGTTATTGGGGGACACGGAGGGAAGAAACAGCCCGAATGTTCGCTATGTGGGTATTTGACGAGATTAGCAAGAAAGGTGAACGTAACAGTTTTCTTACCGATAACGACCCGGCGGCGGAAGAAAGATATGCAAAAGGCAATTATGACTTTTACGTATTAATGTGCGGACAAGACCGCCCCCCTATGACGTTTGAAGAGTTCAGAAAATCCCCTTCCGCTTTGGCAGGGTATGTATATCCCTCACGACAAGAGTTGGAAGAGTTCGGCGCGGATTTGCGAAAAATATTTGACACCGTGCAAGAACGGGTAGATGAGGAGATCGGGAACACCGTTTTGTATCACAGAGGGGAAGTTGTCAGTGAGCTGTCTCCCGGAGAGCGCGTTCTTCGTGATGCCGTGATTGACAGATTGCGTGAGAGCGGCCTGGAAGTTATTACCGATGAAGAAGCGGGGCAGCGTGTGCTGGATGAAGCGAACGGGAAGGTACGTCAAATGTCATTTGGCGAGCCATACGACTATGCCGCGTATCCTTACGGGCGCGTAGAGCCTAATCTTGCGGAGAAAGAGGTAAATGTTGTGGCGGCAGATGCCAATCACGGCTTCAATAATTACAAGGAAGCAAAGACATGGGCAAAACAAAATGTCTCAAAGTCCTATAATGACAAAGAAACGGGAGGTAAGGGAAACGTGCGCATAAGCAATGCGGCGATAGATAAATTCCTATCTCAAAGTGCCGTTGACAAGAGCGACAGCAAAGACGTGCACATGGCAGTGCTGAAAGTTTTGCCGGGTTTATTGAAAACAAGTATTGACGTGGAGACACATCCCGATTTCATCAAAGGCGAGGATGGAAAGAGAAACGCAGAAAACGGGATAAACAAAGATGTGCTTGTACACAGATGCTATGGGGCAGTAAGCCTTGACGGGAAACTGTATCGTGTGAAGATAACCCTGAAAGAGGACCCGAGAGATTTGTCATTCCCACATATTACACATAGCTATGAGGCAACAAAAATAGAGTTGCTCGCAGGAACATGGGAAAACCGAAAAAGTCCTTCCCCCAATACGAGCAACTCTATCACAGCGGCAAAGTTACTTGAAAATGTCGGAATGTCGTATAATCCGGGCGAAAAAGTTTTGGCAGCGAGCGAAAAACGCTCCGCGAATATTCGTGAGCAACGCGTATATCACGGCTCGGGAGCCGACTTTGACCGCTTCGACCATTCTCACATGGGTGAGGGCGAGGGCAACCAAGCCTTCGGCTGGGGAACGTATGTTACCGAGGTGGAAGGTATAGGGCGGACGTACGCCGAGCAGAATGCACAAGATGTGTCTCCGACAGAAGAGGACTTTGAAATGATGAATGCGGAAATTTCCGAAAAGGTTCTCGAAAGATTCGGCGGTATCGATACCGAGTTAAGAGTAGACTATGACGGGGACGGAGGTTTTAATTTGCTTGACGCTCCGAACAACAAAGAGGTATTGGTAAAATTCAGAAAATATTTTGAGAACCATCCGGACGAATTTGACGGATATATCGAAGACTACGACTTGGATGATGAATATGGTAGACGGGACTTTGCCGATGCCGTATCAGCGTCGATGTTAGACTTCGCACGAAAAGTTGCCGAAGATTACAAAGATAAATATTTGCCTACAAAACAAAGAATCCTCTATACAGTGGATATACCCGATGACAACGGGAAGAACTACTTGGATTGGGATTCCAGGGTTGGTGCTAGAGTGCTGAGCAAAGTAAATAGACAATTAGAAAAACAAGGTAAAAGACCGATAAACCCAGAACTCGCCAAGAGGTATAAGTTCTTGGACGGTAATGATTTGTACAGGGCTTTGTCAATTAGAATGCCTAATGATGACGCAACATTCAATGACGATAAGGCCGCAAGCGAATTTCTGCATTCCCTCGGCTTTGTCGGCATCAAATATCCTGCCGACTTTATGCGTGGTGGCAGAGAGGACGGCAAGAAGAATTATGTTATCTTCGACGAGAAAGACGCTAAGATAACCGACCGGGTACGATTCTTCCGTACAGCAAAAGGTGAGGCATACGGCTTTACCGTTGGCGGCAAGATATACATAGACCCGAAGATTGCCAATACGGAGACCCCGATACACGAATACGCCCATTTGTGGGCTGCAGCCTTGCGCGGACAGAACCCGAAGGAGTGGCAGAACATAGTGGAGCTTATGAAAGGCACTTCGGTTTGGGATGAGGTGAAAAAGCGTTATCCCGAATTAAATACCGACGACGATATAGCCGACGAGGTACTTGCCACATATTCGGGCAGACGCGGCGCGGAACGTTTGCGCGAAGAGCAGCGCAAGATTGCCGGGGGCAAAGGCGGCGTGTTCGAGAAAGCGGAAGCCATAAGCGCGCTGGAGAGGGTTAAGCAGGCTTTGCGGAAGTTCTGGAAGAGCGTTGCCGACTTCCTCCATATTCACTACAAGAGCGCCGAAGAAGTTGCCGACCGCGTGATGAAAGACTTGCTCGACGGCGTAGACCCGAGAAAGCATTTCAACAGCCGCAATGAGGACCCGCGTTTCATGCTTGACGATACGGGTAAGAACATGAGTTTGGAAAGCCCGAAGGAAGACGATATAAATGCTAAGTTCAATATCCGATTGGCTGAATTGGTGAAGAACCCCGACCAAAAAGATAAGGTCCTGCACCTCGGGCGCTCAAGCAAATTCTTGACCGACGGTGGATTGGCAGACGCAGAAATCATATTGGAGTTTGACAAGCTGGCTCACAAATCCAAAGAGGGCTATAAGCATGAGCATCCGTTTGACATATCAGATATTAAAGACCTGCCCAAAGCCATATCTTCGCCTATTGCGGTGTTTGATAATACTAACGGTAAGAATGACGGCAGAGTGATTCTTACGGAGTTGAAGAAAGACGGCAGAAACTTTATTGTCGCTGTAAAGACTTCGGCGCAGAATAGAAGAGGCGGTATTGTATTGGAAGTAAATCAAATTACAACGTTGTTCCCGAAAGACGCAAAAGGTATTGTATATTGGTTCAATTCCGGCAAGGCTACTAATATAGACAAAGAAAAAGCCCTCCGCTTTATCGAGGCGCTCCCGAACCATCCGGGAACCACAATAAAAGAAGAAGAGCTTTTCTCTGCGGCAAAGGTAGTGGAAAACTTCGAAAATTCCAAATTCGAAAGTGAAAATGATGCACTTTTCCGCGGCGGCAAAGAACTACGCGACGGAAGAAAGATAGAGTTTGTAAGGAAGCCGACTGCGACCTACAACGCCTTGGCAAGGCACCTGCAGGCAGAAGGCATAAAGCCCGATATGCACGAAGCACGCACAGGAAGCCGCTATATGAGTTTCGAGAAAGACGGCGTGCAATGGGAAGTGAGGAGCAGCGACCATACGAAGCCCGAATACTACGGAGAGGCGCAGAAGCCCGTGGAACTTACGTACTACAAGGATAAACAGGGTGAAGAAAACCTGTCCGTAAGCGTGGATTTGGGAACATCAGGTTACAACATTGAAGACATGAAAGCTCTCATGGCGGAAATCGACAGGCTGAAGAACGATGCCGGAGAGGTCAAAGAATCGTTTGACAAGGGCGTTGTGAGCGATGAAGCGGCGAAGCGTTATCCGCTGCTGTCGCAGGCTTTGGGCGTAAAGTCCGAAAATGAAGTACGCGTCGAGGAAGAAGCCCGGGAACACGCCGAAGAGGCACGCAAACAGGAGATGCGAAGTGCAGTGGAAGACATGGCGGGCAAGCTGCACCTGAACAACGTGGACATTGTTGACAAACCCGCAGGGCGTGGCGCGGTCAGACGCGAGAGAGCCAAAGGTATGTTCGAAAGAAGTACAGGGCGCATTACGATAAACATAGGCAATTGTGCCGATAAGAGAGATGCCGTTGTAACGCTTCTGCACGAAGCGGTGGCGCATCACGGACTGCGCAAACTGTTCGGAGAAAACTTCGAAACATTCCTCGACAATGTGTATAACTCGGCGAATGCGGAAATCCGCCGTATCATAGACAAACACTCGCGCCGGTATGGCGGCGACAAGTGTACCGCCACGGAGGAGTACATGGCAAGTCTGGCTGAAAGGACGGACTTCGAGAACGCCAAGAAGTCGGGCTGGTGGCAGAGGATAAAGGACTTCTTCCTGAAGATGCTCGAAAAGATAGGTTTGAAAGGCTTTAAGGGTGAAGACTTGTCGGATAATGAGCTGCGTTATGTTCTGTGGAGGAGCTACGAGAACCTGAAGTCGGGAGGTAAGGATACGGTGTTCAGTGCCGCCGACGACTTGGCGAAGCAGAGCGAGCTCAAGGTTGGAGAATTTGCACCCGACGCAAAGAAAACAGCACCTGAAGAGAACGCCGAAGAGGTGAACGAGAGATTTAATAACGAACTGCAGCAACAGATTGACGGCAACCTGCCGGACAGTCATATTTATCAAATGGGAATGCCCGGACAAATATTGCGTTCAACGGGTGTGCCTGATTTGCCTATACAGATGAATGCGAAAAGATTGCGGGACAAGGCAACACTGTTTGACCACAATTTTGAATTGTACGAGGTAAAAGACTTGGTAAAAGCATTGCAGAATCCTTTGGCGGTATTCTCCTATGGGGACAAAACCAAAGCGCAGAATATCATAGTACCGTTACAGAAAGACGGGAAGAATTTCATCGTCGGTTTATCACTCAATCCGACAGTAGGAGGAAAGGCACTTGAAATCAACAGTATCAGGAACGTATTTCCAAAGGATAATTCGGAGTGGCTGAATTGGATTAGCCAAGGTAAGGCTCTGTATTTGGATAAAGAAAAAATCCAGACCCTAATAGCCCAACAGCGAACCAATCTCGCTGACGTGGAATACTTGGATTTGGATTCTGCGGCAAAGGTAGTGGAAAATTTCGAAAATCCCAAATCCGAAAGCAAAAATGATATACTTTTCCGCGACGGAGCTGCAAAAGACTACGAAAAAGCGCAAGCCCGTGAGACTTACGAACGCCGGGTGAGTACTGGTATGTTCCAATCCCGCGAAGCCATTCAGGACAGTATGCTTTCGCTGAAAGTAGCCATGGATGCGATAGAGGAAGCCACGGCAGGCAAAGCGAAACGCATAGAGGACTATGACGGTTTCGAGAATGCCTATCTCGGCGAAAACCGTCTGTCGAGTGTCAATCAGGCAGAATCGGCGGCTTTTGCTCACCTGCTCATACGCCCGATGATGGAAGAAGTAAACCGTCTTGCTCCGACGGCAGAAGACCGCGCAGAACTTATAGATTATATGTTCGCCAAGCACGGTTTGGAGCGTAATGCGTATATGAGGCAGCAGGCGGCGGAGAAAAAACTTGCCGAGTATAAAAAGCAGAATCCCGGAACGGCAAAGACCGCCGCCGACTTTATCGATGCGGAGCGCGAC
>ERZ1026846.453-NODE-453-length-32148-cov-15.517652_pt1 | contig 32148 bp, 33 predicted proteins | sample MGYA00380153_ERZ1026846 | MGnify/ENA primary metagenome ERZ1026846 (study PRJEB33269, sample SAMEA4719789) | human gut metagenome | biome: human-associated habitat; feature: organic feature; material: feces | place: Cameroon | collected 2013-10 ...
CCCCTATGCCAAGATTGAGAATCTTGTATCCTAACCATTAGATGAATCCACCATCATGCAATCAAGGAGCGGAAGCTGGGGGATTCGAACCCCCGGTACGGTTACCCGTACGGCAGTTTAGCAAACTACTGGTTTCAGCCACTCACCCAAACTTCCATACGATTAAAGTTATAACCGGAGCACTGTTTCTTAATTGCGAGTGCAAAGGTAGTATTATTCTGTGAAACCACCAAATGTTTTGTCAACTTTTTTCATAAAAAGTTTATTTTTTATTGAAAGCCCTACTCTACCCTATTATCTATACATATATAATAATGTGGGGCTATGCCTTTGACCAACTCAGGATGGAAGATGCAGATAAAATCGATGAGTAGGAAATCGGGGCGGAAAGAGGATTCCTCGAAATATGGATTGCTGTTGCTTGGCAAACACTCGTACACCTGACCCTTGCGGAAAGCACGCAGCAAGCCATAGCCCTTGTACTCGGAAAGCAATTGACTACGTGTCATCAGCGTCTTGCCATTGCCCACAAAAAGCCAGCGGTCGGCAGAGGCTGCCTTGTCGATAACTTTCTCTGGCGACAACGTTAGCGAACCGGTATGCTTATCATCGGCAAAGACATAACATCCGCCCGCATCGGCTATAAGACGTGCCATACTGCTCTTGCCACCAGGACAATACCATGCACCACTTACAACACGCTCGGTTATAACACGTGGCTTGGTCTTAGCTTTGCGCGCCATATCGCTCCACTCTATATAGTTGCGCTCAACTTCCTCGAATAATGAGTCGGCTGCCTTCTCCCTTCCTACAAGTGCTCCATAGAATCTCATCCATTCGGCACGACCAAGTGCCGACGTCTCCATATACTCTGCACACTCGATAATAGGCACGCCTATATGGTCGAGCTGACCGTAAGCCACACCGTCGAAAGGAGATACCAATATGGCTTGAGCTCCTAACGACACTATACGCTCTACGGATGGACTCATGCTATTGCCGCAATCGGCAACCTTGCCACCGCGCACAGCGTTCTGAATAGACATCATATTTATATAAGGCAAGTCGCATACCCCACTTATTACCCCAGATGCCCCAAGCTCGTCAATCAACCAACAATGAGGAGCAGTAGACACAACAGCACGCTGCACTGGTGTATATACAACTGTGCCTTTGGGCAAATTGCGCACACGAGCCGAGTCGGCTCGAGACACAAGCAGATAGCGGTGAAGCTCGGTACCAGGTTTCCATGGGTTGGCAAGCGAAACCTCAGTATAATCCTTATGACGTACCATGGTTATGTGCTCGGCATACTTGAAGTGCAAAGTATCGCCAGCCAACGATGCAGACGGCGAACTTTTATGGCCACACGAAATAGAGACAGCCACAAGAGCTACAGTGGCTATGCAGGCGAAGATGTTTCTCATATATATATATATAATAATGTGGCTGCAAAATTAAGAATAAACACTTAAGCAAGCAAAGAAAACGGGAGGTTTTGAAAGAAAAATAAAGGTTTTAAAATAAAAACCCTAAAAAGTTTTGCGCATTATTTTATTTGTGCTACATTTGTAAGAACAATTTAAATATCTAACCTAAAAAACCTATGGCACAAGAAAAAAGAAATCTTCTTAGCGGAGACTTTAGCAAAAAGAATGCTTTGCTCTTCGCTACAGCGGTGGTCATCTGCCTTATAATTTGGAATTTGCCCATCGACAGCTTCGGAATCGAAGGACTAACAGTTATTCAACAGCGCGTTATCGCGGTATTTGCTCTTGCCACCATATTATGGGTGACAGAGGCTATATCGCCTTGGGCAACATCTGTATCGCTTATAGGACTGTTGCTGTTGACAACATCAGACAATGCTTTCCATTTTTTCCGTTCGGGCATTGACAAGAGTGAACTGCTAAACCATAGTGACCTTATGGCCACATTTGCCGACCCAATAATCATCCTATTCCTTGGTGGCTTTATACTTGCAATTGCAGCAACAAAGTCGGGACTCGACGTGCTGCTTGCCAGGACACTGCTTAAGCCCTTCGGCAATAAGAGCGAGAATGTGCTGCTTGGATTTATTCTTATAACCGGCGTATTCTCAATGTTCGTAAGTAACACAGCTACAGCGGCAATGATGCTTACCTTCCTTGCACCTGTGTTCAAGGCTCTGCCTCCAGAGGGTAAAGGACGTGTGGCTCTGACACTCTCTATACCAGTAGCTGCCAATATAGGTGGTATGGGCACTCCTATCGGCACACCTCCTAATGCCATTGCACTGAAATACCTAAACGCGCCAAACGGACTAAACCTTGGTATTGGTTTCGGCGAATGGATGATGTACATGATGCCGCTGACAATAATACTATTGCTCATTGGATGGTTCTTGCTAAAGAGATTCTTCCCGTTCAAGAAGAAGACTATCGAACTTGAGATAGAAGGCGAGGTACAACACAATTGGCGCACAGCAGTTGTGGCTATAACATTCATCATAACCGTACTGTTGTGGATATGCGACCGCTGGACAGGCGTAGGCTCTAATACTGTGGCTATGATTCCAATCGTGGTGTTTGCATTCACGGGCGTAATCAAGGCACGCGACTTAGAGGAGATAAACTGGAGCGTTATTTGGATGGTGGCAGGAGGCTTTGCATTGGGTATGGCACTTAACGATTCGGGACTTGCCGAGAATGTTATAAAGAGCATACCTTTCGGATCATGGTCGCCAGTTGTAATATTGCTTGCATCGGGCATTATATGCTACATACTGTCAAACTTCATATCAAACACAGCAACAGCAGCATTGCTTGTACCTATCCTCGCAGTAGTGTGCAAGGGTATGGGCGACTCGCTCAACAGCATAGGCGGAACTCCTACCGTGCTCATCGGTATTGCAGTTGCAGCATCAGTAGCTATGACATTGCCTATCTCTACACCTCCTAATGCAATAGCCCACTCTACCGGTCTGGTAGAACAGAAGGAGATGATGAAGATTGGCCTAACTATGGGTATCATAGGATTGGTACTGGGCTACGCATTGCTCTTTGTTCTGGGAGAAATGCACGTATGGTAATCAAAAAACTGTAAATGAACATTACACAAGAAACATTGTATGCGATGGCTCTGACCCGCATCAATCATTTCAATCTTACAACAAGCTTGCAACTCTATAGAACATTAGGGTCGGCAACAGCTATAATGGAGCACCGCCACGATATAAAGGCGGTGCTTCCTTGTGCTACGCCACGTCTGCAAGAAGCACTGAAGGATGTATCAGAAGCTATGAAAAGAGCCGAAGAAGAACTGGCATTCGATGAGGCACACAACATTGTGCCACTTGTGCTTAACGACGATAACTATCCCGAACGACTAAGAAGATGCGAGGACGCTCCGCTTGTGCTGTACTACAGAGGCACGTCGAACCTAAACGACAGACATATAATATCGGTTGTGGGCACGCGACATTGCACGATATACGGACAAGACATTATACAACGATTCTGTGCAGATATCAAAAGATTGTGCCCAGACGCCATTATTGTTAGCGGACTGGCATACGGTGTGGACATATGCGCACACAGAAACACTCTAAAGAACGGGATGGACACTGTGGGTGTATTGGCACATGGACTGGACTATCTATACCCTACCGCTCACCGTGATACTGCAACCGAGATGCTAAGACAAGGAGGACTTGCCACGGAGTTTATGACTGGTACCAACGCAGACAAGATGAACTTTGTAAGGCGAAACCGTATTGTTGCCGGACTTGCAGACGCTACAGTGGTGATAGAGAGTGCTGAAAAGGGCGGAAGTCTTATAACAGCAAACTTGGCGCAAGACTATGGACGCGACGTGTTTGCCTATCCAGGCAGCATTGACCTGCCTTACTGCAAAGGCACCAACAAACTGATACGCGATAACAAGGCTATGCTGATAACATCGGCAGAAGACATGATACACGACCTGGGATGGGACAACGACAAAGAACTGGTAAAAGCTAAGGAGAATGGAATAGAACGACAACTGTTCCCAGAACTGAATGAAAACGAAAAGAAGATAGTGGAACTGCTGCAAAAGAACAACGACTTGCAAATGAACACTATCAGTATGCTTACGGGGCTGCCTATCCCGGCAACAAGCTCAGCGCTATTTAATATGGAGATGTTGGGAGTTGTAAAGCTGATGGCAGGAGGAATGTACCATCTGTTAGGATAATAGCAGCAAAAATAAGAATCAATAAAAACAGCAGAAGCTAGGTGTGTCAAAAGTCTAATAATGCGGGCTGAAAGCCCAAATTGCGCCTAGCCCAGGGCAGCGCCCTGGGTAAACGAATGTTGTTGTGAACAAAGCGCCCTGTAAGGGCAAAAGCATTGATAAGGAATGCTTTTGCCCTTACAGGGCGCTTTGCTTTGGATATATTACACCCAGGGCGCTGCCCTGGGCTAGGAGCTTCTGCCCCTTCGGGGCGTACCACTTGCGACTTTTGACACACCCTCCTGTTTTTATGATTCCTTATTGTCTTTATCCTCTTGTTTATCCAGCACCTCGTAACGAGAATGCTTGCTGATATACTCGGGCACAATCTCCTTCATCTTGTGCACAGTCTGCATATCGTCGTACTTGGCAGCGATATCGCAAAGTTCCTCGATATCATGCTCAGCCTCGTCGTACTCGTAATTGCGCACCATAGCAATGCGAATCTTCTTATGGAACGAAGGCAAGGTGTTCTCGTTCTCGTTGAGAACTTCCTCGTAAAGCTTCTCACCCTCACGCAGACCAGTATACTTAATCTCTACGTTCTTGGCTCCACTAAGCAAAATCATACGCTTGGCAAGGTCGGCAATACGTACAGGCTCGCCCATATCAAATACGAATATCTCGCCACCCTTGCCCTGAGTGCCAGCCTCGAGAACCAGCTTACAAGCCTCAGGAATAAGCATGAAGAAACGTATAATCTTAGGATGGGTTACGGTAAGAGGTCCACCTGCTGCAAGCTGCTTGCGGAACAAAGGAATGACCGAACCGTTAGAACCAAGCACGTTACCAAAACGTGTTGTAACAAACTGGGTAATACCCTTAATCTTGCCATCCTTAATAGCCTTGTCGAGACTCTGCACGTAAATCTCGCAAATACGCTTAGAGCATCCCATAACATTGGTTGGGTTGACAGCCTTATCGGTAGAAATCATCACAAACTTCTTAACGCCATACTTAACGCTAAGGTCGGCAATGACCTTTGTACCGTATACATTGTTCTGAATACTCTCGCTTGGATTGTCCTCCATCATAGGCACGTGCTTGTAGGCAGCAGCATGGAACACATAATCGGGACGGAATGTAGAGAATATCTTCTCCATACGGTCGAGCTTGCAAATGCTTGTTACAACAGTCTCGGCTGGGATGTCGGGGAACTTGCTCATCATCATCAAGCGGATATCGTGCTGAGGAGTCTCGGCCTGGTCGATAAGCATCATATCAGAAGGCTTATACATAGCAATCTGACGTACCATCTCGGAACCAATACTACCAGCTGAGCCTGTGATAAGCACCTTCTTGCCACGGAGCAATGCACCAACCTTCTCCATGTCCACCTGAATTTCTTCGCGTGGTAGGAGGTCCTCAATCTTGACCTCGCGCAGAAGAACCTTCTCCTTATAATCCTTCTTCTTGTTCCACTGCTCGGCATTCTGCGCTATATAGATGCGCACACCAGCATTGATAAATAAATCTTGCAACTTGCGGTTGTGCAAGAACATTTCGTGCTTGAGCGGACTTACAAGCACAGCCTTAATGTTCTTAGACTGTATAACCTCAAGCAAATCCTCTTGAGTAGAGTAGATGCGCTTGCCCATAAGTCGTTCCTTGTAGTGAGGCTTGCTATCGCCAATATAACCCTCGATAAGGAAACGTACCGGCTTATTGCTGCGAGCCTCGTTGGTCATAGAAATAGCGCCTGCATGTGTGCCGTAGATAAGTACGTTCTGAGCATTCTTGCTAACGAGAACGTTCTCGAAAATAAGGCGGATGAGGACACGGGAAAATCCCATAAGGGCTCCTGTGAAGATGTATATAATGACGATCTTGCGACCAGTCAAAGCATAGAAAATGTCAGCCCAACCAAAACGAAGCACCGAATAGTTGAACAGCAATGCCAAAACCATAGAGAAGATTGTGGCATAGAGCACACGCAGCAAATCGACAAACTGCGAGTAGCGCAATATTCCAGAATAGGTATGGAACATGCGATAGCCTAAAAGATTGGCAACACCAAAGACAAGCAGTGTGTGCGTAAGCTCGGAAGCATGCGGCAACAACTCAGTAAGAGGATGACGCAACCACATTACAAACGCAGCTCCGAAGAAACAGAGCAAGAAATCAAAAATTACAATGCACCAATAAGGCAAAGCATTTCTGCCAAAATACCAATTTAAAAAGGAACTAAATAGCTTCATTTCAACATCTTAGTTTTTGTTCTTTTGATGAAGGGGGATTATAACTCATTTTAGCTGTAGCACAGACACCATCTGTACACAAGCCTTGCAAAGTTACACATTATTATAGACATTATTACCATTTTTTCGGTTTTTATTACCAAAAACTTCAAAATAATCAACAAATATCAAAATTTCCCCCCCCCGAAATTCTATTATTTCATCACATTTCTATAGCATAGCGCTGCACCTATAGCCGTACAGAACTCAGAATACTGCGGAATATGGAACTTGACACCATACAGACGCTCTGTAGCAGGGAAGACACGTTGACACTGTGGAAGAAGTGTAAGATTGCCTATCATGACAAAGTCCTTGATGCCACTGCCAAGCGACGAAAGGATAGTGGCGCTACATATAGACTGAAGACACATCCATATAAGACCGAGAGCGATATCCTCACGAGATGTATTGGTCTTGGCATTGCCAAAGAGCGAAGCAATGGCATCCATAGGCAGACCTTCAAGCGGATTGGTGCAGATATCCTTAATCAACAGGTTGATATGGGAGAGGTCACCCTCTTCGGCAAGAGCAGCCACTTGCTTGATATCATCAGTTTTAAGAAGCAATCGGGAAAGTCCTTGAAGCGTACCGCCACCAATACCAATACCACCAATGTGCTTGATATCGTCGCCATCGCACTTGACAATAGATGTACCAGTGCCAAGACTTACAACAAGCATGCGGTTGAGTTTTGTCTCATAACGTGCTCCCAAGCCATCGGCAACAAACTCCTCAGCCTTGTCGGTAGGCAATCCGTATACAGGTTCGTTGATATAGGCGCTGCCTACACCTGTAAGCATAACCTTCTCTACATCAGAAAGCTGTATATGATTATCGTGAAGATACTTGCCAAAAGCACCATAAAGCGACGTTACGGGGTCGGTGGCACGTATGCGTATGGGTGACAATACCTTGCCATGCTCGTCGATACCTACAATCTTAGTGGTGCTTATGCCCACATCTATACCTATTACTATTCCCATATTATGTTGTTTCTACTTATATAATCTATATTCACAATTTGTTGCCGAACAATACTTGTTGAGTAGTTTTATAATATACTCGGCCGTATCGGTTACACCTTGCTCGCTTCCATCGTAGCCATTGACAAGCACAAGCAGACGAGTTGTTGATAGTGTAACCTTGGTACGCTCGTGGTCGCTGGTAGGTGTACCAACACCACCAATAGCATCACGGTAGACCGGAAGACCAGCAATATTTATCATTCCTCTGCCAATACCTTCGTAAGGCTCGCCTTCCTTGCCAATGCCGAGAGTAAGCGTGTTGCCACTAAACTTATCGGCATCAAAGGCTCCTATGCTGTAGCCATACTTCATGCTGGCAAGGTTGATAAGGTCGACAAGAGTATCTATCTGATAAAGGCTCTTGCCTTGAAGAACACGACGCACAAGTGCCTCACCAGACGGACGATAGCGAGAAGGATCCTTGCCACATAACTTATATATACGTCGAGTGGCTTGAATGGACGTCATGCTCTTTAATGATTCGGTTGTAAGAGTGGCACGATAATCAGAGCCAAGAGCATCTATCTCGGCCCATAAATCGGCAGAGTAAGGGGTATTGGATATGTTTGCAGTGATGCAGGCTCCGACAAACTCGGGGCAGACGGAGTGCATCTCGGGGGATACTTGGAGTTGCATAATGATTTTTACTGAACTTTCGCAAGTTCAGAGAATTCAGAAGTTAAAGGAGTTAGCGCTCCCTACGGTCGCTAGAATTTATAGCCATTACTCTTTTTGCTGAATATTCAGCTATAAGACATACGGCTTTAAATTCTATAACTTCTTTAATTTCTATAACTTCTGAACTTGCGAAAGTTCAAATTTTTATTTTAGATGCCACAGGCAAGAATTATTAGAAATCTCTATTGCGTGGCAGTTGTTTAAAATAGCGATAGCTGACCATTGGCATCTGCGCGTGGCTTTTCTTCTTGAATGGGAGCAGCTACATCTTCAGCAGCAGCTTCATTCTCTGTATCAGCCACGACATCTCCTTCAATCATATCAAGAAAATCATCCTCGTTGACAAGAGGGATACCAAGCTTCTCGGCCTTCTGCAGTTTAGACGGTCCCATATTGTCGCCAGCAAGTATAAACGATGTCTTACCACTGATAGAACCTACATTCTTGCCACCATGTTGCTCGATAAGAGCCTTGTATTCATCGCGACTATGCTTGGCAAAGACACCACTGATGACAATAGACTTACCAGCAAGTTTGTCGCTCGCACCACTAATCTGCTCCTCAGAAAGCTGCATCTGAAGACCGTATGAACGCAAACGTTCCACTATATCCTGATTAACAGGGTTGTGGAAATAGGCAATAACACTCTTGGCTATAACCTCGCCAACACCCTCAACCTCCATAAGCTGCTGCATAGAAGCATTCTGCAAGGCATCCATTGTCTTGAAATGACGGGCAAGCAAACGAGCAGATGTCTCGCCAACAAAACGGATTCCAAGAGCAAAGACAACACGCTCGAACGGAACCTGCTTTGAAGCAGCTATGCCATCTACTATCTTACGGGCAGAACGCTCACGATTGCCTGAGCCATTGATGTCCTGTACCTTAATAGTATATAAGTCGGCAATGTTGTGCACGAGTCCACGGCGATAATACTCGTCTACGGTCTCAGGTCCCAAGGAATCGATATTCATAGCACGACGAGCAATAAAGTGCTCAATACGACCTTTTATCTGAGGCGGACAACCAGTATCATTAGGGCAGTAATGAGCAGCCTCTCCCTCATAACGCACAAGCGGTGTGCCACACTCGGGACACTTGTCTATAAACTTAACAGGCTGAGCATCCTCAGGACGTCTGTCTATATCGACTCCTACAATTTTAGGGATAATCTCGCCACCCTTCTCAACATACACATAATCGCCTATATGCAAATCGAAGTTGCGTATAAAATCCTCGTTGTTAAGAGTGGCACGCTTGACAACGGTGCCAGCAAGCTGAACAGCATCCATATTGGCAACTGGTGTTACAGCACCAGTACGACCAACTTGATAAGACACCTCATTAAGACGTGTGCATGCTCTCTCTGCCTTAAACTTATAGGCAATAGCCCAACGAGGCGACTTGGCAGTATAGCCCAACGAACGCTGTTGGCGCAAAGAGTTGACCTTAAGAACAATGCCATCTGTTGCTACTGGAAGATTCTTGCGCTCGGTGTCCCAATAATTGATATAGTCGTAAATCTCTTGAAGAGTCTTTACCTTCTTCATTCCTTGCGAAATCTTGAAGCCCCATGAAGCAGCAGTCTGCAAATTTTCGTAATGACCATCTGAAGGCAGAGTATCGCCAAGAAGATAATAAAGGTAAGAATCGAGCTGTCGGCTTGCCACAAGACGAGAGTTCTGACTCTTCAATGTACCACTTGCTGCATTACGTGGATTGGCAAAAAGAGGTTCCTCTGCAGCCTCGCGCTCGGCATTAAGACGTTCGAACACCTTCCATGGCATAAGAATCTCGCCACGTATCTCAAACTCATGAGGATAGCCCGAACCTTCCTTCAACACAAGAGGAATGCAACGAATAGTGCGTACATTAGCTGTTACATCATCGCCATGCACTCCATCGCCACGCGTAACACCACGCACCAACTTGCCATCAACATAGGTAAGAGAGATGGACAATCCATCGTACTTCATCTCGCAGCATACCTCAAAGTCCTCACCATCAAGTCCACGGCGCACAGAGTCGTACCAGTCGGCAACGTCTTGCTCATTATATGTATTGGCAAGCGACAGCATAGGATACTTATGCGCCACTTGGGTGAAGTTCTGATTAAGGTCGCTGCCAACACGCAATGTAGGTGAGTTGGCATCGTATAGTTCGGGATGACGAGCCTCAAGGTCTTGAAGTTCGTGCATAAGAAAATCGAATTCCTGGTCGGATATATCCGGCTGGTTAAGAACATAATACTTGTAATTATGCTCGTGCAGCGTTTTGCGAAGATATTGTATACGATCTTTTTCGTTCATTGTGACAATAGTGATTAGTCTTAATTATATGTTCAGCCTTAATTTAGGCTGTAATTAGTCTTTAATTATCTAAAGATGTTTTCTTAACATTATATATATTATAACCGGAGCTCCTACAATAGGGGTTACAGCATTAATCGGTATCACTCCTCCATCAGCCGGAAGTACACAAGCAAAGTTGCACAGCAAAGCCACAATAGAACCTATAAGGATTGTGGCAGGCAAAAGCAAGCGATAGTCATCGGTACGTAATAGCAGACGGGCAATATGTGGGACCGCAAGACCGAGAAACGCTATTGGACCACAAAAGGCAGTGGTGAGAGCCGTAAGCAATCCGGTAACTAATAGTATAATATTGCGCAACCGTCGGGTGTTGATACCAAGATTGCGTGCATATTGTGGACCGAGAACAAGCACATTTAGCGGTTTGACAAGCATGACAGATGCAATAAGACATACTACCGACACTGTAGCAAATACAGGTAGACGGTCGGCAGAAACACTGGCAAAATTGCCCATACCCCACAACATATATGCCCTAACACCATCGGCAGAAGCAAAGAAGTTGAGCAGCATTATGACCGAAGACGACAGATATCCCGTCATCACTCCGACAATAAGCAGCATGGCATTGCTGCGTATTATGCCCGAAAGGGTGAACATAAGCAGCGTGACAAGCATTGCCCCTACGAAGGCTGCTGCCAATACAGCAGCAAATCCACCAAAGCTTAAATTACCTATAGATATGCCTCCACCAAAGAACAGCATGACAAGAGCCACACCCAAGCCCGAACCTGAGCTAATGCCAAGTATGGAAGGATCGGCAAGAGGATTGCGAAACACAGCCTGAAGCATAAGGCCACATACCGACAACGCACCACCTGTAAGCAATGCTGTGACAGCTTGAGGCAAACGCGACTCGAGTATGATGAAACGCCAACTGGCATTGGTATCGCTGCCCCCACACAAGATACTCCATACAGAAGACATGGGTATGTTAACCGCCCCGTAAAATACATTGAGCAGCAACAAGGCAACGGCACCAATGCCAGCCATAAAAAATATTAGAGCTTCGTGTTTCAAAGCAACTATCTTATGCAAGATTTTATATCTTCAATGTCTTCAGAATCTCAGTCATCTTCTGAAGAGTGGTGATACGTGTAGGCACAAGAGGCAGACGAAGCACGTTCTCAATAAAGCCCATCTCGTGCAACAATGCCTTAACACCCGCAGGATTGCCATCAACAAACAGAAGTGAATAAAGTTCGGTAAAGCGATGATGTATAGTGCGTGCTCCCTCGTACTCGCCCTTGAACTCAAGACGAATCATTCGAGACACCTCTCTTGGCAACGCATTGCCTATAACAGAGATGCTACCTGCAGCGCCACTTGCCACCATAGAGAAGGTAAGGGCATCGTCGCCACTGATAACGTCGAAACGATCGGGCTTGTTCTTTATAATCTCGTCTACCTGCTCAAGACTGCCACTTGCCTCCTTTATGGCAACAATATTTTCGCAATCATTAGCAAGACGCACTGTTGTCTCCGACTTCATATTGACGCCGGTTCTACCTGGAACGTTATATAGCACAACTGGCAACGGACTTGCCTCGGCTATGGCCTTGAAGTGCTGGTAAAGACCTTCCTGCGAAGGTTTGTTGTAGTAGGGACAAACACTAAGGATACCATCTATTCCGGTCCAATCAGTAGTCTTCAACTCTTCCACAACAGCGCGTGTGTTATTGCCACCACATCCAATAAGAATAGGCACACGTCCACGGTTTACATCTATAACGAGTTGCTTTATCTTGTTCTTTTCGTCGGTAGAGAGACACGGTGTCTCACCTGTAGTTGCAAGGATACAAAGGAAGTCGGCACCGTTCTGTATTAGATACTCTACAAGACGCTTTAAAGCCTTGTAGTCCACTTCTCCTTCGGTTGTAAATGGTGTCACCAAGGCTACACCCAATCCTTTGAATATGTTTCGTGCCATAATATATTGAACTTTGAATATTTCGATTTGGCTACAAAGTTACGATTTTATATTGAGAAAAGAACAATACGGACAAAGAAAAAACTCTAAATTGAAAGAGTTTTTCAATTATTTGTTACATCTTTCAATTTAGAGTGTACATTTTGCAACAACCATGTATCAAAATACATACAAAACTATACTTAACGTGTTTGGATTGTTACTTTTTATCGGGTTCCTATATAAAGGAATATCATTCCAAGCAATACGAGCAGCATATCAACAGCCTTGCTGCGAAGATTCTTTTCCTTGAACACCGCCGCTCCACAGAAGAAGCTAACAACAACGCTGCCTCTACGAACCATCGACACGATGCTAATCATAGCTCCCGGAAGACTAAGGGCGTAGAAATAAACAAAGTCGGCTATGCTAAGGAAGATACTTATGAAAATGATGCTCCAGCGCCACTGAAACTTTGTGGTCTTATTGCGTGTGGGCCACCAGATAAGAAGCATTGTCAACCCCATCATAAAAAGCTGATAGATATTGTACCAACTCTGCACAACCATTCGGCTCAAACCTACTCCACCATTGTCGGGTGACGCCATAAGATACTTGTCGTAAAGACCGCTGACAGCTCCAAGTACCGCAGCAAGCACAAGTGAGAATATCCATTTGTTGTGCTTGAAGTCGACACCCTCCTTCTTGCCACTCCTACTAAGAAGAAAGAAGGACACTATTGCAAGTAACACACCACACCACTGCCAAATGTTAAGACGCTCGCCAAAGACAAGCATAGCACCTACAAGTACCATAACGGGGCGTGTGGCATTGATAGGACCTACTATGGTAATGGGCAGATTCTTCATGGCAAAATAGCCAAACACCCATGACGACAATACGATAAGAGCCTTCAACACGATGTACTTATGCTCGTGCCATCCGCAAGTCTCAACAAAGAAAGTACTGCCATCGAGCACACCAGTATAAGTAGACAGCAAGATAAAGGGCAGAAACAACAACGAACATATCATTGTGTTGAGAAAGAGAACTGGTAAAACGGCGTTATCGCGCAACGCCAATTTCTTGAAAACATCATAAAAGCCCAGCAACGCCGCTGAGCAAATGCTAATATTAACCACATACCTTATTATTATATATATTAATAGCGCACATCCTCCAAGAAAAGCGCATTGCCAGGCATACTCTCGCCTGCATTAGAACGGCTTCCGCTTGCCACAACCTTGTCAAACTGATCTATCGTCATACGATGTCTACCAACCTCTATCAGCGTGCCAACAACAGCACGCACCATATTACGGAGAAATCGATTGGCGGATATACGGAAATGCCATTGGTCATCGGCATCGCGTACCCACTGAGCTTCTGTTACATTACACAACGTTGTCTTTACATCGGCATGTGCTTTGCAAAAAGCTCCAAAGTCGTCAACATGCAGAAGGTGCTGCGCAGCCTCATTCATAAGATCATAATCAAGATCATAATGCAACTGGCATGAATAATGACGCAAGAACGGGTTCTTGCGTGTGTGCACATAATAATGATATGTACGGAGCGTTGCACTAAAGCGTGCGTGCATGTCAGGTGCAACAGGATATACATCGTAAACTGATATATCGCGAGGCAATAAGCGGCCAAGTTTATATGTAAGTTGGGCGCAATCAACAGCGCGTTCGGTTTCAAAATGTGCTGTCATACGGCGAGCATGCACACCTGCATCTGTGCGTCCAGCTCCAACCACCTCTATATTCTCACGAAGTAATATTGAGAGAGCCTTCTGAAGTTCCTCTTGTACACTATTGCCATTGGGCTGAATTTGCCAGCCGTGATAGTTGGTGCCGTCGTAAGCAAACACCACAAAATATCTGGTCATTATTATCAAATAGTCTTATTGAATAAACAAAATAGGCTAATTGGCACCATGTTGACGGTGTCGCTTGCCATTAGCATGGATGCGCTTGAACTGCTGACGGTGAAACTTGTCCTCTGCCTTGATAATGCGATAGACTTTTGAGGCAGGCAGAATACGCAAGAACTTCTCGTGATAGGCTTGCTGTAAGCGTTTAATCTCGAGGTCGTTGTTATCAAGTCGGCGTATGGCATCGGCACATGCCTTGTCGTCAGCCTCATCAATATAATGCCAACGCCTATGGTCGCTGAAATAAGCCATTTGCTTTTTGCGCATCTCTCTGTATAAAGGAAAAAACTCGGCTGACTCAACAGGAGTTAGTCGCGCCTCTGTAGCAACAAACTGCTCTAAGTTTGCCTCGAACCGTGCCGGGTCAAACTTCTTTGGTTCTTGCGCTATAGCTAAGACGCCGCACAATACCAACAATATTGAAATGATATATCTTCTTAAACTCATAATCGTCAGTTGCTTGCCATAAGTGTATACATATCCTGATTGTCGAGCATAGAGTAGTTAATCTCTTCGTCGCTCACACTATTATATGCCGAAGCATCATATGTGCTGTGATGTGTTGCTGTTGCAATATGTGTCTTGCCTGTATCTGCAGTAGACTTAAATTGCCAAACCGACACACCTCCAACAATAAAAGCAACACAAGCAGCCACTGCCGCATAACGGCGACAACGGTGCCACCAATTAATTGTTATGACTTTGTTTTGCAGAATTGGCTCTGGTACATGCGGCACTACCTTATCGGCAGCCTCAACACTATTCATTATGTTTTGCGTAAGGTTGTCGAAATAGCCTTCAGGCACCGTAAAAGGAGCCTTCTTGCCAAAACATGATTCTATATATCTTTCATCAGATTCCATACAAATTACTTTATTAGTTCTATATGTTTGACGTTTGTATAGCGTAATGGTTTAAAACAAAAATGAAATATTACTGATGTTCTTTCATAAATGCAGTTATTTTTTTCACCGCAATATGATAACTTGCCTTCAAAGCTCCTTCGGAAGTGTCGAGCAACTGGCTTATCTCCGAATACTTCATCTCGTCATAATAACGAAGGTTGAACACCACCCTCTGTACATCTGGTAGTGAAGCTATTGCCTCTTGAAGCAATGCTTGAGCCCTGTCGCCATCAAAATACTGATCGGCTTCAAGTCTGTCTGCCACAGATATATTGTCTGAAATATCAAGCGATGCCACGTTGCGCTTACGCCTTAGAAAGTCGAGAGCCTCGTTGACAGCAATGCGATAAAGCCAAGTAGACAACTTAGAGCGATTCTGAAAATCGTCAATGCCATTCCACACCTTAATAAACACATTCTGCAACACGTCGTTGGCATCGTCGTGACACAACACTATACGACGTATCGCCCAATACAACTTCTCGCTGTACTGAGGAACAATTGACTCGAAAAGCTTGCGCTTCTCGGTCATATCCATTTGTTGTGTTGACGAATTATTTTCCTTCACGTGAGCTGGCAATGACTATTTACATATACTTTTGTATACGCTGGTATATAACAGGATCGAAGCCATAGATATCATCATACCTTACAAGGGTGCCATTAGTATCAGGATACAGTGTATAATAGGTGATGAACACTGGAACCTGTGGTTCAACCTTGAGGCTGCGAAGCATCATACGACGATTGATAGGACTATTAACATCGTCGTCCTCGGTACGATGTCGACCATACTTGACCGTCATCGAATAATCTATCTTCTTCATCATCGACTCGTCCTTATCGGCAAGCATAAAGACGGCAAGGTCGTAAGGCTTCTCTACACGTATACAACCATGCGACACACTACGGTTGCTACGCGAGAAGACATTACGATTTGACGTGTCGTGCATATAGATAGAATAGTCGTTGTCAAATCGGAATATGATACGTCCAAGCGAGTTGCCCTCACCACCTCGCTGTATCACAAGATAGTCTGAACTCATCAACATATCGCCTGTAACAGTAGCAGGATCTACCTCACGACCTGTTGAACGCTGGCGTATGAAATAATCGTGACTGTCAAAATAGGCTGTATTGCCAGCATTGTGCCTGACAGAAGTCTTGATGATGCTCTTAGGTATAATCCACTGCGGATTAAAGTCCATTCGTTTTATCTTGCTTGTCAGCAACGGTGTCTTTGTCTTCAAGCTGCCAAGAGCTATACGCATGGAAAGATGCTCATCGCCATCAGTGGCAACAAGATATAATGACGGTACATTGACCAGTACATACTTCTTATGTTGTTGCGGATAGTTGCCATGACGCCAACGGCTACGCTCCATATTACAAAGCACAAGACGACGCTCTGCAGTAGAAAGTGACTCGTGTAAACGTTTATAAAAAACATGATAAAGAGGATTCTCAGGACGAGATGCAGCCAGAAAAGTGCCTACAGCCTTATCATTTCCAGCCATTACAGCAAATGCCTCAGATACAAACTTGGCATCAGGTCGTTTTGTAGGAACATCGTACAACGAACGGTAAGATGTGTAAACGCCACTACTGTCACGCACATCAAGACGATTGAAGGCATCGTATGGATTGACAAAACCAAAACGCATACCCTCGACATATCGCAAGAAAGCCTTTGTAAGACGATACTCCAAACGAGCATACACCTTATTTATATTATTACGACTATCCTTGTCGGAATCGAAATCAAGATCTCGTGCCCGTTGGAGGTCGCTACTTAAAGAAGAGTAGCAAAACTTTTCGGATGAAAAGCCTATACTGTCTACCGTAGCTAAATATGTAAGCAAAGTATCTGCTTTTGACGAGATGCCATTACGAGTGACCCATACAAGCTGTCCACCATCAAGATAATGACGACGAGCTTGAATATCAGGAGTCTCACGATCGGTATCTGCCAACACAACATGACGCAGACTTTCGTTAAGCAAGTCGGCGTCAACACGATACTTAACGTCTGCCATATCAGCAAACGATTCGAGAGTTATGGGAATACGAAATTCCTTCTCTTGGCATGAGCTAAACACTCCTACCAGGAGAAGAAACAATATAAAAATCTTATGAATGTTCACTTTTGCAGTATTCGAAATTGACTACTGTTTTTTTATTTGATAACAATCTTTCTTGTAGCCTTATTGCCAACCTGTACTATGTACACTCCCTTTGGAAGTGTAAGGTCGTACGTCTTGTCAGCACTTTCAACCTTTGCCTTCATCACAGGCTGTCCACCAGCAATGTTGTATATACACAACGTCATACCCTCAGCACCCGTAACACGCAGATTAGAGCCGTTAAGGGTAATAACAACCTTATTGAAGTCGTTGTTGTCGATAAGCTCTATCTCAGCCATACGGCTTGCTGATGCTTTAAGCGGCATTGTTGCCACAAAGGCAGTCAAAAGAAATAATGAGAGTATATATTTTACCATATCGTTCGGTTTTTGTTGCACTTATACATTTACATCTATATTATGCAAAGATATACATTTTTTCGACAAGTTGTTTTAACGAAACACTTTCGACCATAAACACTTAACAATATTTAGCATTTACGGTCGAAAGTGTAATATAATACAACATCACTTAAGGTCGATTGTCATACCTTCAGCAGTGAGTTGCGACTCAGGAAATACCTCTTGAGCCTCCTTAAGCAACTGCTGCTCATCGTCGTATTTTGAACTATAATGTCCAAGAAGCAAGCGACCCACATTAGCATCTCGAGCAACCTGTGCAGCCTGTGCAGCTGTACTATGATAGTACATCTCGGCACGGTCGATATCTGCAGTGATGTATGTAGACTCGTGATAAAGACAACTAACACCAGCAACGCGCTCGTGCAATGACGGCAAATAGCAAGTGTCGCTGCAATAAGCATAGCTGCGAGCAGGATCGGCAGGAGTTGTAAGACGCGAATTTGGTATCTCACGACCTTCTTCATCTGTCCACGAAGCTCCGTTCTTGATATTGTTTATCTGCGAAACTGGTATATGATAAAAGTCAATCATGTCGCGGCGTATATGTGGCAAGGTAGGCTTCTCGCGGAATAGGAAACCGCAAGTGGGCAAACGATGCTTGAGCGGAATAGACTCTACCGTAAGGCTGCGGTCTTCGTATATTACCTGTTGTTTGGTTGTATCGACAGCATGAAACTGTATCTCATAGTCGAAGTCGTAGCAGAAGGTCTTAAGCATCATGTCAAGCACGGGTTTAAATTCCTTTGGTGCGTATATGGCAAGAGGCATAGTGCGTCCGAGCAATCCGAAAGACGAGAGCATGCCAATAAGTCCAAAGCAATGATCACCATGAATATGACTGATGAATATAGCCACAACCTTGTTGAAACCAATGCGAGAACGACGCATCTGCGTCTGTGTACCCTCGCCACAATCAATCATAAACTGTTTGCCACGAAGCTCCACAACTTGTGCAGACGGATTATGTCTGAGTGTCGGGAGGGCTGAGCCACACCCGAGAATGTGTATCTTGAATGGCTCCATTTATTTCTGACGCTTAAAAATGTATATGCCTTTTTGATTCTCAATATAAAGCGAGTCGGCTCCAAGTGATGTTATGTCGAAAGTGTCGCGATTGAGCAACAGCTGTCCATTAAGTATCTTCCACGATGTCCAAGGGTTTGTTTCGGCCTTGACATTTGAGCGAACAGTGCCTCCCTCCTCTATTTCGAAGTTCTTGTCAAGACTTGTCCAATGCCCCAAGAGTGATGTAACATTGATAACACGATTGGCAATCAGTTCGCCGTCAATCTTCATTCCAGTTACAGCCACCTTGTCACCTGACATAAGTCCGCCCTCTACATTTGAGACAATTCCACCCGAAACCTCGCCATCCAAATCGGCTTCAGCATCAAGAATGGTATATGTCAGAGTATCACCGGCATCGGTTACAAGTTGGAGCGAGTGCATAGATGTGCCGTCGCCACAAACTCCATAGACAGTTGTGTCTACTATTTCCTCATGAGCCTCAGCCAAAGGCTGTGGCTTTTCCTTCTTGGCATTGCATCCAACTAATGCCATAAGCAAAATGGATGCACAAAGCATTGCAACGTGTTTCATAATGGTTCTGATTTAGTTATTACTTCTTTTCCTGAGCCTTAGCCTCATTCCATAATGCATCCATCTCGCCGAGAGTCATATCCTTAAGTGGTTTTCCGATGCGGATAGAATGCTCCTCAATATAGTTGAAGCGGTTTATAAACTTGGCATTGGTTTTCTCGAGAGCCGTGTCAGGATTTATCTTGTACAGACGTGCTGCATTAATGAGCGAGAAAAGGAAGTCGCCAAACTCTTCGGTAGAACGTTCTTTATCTTCCTTTCGAATCTCGGCTTCCAATTCGCCAAGTTCCTCACGCACCTTTCCCCACACATCACCTTTGTCTTCCCAATCAAATCCAACATTGCGTGCCTTATCCTGTATACGATAAGCCTTGATTAGTGCAGGCAAAGCATTAGGCACTCCAGAGAGAACACGCTTGTTGCCGTCTCTCTCGCGCAATTTAATCTGCTCCCAATTCTCTATTACCTGCTGCGCTGTCTTTACCTCTTCTGATGTGTCTTGCTCGTCAATATCCTCACCATATGGCAATGGCTTTGGTTCTGGCACGCCAACCTGTGAAGGATGATAGACATGCGGATGACGGAAGATAAGTTTGTCAACAAGTTTGTTGCACACATCGGCAATGTCAAACTGCTCGTTCTCCTGACCAATCTTGGCATAGAAGCACACATGCAGAAGGACATCGCCAAGTTCTTTGCAGATGTTTGGCTCATCGTTCTTTATCAGAGCGTCGCACAATTCGAATGTTTCTTCTATTGTGTTAGGACGCAACGATTCATTGGTCTGCTTTCGGTCCCATGGACATTTCTCGCGCAATTCGTCGAGCACATCCAACAGACGACCGAAAGCCTTAAGTTTTTCTTCTCTTGTATGCATAAGTTATTTATGTCGGATAATACATATTAATATTATACAAAGGTAAGCATAAAATCCGACATAATGTCCTTTGTACAAGTTAATATATACTATCTACGAATTGTTTTCAGACCGTGTATAGTTGCAATCGGGTCTTCCGACTTGAAAACGTAGTTGCCACTTACTAATACATCGGCACCTGCTTCTACAAGCAACTTGGCAGTCTCGCCATTTACACCTCCGTCTATCTGGATAAGAGCATTACTGCCTGTACTGTCTATGAGTCTACGCAGCTGACGAGTTTTTTCTACAGAATGAGGAATAAACTTTTGTCCACCGAAACCTGGATTTACACTCATCAGGAGCACCATATCCACATCGTTGATAATGTCGGCAAGCATAGACACAGGTGTAGAAGGGTTTAGCGTTACGCCCGCCTTCATTCCTGCTGCATGTATCTCCTGAATGGTACGATGCAAATGCACGCATGCCTCGTAGTGCACATTCATCATCATGGCACCCGTAGCTGCAACTTGCTTTATATAGTTTTCCGGATGCACAATCATAAGATGTACGTCAAGCGGCTTCTTACATTCCTTTGCCAATGCGTTAATAACTGGAAAGCCAAAAGAAATATTGGGCACAAATACGCCATCCATTATGTCGAGGTGCAACCAGTCGGCCTCGCTGTTGTTAATCATTTCGATATCCGACTTCAAATCGAGAAAATTTGCTGAAAGCAACGAGGGGGAAATAAGAGTCTCCATTTCTATATGTTCTGCTATTATGTTTAAAGTTGTTGTTAGGTTTGTTGTCACTTTAGTTAAGGCAATACACATTGCCTTTTGCTCCAGCCGATTTAGCAACACGATAAGTGTAGGCTATCTGCCGGATAATGTTAAGCGTCGTTTCAGACGGCTTGATGTCTTCAGGGGTAAAATGTTTCATAGGCAATTTTAAAGTTTGCAATCATTGTTTATTATAGTAACGAGGATTAATTGTTTTTATTACATTTGTAGGCAACTAAATATTTTTTTCACTGTAAATTTTACTTTTGCCATTTAGCCAGGTCAAATAAACAGAACGACGCAAGAAACGTCAATATACACAACGATACAACAAGTAACAATGAATAAAACAACGACAGATAATAACATATTAAACGCTCTAAGGCATGACATGCAACGTGGGTTCACCATGTTTATGCAACGATACCGCGAACCAGTATATTGGCACATACGCCGTCTGGTTGTGAGTCACGATGATGCCGAGGATGTAACACAGGAAGTATTTGTTAGGGTGTTGCGATCGATAGACAAGTTCAGAGGCGAATGCAGTCTTACATCATGGGTATACCGCATTGCTACCAACGAAGCACTACGACTGATAAACTCAAGGCGATCGGACACTTGCTCAATAGACACTACATCTGCCCAAACCATCGGCAATATAGAAGCCGACAACTACGTTGACTTCGACGATGCTATCGCTGTTAAGTTTCAGCAAGCAATACACTCGCTTCCACCCAAACAGCAGGCAACATTTAACTTGCGCTACTATGACGAACTGGAGTATGAAGAGATAGCCGAGATAACGCATTCGACACCGGCAAGTGCCAAGGTCAATTATCATACTGCCAAACAGAAAATAGAAGCATTTATGAATAAATAATGACCCGAAGCATATTATATATAATATGTTCGCGTACATTAAAACAATATAACAACGAAATAGAGATAATTATGGAAAAGAAATTTGACTTCAACCAAATAGGCAAGCGTATGCCCTACACCACTCCTGACAATTTCTTTGATAAATTGGAGAAAGAGGTCAAGGCTTCATTGCCAAGCGAGCGAAAGAACAAACACGCACGCATCATTACAATGTCGGTTCTGTCTATAGCCGTATCACTGCTGTTGTTCTTCGGTATAAGCACAACAATTAACAATAAAGGTGATGACGCTAAAAAGGAACAGTATAATATGGCTGCTGTAGAGAAGGCTTTCAACAATCTCGACAACGATGACCAAAATGCTCTTATAAACATCTATCAAGATGATGTTTTCACAAGCTTGAATTAAAGAATAGTTGTTTTAAAATTTATAGAATTATGAAGAAGTTAGTATTAAGATTATTTATGGTTATGTGCATGATGACAATTTCGTCTACTATAGTAAATGCACAGCACACAAAACCAGGTGTTCAGAAAACCGAACGTCAACGCATGACACGTGAGCAACTTGCCGAGACACAAGCCCGACATATATGTAACAAACTGGCATTGGATGATGAGACAAGCGCCAAGTTCACCACCGAATATTGCAACTATATGAAAGAGTTATGGGCCATAGGTCCTAGAGCTGGCAAGCGACAGCAAGGTGAGATGACGGATGCTCAGGCAGAAGCCAAGACAAAGCAAGACTTTGAACGCAGTCAAAAAATACTTGACCTTCGTGCCAAATACTACAAGCGCTACTCTACATTCCTTACACAACGACAAATACAGCGTGTGTACGAGATAGAGAAACAAATGCGCAACCGCTTGGCTAACAAAAGACATGCAAGAGCAAGAATGCCAAGAAGGTAATAATGCTTTTCCTTTTTAAAGACAATCTTCAATTAAGAATTGTATAGTAGAAATGAGTATAATAATTAGATTTTTGATTTCGGCTCTGTTGGCGCTTGGCTGCGTCGACAGGGCAATTGATTGCTATCGGCATATAAAAAACATGGAACGTCGAGCAGTGATTGCCCGACGTACAAGGTAGTGTAAGTATTTAAAGATATGAATTTTTTATTCAGCTGCTTCTATTATTTCTCCCCATAAATCACATAGCTCGGTCATTTGTCCAAGCACTATATCTGCTCCATTATCAGCAAGAGCCGAATCGGGAAGCGGTCCACTATTTACACCTATTGTAAAACATCCGGCTGCCGAACCCGCACGCACTCCAAGTGGAGCATTCTCAACAACAATACCTTGCCATGGCTCATTGTTGCCTGTCTTGTGCAATCCCATAAGATAAGGATCGGGATTTGGCTTGCCACGCTCCACATCGTAGGCTGTAACAATATGGTCTTCGGTAAGGAATCCATCAAAGTCGGTAAGTAAGCGCTGTATCAAAGGGCGCTGTCCGCTTCCGGTAACAACGCCAATGGTAAGACCAGCCGACTTAATCTTCTGCATTATATCTATAACCCCAGGGAATATCTCGGCAACGGGCATATGGTGGAAGATGTCGGTCTTGACATCATACATGCGTTGTGCTTCCTCTGGTGTTATCTCCTTACCTTTCTGCTGAAGTACGTACTTGCGTATAGTGTCTACACCGCGAGCACCCTCTGTAGCATAAGAGTCGGCAGCTGTGAAATGGATGTCAAACTGCTTCATAGCCTCATGCCAAGCTACAGCATGGTTTGGCATTGAATTGTATAGCACGCCATCCATATCAAATAGCACACAACGTGGCTCAAACTTGCTATAGCCGTGCTGTTGCTTGTATGCCAATATCAAATCTTTAATCATATTATATCTCATAATACTGCCTTTTCCACAACCCTTCCATATTGAGGAGAAGCTGTGGGTAAGACTTCAATTTATCGAATAAAAAACGGACTGCATTATATGAGCAGTCCGTTTTTCATTAATATAGATTCACGTATTATCGTGTTAGAGTTATTTTTACTTCTCGTCAGCCAAACGCTTCTGAATAGCCTCGCTCTCAGCCTCATATCCTGGCTTGTTGAGCAGAGCAAACATATTCTTCTTGTAAGCCTCAACACCTGGCTGGTTGAATGGGTTTACACCGAGGATGTTGCCGCTGATACCACATGCAATCTCGAAGAAGTAGATAACCTGACCAAGGTAGTACTCGTTGAGCTGAGGAACAGAAAGGCGGATGTTAGGAACACCACCGTCTACGTGAGCCAAACGTGTGCCAAGCTCAGCCATCTTGTTCACCTCATCAACACGCTTGCCTTCAAGGAAGTTTAGACCGTCGAGGTTCTCGTCATCGTGTGGGAAGAGTACTTTCTTCTCAGGAGCCTCTATGCTGATAACTGTCTCGAAGATAGAACGCTCGCCTTCCTGAATCCACTGACCCATAGAGTGAAGGTCGGTAGTAAAGTCGCAAGATGCAGGGAATATACCCTTGCCGTCCTTACCCTCTGACTCACCATAGAGCTGCTTCCACCATTCGCTCATGAAGTGGAGCTTAGGCTGATAGTTTACAAGAATCTCAATCTTCTTGCCTGCCTCTGCATAGAGAGCGTTGCGAACGGCAGCGTAGATAGCAGCAGGGTTCTCGTCGAATGGAACATCCTTGCCTGTAGCCTTCTCCATATCGGCAGCACCATTAACAAGAGCTGTGATATCGAAGCCTGCAACAGCGATAGGCAGCAAACCTACTGGTGTAAGTACAGAGAAACGACCACCTACATTATCAGGAATAACGAATGTCTTGTAACCTTCCTTTGTAGCGGCAGCACGAGCTGCACCCTTGTGAGCGTCAGTAATGGCAACGATTACGTCCTTAGCTTCTTCCTTGCCACGCTGGTCCTCGCACTGCTTCTTCAACAGACGGAAAGTAAGAGCAGTCTCGGTAGTTGTACCTGACTTAGAGATGTTGATTACACCGAACTTCTTGTCCTTGAGGTATGTTGTAAGCTCAGCGAGATAATCCTCACCGATGTTGTTACCAGCGAACACTACTGTCGGGTTCTTCTTGTCCTGAACGAGCCAAGCAAATGAATTGCCAAGAGCCTCAATCACGGCACGTGCGCCGAGATAGCTACCGCCGATACCTGCAACAACAACAACCTCACACTTCTCACGCAGAGTGTTTGCAACGCTCTGAAGTTCGGCGATGAACTCAGGAGTGATAGAAGATGGCAAGTGGAGCCATCCGAGGAAGTCGTTGCCAGGGCATGTGCCATTCTCAAGAGCCTCCTGAGCGGCCTTTACCTGGGGTTCATAAGCTTTGACTGCGCCCTCTGAGAGGAACTGGGCAGCCTTTGTAATGTCTAAGCTGATACTTTTCATGTCTTATCTTTTTTTTAATGGTTATATTTTAGTTTATTTATTTGTTTATAGGTTTTTCAGCCACTCCTCACCCTTCTTTGTGTAGGTCCAAGCAAGGAAACTGCCAACGATGACAATGCCTAAAGTAAATATAAGAGCTAAAGCTTCCATATAATTACAAGTTTTTCAGCCACTCCTCACCCTTCTTTGTGTAGGTCCAGGCAAGGATACTTCCGACTATTATAAGTCCTATAGTAAATAATAATGTTAATGCATTCATAATTTCAATACTTTAAAATTCGATTTGCCAAGAAAGCAGATGCATAAGTAAACGCAATGCCTGTGACAAATGTCATTATACTTTCAAACTTATAATCATTAGAAAGAAATGACGACATTCCACCGAGCACCAAAGCTGCAAAAGTTAATTTTGACAAGTCATAGAAATAACCAGCAAGCTTTTCTTTACGCGATTTTATCTTGTCCTTTTCGTCTCTCTGTCCCATAGCCCATACATTTATTTACCTGAACGAGTCGGTGAGCAGCTTTATCTCAATCTGCGGACTTATACGCTCGTACAATATATTATATACGGCGTCGAGGATTGGCATATTAACGTGGTGGTGTCGGTTCTTCTCCTTCATACACTTGGTTCCGAAGAATCCCTCGGCTATCATCTCCATCTCTATCTGAGCGCTCTTCACACTGTAACCCTTACCTATCATTGTACCGAAGGTGCGGTTGCGTGAGAACTTGGAGTAGCCGGTAACGAGCAAGTCGCCAAGATACACAGAGTCGTATACACTGCGATCTATTGGATTGATGGCTGTAAGGAATCGCGACATCTCCTGCACTGCGTTTGATATGAGCACAGCCTGAAAGTTGTCGCCATATTTCAGTCCGCTGCAAATGCCTGAGGCAATAGCATATACGTTCTTAAGCACCGAAGAGTATTCAATACCAATAACGTCGGACGAGGTTTTTGTCTTGATAAATTCTGAGTCAAGAACTTCGCAGAAAGCATGTGCCTTTTCTTGGTCGGCACATCCCACTGTTAGATATGACAGACGTTCTAGAGCCACCTCCTCTGCATGCGACGGACCGCCGATGCAAGCAAGGTTCTCATCGGGCACATCATACACCTCATGGAAGAACTCAGAGCAAGCAATATTATCATCGGGTACCAGACCCTTGATAGCCGTAACAATAAACTTGTCGCGCAGACGGGTCTTTAGTTTCTTGAGGTGATTCTTCAGGTAAGGCGATGGTACAACAAACACCAAGGTATCATAAGCCTCAACGATGCGGTTGATATCGCTTGAGAAGAATATCTCATCGGTGTTGAAGTGTACACTCGTGAGATAATTCGGGTTATGGCTTAGGCGCTTAAACTCCTCTATACTGTCGTCACGGCGCATATACCACCCAATGTGGTGGGTATGTCCTACCACAATCTTGGCAATAGCTGTAGCCCAACTACCTCCACCAATGATTGCAATTTTCCCGATATTATACATTTGTCTTATTGTCTTTCAAATTTAAGACTAAAGAGGAGGTGCCGTATATTCAGCACTTCCCCTATAAAGTATATCTATTATTCAGCAGTTTCTGCTGTAGCAGCACCGTCAATCCACTTCTGGATATCGTCTACCGATGGCTTGTCGTAACCAAGCTTGTACTTCTTGTTTATTTCGCCAATCTTCTGCTGCAAGCCCTGAGCCTTCTGGTCGCGTATATCGGCAATAAGGTTGAAGCCAGCCTTACGCAGAACGTATACCCAATTCTCGGGTACACCAAGCTCGCCCCACTCCTTGATAGAGCTCTGAGGCATCTTTTTCTCTGGCTTCATCTGTGGGAAGAACAATACCTCCTGAATGTATGTCTTGCCTGTCATAAGCATAACAAGACGGTCGATGCCGATGCCGATACCTGATGTAGGAGGCATACCATACTGAAGAGCACGGAGGAAGTCCTGGTCGATAATCATTGCCTCGTCATCGCCCTTGTCGGCAAGCTTCATCTGGTCGATGAAACGCTCCTCTTGATCAATAGGGTCGTTAAGCTCTGAGTAGGCATTGGCAAGCTCCTTGCCATTTACCATAAGCTCGAAACGCTCTGTAAGTCCTGGCTTTGAGCGGTGCATCTTTGTTAGAGGCGACATCTCAACAGGATAGTCGGTAATGAATGTTGGCTGAATGAATGTGCCCTCGCAGAACTCACCAAAGAGTTCGTCGATAAGCTTACCCTTACCCATTGTCTCGTCTACGTCCATACCCTTCTCAAGGCAGAATGCACGAATCTCCTCCTCGGTCTTGCCATTGCAGTCAAAGCCTGTCTTCTCCTTAATTGCGTCAAGGATAGGCAAACGACGATAAGGTGCCTTAAAGCTAACGATATTGCCGTCAATCTCGCGTTCTGGCTTACCATTTACGGCAATACAGATAGTCTCAAGCAACTTCTCGGTGAACGACATCATCCAGTTGTAGTCCTTATACTGAACATAAAGCTCCATACATGTGAACTCAGGATTATGGTTACGGTCCATACCCTCGTTGCGGAAGTTCTTACCAATCTCGTACACACCCTCGAAACCGCCTACGATAAGGCGCTTTAGATAAAGCTCTGTAGCGATACGCATGTACATATCCTGGTCAAGAGCATTGAAGTGTGTAATGAAAGGACGGGCAGAAGCACCACCTGCAATTGACTGCAATGTAGGTGTCTCCACCTCTGTATATCCAGCCTCATCGAGCACACGGCGAAGTGTACGCACTACAGTAGCACGCTGAAGGAAGGTTTCCTTAACACCATCGTTTACAACAAGGTCTACATAACGCTGACGGAAACGCAACTCTGGGTCGTCAAACTTGTCGTAAGCAACACCATCCTTATACTTAACAATAGGCAGCGGCTTCAAACTCTTCGATAGAAGAGTGAGCGACTGTGCGTGTACAGAAATTTCACCTGTCTGTGTACGGAACACATAACCCTTGATTCCGATAAAGTCGCCTATGTCGAGCAAACGCTTGAACACAGTGGTATAAAGAGTTTTATCCTCGCCAGGGCAGATATCATCACGTGTTACATACACCTGAATGCGGCCCTTTGAGTCCTGAAGTTCCACGAAGCTCGCCTTACCCATTACACGGCGGCCCATCATACGGCCTGCGATAACCACCTCGCGTTTCTCGTCTTCGTCCTTAAACTCCTTCTTGATATCCTCTGAGAAGGCGTTGGTTGGGAACTCGGCTGCTGGATACGGGTCAATGCCCATGTTGCGCAGCTCCTGAAGACTCTGTCTTCTTACAATCTCTTGTTCGCTTAGTTCTAAAACGTTCATATTAGTATATCTTTCTTTTTTATTTTGTTTTCTTTGCCTTTTGCATTGCCTTCAAGCCCACTTAAGCAGGCACTTGTAAGACAATACACGTGCAAATTTACTAAATAATTCTGAAAGGTTGGTTGTTTTTAATATTTTATTGCATATAAAAGAGGTTCATCCGATATTTGGAGTGATACAAGCTGGAGTTTTATCGGGAAGGATTATATGAGTATATGTCATGGCTTTAACAAAAACCGATAAACATAAAAAAACAGAAGACACGGGTACATGTTAATATTTTAAGACATAAGAACATAAAAAAGGGTGTCCGTAATGATACGAACACCCAAATAATATGTACCTATTTAGTTCTTAAATATCAATCCGTCATTATCGGCATCGATAGTGATAGGTTGCTCGCGCTTAACCTCGTCCGAAAGAATCTTCTTTGAGAGATCGTTTAGCACGTAGCGCTGTATAGCACGCTTTACTGGACGTGCACCAAACTCTGGATCGAATCCTTCATCGGCAAGGAAGTCGATGGCAGCTGGGGTTACATTCAATGTAAATCCCTGAGGTTCGAGCATCTTCTTGACTGCGTTCATCTGCAATGTCACTACCTGTGCTATCTCTGGCTTGGTAAGTGGCAAGAACATTATAGTCTCATCGATACGGTTAAGGAATTCTGGACGGATAGTCTTCTTAAGCATCTCCATTACCTTCTCCTTAGTGTCGCTTATTACGTGGTCGCGGTTCTGAGGTGTAATACCGGCAAACTGACCCTGTATATATTGACTGCCAAGGTTGCTGGTCATGATGATGATGGTGTTCTTAAAGTTTACTGTGCGACCCTTGTTATCGGTCAGACGACCATCGTCCAATACCTGCAAGAGGATGTTGAACACATCTGGATGAGCCTTCTCTATCTCATCAAACAACACTACTGAGTATGGTTTGCGACGCACAGCCTCGGTAAGTTGACCGCCCTCATCATATCCAACATATCCTGGAGGCGCACCGATAAGACGACTAACGCTGAACTTCTCTTGATACTCGCTCATATCGATACGTGTCATCATCGTCTCGTCGTTGAAGAGATATTCTGCCAAAGCCTTTGCAAGTTCTGTCTTACCTACACCAGTTGTACCAAGGAAGATGAATGAGGCAATAGGACGCTTCGGGTCTTGCAAACCTGCACGCGAACGTCTTACAGCATCGCTTACAGCCTTGATTGCCTCTTCCTGACCAATTACACGCTTGTGGAGTTCCTCCTCAAGATGCAACAACTTCTCGCGTTCGCTCTGCATCATACGTGTTACTGGTATGCCTGTCCAACGGCTCACAACCTCAGCAATATCGTCAGCAGTAACCTCCTCACGAATCATAGCGTTGCCATCCTGAGTAGACTTAAGCTGGTTCTGAATACTCTTGATATCATCGTCGAGTTGCTTCAGTTTGCCATAACGTATCTCAGCCACACGCTCGTAGTTGCCTTCTCGCTCGGCACGCTCGGCCTCAAACTTGAGTTGCTCTATCTGCTGCTTATCTTGCTGAATCTTGTTTACAAGAGCCTTCTCGCTCTCCCACTTAGCACGGAACGAACTTTCTTGGTCGCGCAATTCAGCAATATCCTTGTCGAGTTGTGCTATCTTGTCGGTATCGTTCTCACGTTTTATTGCCTCGCGCTCTATCTCAAGCTGCTTTAGCTTACGTGTTATCTCGTCGAGCTCTTCAGGTACAGAGTCGCGCTCCATACGCAGCTTTGCGGCAGCCTCATCCATAAGGTCAATAGCCTTGTCAGGAAGGAATCTGTCGGAGATGTATCGCTCGGACAACTTAACGGCTGCTATACATGCATCGTCCTGAATACGTACCTTGTGGTGGTTCTCATAACGTTCCTTCAAACCACGAAGTATAGATATAGCCGACAGTTCGTCAGGCTCGTCTACCATTACGGTCTGGAAACGACGCTCAAGTGCCTTATCCTTCTCGAAGTACTTCTGATACTCGTTGAGAGTTGTGGCACCGATACTTCTCAGTTCGCCACGTGCAAGTGCTGGCTTAAGAATGTTAGCGGCATCCATTGCACCCTCGCCTCCACCGGCACCAACAAGAGTGTGAATCTCATCGATGAAGAGTATTATGCGACCGTCGCTATTGGTAACTTCCTTGATAACACTCTTAAGACGCTCCTCAAACTCGCCTTTGTACTTGGCTCCGGCTACAAGCGCACCCATATCCAACGAATAGAGCTGCTTGTCCTTAAGGTTTTCTGGCACATCGCCACGTACGATACGCTCTGCCAGACCCTCAACTATCGCTGTCTTACCCGTACCTGGCTCACCTATTAATATAGGGTTGTTCTTGGTACGACGTGAAAGTATCTGGAGCACACGGCGAATTTCCTCGTCACGTCCTATTACTGGGTCGAGCTTGCCCTGACGTGCTTCCTCAACAAGGTTCTTGGCATACTTGGCAAGACTCTGGTAGTTCTCGTCGCCCGACTGCGACTGTACCTTCTGTCCCTGACGCAATTCGTTGATAGCCTTAACGGTCTCCGCCTCAGTCATACCGGCATCCTTAAGGATTCGGCTTGCTGTAGAGTTTACCTGCAACAATGCGAGCAATATAGGCTCAACACTTGTAAACTCGTCGCCATTCTTAGTAGCGAAGTCCTGTGCACGCTGCAACACCGAGTTGGCATCATTAGACAGATAAGGCTGTCCGCCCTGAACACGCGGCAGACGCTGTATCTCAGTATCTACTACGGTGTCTATCTGAGTGGCATTGACACCTAATTTCTGGAAGATGTATGTAGCTACATCCTTGGCTTTCTGCAATACACCCTTCAAGAGATGCACCGGCTCTATGCTCTGCTGTCCATTACGCTGTGCAATATTTACAGCCTCTTGAACAACCTCTTGAGCTTTGATTGTAAATTTGTCGAATGTCATATTTTGGTTCTCCTTTCTTCTTATTGTTATTCTTAAATTATTCGTTTCGCATTATCATTATATATAATAATGTGTAGCTTAATGCACCATCAGCAACCATGCGGTGTGCCGACGGCTTTCGATAAGAATAACGCAAACTATATTCCACGAAGAAAAAACACGACAAAATGTCAGAAAACCGTAGAGAAGGTGGATATCTATATGACAAATTGACAGAAAATAACTATTGTTATACATTTATTGTCTCCATCAAGCGGCTTTGCTGAGCGTTGGGAATAATGATGTTAGATTCAAGAGTAGTGTGCCCAAAACCGTAAGAGGTACGCCCCGAAGGGGCAGAAGCACCTAGCTCAGGGCAGCGCCCTGGGTATAATGCATAAAATGACAAAGCGCCCTGTAAGGGCAAAAGCGTTGATAATGAACGCTTTTACCCTTACAGGGCGTATTATTTATAACGTCCGTTTACCCAGGGCGTTGCCCTACCCTTTATACATATCTTTGACAATTCTCAACATCTCACATTTGCAGAA
>ERZ1026846.459-NODE-459-length-31807-cov-6.052249_pt1 | contig 31807 bp, 20 predicted proteins | sample MGYA00380153_ERZ1026846 | MGnify/ENA primary metagenome ERZ1026846 (study PRJEB33269, sample SAMEA4719789) | human gut metagenome | biome: human-associated habitat; feature: organic feature; material: feces | place: Cameroon | collected 2013-10 ...
TGCCGAAGCGAGATAAATCCTTGACGATGATGCAGTTGACGTTCCTTTTCTCAATGTCCTGCATCATCCGCTTAAAATCCGGGCGTTCAAAATTTGTGCCGCTGTAACCATCGTCCACATACTCGTCGAACTTGTGCAATTCCGGGTGCTTACCCATGTAATCGTTCAGCAACGCTCTTTGATTTTTTATGCTGTTGCTCTCCTGCTGGTCGCCATCCGAACGCGACAATCGAAGATATGTGGCACAGTTGTATTTTTCATTTCCCTGAAAAAACATAAAAAGCCGATAACCTCCTAATCTATTTGTCGTTCAGACAATAAACCAAGAAATTATCGGCTTTATCAGCATATTCTGTTTTGACCCAAAGCCATTATCTCATATTTCGTGGTTCATGTCAACGCTTTAATGTGCTAAAGTGTAAATTTTCTTCTACTTTTTTCTTTTTTATTTCCGATGTGTCCTTGCGCATTTTTTCAGCGTGTCCTCCAATCGGTTCTCTCCGGCAAAACTGATTTTCACGACCATTCCCCGGTCAAGATAGCAGTAGGGGTTCTTGATCTGTGAAACAAAATCGACCATCCGCTCCCGCTGCGACAAGTCTTTTCTAATTTCCACTTCGTTGATGTCTACCAGTTCCTTGCGGTTCACATTACGGAGATCGGTCTGTGCCATCTGGCGCAGGCTTTCCATGGTGTGATAGGTTCGTGCAGTTGTTTCGGTCATTCACTCATTCCTTTCTGTTTTTGGGGTGGTGTGTCAGCCTCTTTCACTTATAGAATTGGAGAAAGGCCATTTCGCAAGGTATTTCAAAAAATTTTTTGTCTTTTTTCAAAAACACCTTGCGAAACACGCTCTGCCCGATTCTAAAGATAGAAGAACCCGAAAAATGCGTAAGGCAACGGCTTCACCGTAAGTAGGGCAAGATTCGCCTGGAGTAACTCAAAATTCACTTTCGTGATTTTTTGTTACCGGCAATCTTGATGGGGATTCCGCTTCCCCATTCCCTCGGTACGCACAAAATCTCTGATTTTGGCTATCTGGCTTCCACTAAAGTGGTCGCAGCCGACCGCCTACGGCTTGTCGGGATTTGCTTCGCAAATAAATTTGAAGGGAGTTTCTATCTATGGGCAGAAGAAAAAAGTGCGAGCAGATAAAAAGAACAAATAACGTAATGGTACGTTTTACAGATGCAGAGTATGCTTCTATTTCCATTTCTGCTGAACAGGCAGGCTATCCGGTTGCTGTTTATGTCAGGAAGAGTGCGCTGGACGAACACATAGAAGTCCACTACAATATCACTGCCGAACTTCCCGAACTTCAAAAACTGATTGCCGAGTATTCTGCCATCGGTAACAACCTGAATCAGATTGCCCAATTCTTCCACTCTGGCGGTTTCCACTCCAAATCAATGCAGGACGAGATCAACCGCCACCTCACTGCATTATGGCAGCTTCGGCAAGAAGCAATCAAACTAGGGGGAACCTATCATGGCCGTGTTAAAACACATCGCAATAAAAAACGCTGATTACAGTGCAGCAGTCTGCTATTTGAAATATCAGCATGATGAACGACACTTGAAACCACTTCTTGATGAAAACGGGAACATGATGCTCCGCAGCGAATTTCACATGAATGGAGTAAACTGCAATCCCGACACCTTTGATCTTGAATGCGAAATGCTCAATGACCAGTATCGAAAAAACTACCGATACGATGAAGTTAAGTCCCATCACTATATCATCAGTTTTGATCCGCGCGATAAAGACGAACACCATCTTACTGGCGAGAAAGCACAAACCCTGGGACTTGAATTTGTGAAGAATCATCTTCCCGGCCATCAAGCGTTGGTCTGTACTCACATGGATGGACATAACGGCAGTGGCAACATCCATGTTCATATCATAATCAACAGCTTACGGAAACTGGACATAGAGCCACCGCCACACACCACGCGCACTATCGACTGCAAGGCAGGATATAAGCATCATCTGACAAAAGATTATCTAAAATATTTACAGCAAGAACTTATGAATCTATGTCAGCGTGAAAATCTGTATCAGGTCGATCTTCTTTCTCCTGCTCAAAGTAAAATCACTGAAGCTGAATACTGGTTGCAAAAGCGAGGGCAGAAAGAACTGGAAGATATAAACGAACAGATCATTGCTGATGGCATGAATCCAATGGAAACAACATTTCAGACTCGTAAGCAGTTTGTTCGGAATGCCGTTTCAGAGATTTCTTCCTCCGCAATTTCGTTTGAAGATTTTCAAGGCCAGTTATTTGAAAAGTATAAGATTCATGTGAAAGAAAATCGGGGAAGATATAGCTATCTGCATCCAGAGCGAGAGAAGTACATTTCTGGTCGCTCTTTAGGCACAAATTTTGATAAAGATTATTTGCTCAATCTTTTTGAAGCCAATGCACTTGCTGCTGAGCAAGAAGAAAAGCAACGACAGACCATGCCCGATTACCATGCAGACCCGATTGCCATTCTCTTCATTCGCTCTGATCTGCGTCTTGTTGTGGACTTGCAGAATTGCATCAAGGCTCAGCAAAGTAGGGCTTATGCTCAAAAAGTTAAAATTTCCAATCTTCAGCAGATGGCAAAGACCGTAGCTTACATTCAGGAAAACGGATTTGACACCAGAGAAAATTTACAGTCAACCTACGATAGCATCACCTCACAGATGCACGATGCACGGCAAAAGGCAAAGGACACTGAAGCACAAATCAAATCTGTGAATGAGCAAATCCACTATCTGGGTCAGTATCTTTCCACAAAATCCACCTACAATGAATTTTTGAAAGCTCGCTTCAAAGGAAAATTTCGCAAGGATCACGCTGATGAAATTGAGAAGCACAAAAAAGCCGCCCAGATTCTGAAAGCACAAAATCCAGACGGCTCACTTCCGAAGATGAAAGATTTGAAGCTTGAAAAAGAACGATTACTTGCCTTGAAAGCGGCTCAGTACGACACCTACACCTATTATAAAGATTATCAAAAAGAATTGCGAACAGCCTGTGCCAATGTTGACAGCATCTTGGGGCAGCACCACATTCGAGATCACATTCAACGCACAGAACAGACCCTTTAAGCAAAAAAGAGCCACCATAGGCTACCCTTTGGGGGTAAGCCTATGGTGGCTCTTGCACTATTTTCAGTCTTTAAGCGTCCCTGTATTTCAAGAAACCATTTTGTAATTCCACAAAGCGATCCTGAAATATTTCTTCCAACGCCTGTTTGCAGGGAACCCTCTGCATCCGGGCAACAACAGATCACTTCCTGTTCCGTTCCATATCAGCCGACTGCTCTTGGCTACTCTTTTGCTTTTCCCGTGCCATCTGCCTGATTCGCAATTTATCAAGAACGGATTCCCGTCCGTTGATTATGCGGGGCTTAGGGAGATTGTTGGCACAACCATCAATCATATTGTAGTTCTGTTCCGTAGTTGATTCTACGGCCCGAACATATTCCCCGTTCTCATAGAACTTCTGATAATGTTCCATCTGGTGTAGTGACGGCTTCTGGTTCATCGGCTTTTCCATCAGCGGTGGATGCAGATAATCCAGAATCTTTTTTCTGGCATCCTCATCCAACCCTTTTCGGATTTCAGTGGAAACCAGTTTGCCAGAAGCATCTACAATCACGTTCGGTGCTTTTTCCTTATAGACTTCATGCTGCATCAGAAAAAAGTGCTGGCTTTCTACTACGCATTCTTCGGTTGCCATCCACGTTCCAGCACATCCATCTATAAAAAGATTTTTCGTGTCAAGTGTAACCAGAATGCCAGAACTACTACTGCGGATAAAGCCAGCAATCACAACAAGGGAGTCCTTATCCACAAAATACGCCGTGATTTCTCCCTGTTGGTTTATGACAATCACATCACCGACACCAAATGGACGGCCACGGAAATTCTTCGGTCGATGCTCTTCCAACCGTTTCCGAATCATCTCTGGTGTGTCCGATGTAAACAACTTGGTAAAATACGCCTGCTGATAATTTTGTACGATCACCTGAAAATGATGTTCCGTCAAATACTGATATGAACGTGACCGATACGCAGCAAGTTCTGCACTTTCTTTCAGCTGATAGACCGCATACTGATTGATATTCATTTTGCCACCACATCCTGAAGATACGGTTTAAGGTCAAGTCTGGAAAATTCCATGTCCGAAATAGAGCGCATCTTTTTCATGGTCGATGCTACCAGCGAAAAAACTTCAACATCGTCCTCGACAAACGGAACAACTTCCTCGATATATCTCATGGTTTCCGTCCGTGTCGGCTGCTCAAACATTGCCATAACCATCATCTCATCTGCATTAAACTTCACCTTGCTCACAGTTCCATTTCTCCTTTCTTCTTTGCCTTCTTCGGTTTTTCCTGTTCCTGATTGGACTGCTGTTCCTGCGCCTTTTTGCGGTTCTTCAACGCTTCACGAACAGACTGCCGGGTGCTGGGGCGTTCCTCTAACTCCTTGCTTGCCTGCCGCTTTTCCAAAAGCGTTTTCATATCCGAAATTGCTTTCTGCACCAGCGGACTTTCCCGGTAATGCTGGATATGGTTGACGATTTCTGCCTGCACTTCTCCACCTACCATCAGGTCAAACATTCCCGAATAGATGCTTCCATCCTCAAGGGAAAAGCCAATGCTCTTGATTCCGTTCATCCGCTCTGCCGGAATCTTATCGTAGACTTCCAATGCCTGCTCCAAGGTCAGATTGTCATGGAACTCACCCATCACTGAGAACTCTGCACACTCTGCCACATAAAAGCTGATGCTTGCTTCTGGCGCAGGCTTCTCTGCCGCCAGCTTTTCTTTCATCGCTTCTGCCCGCTGTGTTTCTGCACGGTAGGACTGTTCCTGAAGATATTCAGCGCTAATCACACCGCACTCAGAAACGCTGTGTCCGTGTTCTGCCAGAACTTCTTCCATCACTTCCTGCACGGGTCTGTACTCGTCTGTTTCAACAATGCCACCGTCCATTACTGTGAAGTCCTTACTATATAAGGTATAGTCGTAGCCGTCCTCGCTGGTCTGGATGTGAAAATAGCCATCGTTGATCTCATAGGCTACCGCCACATCCTGCACTTTCAATGCTTCTGCCACCAATGCAACAACATGATTCTGGATGTACGGATTATCCCAGCCCGGAACTTTCTTGTAGTCCTCCACAATCGTGTCGATACCGTTCTTGCACTGCACAATGTCCAGACTGCCCGGAAGTGGGTCAGGCGTTTTCTCTACGCCAAGGGCTTTTAGATGAAAATTCGGAACCTGCTGATAGCAGGACATTGCATCATCGAGATCCCCGAACTTCTCAATTTGCATCGGATTGGTCTGCAAATCTGTCACAACATAGAACTGCTGCACAAAAGGCTTTTCCGGCTCCCTCTGCTGTTCAGCCTCAAGTTCTTTGCGGTACATATCCACAAATCCGTTCAGCACAGCCGGGTGACTGCGCACGATCCAGTCAGAACGAATGTTGTTACCGCGTTCTCCTTTACAGGTGGTCTCTGCCCATTCCTTATTGCTGTACGAATACCGTCCGTCGTGATTGTTATAATTCAGCGTATACGCCAGAATATAGCCCATACGCTCCATGCCGAACTGTTCAACGACGGATTTCGTAGCATCGTCTGCAAGGTGCATTCCATCGAAATTGTCTGCAATCGCTTCTTCAATGGCATTTCTGCAATCTTCATTGAGCTGTCTGGAAATGCGGTACAAATCCACCTCGCCATTCTCTGCTGCATAGGCAAAAGATTCGTAATAAACCGGAACATCCGAATTATCCGTGCGGCTTTCCTCTGCCACAGGCACAGCCTGTTCTTCTTTTTGTGAAGTCGGATTCTTTTCTGCAAAATACTCCTTTACGGCATCCTGAAAGTCCTCATCAAAGCCGTTCCACAAATCTTCTGCCACCAGTTTTCCCTGCTCATTGACCGCAACGCAGGCAGCTTCATCCCCGTATTCCTCATGCTCCAGCAGGAAGAACTTCTCGCCACCGACCTCCGTTTCATCAATCGCATACCATGTACCAGCATGACCCTCAACTGCAATCTGATCGGAGTCACCGTGTATTAAGCCATCCTTTTTATGCTCTTGTTCTTCCATAAACTCCCGTACAGTCAGCAATCCACCCGTGAAGTTCAGCCCTTCCTCGCCCAGTTCCAGCCGACCGCCTGCGCCAAGGTCAAGTTCTTCTGCCATCAGAACAGATGCCGCATGGTTTACGATCACTGTTTTCTCCACCAGAATCGGCTGCCCCGGATCATAGTCCGACCCGCGCAGGTCATAGCGGTACAATCCATCCGGCACATCCTCATCCCGCAGTCTGCTGTTGCTGAAAAGACCGGGCTTATCAAAGATTTCAATTTCCTGCAACTGTTCATCCAGAATCGTTTCTTTCTTCAAATCCATCTTTCTTTCCTTGAAAAAATCCGGCAACTCTGCAAAGCCGATGCTGTCCACATAGCAGGCTTTGATTGACTTGCCATCGTTCAGCACCACAACATCACTGACGGAAAGCGAATGCCCGGTAAAATCCGTTGGACGCTGGATATTGAAGCGTTCGTAAATGGCTTCAAGTGTATCTTTTTCCGTAAGAGGCTCGGTATAGACCAGCTCATAGTCTGCACGGTTCACTTCCATCCCATGCCGTTTTACAAAGTCCAGATTCATAAAGCGATAGTCGTGTTCCGGGTCACGGGCAGTGATCTGGTAGATGCCAAACTGCTTTTCACTGCCGGAAAGCAGCTTCTGCTCCTTGACCAACGCATCCAGCTGGGTTATCAGCTCTGCCGCCTTTTCTGCGGACTCTCCCTCTGATTCCTCCACTGCAACTTGCAGCCATTCCCGGATCGGCTGAATATCCCCAGCCTGAATCTGTTCTTTCAGTGCTTCAACTGCCTGTTCCCGATCCTCCACGCTATCTTTATAGTGGTAGAAATCGAAGTCAAAGGCGAAATTATCAAGGTCTGCCGCCAGCTTTTCAACGGGTGTTTTTTCGCTGTTTTCCATTGCTTTCTGCTTGTCCTTTTCCAAATCTTCCTGGGCAATCTGGAAATAGTCACTTCCCCGCTCGATTTCTTCACGCCCTGTGACAAGAACCGGCCATGGACTAACGCGGATAAGATAAATCTGCTTGCCCTCATCAAACAGGCGCAGAGCCTGCTCCCGGCTTATCACCGTCAGTGCAGCGTCCGGGCGGGCATACTCATCTTCCAGATACTCTTCGTTCTTTTCCAGCAAAATTGCACTCCATGCGTCTGCCTTGATTCCGAAGATGCCATCATGCTGTTCGATTTCTTCCTGACTGGCGAAGTCTCCTGCCGTGCCATCCTGAAACAGCGGATAAATCCGTTCACCCAGCCGATGCCACTCCCGTGCGCCTTCCTTTGTCAACGGCAGAACATCATCTTTCAGATACCCATATTCGTGCATTTCCGAAAGACCGATCATGCCATCCGGCAGACTTTCGATCTTCTCCTCTGCTTCCCACATCAGGCGATTGATTTCTTCCGTGTTTTCAGCCGCAACCGCAGCCGCCAGATTGTTGGCAAGTTCTTCCGTTGCCGCCCGGTCATCCAGCTTGTAAGCAAAGTTTACAATGAGATTTCGCTGGCTGTTGTCAAAAACGGTTTTGTCCCGTTCCTTGTCCGCAATCAGCTTTTCAGCATATTCCATCGCCGTCATGCGCTCCACACTCCTTTCTGCCACCGCCGTTTCCAGTTTTTCAAGAAAATCAGCAGCGGTCAATCGAATCGTATCCATCGAATCTTTCAATTCTTTCAGTTCCTTGCCGCTTGCCCAGCTTGCTACATACGGGAACGAGTAGTCCGAAGTATCAATGCCAAGTGCCGAGCAAACCGTAAATGCAATGCTTTCCGCTTCAGTTTCTTTGGTAAGCTGGTCTTTTTCTTCGCCGCGCTGTTTCATCTGGTCACTGTCATGCAGCATGGCATGAGCAACCTCATGGATCATCGTCTTGATGGTCTGGCTCTCACCCATATCGGCACGAACACAGATTTCTTTGTCCATGTGGCTGTAATAGCCTTTTGCGCTGCCCTCAATCTCTCCAAAACGAATTGGTACAGGAGACACCTGTTCGATTGCCTCTTTCAGCAGGGTATAATCCTTGACACGGGCAGTCAGTTCATTTACTTCCAGCGTAGGGAGCGGTTCTCCGTCTGTTTGGGCATAATCGAAAACCGTTGTTACCCGGAACCGGGGAATCACCCTCTCCACCACTTCGATTTCCGGCTCTCCGTTCTCATTCAGCACCGTAAGCCCGGTGTCCTTGTCGATTTTCTCCCGCTCTTCCCGTTCCTTTACCGGAGCAGGCGCGATGATCTGGATGCCCTTTTCGCCCTTTTTCACATAGCGGTTAAACTTATTTTTCCAGGCATTGTACCCAGCCACCAACGTAGCATCTGGACGCTGCATTGCGATCAGCAGCGTATTATTGAAGCTGTAATTGTGGAATTTCGACATTGTAAGCAGGTACTTCGTATACATTTCCGAAGTAAAAATGTCCTTTACGCCCTGTTCCAACCGTTCCGTGATTTCTTTGAGCTGGTCTGCCCGCTTATCTGCCATTCATGCCCTCCTTTTCGATTTTTTTGACCCATCTAGTTTTCATCTGATACGGATACTGGTTCGCCATCTTCGGCTTTCTCTCGCCGTTCCATTCCAATCCTCCAGCACGGCCCTCACAAACATATCCGGCAGCTTTGAGCGATACGCCGCTTTCGGTGTCCAGAATATAAGTGACAACCTTTGTATAGCCCATTGCCCTTGCCGCCCGGTATGCGGCAGCATAGAGGATACTGCAAGCATTCGGTGTACCATCCGTACAAAGGCGGTTGATTTCCAGCGTATAGCCATCATCCAGCCGCCGCGCAACAGGTCTGCCGCATATTGCCACACCCACCAGTGAACCACTGTCTGCAACTCCGATGGAAAACTTGTGTCCTCTTGTCGGCTTATGATGGCGGTGATACTGCTGCACAAATGCGTTTGCAGTTTTCAGATTGATCGGTGTTAATGTCAGCAAATGCCCTCCTTTACAAAATCTGCCCCATCAGATTCCCTTTCGAAGATCTGACGGGGCATTCTCAGTTATAGTTCCATATCGTGACTTTTCTTTTTCTGCGGTTTCGGCTCTGCCATGCGTTCTGCCTGCTTTTCGTGAAGCTGTGCAAGGATCGACGGACGTTTTACGCTGTCTGCACTCCGCTCAATCTCACGTTTCGGCGCAGGAAATTCGCTATCCGTTACTTCCTCATCCATGCCAAGAGCCGCATCATCCCCCTTTTCGTCCATATCCAGCAGGGCATTCAATTCTGCAAGCCGTGCAGATTTTTCGTTTAATTCCGCCTCCTGCGGGAACGGACGCTGCACTTCTTCCTTTGCTTCTGCCAACTGCTGCTGTAAGGTTTCCAATCTGCGCTCCACCTGCGGCAGTGTCTTTTCGATAGATGCCAGCACATTGAGAATACGCTGGATATTGCCAGCCGGATCACTGCCAAGTTCAATCGTATAACTGCTCTTCCGCTTGATGGTCAGCTTGAATGTCTGGGCGAACGCATCAAACCGGGAACTGATTGCAAACCCTCCCAAATCTGCGATTTGCCCCTCTGTCTTAGCGATCTTCATTGCGGCACAGGCTGCAAGAATTGCCGAGCCTGCTTCCTTGCGGTCGGTATAAACCCTGTCCTCCACCGTGATGGAGAACTTCTCCTTGTCCTGTTCCAGCAACGGCTTTGCCACTGCAAGGTCAGCTTTCAGACCTGCTATGCGCTCTTTCGCTGCCGTGATTTCTGCCGGATACCGCCGTGCAATATCCGATTCCAGGCTGTAAATCTGGCTGGTGTGGTTGGCCCGCATCAGCTTCAGCTTGCTGACCTGAATATCCAAATCCATCTTTTCCTTGATGTAGGGATTTCCCGTTGCCAATGCTTTGATTTCTGCATAGGTCAGCGCGGTATCGTCCACATCATCGCAGGCACGAACAGGAGATTTCGAGGTCATGATCTGCGAGATGAACTTCTGTTTATTTTCCAGAATTTGCCACATATACGAATCGAACGTATTCTCTGTGACGTAACGGAAAATCTTCACTTTCTGGTTGCGGTTTCCCTGACGAAGAATGCGTCCTTCCTGCTGTTCCAGATCAGAGGGCTTCCACGGGCAGTCCAGATGATGCAGGGCGATCAGTCTGTCCTGAATGTTTGTACCAGCACCAAGTTTCGGGGTCGAACCAAGCAGGATACGCACCTGACCGGAGCGCACCTTTGCAAACAGTTCTGCCTTTTTGGTTTCGGTATTTGCCTCATGGATAAAAGCAATCTCCTCACGGGGGATTCCCTTTGCCACCAGTTTTTCCCGGACATCATCGTACACATTGAATGTTCCGTCTGCTTTCGGGGTCGATAAGTCGCAGAAAATCAACTGGGTGGATTTGTCGGGCGTGGATTCTTCCCATACCTGATAGGCATTCTCCACGCAGAGGTTGACCTTACTTTCCGGCTCATCCGGCAGCAGGTCATTGATAAGCCGCTGATCCAAGGCCAGCTTTCTGCCGTCGTTCGTGATTTTGAGCATATTATCGGTTCTCGGATCGACATTTCCGTTCCGCACACGCTCTGCACGGTCGGCAAAGCTGCTCACCATTTCCTGCTGCGTTTCACTGGGTTTCAGCACCTCATTGATGTACTCTGCTTCTGGCACAGGCAGATTCAGCATATCTGCCGTCTGTACGTCTGCGGACTCCTTGAACAGTGAAATCAATTCAGGGAGATTGAAAAACCGGGCGAACCGCGTCTTTGCACGGTAGCCCGTTCCCTCTGGAGACAATTCGATTGCCGTTACTGTTTCGCCAAACGAAGCCGCCCAGCTATCGAAATGTCCAAGATGAAGTTTCTGCAAGGTGTCATACTGCAAGTAGCGCATAATGGTATACAGCTCTACCATGCTGTTCGATACAGGCGTACCTGTTGCAAAGGTCACACCCTTGCCGCCAGTGATTTCATCGAGATACTGACATTTTGCAAACATATCCGAGGACTTCTGTGCATCGGTCTGAGCAATACCAGCGATGTTCCGCATTTTTGTGTAGAGGAACATATTTTTATAAAAATGGCTCTCGTCCACAAACAGGCGGTCAACACCAAGCTGCTCAAATGTAACTACATCATCCTTGCGGCTCTGGTCGTTCAGCTTCTGAAGTTTTGCCTGCAAGGTTTTCTTTGTTTTCTCCATCTGCTTGACCGTGAAACTCTTGCCATCGTCCTCTGCCTTTGCTTCTGCAATCGCAAAGGTAATGTCCTGAATCTGCCGCTCGATCATGGATTTCTGCCGTTCCGGGGAAAGCGGAATCCGCTCAAACTGCGAATGCCCGATAATGATAGCATCATAATCGCCCGTGGCAATCCGGGAACAGAACTTCTTTCGGTTGGATGGCTCGAAATCCTTTTTCGTTGCCACCAGCACATTGGCATTCGGATACAGCCGCAGGAAGTCTGCACCCCACTGTTCCGTCAGATGGTTCGGCACAACATAAAGATTCTTCTGCGCCAGACCCAGACGGCGGCTTTCCATGCCGGCAGCGATCATCTGGAAGGTCTTGCCAGCACCCACACAATGCGCCAGCAGCGTATTATTGCCATACAGGATATGCGCCACTGCATTTTTCTGGTGCGGCATCAGGCTGATTTCCGGGGTCATGCCCACGAACTTGATGTGACTGCCATCGTATTCACGGGGACGAATCGCATTGAACCGCTCATTGTAGACCTTGCAAAGTTCCTCTCTGCGGTCTAAATCCTTGAAAATCCACTGCTTGAACGCATCCCGAATCGCTTCCTGTGCCTGCTGCGCCAGCATAGTTTCTTTTTTGTTCAGCACTCTCCTTTCTTTTCCATCCTCATAGATGGTATCGTAAATTTTGGTATCCCGGAGATTCAGCGCATCTTCCAGCAGTCGATAGCCGTTGACCCGCATTGTGCCATAGGTGTTCGTCACACGGGGATTACTCCGGTCAAGTGACTTTCCGCTGATGTTCCATGCGCCGCTGATTTCCGAATAGGTAGCCTTGATGGAACTTCCGATATAGTAACTCGGCGTTTTGAACACCCGCTCCATGAAGTCCGTAATGTACTCTGCCTTGATCCAGTTTGCACCAAGCCGCACTTCAATCTCCGAAGCATTCAAATCTTTCGGCTGTACCCGCTTGAGATACTCGACATTGACCTGATACTCCGGGTGGTTTGCAGCAAAGGTTTCTGCCGTTGCCAGCTTTTCCCGGACATTGCCGGACAGATATTCGTCTGCCGTCACCCACGCCTGTGTGACAGGATTGCGGAAGATAACGCCCGCCAGTTCTTCGGTCACTTCCTGCTCTGTCTTTCCGCAAAGTTCTGCCATAAACGACACATCGACCTTTGCTTTTTCTCCAATGGAGAGTGCCAGGGCTTCACTCGGAGTATCCACAGAGGTGACGGGTTCCGGCTTGCGAATAGTGCGTTTCGTGAAAATATCTGCCAGCCGCTTGAGGTTTTTATCCTCGTCCAGAATCTCAAGAGATGCCAGCAGACAATAGCTGCTATCCTGCCGGAATGCCCGTTTGTTGGCGGTGCTGTTGATCAGACCATACTGCGCTGTGAACCGCTTATACTGGTCTTTCAGCTTTCCTTGCAGCAGTTCCACTTCGGCATCCGTACCATCGTGCAACTGGCAGTCCAGCAATTTCTGTGTGGTTTCCCGCAGGGCAATCATCCCCAGCACACGCTCTGCCGTGACCGCAGGCAGGTCAACCTTGTTCATATAGGAGTTTTCACGGTAATAGACCTGTCCGTCCACATTGGTGTAACTGAAATTCTTCACGTTTGGGTCTGCCGGAAGTGGTTCTGCGTTCTGGTCAAGTTCATCGTCCGTGATTTCCGGCTCAGTGATTTCCGCATGGATGTTCTCAACGGCTGCTTTCAACTGTTGTGCAAGGTCTGCGCCCTCGATGGGCTTGACCGTGGTTTCCTGTTTGCCGTACTGTGTACTTTCAGTCGTGATCTCACCCAGCACCATTTCAGGATGCTGCGCAAAATACTGGTTGATGGGGTATCCCTCCGGCGTTGTGCCAAGGTCTACCCACTCTGCCCGCTCCACTGCCGCCCGGTCACGCTTTTGCAGGAACAAAATGTCAGCTACAACACTTGTGTTCGCATTGCGCTGGAACGCATTGTTTGGCAGGCGAATTGCACCGACCAGATCGGCACGGTTGGCAAGATACTCTCGGACAGAGGAATCCTTTTTATCCATCGTACCGCTGGAAGTGACTACCGCCACCACGCCGCCCGGACGAACAAGGTCAAGACTTTTTGCAATAAAGTAATCATGGATGAGGAAGTTGTGGCGGTCATACCGCTTATCCGGCACTTTGTAATTGCCGAACGGCACATTACCCACCACACAATCAAAGAAACTGTCCGGGAACTGCATTGTTTCAAAGCCCTGCACTGCAATTTTGTTCTTCTGATAAAGCTGCTGTGCAATGCGTCCTGATACGTTGTCCAGCTCCACACCATACATCTTGATGTTCTCCATGCTTTCAGGCACAAGACCCATGAAGTTACCGACACCGCAGGACGGTTCCAGTACATTGCCTTTGCTCAGACCCATGTTGGAAAGGGCTTCATACATTGCCTTGATAACCGTAGGCGAAGTGTAGAAAGCATTCAGCGTAGATGCCCGCGCTTCGCTGTACTCATCTGCCGGGAGCAGAGATTTCAGTTCCGCATACTCCTTTGCCCAGTCCGCATTCTTCTCGTCGAACGCCTGCGGAATGCCGCCCCAGCCGACATACCGGGAGAGAACTTCCTGTTCTTCTGCGGTTGCCTGCCGCTGTTCTGCATCCAGCGTTTGCAGCAGCCGGATGGCTTCGATGTTTGCTTTGAATTTTGTCTTGGCTCCTCCTGCGCCGAGATCATCGTCCGTAATACGGAAGTTCATAGGCTCCTGTTTGGGCTGTACAGGCTGTTCCGTTTCGGCTCCACTGTCCAGCGGAAGGTTGTGCTGCCGCCGTGCATGGTTGACCTCTTCCGGGGTCATAGGCTTACTAGTAAGAGGATTCAAAACATCGTCCACTGCCGAACGATGGATGGCATCTGTCCGGGTCTGCACATCCGCGATCAGCTGCATCTGTTCCGGCGAGAAGTCGGGATTCAGCAGTTCTTCTAACTCGCCGCCCGATTCTGCCACCGAATAGATCACATCCATCTGCTCCGGGGAAAAATCCTCGTAAGCCACACCAGCATTGTGTAGAGCAGTAAAGACTGTGGTTTCTATCGCTTCTTTCATCGGCACGTCGGCCTGTTCGTACAGATGCCGAATGTACTCCAGCGGTTCTGTTCGGAAGATCGGATACCGGGCTTCTTTCGCAAGGGTCATGTCCTGCAAGCTGACCGTCCCCTGCTCAAAGTTGACCGAATCCACACGGAACTCTCTATCGTCCAGTTCAATGATGGTATTGACTGGCAGATATTCCTCTCTGCGGAAATACTTTGTCTGCGCATGGGTTCCATCTTCCTGCTGGCCGGACAGATAGACGCTCTCCCCCTGCTTCCAGAGCTTCATTGCCTGAGAAGCCCACTGTTCACTTGGAAAACCAGACACCTCAACCTTGCCGAGTGCAGTTTCCTTTTCCAACAGCTTGCTGCCAAGAAGTTCTGAAACGCGCTTTGCATCCTCGCCGTAGAACTCAAAGTTGCCGTACTGCTCATAGCCGACCAGAGCATCCGGGTAACGCTCTTTCAGCGCGTTATATTCGTTTACGGCATCCAGCGGCAGGGGCTGCAAGGTCGGCTCAACGGCCTTTTCTTCCGCTGCATACGGAACCATAATGCCGCGCACCCACTGCGGTGCGTCCTTGCTATCCTGATACAGTGCAACGGCATCCCGTCTGTCCGTAATAACGTCCTGATAGGTGCGCTGGAAAATATCTTCTACCAACCAGTCTTTGAAGTTTTCCCAGTTCTGGCTTGCTTCCAGATACAGCGGAGCAGTTTTCGCATTCTGCTCTAACAGCTCGTCGATCTTGTTCCGAAGTTCCTTTTCCGCTTCGTCTGCATCCACATCGCGGTCGCGGAGATACGGATAGATTTCACTCTGCTGCACCGCATCCAGCATGGAATACAGACATTCTTTGTAAACACAGCGACTATCTTTCAATGCAGATTTCTGCCCTGCCAGAAGATAATCATTCAGCGGATTCTTTGCCAGTTCTGCATCATACTGGTTCGGTCGAAGCACCCGCGCCGCCCATGCTGGACGCTCCATATCTTTCAGATAGATCAGAGAATCCGTAACACGTTCGATTTTATAAAGGCGGTCATCTTCCAGATAGAGATAATCCCCGACATTTCTGCTGTACTTTGCCGCCTGCTTCTGGGGTTCTTCAACCACTGCGGTGGTTGAATGCTCTTTCGATTCCTGTTCCTGCGCCCAAATATCGAAAAGCGATATTTGTCCTGTCTCAGAAACAGAAATCTCAACAGCCTTTTTCTTTTCCGGGAAGATCGTGTACGTTCCCTCGACATACTGGTGCAGGATAGAGAGGGATTCTGCTTTGTGCTCATATTCTTCGGAATCCATCGGCACAGACAGCAGTGCAGTGTCCATCTGCTCCAGAAGTTCCGCTGCTTGTTCAGGGTCTACCAGCTTTTCAACGAGAGCCTTTCGTCCTTCCTCATAGTAAAGGTCTTGCGGATAAGGCCGCTCCACCTCGTTCGGCAGATGGTGATAGAATCCCATCACCCGTATTGCCATCCGCTCGCGCTCATAAGCAGGCATCCGGGAGTAGTCTGCCGGCTTCAAATACTCACTGTCACGGATAAGCTGGTCGATCCGGCCTGCAGCCTGATTCCAATTCAAATGAACGCTTGCATCCGGGTTCCCGTATGGGCCACGCTCCAAAGCAATGCCTCTGCTATCGTGATCTTCGTGAGAATCATCTGCCCCGCAAAGTGCATGGCTGCTGCCACCGATCCCGTAATGGTCTTTCAGAAAGTCAGCCCGTTCTTTTTTATCCTCGTGGTTCAGAAAGAATGAATAGATTGCCAGCCGACTGTCCGAATAATTGCTGCCCCGTGTGAAGTAAGCATTGATTTCATCTTCCGTGATGAACTTTTTATACTCATTCCAGTGAAAGCCATCTCTTGCGGCAAAATTCTGATAAGGCTTTGCAAACTGCTGGAACAGAGCCGCAACCTTATCCGGCTTATAAAAGTGCATCCGCATCAGGTCTTTATCTTCGACGTAGGCTTCTCCCAGCGCGGACAATCTCTCATTGAGATCGGTCAGAAAATCCGTATCATCCAGAAAGCCTGCCAGCCTGTCTGTCAGTTCCGGGAAACCGCCCCTGAAGATTTCTGTATCCTGAAAGACTGCTTCGGCAACGCCATCTGCCAAGTCGCGCTCCATATAGGCCAATGTCTGCGCGTGTTCCTGCAAAGCATTCTGCCGTGCAGCATCCAGAACCGCCTGCGGAGCATACTCACCCTGCCGGAGCAGTTCATGGATACGATTGCTCACATCCTCCCACGACAAAAACGCATTGACAAGCGTGCCGCCCTTTGCCGTGCTGCCTACTGCAACACGCAGCCCTAAATCATCGAACCAGACTGCATACTTTGCGCCGTCAATTTCAAAGCCTTTGCCGCCCGTACCATATTCGTTTTTCACGAACTCTGTGTATTCTTCCGGGGTTTTCTCAACCATGAAATTGTAGATCAGACGCAGCTGGCCCTTGCTGCGGTTGCTGCCCGTGCGCAGAACTTCATCGACCACTTCGGGATCAAGTGCAATTTCATCCGCATACCGCGCCTGGATCGGTGCTTCAATGGCGCGAATCTGCTGTTCCACGGTCGGCAGACTGGGCAGAGAAAAAGCAGAGGCAATTTCTTCCTCTGCTTCGCTCAAATCCTGTTCGGTTGTGTCAGCGGTTAGTTGTACACCAATTCCTTCAGCACGATCTCTTCCGCCATCGCGGTCAGATTGTTCTGATGTGCCACCCATGCCATCTGTTCGGTTTCCTTGTTCGGAGCCGGATACTTCTCGTTCAGGCTCTCGATCAGTTCTTCCATCCGGTTCTCCGCCTGCTCGTCGATCTGCGCCAGATGCTGATTCAGCCTGCCGCTCATCAGCATACTCTGATACCAGTTCTTCTTGTTTTCCCTCAGATAAGTCCTGCGCAGCATCCCGTACTTCCCAATGCTCATCGGCTCGTCCTGTACGGTCAGGTTCGGAAACAGGTAGTCCCCCTTGCGGTGATAAGTCAGTTCCATACGGTTTTCCTCCTTCAGTGATGTTCGTTTCAGTTTCACGCTTTAATGTGCTAAAGTCCGTACTGGTATTATACAAGCTGTCGGCAGTTTTTGCAAGATGTTCTGTGACTTCTTTTCGGTAAATTTTCTGCATTTCCCGTCCGATGTCACGGAGAACCGCTTCACATTGTTCCGAAACAGCATTGCCCAGGAACGTCAAAACCGGAAGCTGGTTGAAATCCACAATACGGATAAAATCCTCATCTTCCAAAACTTCCAGCGGTTCCTGTTCGCAGCGTCGGGAAAGGGTATAGAAAATACTGTTGGTCATTAACTCCCGGAAACGGACACGGAGGTTATCTTCATCCAGTTCTTCCAGAAAAGTGTCTGCCACCTCATATTCCAGACCATCCATCGCTTCTTCCAGATTTTCAGCGGTCAACTGCTGTGCCAGTTCCATCAGCGCAGCATTCATGCTGTCCGTCTGCGTCAGAGCATAAGTATCTGCCAGATGGTCGAGGATCATCTGCTGGTGTTCCGAATCATCAATGCGCCAGAGGATCGGCGTTCTGCCGCCCTGCACCAGATGCGTGTCCGCAATGTCGAACACATAGCGCAGCTTTGCCCGTGGGCTGGCATCGTCCAAAAGCGCAATGCCTTTTGCGCCACGGTTTACCCAGCGGTTCATTTTCTTGTTCCAGACTTCCAGCTCTGCACAGGCGGTCGCATCAGGACGCTGAGCATGGATCAACAGAGTATCTTTGAACGAATAGCGGTACAGCCGTGCCGCCACATCCAGATAGTTCATCCAGTCTTTCGGAGAATTGCTTACCCACCGTGCGTTCTGCTGGGCAAGTTCCCGAATATCGTTAAATTTCGCCAATCGTTCCCTCCTTACTTCTTAGCTGGTGTTTTCGGAAATTCAAGACTGTACTGCGCCCTGCCATTTTCTATTGCCATAACAAGGTCTGCGGCAAAGGTCTTGTCCTTTTTGGCAGAGTAGAAGTCTTTTGCATAGGTACGTCCTTTCTTCAAAAGGTCAGTTGCCATCTTCTTTGTGAGCGTCTTTTTCATGCCGGAAAGGTATTTACTTTCTTTCCAGAGGGCAAATTTACAGTCCCGGTCAGAGCAATAGAAATTCAGCTTGCCTTCATAGACGGGCTTTCCACATACCGGGCAGTTCCCGATAGATACCTTATTATAAATAGGTGATTCCTGTACGGTCGGAATTTGCCGGAGGTCTGCCAGCATTCGTTCCAGCAATCCACCGATGCCCTGCATGAAGTCGGCGGGCTTTGTTCCGCCCCGTTCCATCCGCAGCAGTTCATTTTCCCACTCAGCGGTCATGCTTGCCGATTTCAGGTAATCCGGGATATTTGCGATTGCCGTAACCCCCTCTGCACTGGGAAGAATCTGCTTGCCTTTGCGTTCCACATAGCCGGAAGATACCAGCTTTTCCAGAATCGCTGCACGGGTCGCAGGTGTTCCCAGTCCTTTCTTTTCCGTGTCTTTTTCAAACTCCTTGTTGCCTGCGCTTTCCATTGCAGAAAGCAGGGTGTCTTCGGTAAATGCTTTCGGCGGAGATGTAAAGCCCTGCTTTTTCTCCGCGCTCACCACAGGAATCACCTCGCCCTGTTCCAGTTTCTTGGGGAATGCCATATCCTTGCTTTTTTCCTGTTCTGCAAACGGAACAGGCATTGCGGTATGTCCCGCCTGCAAGACATTTTTGTATTTTGCAGTGAATTTCCTGTCCTGACAGCATACTGTTACCAGAACATCTTCATAGATGTATGGCGGCTGTACTGCCTGTTGCATCTTCCAGACGATGAGAGCAAAGACCTTTTCCTTATCCCCGGACAGGCTGTTTGACCCACGCTTGCAGCTTTCCAGTGTCGGCAGAATCGCATGGTGGTCAGTGACCTTTTTGTTATTGACCACCTGCTTTACTCCATCTGCTTCGCCGCCATAGTGTTTGAGCAAATCTGCCATGGTCTGCTGCATATCTTCCGTGATGTACTGGCTGTCCGTTCGCGGGTATGTCACCAGCTTTTCTTCGTACAATTCCTGTACGATCTCCAAAGTCTGACTGGCGGTAAAACCATAATAGCGGTTAGCTTCTCGCTGCAAGGTCGTTAAGTCATACAGCTTCGGCGCAGACTGTTCTTTCCGTTTGCGCTCGATGCTGCCAACTACGGCACACTGTCCATCACAAGCTGCCTGCATGGTATCCGCATCCTGCTCCTGTGCCATCCGTTCCGATTCTGCCACGATGCCATTTCCTGTGATTTCTACTTTGTAATACGGCTCTTTCACAAAGTTCTGGATTTTGTCCTGCCGTTCCGTCAGCATTGCCAGTGTCGGAGTCTGCACCCGTCCAATGGTCTGCCGCCTGCCGTATTTTTTGGTAAAAGCCCGTGTGCCATTCATACCAATCAGCCAGTCTGCCTTTGCCCTGCACTCCGAAGCGGCAAACAGGTTGTCATACTCTGCGCCATCCTTTAAGGAATCAAAGCCCTGCTGGATAGCGGAATCTTCCATGCTGCTAATCCACAGCCGTTTGACCGGGAGTTTGCTGCCTGCCAGACCGTACACGCGGCGAAAGATTGCTTCGCCCTCACGCCCTGCGTCGCAGGCATTTACCACATAATCAAAATCTTTGCTTCGGAGGAGCTTTCGCAGGATATTGAAATGCGCTTTCTTATCTTCCGAAACCAACAATTTCCATTCTTCCGGGAGAATCGGAAGATCATCAAACCGCCAGCTTTTATAGCGTTCATCGTAATACTCCGGGGCTACATACTCTGCCAGATGCCCCAGACACCAGCTCACCACGCAATCCCCACCCTCCAGATACCCGTCCTCATGTTTGTATGCACCGATCACTTTCGAGATGGAACGTGCCACACTCGGCTTTTCTGCTATCACAAGATATTTCATGTATCCTCCTGCTTGTTTGAAAAAAGCAGGGACAGTCCGAATCAGACCATCCCTGCACCACTAGATTATACGGTTTTTCTATTATTCTTCGGTTTCTGCGTCCTGCCCTGCTTCCTCATCCTCATTCTTTGTCGGCAGAGCTTCATATTCCAGATTTTCTTTCGATACTTCCGGCTCACTCTGCTTCGGCTTATAAATGTAGAAATAGAAGAATGCGCCTGCACCGCCTACACCCATAACAAATACGATTGCCAGAATCTTGGTCAGCTTTCCATCGTCCTGTTCCGGCTCTTCGATCTCGACATCCGGTTCCGGCTCAGGTTTGGTTTCCGGTAGCACGACTGCCGGCTTTTCTTCTTCCTTGCCGTTGCGTTCCTCATCGGTTAGAAACTCCTGCAAATCGTATTCGTCGATCATGGAGAGCATATACACATTCTCGCTGTTCCTTGCCCGGTCGATCACTAGAAAAAAGGTATTTCCGCCCTTGGTCTTGACCGTGAAGAACTCCTTACTGGAATCGTCCGTAATGTTATCCTCCACCTCACCATTGCCCGCAATGGTGAACGGAATCTTCTCTTCCTCGGTGGGTTCCTCTTCCTCAATGACCTGTGCAGGCTCTTCCTTGACTTCCGGCTCCACATAGGCAAATGCCGGAGTGGAAAAGCCTACCGCCATCAGCAGGGTCAGCACTGCACTGGGAATCACAATACCCAGCTTTTTAAGCATCTTTCGCAATCACATCCTCCATTTCTGCTTCTTCCGAAGTCTTATTCTCGTTATTCACGGTTGTCTGGAACGTCACATTCCCCGCCTGGATATTTTCCAGCAGTGCCAACAGGTCACGCCCGCCCAGCTTTGTGCTGCGGATAGCCCGAACGATCTCATTGTCCTCTTCCTTTTTCTGTGCAGCCCGGACATTTCTCAGGTACTCTTCCAGTTCCGCGATCTTGCTTTCGGTTTTCTCTGCATCATTCAAAAACTTCTTCAGCTTTTTGCTCATCTAGCTTCTCTCCTTTCCTCTACTTGATTCTGCCAAAACCAAGGAAGTGGTTCTGCCAGTAGGTCGAATTGATGCTGGTATAAGAAATCGGGTCGCCGCAGTGAATCATCATGCCGTTGCCAACATAGATGCCAACGTGCGACGCGCCGACGGTATTATAGGTTTTTTCAAAGAAGATCAAGTCACCCGGCTGTGCATTTGCAGGAGAAACGTAGCTGCACTTGCCGCGCAGTCCGTTTGCTGTCGTGCGTCCGGCATTCCAGCCATTGCCGCAGTTATTGATGACCCAGCAGACAAAGCCAGAGCAATCAAAACTGGTGCTGGGCGAACTTCCGCCCCACACATACGGCATACCCAGATACTTTTCGGCTTCTGCAATCATCCTTGCAAACTTTTCATCCGACAGGGCTTCTTCTGGAATATCATATCGGAAACCACCGCCGGAACTGCCGCCTGTTCCACCCGAACCGCCAGAGCCAATGCTTCCTGTTGTGCCGCCGCTGTATGTAGGTGAGCCTACGCCAAACAGTTCCGGGCGATTGCCATAGGTCAGATTGTAGGCATCATACCGCCCAGTCTGCTTCCGATCCATGTTCTTTCTGGCAATGGTGTCAAAGCCCTTGTTCTTCAGCAGGACGTTGAGGATTTTGTACTCATACTCCACTTCTTCCTGATAGGTATAGGTTTCCATGCTGACGTTTCCAAAAGCGTCAATCGTTGGCCGAATCCCTACTCTGGTTTCCATGCGTGTGCGAATCTCTATCGTTTCCCAGACTTTCAGGAGATACTGCTGCTCAAACAGCGACTTGATGACGGTTTTCACCTGTCCTCTGGTGAACTGCTCATATACGGCAGTCAGATGAGATATCAGCTGATACGGGTCATGCCCGATCTCATCCAACTGGTAACGGTATTCGTCATAGCCGGGATGCGTGGACTCCATCTGCCGTATCTGCTCATCCAGCTTCTTTTCCAGTTCCAGATAATCTTCTTCTGCACCTTTCATGTCAGCATCCTTACTAGGATACGTCGTTCCGATAAAGGTGCTGCCCGTTCCCTGGATTGCTGCGGAACAGCTTGAAAATGCGCCCATAATCAGCATGACCATCAGTGCTGCGATGCCAAGTCCCGCCCACAGGGTCTTGTTCTGCACAACGATTTCCTGCACCGCCGCTTTTGCTTTTTCGGCAAGCGTGTTCGCCGCCGTTGCCGCCTGCTTGCTGGCAGCGTTTCCAGCTTTCCGACCTCGCTTGGCTGCTGCATAGGCATCCTTATACTGCTTTTTCTGATAGAATTTTGAACCGACTGTCTTTGTTGCTTCATCTCCTGCGGCAGTCGGTGGTGGCAGGTGCGGTTTCTTTTTCAGTGACGTTTCTGCCACTTCTTCGGCCATGCCGCCCTCACTCTCCGAAAATTTCAGACGGCTGGATTTCTTTTCCGCAGTGACCTTTTTCTCAGCTCTTGCGGATTTCTCTCTGGTCTTTTTCCTGCCTTTGGAGAATCGGTACAGTCCCTCCAACGTTTCTTCGCTCTTGTGCGCCGACTCCACGCCGGAGTTTTCTTTTTCGACCTGATGCACCTTGTTATGGGCAAAACCAGTGGCGGTATCCACTCCTTTCTTCGCCACCTTCTTAATGCCCAGCCCTGCGCCCCGGACGATGCCGCCCTGCTGCTCATCATCAAACGATAAGCGGCCCTTTTTCTTCGGCGCAGGCTCTGCATCTTCGTCCACTGGCGAAGCATCTTTTTCTTTCGCTTTGCCATCCTCCTGATGGGCTTTATAATATTCTGTACTCTGCTTGGCGGTGCTGCGCCGGGGCTTTTCCTCCTCTCCATCCTCGGCATCCATGCACACATCTTCTTCCACAACAGGGGTTTCTTCTGCACTTTCCGCAGCGTCTTTTTCCGAATCTTCCTGCTTCGGTGGTTCTTCTTCAACTGCGGACTTGGTTTCCCCGGTGCGGAGATTCTCTTCCACCAGACCGTCTTTGGTCATTTTCTGGACGATTTTATCTCTGCCCCGGAATCGCTTGTCTGCCATCGGATTCACCTCCCGTCCGGCAGGAAACTCATGCAATCAGGACTGCATGAGTCTCCCATTTATCGAGAATCCGCTCCAGCTCCCTGGCAAAAGCGATCAGCCGGGAATTGACCTCTGTGCGGTCGATGTAGCCCCGTTCTTCCATGTGGAATCCGTGGGTCAGTTCATCTGCCAGTGCGCCGACTGCGTAAAAGTCCTCCAGCACCGTATGCACCACCGATTCCTCATCGTGGAAATTCAGCATTTCCACTTCCTGATAAGGCGGGCTGGAATCGCCATCGTATTTTGCTGCCTCAGCACGGTCATGCAGCTTCAGGATCATCTGGCTCAGTTTTTTCTCGTTCATCATGCGTCTTTCTTCTCCCTGTATTTTGCAATTTCATTCGGTTTCGTGGTCATAAGGCCATAAAGTTTCAGCGAAGTATCGAACTTATCCTTGAACGGAATAATGGTATTGCCGTAGAACAGCAGTCCCTCGCCCTCGTTGCTGTTCGTCACATAGGAAAGCTGGAATGGCGAAATGTTGAGCTGCTTTGCAAGAATCTGCCTATCACCGGATGCCTGATTCAGCATATAGATGAAATCGCTGTTCTCAAAGATGTTCTCGATCTCCCGGCTGGCAAGCAGATCTTTGATGTTCTGCGTGATGCCCGTAGGGATGCCGCCCCATTTTCGGAAACGCTTCCAGATTTCAACACTGTATGCGGCAGTCTGCTCTTCCTTTAAGAGCAAGTGGAACTCATCAATGTAGTATCGTGTATTTTTCTTCGCGTTGCGGTTGATGGTAACACGGTTCCAGACCTGATCCTGAACGATAAGCATACCCAGCTTTTTGAGCTGCTTGCCCAACTCTTTAATGTCAAAGCAGATAAGGCGGTTATCCAGTTCCACATTCGTCTGGTGGTTGAACACCCGCAGCGAACCATTGACGTAGATTTCCAGTGCCGTGGCAATGCGCTGTGCCTGCCGTTCTTTCTGCTCCCGCAGGCAGTCATACAGATCACCGAGAATCGGCATATTCTCCGGCTTCGGGTCATTCAGATATTTCTGATAGACCAGCGGCAGGCATCGGTCAATGACAGATTTTTCTTCCGGCTCCATGCCATCCCGTGCGCCCATGATAAGTTCGCACAGGGAAAGGATGAAATCCGATTTCATGCCTAGCGGGTTATCATCGTCCGCATAGTTCAGGTTAATGTCCATCGGATTGATGTAATCCCGGCTGGTGGATGAGATATGAATGACCTGCCCGCCCAGGGCTTCGACCAGCGGATAATACTCGCCTTCCGGGTCTGCGATGATAATATCGTCCGTTGTCGTGAAGAACACGTTTGTCATTTCACGCTTTGCGCTAAACGACTTACCACTGCCCGGTGTTCCAAGAATCAGACCGTTCGGGTTTTTGAGCTGTTTTCGGTCTGCCATAATCATGTTGTTGGACACTGCATTCAGACCGTAGTAGAGGGAATCGCCCTCCATGAAAAGTTCCTGTGTGGTGAACGGCACGAAGATGGCGGTGGAAGTTGTAGTCAATGCCCGCTTGATGGGAACCAGATTATTGGCCAGCGGCAGACTGCTCATAAGCCCCTGCTCCTGCATATAGTCCAGCCGATTCAGGGTACAGTTGAACTTCTGAGCGATACCAGCCGTCTGAAACACTGCACTGTCCAAATCCTGTTTGGTTTTCGCAGCATTGAGGAACAGCACCGTAATAAGGAACATACGCTCATTGCGGCTCTGCAAATCATCCAGAATCTTCTTGGCTTCACCACCATAAGTTGCAAGGTCACTCGGAATAATTTCCATATCATAGCCGGAACGCACCGCCTTTTTCTGTTCCTCAATCTTCATGCGGTCAAGGTCTGTGATCTTGCCCTTGATGAGTTTGATTGCCTTGAGCTGGTCTACCGACTGCACATGGATGCTGACCACCAGATTCTTGTCCATGTCCAGAAACTCTGCCAGAACCTTATCCGTCAGTTCCGGGGCAAGGATGTTCAGATAGGATACTGCGCCGATAGTATCTCCCATCTGGAAGTCCTTGCCGCTCTTGAACAGAAAACTGGTCGGAGCAATGAAGTCCTTGGTAGTCATGCCGCTTTGCAGGATGCGGTCATAGCTGAACTCAAACTTCCGTTCTTCCTCCTGATGGAACATCTCGTACATGATCTGTAAGCGTTCCACACCATTCAGCGGATATGCTTTTACGCCCAGCACCTTGAAATTGTTGAGAATATCGGTTTCGATACGCTCCAGCCGGGGCTTTGCTTCTTTCACGCTTTTGGCTTCAATGCTGAACGTGATGTACTTCGTCCGAACCAGACCGTTGTTGCCCTTGGCAAGCTGCTGTTTCAACATCTGCGCATATTCCATGCGTACATCATCGAACTGGTCATGCTGCGGCTCGATCTGAATGACCTTGTTGTATTCGCTCATATCGCTTTTGTGGTTGATGAACGAAAGCTGAAAGCGGATGCTGGAATCAAAGTAATTGAGGAAATCACACCAACTTTCAAAAATGGTGTTCTTATCCTCGTTCTGTGCCAACTGATAGTTAATGTCATAGAAGCGGACGGTTTTGGAATACAGATGTTCCTCCACCCGGCAGATGCCGTCCCGCCCCATTTCCAGATACGGAATCGACCGCTGCACGGTCAGGTGATGTTCTTTCTTTTTTTTCGCTTCTGCCTTTGCAGACGGCTTGAAGAATTTCTGGAAGATACCGCCAAACAACGGCTTCTTATCCTTTTCTTTTCCCAATAATGCCTCCCTTCTTCGCTTTTGGTGTTACAGATTTCTCAGGCTCATATTCGTACAGATTTTCAATTTCGTAGCGGCGAACTGCCGGACGTTTGAAACGGACATTGATGAAGTTCGTCAGGATGGTTTCAAGGTGCATCCCGTTTTTCTCGAACAGCGCAAAGAAAAATTCCGGGAGCATCAAAAGCACCATGCCTGCCGCCGCATTGCTTGTGCCAAGTGTTCCCCGTGTGAGAAAGTAGAACGGGACACCGATGGATGCCGCAAAGCCCATACAGATGAGCTGCCGCTTTGTCAGGTTAAGAAAGACCTTGTTTTTGACTTTGGACAGGTCTTTCGGGATCGTTACATAAGCCATTCTTCACCATGACAGCCAGACACGCCGCCGGGATACGGCTTTCGTCTGCTGTCGTTACTTTCCTCGGATTTTCCCGGTTTTAGTGACTGCCAAAGATCTGTTTGGACAGACTTCCCGTTTTCATCAGGCTGAAACACAGAATCACGGTATACGCTGCAACGCCGATCAGCGCGGAGTGCATATTGCTGGAAATCCGCACCGAAGAAATCAGTGCTGCGTAAATCGCCACACAGACCATCATCAGAAATGCCTGAAATGCAAGGGCGAACAGTCCTCTGAAATAATTGGTTCCTACATGACCCCATTCACGGTTGCTCATCGTTGCGAACGGGATCGGGGCAAGCGATGTATAGAGATAAATCTCTATCATGCGCCCATAGACAATGACAGTTATCACCACCGACATAATTTTCATGCAGAAGCTGACAAGGAAGGTTTCAAGAGCCAGCACCACCAGTTCACCGATCTCCATGGTTGCCATCGCCGCCTGCATCTGCATGGACAGCGAACTAACATCAATGGCAGTCTCGCCGTTGATGATACCGGAAGCCGAATTGACCACCGATTGTCCAACGTCAAAGACTGCCATTGTAATTGTGAACGTATTGCTGACCAGATAGATTGCGACCCATGCCTTGACAAAATACTTGAAGAACATCCATGTATCTACATCATGCAGGTTGTTTCGCTCGGTCAGCATCGAGATCAGCTCATAGCAGAGTACCAGAGTGATGATGATTCCGGCAATCGGAACTACCACCGACTCTGATAAGTTCTGAATCATACTGAAAACGCTGCTGTTCCAGTTTTGTGGAGTGCGTCCAACCTGAGCCGCGATCTCACTTGTCTTTTCATTGACATCCGTGAACATCGTACTCATGTTGGACTCCACCATTCCTGTCAGAAGTTCCCGCATCCATTTTTCGATGGCTGCAAAGATATTATCGAACAATGGCGGGAGTACCTCCTATCGCGGGTGCTTAGCCGAACAGACCAGAGAGCAGAGGGATCAGCTGCGTACCGATGAGAATGACGCCGCCACCGCTCATGAGCTGCTTCATGCCCTGGGACTTTGCACCCGGATTGTCGTTGCCATATCCTTCCATCAGATTGACAACACCCCAAACGCCAAGACCTGCGCCAATAGCCACAACGAGAGTCTGCAGAACGGTAATAGACTGATTAAAGAATTCCATATATTATTTTCGCCAGACCGCAGATTTGATGAATATTTGCGATTCCAAAAGGAAAGCGGGCTGGCACATCTTCGGTGCTGCCCGCTTCCTGCGATTCTGGCTTCTCCTTTCATTTTCAATAAAGTCAGCCTTTTGGAATCACATGATAGATGGTGGTTATTTCGTGTCGGTCATACGGATCACCTGTTCAGGGTCTGCCCGAACGGGTGGGAGGGTGTATCGCTTGCTGTTGATAAAAGCCTCCTTCCTTATTCTTGTGCCTGTTCGGTCACATCCACTTCATAAAGGTCAAATTCTTCCGTGGTGAGCAGCCGCAGTTCGTGTTTCAGGTAGCGTTCTACGTCGAACTCGTTTTTCTTGTCGAAATCCGAAAGTTCCTTGTACCGCTTATGTTTGGTAATATCAAACTTATCGCTCAGGAATGGTCTGACACCTCTTAACTGTAAGATGCACTTGCTGCCGTCCATGACTGCAAGCTCATCCCGGCTCATCAGTTCTTTTCCGGTCTTTTGGTAGTTTGTGCCAAAAGAGGGGCTGTTGCCGCGGGTATCCGATGTGTTGTAAAGGTCGATGGTTTCCTTGCCCAGGGTTTCAGAAATCTCCTTGAGGGTGGAGCTTTCCTTGCCGCCAAGGAACAGCATCGTGTCGCAGTTGCCAATGATGGTTTCTGCGGCATCCTTGTAAATGGTCTTTAGCTGGCTTTGCGATTGGAGAATAATCGAAGCAGAAATCTCACGGCTGCGGATGGTAGCGATCAGTTTATCGAACTTTGGAATCTGGCCGATGTTTGCAAACTCGTCCAGGAGCAGCCGCACATGGTACGGAAGTCTGCCACCGTGTTCATCGTCCGCCTTATCACAAAGCAAATTGAATAGCTGTGTGTACAGGATCGACACCACAAAATTGAAGGTATCATCTGTATCGGAGATAATAACGAACATTGCCGTGCGCTGATCTCCCAGCATATCCAGCTCCATCTCGTCGTATGCCATCAGGTCACGCAGTTCCTTAATGTCAAATGGAGCCAGTCTCGCACCGCAGGAAATCAGAATGGACTTCGCCGTTTTACCTGCCGCCAGCTTGTACTTTTTGTACTGCCGCACGGCAAAGTGTTCTGGTTTAGCCTTTTCCAAATCCTCAAATAGTTCATCGACCGGATTCTTGAACTCTTCATCATCCTCGCGGGCTTCGCTGGCATTGATAAATTCCAGCAGCGTGGAGAAGTTCTGTTCTTCTTCCGGGGCTTCATAGTAGATATAGCCGATGAGTGCGCAGTAGAGCAGGCGTTCTGCCTTGACCCAGAAATCTTCGCCGGACTTCTCGCCGTCTCCTTTCGTGTTGGCGATGATCGTATTGACCAGTTTCAGAATATCTTTCTCACTGCGGATATAGTGGAACGGGTTATAGTGCATCGACTTCTTGAAATTGATCGTGTTCAGGACTTTGATTTTGTACCCGGCATCCGAGAGCATCTTTCCGCATTCAATGATGATCGTACCTTTCGGGTCAGTACAGACATAGCTGACCTTTTCGGGCATCTGCATCAGATTTGGCTTTACGAAAAACCGTGTCTTGCCGCTGCCAGAGCCGCCGATCACAATGACATTCTTGTTTCTGGCATACTTCGGATGCTTTGGTCTGCCGCTCATCATCAACCGTTCCGTCTGGGTGAGCAGCACATTATTCTCGAATACCGGGTCAATAAAAGGTTCGATGTCCTTGGCATTGCCCCACCGGGCAGAGCCGTATTCCTCTCCCTGACGATACTTCTTTGCGTTCTTCCCCTTAAAGTAGATCACGGCTTTCAGTGCTGCTGCACCGATCAGACCCACCAGCAAGTCAAACGGATGGACACTTGGCAGATAACTCTTGTAGGCCAGACCGAAGTTCATAAAAAGAACCATCAGCCTGTCCACGATGGTATCGCCATTACAGTGTCGGTACAGCCATGCGGCTTTCTCCACCATGTAAAAGGCGATAATGTAAGGAAAATTCAGCAGGATCAGCTTTTTCATATCTGCCGACTGCATCTTTCCACTGATTGCCGCCGCTACTTTCTTGCCCCATGCCGTTCCGCCTGTCTGGTTGGAGGGGGCTTTGCGCGGTCGTTTGCTCTGTGCGGTCGTTTTCTTTTTCTGGCTCATCGCACCTGCCCTCTGTCTTTCGTCTTTTCCTTGGTGATTTCCCGGTGCTTGGCAACACGCTCCTTTGCCTGCTCCAACTTCTTACGGATGGACTGCCGCTGCTCCTTTTTCAGCGAAACTCCGGTGTATTCCTTGAACGCTGCCGTCATAACGTCTACATCTTTCGCCTTGAAAAAGACCAGATATTCGGTTTTACCCTCTTTTTCTGCCTTTTTCAGACTATAATCAATGCCGTACTTCCGGGCTACCCGGTCAAACGACTTGATGTTATTGTCCGTGACAACGATATTGGTAAGCTGTACGCCGCTCTGTTGCAGGCTCTTGATGCTCTGCTTTCCTCTCTTACATCGGTTCTGCCCTCCCATCTTCTTCGACTGCTGTTTTTTCTTCTCGATCTCTGAAAGCAGCTTTGTCAGTGCTGCTTTCAGAAGCTGCGCCGAGATTTTTCCGCCTTTGATGCACAATGCCATCGTTTTTTCGTTTACTTCATCCTGCACCTGCGCCCTCCTTTCCGGTTTATAGTTTTATCCAAACGGCATCAGACACCGACCGTGCCTGATACCGGAGGAGCCGTATCACCAAAGACCGAGCGGAATTTCTTTCTGCACTGGTGCATCATGTAGCCGCACTCCCTGCGGTGTCGGCAGGAAATGCAGGGATGGTCGCTGTCCGTTCCCGGACGCTGGCGCATCATACGTTCAAACGGGCTATTCGTAAAGTTCATAGGCTCAATCCTCCTGTTCTGCCATCGGAAGAATCCCACGCCGTTTCAGTTCATGGTACAGGAACTTCCTGCCTTTGTGCGTCCATGCCGTATGCAGCTTTTCCACTGCACTGCCATCACTCCGATGGAGCCGGAAAACAAGGTTTGCAGTATATCCCTTATCCTGATGCTTTGCATACAGCACCCACTGGTTATTGGCCCGGTACTGGATACCGTGCAGATGGAGCAGACGATTGAACACCTTTGCACCGCAGCCGTACTCTTTTGCGATCTGTGTCGTTGTCACCAGCGAATCGGGCGGCTGTGATTCGTAAAAACGCTTCGGCGGCGCGTGGCTTTTGCACTTGTGCTGATGCAGCAGTTCAATGACAGCCTGCATCCAGTGATCCGTTCCCATGCAGTGCTGTCCTTCGCAGCTGCGGAAACAGTCGTTCTTGTGGAAGTGATGGAGCTTGTACAACTGCTTTGCCATCTCCAGCGTGATCCGGTAGTCTTTCACATACCGCTGCACCGTGCGCCCGCCCTCATCCTGCGGACGGACACGGGGAACGAACTCATAGTCCCGGCCCTCCACAAATCCATACTGGCACATCCGGGGGAACCACTTGCGGAAGTCACTCCGAATCTGCATCTGGTCGTACAAGTCTCTCGCCCAGATCACCGAGGGAGCCATATCAAAATCCATAAAAAACACGCTCATTGCATCGTCCTCCTTAATTGCTTCTGCCGCCCCATCCGAAATCATGTCTGACCTGTGCAGCGTAATAGCTGTCAATCGTGGTCGGAGCATTATACAGTGTAGCAAGCAGATATTGTTTGATGTTTCGTACCTGTGTGGTATTGCTTTTCAGGCATTCCATTACATACTGGATGTGCATGGAATCCAGCTTCATCAGGCGGCTTTTGACCACCTCTTTCGGCTTTTCTTCCCCGCAAATGCGCAGGAACTTCTTTCTGCTGGTTACGGTTTCCACAAGAAGTTCCAGAATCTCCATCAGGATTTCCCGGTCATGTGGGAAGTTCTTCTCTAAGATTGGGATTTCCAGTTTGTCTTGAAAATAGAAGCGATACCTTTCATCTTCCCGCATCTCCCCGGATATGTTTTCACCAGATTGTGCAGAATAGATTAGATCAGTCTCACTACTATCAGTATTATTTATATCAGTCTTACTTCCGTTTGATTTCCATACTCCCGGAAGTTCGCTTTTCAAACCACCAGAAGTTTGATTTTCATACTTCCAGTAGTTCGATTGTGAAAGTCCCGCATAGAGGTCTTTCACATAGAGCAGGTTCGGCTTTCCCAAGCCCTGCCTGCGCCGCTCAA
>ERZ1026846.462-NODE-462-length-31685-cov-5.000316_pt1 | contig 31685 bp, 41 predicted proteins | sample MGYA00380153_ERZ1026846 | MGnify/ENA primary metagenome ERZ1026846 (study PRJEB33269, sample SAMEA4719789) | human gut metagenome | biome: human-associated habitat; feature: organic feature; material: feces | place: Cameroon | collected 2013-10 ...
AGGCTCCAGACCTAAGCGCTGAGCTTTGTTCTTCGGCTTCTTGAAGATTGCCCCCACCTTAGGGTAGATGACTCGCGGGTATTTCGGCAGGTCTACCCCGGTTCGTGGGTGCTTGAAGAACTCTTTTCCACCCTTAGGTGAATACCAACTACCGAACGTCGACCGCAGCTTATCCAAAAGCTCTGCACGTTTGACTGATAGCTCACGATACAAGCCCTCGACTATCTCCGAGTTCATCGGGTAGCCGTTACGCTCCATCTTCGCGCATGTCCACGCAGCATCATGTTCGAGACGCAGTGCGTACACAGCCTCAAGTCCGGCCTCAGGAGACCCGAAGTAGAACTTGTCAGTCAGGAACTTCTTGAACAGGGCCAGAGTGACCACAACGTCTTGGACGTTATAGTCCAGCATCTCTTGGCTTGGGAATAACCACTCGTCACCAGCCTTATATTCGATACCTTCTGCCTTGCACTTGGCAATGTAATCGGTCTTGTACTCACCCTTCATCTCACCGAGACGGTAGCCCCATGCTTCAAGAGACTGTCGCCCCATCATCTTAGGTGGAAGACGACCAGCTTTCACAGCACCCATGTCCGAGAACTTAATGTTCGGGTACATCAAGCGACCCATGACCAGCGTGTCAATCATCTTCTGTTTCGGGAAGTTGAAACGTTTACCGAAATACTTACGCTTCAGAATGTCAATCGCCGGGACGTCGTAGTTAATCCCGTTGTGGAATACCAGAAGTCCATGCGGTGTGGCTGCAATCTCTTCGACCTTCTGCACATACTCTTTGAAGCCGCCGACGATACCTACCATCGGAGCTACCCCATACTTCAGGGTCTCATTCGACTCGGCGTTAATCAGGACCCCACAGTGGAACTGAGAGACGGTATCAAGAAGACCGTTGGTCTCGATGTCCGAACCCCAGATGTTCTGTAAGTCAATCATAATGTCTCCTATAGTCTAATCATAAAGGCCACTCGAAGTGAATGACCTTGAGTCTATCCTACAGTGATAGCTTAGTAGTCGGTACGCAGGAAGTGATACATGAACTTTCGGTTCGCTCGCTTCCACGCAGCAGACTCAAAGCGCTGTTCTCCGAGGATTCGGGACAGGCAGTCTGCCTCCTCGCTCCACCACTTGAACATGAACCTGTGGTAGCGAGCTTTAAGTTTCTTAAACATTAGTTCTCCTCTTCATGATGACACCAGCACCAAGGGTCTCCACACTTCTTAGAAGTCTTGGTTTTCCCACGAGCCACTATCCTCTTCTCCGCCTCCACCAAACGACGCAAGCGGTTCGAGCCACCCGGTCGTCTTGTTGTACTCAAGGTATCCAGCCAGCCCCGTATCGCCAGTAAAGCGGCACTTAAGCAAACGAAGCTGGACAACATTAGGACTATCACCTTGCTGATTTCGCTCCAGCGCGATAATAGTGTCAGATAGCTGACGCAAAGCGCCACTTCCACGCAAATCAGTGATACTAACAGGTCGGCCTTCTTCATGCGATTTACCTTTCTCCGGGTTCTTCAGGTGGCATATCACCACGACAACCACTCCCTTGGTCTTCGCGAACTTCTTGAGACGGGTCATGATGCGGTCGATGGTCTTACGCTCATCTGAGTTATCTTCCATGCCAGACACCACGATTGAGATATGGTCCAGCAGTATAACGTCACAGTCCAGCCCGTCAACCATATAGGCCAACTTAGCGAACAGCGTGTCTTCTTCTGACTCAGCGAATGAGTCGTACAGGTGGAACATGTCGTCCCCGAACAGCTTGTCATACCATTCGTCGAACCGACCATCCTGTAGGATTGCTTCTTTTAGTTCCTTTGACTGACGGAGACGGACGTTATTGTCCAGACCGATGAGGTCCTGCACCGTCTCTTCGACCGCCTCTTCCAGCATAGCCATACCAACGCGCTTGCCTCCTCTGCCCCACTCTAATAGAAGCTGGCGCACGAAGGTGGACTTACCCATTCCTGACCCTGAAGTCACCATAATAAGCTCGCCTGCTCGCGCACCTAGGGTCATCGCGTTGAGTGTTGTGCATGAGGAGAACAGCAGACCTTCAGTCTCAGATTTCAGCATGGACTCGCGGGTCCGGTCCTTCAGGGACTTAGCGCTAACCACCCCAGCCGGGACGAAAGGCACAGCGTTCCAGATTGCATCCTGAATCGCCCTGAAGTCCTTGGCCTGAAGTGCAGCGTTGGCGTCTTTGTACCCGTTGATGAATGCGACCTTTACCTTACCAGCAGGGAGTACCGGAGCAGCCTGCTCTACAGCCTCACGTCCCGGTTCGTCCATGTCGAACATCAGGATAATCTCTTCGAACTGGTCGAGGTACTCAAGGTTCGCTGCCAGTGTCTTCTTCGCGGACTTAGCGCCCAGCGGTAGAGAGACCACAGGATACTTCCCGTCCTGAACCTGAGCGACTGACAGGCAGTCAATCTCCCCTTCTGTGATGACAATCTTCTTGCCACCAGACCAGAGCTGTGAGCCGAACAGCAGGTCATTCTTGACGCTACCGATAGCCGTGAAGTTCTTGTCAGCATCTCGGACTTTCTGTCCTACCTTGGTCCCGGACCTGTCGTAGTAGTCCGCAATCTGGACCATCTTGCCCTGCATCATTCCTACCCAGTAGCTGTACTTCTTGCAGATGTCAGCCGATAGTCCACGAGCTGGGAGTGGGACATAACGTCCTGAGTTCTCACCCCACGTTAACAGGTTGCTCACTTGCTTCTTACCTCCTGAAGGCGTGTAACCTTCGGTCAATTCCATGTCGCCTTTCTTCCAAGCGACTGACGGGTCACACGCATAACAGTAGCAATGCCCGTCCGAGAACACACCCATTGCGTCAGAGGACCCACAGTCCGGGCAGGGTGCATGATACAAGAATACACTATCCTCTTCTTCCGAACTCACCATGAGCCTCCTTACGTGTTGTGTGTAACCAGCAGCATACCTCAAGCAGGTCCTTAGACCTGAACGATTGGCTTCTGCCGTCTGTTGTAACCATACCTCTAAAGCACCCGCGAGACTTGTCCCAAGACAATCCCTTCAGTCCAGACTTGTTGTCCGACCGCCTCTTAGAGTTACGGATGTTTTGAGCTACAGTAGCAAGCCTTAGGTTCTCCAGCCTGTTGTCGTGAATATCTCCGTTAATGTGGTCCACCACGAAACCCTTTGGCACCGGGCCGTTAGCTTCCGTCCAGACCTGAACGTGGACTCTAGGCTGTTTGTACTTCTGGTAGTACGATTTAGCCATTGGTCACTCCTTAATCAATAGTGCAAACAAAGGGACAACCGAAAGTGGTCATCCCTAAGGTGATAGTTTAGCTGAAGAAGCCCTTCAGTTGCTCGGCCTTCTTGTCCAGAACACGCGCACGGAGGCCAGCGTCCAGAGACTTAATGCGCAGACTATCCGCTTCCGCAGCAGCCTCTTCCGCACCTTTAGCCGCAGCAGATGCGACTTTTCGTTCCACACTCGCAGCACGAGAATAGCCACGCACAACCAGACGACCCAGAAATTCAATAAACTTAATCATGTTAATTCTCCTTGTTAGCCCCGGTCGGAAGTGACCAGTTCGTTAGTATTAAGCCAGCGCTGCAAGTCGAAACTTGGGCAAGCCTTTGGTGCTACATCGTGATGAGCCTTGATGTCTGCGTTAGGGTAATGCGACTTGAGAACCTTCAGTAACTCTCGAAGTGCTTGCATCTGAGCAGGCGTGAAGTTAGCTTCAAACTTGCCCTTAGCGTCAATTCCACCTACAAGGCAGACGCCTACGGACCGGGAGTTCCAATCCTTAACGTGTGACCCTACGACATCGACCGGACGTCCCTCTTCAATGAAGCCATTACGCTTGATGACGAAGTGGTAGCCTACGTCCAGCCAGCCCTGTTGCTTGTGCCACATGCGGATAGTGCCTACCCCGATGTCCTGAGACGGCTGGGTCGCACTACAGTGGACAAAGATTGCGTCAGTGACTGTACGCGGTTTGAATTGTACCTTACTCGCCATCGTACACCACCAGCTCTACAGCGACCAGATTCAGATGGCGTTGGAAGCGATTGGAATCCGTGGTGTGCATCTGAAGTAACTTATGATTGAAGACGTGAGAGTTACTAATCTTCACGTACACTTCGCCCGGTTTACCGTGGACGATGAACGCATAGCCGACCGGAATCTTATCGATGGTCAGACGCTTGCGGACTACCTGCACTTCTTTAGTCATTTCTTAGCTCCTTTCTTCGGGATGAGTATACCTGATGGCAGACGTACAGTCACCTCTTTCAGCCACTCAACCGGGATAAACTTGTCGGCAAACTTAAAGCCGTTCTTTTCGCACCATGCGCCATACGTGGTCGGGGACCCTTTGTACAGCTTGGAGCGGGAGGACGAGAACACGAACCGGATGTCCAGCTCAGGGTGCTGCTCGCGCACCAGCATATGCTTCTTACGGTCCTCACTGTCGAAGATACCTTTGGTCTCGACGATGATTCCATTCGGAAGGATGAAGTCTGGTGTGTACTTGTGGTCGGAAGCCGGAATCACATAGTTGATATAATGGCTTTCGTACTCCGCTTTGACGCCGTTCTTCTCCAGCCACTGCTGGTTCTTGGCCTCAAGTCCAGAGCGGTAGGCACCCACAGAGTGCCCCCGTTTTGGTGTCCGTGCAGCCACGATTAGAAGTCGTAGTCGCCACCGGACGCAGAGTCATCACCACCATCGGCATCTTCACCGAAGTCGTCAGACCCGAAGTCACCGTCAGTAGACGCTTTGTAACCACCAGAGCCGATGTCTTCATCGTCACCCCAGCCACCATCGCCACCACTGCCCTCGCCGGACCACTCTTTCAGTTCGACCAGCAGGCAGGACTCCAGTTGGAGCTTCACGCTCGCACCAGTCGCAGCGTTCCACTTGAACGGCAGGACTTTGAACTTGACCTTCAGCTTAGACCCTGAGCCAATATTCGGGACGTCACGGATGAGTTTAGCATCGGTGTCGTAGAACCGTAATACGATAGGCTCGGACTTGCCGTCTTTCAAGTAAGACGCAAAGCATTTGAACTTCAGGGTAACAGTGCCGTCACCGTTCTCAATCCACGGCATGTCGCCTTCACGTGGTTCGATAGGCTTCTTGCCACGCTGAACCTGAGGTGGGTTCTTCTCGTGGTCTGCGAGTGCTTTCGCATACGCATCGTCGTGAATCTTCTGCAAGACATCAATCATCTTGCGGACCTTCGGGTCGCTCAGGTCGAATGTCAGGTTGACTTTATGCTCACCGCGCTCGTTGAACTTGGTGTCTGCTTTGTTAAGCCATGCGTAAGGCTCAACGATACCAGCTACCGGAGTGGTGAAAGTCTTCAGTTGCTCTTTAGCCATCGGTGTAAATCTCCTAGTTAAAGTTAAGGTGTTCCTAAAGTGATAGTTTAGTCGTGCAGCTCAGGTCGGATGCGGCCTACCACGAAACCAGCATCTTCATACTCCTGAGACTTCAGTGTCGCCTCGTCCAGAGACTTGGCGTATACCGGGACCTCAAAGGACTGAATGCGGCCCTCAAGCTCCACGATATATTTCTTTTCGTCCTGACTCATAGTCCTTTCTCCTTCCAGAGGTTGTACATTTCGAGATAGTCAACGTTACCTGTCTTCTCGAACATCATCTCACACCAGCTACTCGGAGTCATTACCACCAGCCTTACTCTGAGCTACCAGACGAGCACCAAAGAACTCGACCTTCTCTGCATCATACAGACCATCGTCCTTAGCTCCAGCTTTACGCAGACCAAGTGTCCGTTGAGCCGCTCGACGCCACAGGGCCTTGAACGCATTGCCTTCCGCGAAGTTCATACCGAGAGCTTCAATGATGTCGTTACACTCAGCTATGTACTCAGGTCGACCCGGAGTCGTGGTCTGGGTGATAGACACTTGGTAGTAGTCAGCTGACCCTCCAGTGTACGTTGGTGTAGACTCGGGTGGTTCCTTTGGCATCACAGCCTTTCGCAGCTGGCCTAAAGTCACAGTGGTCTCATCTTCATTGTAAGGGCATTCGGCGCAGGCAATACCTACACAGCTAATGCCACCACCGCAATAATTGTGAGTGTCCGGCTTGTCGTGGTTTTGCTCCACCAGCATTACTGCAATCTTCCAGTCCTTTGATCCTTCAACTAACTCAGTCATTGACCGCCTCCTTCACGAACTCAATGAACAGTCGAACACGGGGCCACTTGGTGTAGACCACAGGTACGTTGGTCTCACGCTTCTGGCGAGCCTCTTCAGCTTTGCCCGGAGTAATCAGAGCGAAGACTGTAGGTGACAGCTTAACGACCTTCCCGAAGTAGCCCAGCTTCTCGTTGCGCTTAATGCAAGCGAACGGGTTGTGAGACAGGTGGAAGGTCTTTGAATAACGGTTGAACATTAAGTTCTTAAACATGGTCGGCCTCCTTAGGTCGAAGTTATGGTTGTCCTACAGTGATAGTTTAGTCATCTAGGCGCTCGCCTACCAGCCACATAAGGCCGTATACCAGCAGACACGACAGCATGTAAACTACTGTAATAGAGAGCATAAGCATAAGCATGAGTATGGTCCTCCAGAATGCGAAAAGACCCAGCAGTCCGAAGACCACTGGGTTGACATTTAGTTAAATCTTAACGGTTGGATTGTCTTCCGTTCCACGCCAGCACTTGAAGCTGGGATGGCGAAGGGAGCCATCAGGGAACCGCTCCATGAAGAGCACTTCACACTGCCAGCCTTCGTATGGGTTTGTCTTCTCGGTCCAATCCTGAATAACCACAGGGCCGCCAGCCAAAGTATAACCGCTAGATTCAGCTACGTTAGCTGTGAACTCGTCCTTCTGTGCTTCAGTCAGACCACAGGCGTTAACAACCATGCCATCCTCAAGCAGAACCTCGAAGCCAATGACCTTACCTTCGTTAGCCTTACCCGGAGTCCCCCACACGAGGCCACACACGGCCCCGTCGATGGTCTCCTCAGGCTTCATCTTCCACATTCCTGACTTCTTGCCACGCTTATATTTACCAAGTGGGTCCTTGACTACCAGACCCTCGTGTCCTTCCAGACGCTTCTCTTCGTACAGGGAGTTGAGCGACTCAAGGTCATAGACCGTGTGTGACTCAGACAGAACCCAGTCGATTTCAGGGAAGTATTTCTGGAGGAGAGGGACGATAGCTTCGGCCTTCAGGCGGGTGACGCTATGGATAGGACCTTCGGCTTTCGGGTCGTTGATGACGTTAAGGTCGATGACCCCGTAGACTACCACCTTGATATGGTCTGTGTCTAGCCTGAAGGGTGTAGTCTTTGACTTCAGGTCCCAGTCTCCATCGTGGAAGTCGTAGTTCTTAGACTTGACGTATTTAGTGCGAATGAGACCGGAGGACGTGTTGAAGTCTACACCCTTTACCATCACCTCGCCGTCAATCATCAGGCCCGTACCTTCATAGCCAGCCTGCTTAAGGAACCATCGCCAGTCGCTAGACTCTGTCTCCCAGATGTCCTCTCGAGAAGTGTCCAGCCAGCTCAGGGCCGGAAGTGACTTAGACTCTCGGCTTAACCATTGCGTCTCGCCAGTAGGAAAGACCGGGATGTTTATACGCACACCGTCATACTTCACTTCAGCCTCGAGAGACCCAGCGGCCTCCAGTGCTTTCTTAACGCCAGACTCAGAGTAATCTACAGCGCGGTGCGGGTTAGTTTTGATGGTAGTAGTAGTCATTATTTCCAGCTCCTATAAGAGTTCAGTTGTTGTAAGCACCATTGCTCACAGCTAAAGATTTCATGTTCGGTAAACTCGCGGGAGACCAGAGGCTTCCCGTCTGCTTCAATGATTCGGACCAGAGTTGTCCGGGAGCACGGCAGGTCATCCATTCGGACCTCAAGTCCTGCCTCGCTCAGTTCGCGGTGGGTCCGGCCTAGCGATGACCACTGGCTCGTGGATGCATCGAATAACCAACGTCTGCCCATGTTTTACGCTCCTACGAAATACTTCTCTTGGTTAACCAGCGAGTCTTTGCCCTCAGCGTTACGGAAAGCACCCTTCACGCCACCGCCACGTTTAGTCTTGTTCAGCTTGCGGCCCTTCGGCGTGTAGCCTTCAGTCTGCTGACGTTCACGGATGCGCTCGAAGTTGATGGTATTCTGATACATGGTGTAGCTCCTGATTGTATTGAGTTAGGGTTAATCATAAAGGCCACGACTTTAGTCATGACCTTGAGTCTAATCCTATAGTGATAGTTTAGACGACGCGAGGTCTTGCCCGCACGAATGCCTGAAGCGCTAGCTCTCGTTCGGCCTCTTCTCCGTAGACTTTAACTTGCTCATAGTCATACTGAATGCGACCGTCGATGTCGCTCAGTCGGTACTCAAAGTCCTTCTGAGAGCCATCCGTGTGGTGCTGGTGGATGGTCAGCTCCCGCTCGGTCCGACTGGTGGTGAAGTGCGTCACTGTCTTACCGCAAGGTCCCGGCCCGGTCTTGAACTCAGTCGGCTGGTAGAGACCGTTGAACAGCGCCCTGAACTTCAGGCCGACCATTCGCTTCACAGTTACAGGCTCTGGTGGCGTTAAGCGTCTGCGCTCGGATTCAGCAAGTTTATCCTTCAGCCTCTCGTTGTCCTTGTCCCGGACAGCTACGGCTCGCTCCAAGTATGCCGACTTCACGCTCAACTCTTTGATTTTCGCTTTAAGTTTTGACTTACCGAACATATGGTTAACCTCTTCTGCGTTGGATTAAAGTGTACACTGCTAAGAAGGCCAGCCATAAGGCCAGCCACTTAAGGTCTGTCATTTCGTTGTCGCCTCGCGGAGTTCTGTCTCGTGTCGCTCTTGAACCAGCTTCACCAGCCATTTGAACGGGACGTTAAGTTCCTTGGACATCTCGGTCGGAATGACCGTGGTCTTCACCAGACCCTTGCCACTATGCTCGGTCACGGTCACGATTTGAGTACCACCATTAACGCCAGTTTGCTTGTGTGCGAATTTCATGTAGGTGCCTCCTTAGGCGAATGCGAAATCAGATAGTAGAATGTCTTCGATGTTCAGTTTACCGCGCTTCGGCAGCTCAGGCAACTTGTCGCGCTGACTCTCATGGAGCTGGTCTTCGAACTGCTCGTAGAAGTCTTGCAGCACATCGTTATCGCGGTAGGTCTCGACCATCGTCTCACGGACTCCCTTGAACAGGAACCCAGCGTCTGCCGGGATGGTCCCAAAGCTGTCGTGAATCACCGCGAAGGACATCACGCCATACTTTCGGTGGGTGTGGACTACGGTCTTCCTCAGGTGACTGCCATCCTGTGAGTGTACAAAGTTAGGGCTGATACCGGACTCCTGCTTGTGCTTATCCAGCTCTTTCTTCGACCCTTTGTTGACTGTCGGTTGCAGGTTGAACGACCCAAGGAACAGGAGGTTCAGACGTGTGGTGTCTTTCTTGCGATATTCCTGCCAGACCGGGAAGCCATCTGGTGTTACCCAGTGAACCGGGAGGCAAGGCTTGAGTACCTCTTTGGTCTTCTTGTCCTTGACCTCGGCAGCCAGTAGCTTAGCCGCGCCCTGAAGCCACTTCATTGCATCCACCGCAGCCACCACGGTCACGCTAACCGCATCCCATATCATCTTAGCCATGAAGCGAGATGCTTGGCTTGGGTCGGTGAACATTGCGCCCTTGCCACTGTCAATCGCTGGCATCACGGTGTCCTCAAACACTTGGTCCGCGAACCCATATTCCTTCGACCCGTAGGCCAGAGTCATGACCGAGCGTTTAGTGACCGAGCGTGACATCCCGTAGGTCAGCCACTGACGGGCCAGCTCGCGAGTCCCAAGGACCAGACGCTCAGTAATCTCTCCCGTCTTCTTGTCCTCGAATGTCTTCATTTCGTTGTCGCTACCGTTGACCAGCAGTTCCTTGAGCTGCTCTTCCACCCGGTCGGACACAATGCGGTAGATGTCTTGGACCTTACCGGAAGGCGTCAGGTTTACCGCATGTCCGCCAACGTGGTCACGGAGCATAGCGCTGAAGTGCTGAATCCCAGAGCAGGACCCATCGAACGCGATAGGCAGAGAGCAGGAGTAGCTCAGCCCGTGATACATAACCCCGGCATACTCAAAGCAGAACGCGAGGAAGCAGAACGGAGAGTCTAGCTGGCCCCACCAGTCAATGCTATCCATCGGACTCTTAGCGGTCGCGAGGATGTTGTCGTGATTGTCCTCAACCCACTTGATGCGCTCATCAAAGGTGACTTTATCGACACCCGCGCAGTTTGCACCGTGTACCTTCAGCCATTTGAAGCCGTCCGCACCGATTGGCTTGCCTACCGCCAGAGTCAGCAGACCCTTCTGCATATCGTTGCCCTGAGGATTGAACATCGGGACAGCATACACTCGGCCTCGCCAATCCATGTTGTAGGGGAACCAGATAGCTTTGAACTGAGAGAACTTGTTCGCCTGACTTACGATGAAACTCAGTGATAAGCGGCGGGACTGTCGGGCCTTCTCGCGTCGGTAGATACCAGCCGCAGATTTCTTCCACGCTTTAAGCTCCTCCTCGGTCTCACCCGCATAGTCTTCAGGCTTCAGTGGCTCCATCTGAGGGATGTCAGCGATAGGTGTGTTATTCAGCTTCTCGACCATGTTCACCACTTCCAGCACCTTCTTGTTCACCTTCCAAGGAGTTTGCTGAATGATGTTCACCGCCTCGTACACCTCAGGCATGTACACGTCTTCGTAGCGCTGGACCGCAGCCTTGGACCCTAAGCGAATCAGCGGGAGAGGCCTGCGACCTTTAGCCCAGTACCCACCGCCCACCACCCCGGTCCACGGCTTAGGTGGAACGACGCATGGCTGGTAGACTGGGGCGATTCCCGCCAAAGAGAAGCCACGCTGGGCCATCTTCTTGACCCAGAAGTCAGACAGGTGAACCATCTCAACGTCTGCCGCAGCGTTGCCTGCACCGTAGCGCTTAAGCTCAACCAGTTGTGAGGACCGGATGACCAGCTCAAGCATCTTGATGCCTACGTGAACAGCCTCAGTCGGACTCCAAGTACCCCACGCGTCAGCCAGTTGTCCCTGCTCAAGCATAGACGCCTCGACTGCCTGCATGTAGGCTTTCTTGTAGCTTGCGCCAGCTCGTTTCTTCAGGTTCTCCGCTATTGTCTTCTTGAAGTGCTCCTGCTCCTGCTCACGGATACGACCAAAGCGGATTTCATCTTCCAGTGTGCGACCTATCGCGGATGCCATAGGAGTTATCGGAATGCCTTCAGGCTTGACCAGCTTGCTGAGGATGACTTTCAGTATGATGACCGCAGCAGACTCCGCAGAGATTAGCAGAGAGCGGTCTTTGACAGCCTTCTCGTCAGTGCTCAGCATGGTGAACGCTACGCTTGGACGAGAGGTCGAGGACTTACCGTCCGGGCCTTCATGCCACTCACGGAAAGCCTTAGCGATGGTCGGGACCAGCGTTTGCATTAAGGGTTTAGCGACCTGATTGTCTGCCAGTTCCCCGCGCTCGGTCTGACGCTCAAGGTTCTTAATGAAACGTCTCTCACCTTCAGTGTATGCCTCATGCTCTAGCTGGAGCTGTTTGACTGCGAGGTCTTGCCCGTAGTGGTCAGCCAGTACGTTGAAAGGTTCGATTGCATTCGACACATCAGAGAAGTCGTGTTTGTCAATTGAGATGACGCTCATACTTAAAGTCCTTATAACTGTTGTCTTATCACTAAAGTCTTTCACTTCAGTCCTGACTTAGAGTATTTCGACCTTGAGTCCTTTAGTGATAGTTTAGTCCAAACTACTTGCATATCAGTGGGTTAGCGTGGAGATGACTGAAGTCACCTTTGGTCGTCCAGCGCATAGCTTTCAGCTCGGTCCACGCCTTCAGTCGAGACTCAAGGATAGCCGCCATCTCTTGAAGTGCAACCTTGTCGCCTGTCTTGTAGGCCAGCATAAAGCGGGACACAACGTTGTTGAAATGGTCCTGCTTAGCGCGTTGTGATTTAGTCATTACAGTTTACTCCCGCCAGATAACTGGCTTCCTAAGGTTGCGATGTCCCAGACGTTTGCGAGGTTGCGCAGAAAGCGTCCGTTCGTTTGTCTTACAGTCCAGCGCCCCAGTGATACATACTGGAAGCGGTAGACTTTACGTGCCTTGATGATGTCTTTCGTGATGACTGCGAGTATCAGCCCGTAGCCGATGACCAGAAGTACCCAAGCCATTAGAAAGACCCTCGCTTGATTGCATCCAGAATACCCCAAGCTATCAGAAAGATGACCGGAGATAGGCACACCCAGTAACCAATGTTCATAGTTCACCTCTATATGTTGTGAGTAATAATCTTTGAGACCACTAGATGTAGTGGCCTCTCGTCTATCACTCGGCTAGACCATGCATGGTTATACTTCCACCGATACAGTGGTCATCTTGCTTACAGTCAGTCCACCAGCAAGCTCAACAGCATAGCGTATCGCCTCTTCTTTGGACTTAAAGTCCTTGCCAGCAATGTGGTATGTGTCCCCTGTTATTACCTTAGAAGGCCTGCGACTTACCGCAATAGCGTTTTCCATGGTAAGCTCACCACGGCTATACTGAGTAAACCAGCGCTTCACCGAACTCGCCCCCACCCCGAACTTTTGGGCGGTTTCCGTCACCCTATCCATAGCTCCCTCAGGCAGAGAGGTGTAGTAGTTAACAACGTTGAGTTTAAATGCTACCGAGAATACATTGCGAGTTTTAGCAGTCATTATTCTTTCCTTCTATATTTGTCAAGTGGTAATCACTCAGGCCACCATGTAGATGACCTGTAGTTTAACACTCAGTACCCGCCTGTCAGCGTTATGGTTAGCGCATGGTGGTTAGCCGTGTAGCAGGCCCCGCGCTTCATCATCTCGTAGCACCCATCGTAGAATGCCTGTTCACTACTATAGGTTATCTGATACATGTTTACTTGTCCTCCGCTGTCAGTGTGTTGTATAGGCCCTTGCGGGCCTCATAGACTGACTTCAGGTGGCTCATTACAGCATCGTGGCTTAGGGTCTTGTACTTCAGGTGCCTACGTCCTGTCTCGACGTGGTGTTTGCACAGACCGTACATAGTAGTCATCACTCGCAGTCCTCCTCAGCAGCCGCAGGGTCGAACACTACGTTATCGTTGATGTCCTCGACCTTCAGGTGACGACCTATCGCATAGTGGTCTTTGGCACATGCAGTGGCGACCTCAAGAGACACAGCTTGCTCAATGAATACACCTGTTTTAGCGTCAACTACCCAATATTCATCATCTTCGTCGCTCTCTTCAGCCTCGAACCATACCACATCCTCGCTATTAGACACGTCGTTATAAAGCGCCTCATAGATGCGAGCTTGCAGTATACGCGTTACGTCCTTGGTCTCAGGCATCAGCCCAGAGTCTTCGAACTCGTGGTCTATACCATCAGCAGCCATCACCGTAAAAATCTCGTGGTAATAGTGCGGAACCTGACCATCTACGACCTCATGCAGTGCATCGTGATAATCATCGCCTTCAGCTATTTCGTCATACTGAATACGCTCGTTGAACAGTTCAACGGTTGCAGCCAGCAGGTCATAGTATGCGTTAGCGTTACGTTCCATAGTTATATCCTCTCAGTTGTTAGTGACTATCAGTCAGGGCCTTCAGTCGCTCAAGTCAAGCCCGTCTCGCGGTAGACTCAAAGACCCTGTAGTTAGTCGCTATCGGCGCACATTAAGAGTTTATCCAGATTGTTAAAGAGCATTCGCAATGGCTGTCGTCGCCTTGCTATCCCGTTTCAGTGTTGGGCCTCACCGTTTCGATGTGCTAACTCGTTGCTAGCTGCGGTACATACTACGTTAAGTCGTTACTTCTTGTCAACCACTTTCTTTCAGCTCCTGAGGTCGGTACGCTTAGTTCCTTCTGCAATCTCCCGTACTGGCTAGACCATTCAACCTATCGTCCTGACCTACTGTGAGTCACCATCTCGGTGAGTCGTTGTTTGTTGCTGTGTCGTGTTGACGGAAGCTATTAGGCCATAGTCGTAACCATATGTCAACACTGTTAATTCATACAGTAGACCACTGACTATATAATGATGACTATCAGTGATTGACTTTAAGCCTAAAGGCTGTAGTATAAGAGTCCAGTTAGCAAGACACTAACTAATAACTCTAGTCAGCTATGGTCTCTGACTGATAAACGGACCGGATGTGATAACCTGTGAGTCTAGACCTTAGGACTCTGATAAGCTGTAGGTCGACATGGTGTCTATTAACTGTAGGTCTTATGACTGTAGGTAGTCCCATCACTTATGGGTTGACTGTAGGCTGGTTGACTTGAGGATTGACTCTAGGCTGGTTGACTTGAGGTGATGACTCTAGGCTGATACAGATAGAGACTCAGGGACACAACATATAGTCCCGACCAATCGTCCCAACCACAAGATATAGGCCCTATCGGTCCAGACTTCGGGTCGACTTCGGGTCTTTGACTTGAGGTTTAGACCGAAGGTCTAGGGGTAGGGCCTTTGGTCGAGACTTAAAGAGGCCTATGGGGGAGACTTGAGGTTCTTGAACTGTGAGATGTGGTCTCAAACTTTTGGTCCAAAACTCATCGTCCCTACTGTATGCCTCAGCCACTGTAGGTCAAGGACCGTAGGTCAGGCGACACTAGGGTAGACCAATGAGTAGGATGACCCTAAGTGAGCTTCTCTTAAGGTGTTACCTAGAGTCCTTGACTACAGTAGCTAAGGTCAGTAGAGTAGCGTCAGCTATGAACTGACCTTAGGTCTTACCACCGCGAGCCATAAGGCCACCGCATAGTCTTATCCATGATGATAAGTCCTACGATACTAATCACGAGACCAGATACGATGACAGCAAGTGCCAGCAGGTCTTTATCCATTAAGTCCTCCTTTCGTTGATTGTTACCATGATGGCGTTAATGACACTCAGACACCAGAGTACATACGAGAGTCTCGACCCACCCGACCCACTGACTTCCAGCAGTAACGCCAGCAGCAAGTAGAACAGCAGCAAGAAACCTGTATGTAGCTCTATTGGTCGCCAGAGCTTTGAGAACAGCTTTGGTCTTACCCATGCTACACACCTCCTGTCGCTTAGGGTCTACTTAAGTTATGAGGGTGTGATGATTACAATCACCCTCTCCATCGGTGCTAACCTTAGGTAAGAACTCAGGAGTCTGCCTCCTAAGGTCTTGCATAAAGTGTGCATATGCTTATTCATTGAGTCTTTACTATAAGCAACCGGGGGTCTTCCCTATAGTGATAGTTAAGTCCATTTCCCTTTAGAATCATTAAGTTACGAGAGATACCTAACGCACTACTTACTGCTTATACATGCAGATTTCATGCGTAGGTATTCATTAGGTTAGTGGAACTGAACGTAGGACCCTAAGCCCAAGTCATCATCTGTATTGAACTGGACCCGGACCCCATTGTCCCAATAGTCAGTCTCGATGGACTTAAAGCCTTTCCGTGGGTCTTCCATCTGCTCCTCCAGCCACTCCTCTGTGACTTCACGCTGTCCCTTGACGGCATCCTTCGCCATAGACTCTACGAAGAACTGTACACCGATAGCCAGAGCATCAAGTCGGTCGTCATGGGCCAAGGCTCCACGTTCACGGCTGATACGGGTCATCTGGTAGAACAGAGAGTAGATAGGGTTACGGACGCCATCCTTATCAGCGGCAGTCTGGTAGTCAGACACAATGGTCGAGGAGTTCACGATGAGTCGGTGAGACCCCATGATAGGCTCCAGAACGTCGCAGATGCGGAGTTCCTTCTGACCCTTACTCTTGACCTCTGTAACTGCTGCCGGGTGAATACGGGCCGCTACAGGCTTGAAGAGTTCGAGATACATACCGTCACCGAAGTTACCTTCAATCACGTACTCGTTGACCTTCCACTTACGACCAATCTTAGCCAGAGCCTCCAGCGTAGAGTCCTCATAGCCACCACGCATACCACCAGCTTCCATCACGAAGATGTAGCCGTTGAGCTGGTACAGAACCGCATACCCGGTCTCATCCTTACCTCGACCACTTGGGTCAATGACCAGAATCTTCTGGGTGTACGAACTGAAGGCAGAACCTACAGTCTGATACGTGTGGTATGAGTCACCCATTAGGCCAACGTTAGGAACGTCCTCACGCTTGTTCTGAAGGTTCGGAAGCCACTGGTAGACCATAGGGCTAGACTCAGGGTCCAAGTCCGCTACGATAAGGTCACGCAGCTTCAGAGGGTACTTCTCGGCATCCCCTAGGTTCGGGTTGAGCATGAACTGTAGAGCGAAGCCAGCCTTACCATAGGACAGCTCACGTTCCTTCAGGTCCTCATCATCAAAGCGCACCTCATCGGTAGGTCTCCAGTAGTAGCCCTCAGGGTCAGACTCCAGCTCTGCCTGAAGCATAGGAGCCAGACGGTCGCCGTAAGACTTCCAATCCTTCTCATCGCGGGGATACCGGGCAGGCCAGATGGTAGTCGAGTATCCACGGCCCTCAAGGTCCCTGTAGAGTGTCATCTCGGTCTGAGGGGTTCCTAGATAGATAATAGTCCCTCCCGGCTTGAGGATTGCGTCGAACTCTTTAACAAGTTCTGACAGCCTGTCCCTTGCTGATTGGGTAGCTGAGTTATTTGGAACCTCAACGTCATCGGCAATTAGGATGTCAGCACGGCTACCTGTAAGCGTACCTGTTATACCGACTGATTTAACAGAGGGGGAGTGGTCTGGCTTTGCTGGTCCAACGTCAAAGATGAGCATGGAGTCACGCTGGCCTGTCTTAGGCTTAAGCTCGGACAACTGAGGCAGCATGTCGATGATGCGCTTAACGAACGTTGAGTTCGCATCCGCTCGTTCCTTTGAGGCAGACACTATCATAATCTTCAAGTCTGGGTTGTTCCACAGCTTCCAGACCACGAAGGCACACGTAATGAACGACTTCCCGATACCACGGAATGCCTGAAGGATGAACCTTCGGTTGTCCCCAGCCGCCAGTTTCTTTGCCATATCAATCTGACAGCGAGTCGGGACCGGGAGAGCTAGAGCTTTCCACAGAACGAACAGGAAGAACACGAAGTCTGCCTTCATACGGTCAGTCATAAGCGCCTGACGCGCCGCTAAGTCTTGACTCAAGGTTTCACCTCCTTCTCTTGCTGCATGGCTCTCACGGTCTTCTGGAGGGCCTTAATCCATTCGTCACCTTTCAGTCCGATGGCGATAAGACGCTTAGCATCTCGTTCGTCAAGTTCGGCGTAACCATCAATGACGCATCGACCGTCAGTCTGGACTGTGCCACTGGTTGGTTTGACTCGGATGCGCAGCCGCTTGTTATCGCGGTTAAGGTCAGCAATAATCCGATCAGTAGAGCCTTCCAGCGCTGACATCTTGTCCTGCCACTCTGCTGACACTTTGTCGATTTCACCTTGGACAGCAGCCCTTTGATTCTCTCGTGCCTCAAGTTTCGTGATGTACTCATTGTTTACCTTCGCCTCCCACTTATTGTCTGCCACCCAGTAACCTGAGCAGAACAGGAGTCCTGCCACCAGCCACGGAATGCACCTCTTAATTAATGTTAACCACACCATATACCTCCTTCAGTATTCTGGCGTGAGTCTCCTCGGCCCACTTGCTGACAGACGCTAAGTCCTCAGTTGTAGGGAACCTTTCGACTACTCCACGCATTGATAACTTGCCCCAGTAGACGAGGCAACCTTTAGTCTTATTGAACCTGCTGTAAACTCCCTTTGGAAGCTCACGGCTAGACTTTGTGTTAGCTTTGTTGGCACCCTTCGGGATTGCCCGTAGGTTACTAAGCTCATTGTTGAGAGGGTTACGGTCTATGTGGTCTACAACAAATCCAGCTGGAACAGGGCCATTAGCGGCCTCCCACACTAAGCGATGCACACCGTGTACCTTCCCATCCAATGTAACTTTGTAGTAGCCTCCGCTTAAATACTGCCCTTCCATGTAATTCTCCTCAATGTTAATCATAAAGGCCACCTGACGATGACCTTGAGTCTAACACTTACTGTACACCATACCCGGTGTCATTATCCTCAGTAGCTGAGAGCACCTTATCGTACTCCCTGTTCAGAGCCTCCATGTCAGCTAACTGTTTCTCATCCACAGACACCTTGCTTAGCACAAAGTTGTGGCGAGCTAGCAGCTTCTCGATGGCGTTGTAGAGCTGTGGTGAACGCTTCGAGTCATCCCGCAGGTCTTGCAGCATGAGTCTAGCACGTTCAGTGTCCAGCATTAACAGGAACTTCTCTAAGTCCATCTGCGTCATGTCTTACCTCCGCTCTTAATCGTCTTGTAAATCAGTACGCCAATCTGCACCACAGTATACGCGATGGCAGCTACGTAGAACCATTCGTTGAGTGTTAACCCAAAGAAGAACCGACTGGCACCATCAGCCGCAGCGGTCCCGACGATAGGCGAGGCTTTGAGGACCTCATTCTTGAAGTCGAACTCAATCATAATACCTCCATTGTTAAACGGGTCGTCCTTGACCCAAAGTTGTTACCATACGTTGGTCAGCGTGTAGTTAGAGTAAATAGATGAGAACCCGCCGAAGCGGTGTTTACCTATGAGGATGCGGTCCAACTCGGCATAGATAGGGTCCATTTACCAATCGATGCCCAATAAGTAGCTGTGAACTGAGCAGTCTTAGTCTGTGCTGTATTGGCACCTGTTACATCTACAGGCACCCCTGCAAAAGACAGAGACGTAAGGTTTGAACCACGCACTAACATATTAATCACTTGTCCGTCGAAAGGCGCTCCTGTAACTGTTATATTCAGCCCAGATGTGACATTCATACGATAGCTACGGAAACCCTCCCTGATTTTTATCGGCAGCGTTCCTGCGGTATATTGCTTAACAGACCCCGGTCCTAAATCCAGACGGATGCCATCGACAACTCCAATATTGCTGTCCAGAGTTGTGCCCCAGAATTTACTACCATTACCTTTACCGTTTGTACCGGATATAGCATTAAACTGACCAATACTTCGGTCAGCAGGGTTGAACTCACCAATGTCATAGTGGCTAGCTCCAGAGATACGGAAGCAGGATTCCCCAATATTAAGACTATGGTGGGTAGCCTTACTGGTAAAGTAATAACTTCCAGCAGCTAGGGCAACATCAGATACGGCGTTCCTTTCAAAGTAGGTGCCGATAACGTTAGTGCTTACCCCGGAATCCAGCAATCCGTACTTAGCGGTATTCTGCATAAAGCCGCCGACGATGTTAACTGCCGCCGTAGGCCATAAATCACTTCCAGAAGGAAAGTTGAAAGCACCGTTTAGACCGTTAAAAATTACAGTGTCATAGTCTGGCAGTGGCCCCAGATGGTCCGCACTATAACCAATATGGTCTTTCAACGTTACTGAGTTCACACCATTCCTCAGCATACGTCGTACACTCCCTGTACCCCCGTTCAGAATCTCTACATTATCAAGGCGCATCCCGTAACTGTAATGCTCAATTAGTAAACCCGTACACGATGTACCAAGTTTCATATCTATCCACATGTCACTAATTAGGCTATTGTTACGTACATCATATCCGTGGAAACCTATACAATTATTGAAACCGTTAAGGTCGATGCGCAATTCGTAAGCCTTGAAATTCCTTACGGTAGTGCCAATATCCTGAGAAGAAGCGCGCATAACAGTAACACCATTAGCCCCTGCCTTAAGTAATGCTCGTGGGTGAGACATGATTCTCAGATGCTGGTTTAGTTTAAACGTATCAGCAGCCGAACTGACAACATACTCACCAGCATTAAAATACACACACCCACCAGCTGCAAGAATGGTATTGATCTCTGCATTGGTCATGGTTGGGTAAATATTAGTTAATGGGAAAACTTCTGTTTTAGCGGGGTAATCATCAAAAATAGTACCGCCACCATGGGAACTTCCAACTAATTTGTCACCACCCGGAGATTTCAACGATGTTCTTAGCGCGGCATCACCAACACTAACCCAAGCACCCAGACTAATACCGCCAGATGATTCAGGAGTTGAACCAGCAGGAACGTTCTTTGGAAGCGTCCCATCCCAGCGGTAATAATCACCATCCTCTTCCCATAGCAGGACCTCGTTCCATGTTGAAACTGTGAAGCCTTTCTCGAAGGAGCGACGGGTAATATAGCCAATTAGACCAGCTTCCTTGATGCTCGTAGCGATTCGTCGTGCTTCGTCCTCGCTATCCTTAGCGTTGCCAGCAGAGTTACCAGCAGCATCGGCATATTCCTTCGCTAAGTCAACAGTTTGGTCTCGACCTTCTTCTGCAATATGGATAGACTGAAGCTCTGCATTGGTCAGGTCACTAGCTGTCAATACTGAGCCATTCCTGAAGTCTACCACTAAGTCAGTTCCAGTCTGACGTTGAATACGAACGATGTCGAAACCTGATTGGTCAACCAACACCTCAATCATCGTTGGATTAAGGAATCGGTAATCTCGACCAACTTCCAGTACACGGTTCAGGGTAGGGTTAGAGCTATTCACCAGCGTAACAACAACAAACGTTCTGGCTAGGTAGTCGAACTCAATCCTGTACTGAGTGTTTCCTGAAGGGAATTGTGTAATCGTGGACATTATGCCTCCTTTGTGATTTAAACGGAGACCTATGGTAGCGCCTCCCGTTTCCTATAGTGATAGTTTAGTCCTTGATGTGGATGCCTTGCTCCTCAAACGTTCCAAGCAACAGCTTCTGGGTAATTGGGTCGTTCGGAACCAGTTCACGGAACGTATTATACATCCCGGTCATGTAGTCACGCTCGTTGACACGAGTATCAGCCTTGAGGTAGCCAGCCAAGTTGTAAGCCGAAGCGCCAACGTTAGCAGCATATCCGAAAGCTGGAACCTGCTCCAAGAAGTTACCAACAACATTCATCACAGGGTCACTCGTAGCTGCACCATACGCGATGGCACGTTCAGGCTTCTCTGTAGGCGAACGAGGTAGGATGGACGAACGGAGCATCTTAGTGTCCTCGTACCCAGCGATACCACCAAGAATGTTAGCTACCCCAAGTGGTCCACCAAGATGTGAACTACGTGATAGAGCTGCATATCCAATCATCGTCGGGTCCAGAGCTTGCTTGAGGTAGTCACGGTCTCGACCATCCTGCATAGAGTAGGCCTTGATGTGCGCCTGAGCCATGTAGTACATTCCAGCCAGACCCATAGACATGACCGTTGACAGTGCAGCGTCCATCGCTCGGTTGTTCTTGGTGGCGTTGTAGAAGGTACGCATGGTTCGACCGTTGATGGACTTGATGACGAAGTTCTTAAACTGCAAGACAGTCTTCGCCAGAGGTCCATACGCCTTGGCATCCATGTTGCTCAGCTTGTTCGGACGGAGCAGTGTCTCATCAGCGATGGCATCACCCATACGCCAGAGGTCCATAGACCTTGGGTCCTGACTGAACGCCTTCTTGTCCTTGATGGTGTACTTCCCGTCTGGACCACGAGTCACTGACTCACGGATGAGGGACTTAATACCCTTCCACTGCTCGTCCGAAATACCAGCGGTCTTCAACCAGCGGTCATCAAACTTACGCTTACTTCCTGTCAGGCTGTGCTCCACGATGTCAGACAAGAAGCCCTGACGTCCAGCATCCAGCAGGTAGTTCGTCGTCCCGTTCAGGACCTTCGTAAACGGAGAGCGGACAGCAAGTTCCCCGGTGTAATACTTGGCAGAACCTAAAGCGGTAGCTACGGGTTTACTCAGGTCGCTGTACGCCCGCAGGCGGTCGATGACATCCTGTTTGGACGGGCGGATTGAGTCGTCGAGTTCCTTACCGAAGACCACGTTATGCAATTCCTTAATCTCCGAGGCTCCCATCTTCTTACTACGGAATGCTAGGTCACGGAAAATAGGGATACCATGCAGCATCGCACGGACGTTCCCACGGGCCAGCATACCGCCAATCTCCGTCAAGTTCTGCACACCCATGTAGGCGTTCTTGGCGAAGAAGGACAGGTCGGTCATGGTGCGCATCACAGTAGAGAAGGCTGCATCGTCTGCACCGTCACGTCGAGCACGACCAGTCAGAATCTTCAGGGTGTCACGCAGTGTTGAGACTTCACCCTTCAGCTTACCGTCATCACCTGCACGGTTCATCAAGGTCTCTACGGCGTCCTTCATCTCCTTCGTGGTCTTCCCGGTCCCAGCCATGATAGCAATGTCCCCATTGACTCGACGGTTGTACGCCGGGACAATCTTATCCATGTCCCACTCGCGGAGGCTGTTCACGCTGAACGGCTGACCGTTTGGCAGGATGATAGACATGTCACTATCAAACAGGTTGCGGGCCTCAAGGAAGTTGTTGTTCTCCAGACCCACCAGACCGTTGATGTTCTCTTCCATTACGGACGAGCGCTCAAAAGTTTCGGTGTGGGAGATGCCGTAAGCCTTATCGTTGGCGTACTTATCTACTGCCGCCGCAAGTCCTTCTGGAGTCAGGTTAGGGTCGGCTTCCATCAGGGCCTCATCGACACGGGCCTTGACCTCAGGTCTTGACGCATAGCTGGTGAGCCACGACTTCTTGATTGCCTCCTGTAGCGCCTCAGGGCTTCCCAGCTCATTGATGAACAGTTGCTTCATCTGGTTGCTATATACGTGAGGGACGTAAGTACCCTTGAATCGGCTACCGGGGAAGATGGACTTAGCGTCCACCCGACCGAACATCGCAGGGTTCTCCATCATCTCACGCTTAGCGTCGAACTGGTTCTTCAGTAGGTCGTATACCTTCAGTTCGCCCGGAGTCAGCTCAGACTTCAGGTTTCCACTTCCGTCCTCGATAGCGAGAGCTACACGCTGGTAGATGTCCTGACGGAAAGCCCCTGTGTCCCGGTTGAAGTTGGTCTGGAAGTACGGGTCCTTCAGGGCTTCAGTCACCGCATCGTCGATGTCGTTGTAGAACCGATGGTCCACTGCGCGAAGTCGCTCGAATACGTCTGAAGATGTAGTCCCAATCTTCCCGCTCGAACCTGACTGCATACCTGTAGGCGAGCGAACCAAGTCAGCGGCAAGTCCGCGAATCTCAGGGTTCTCAGACCTCAGGAGCTTAAGACCAATCTCGGTAAGGCCTCCAAGGTTTACACCAGCAGCGGCACGTTCAGGTTCAATCACCTCGTCGAAGACTTGACGTGTCTTGGGATTCAGAGGGTTCTCACCAATCAGGATTGAGCCATCTTCCAGTCGAACACTTCCCGGCTCGTTCGGAACGTCAGCAAACTTAACGCCTTGATGACTAAAGGTCTGCTCACCTTCCTGAATAGGGAGACGAGACAAGTCCTGACCATCAACGTTACGAGCGGTCTCACGAGCTTCCAGACGTGTGGCTGGTCCAGCGAACTCGTTAGTGTTGCGACCCAAGGCTCTGCCTAACCCATCAGCGATAGCAGTCATGCCACCGCCGAAGAGAGCACCACCAAGGATAGCTTCAGCCACATGAGCATCACCGCCAGCCACTGAGGTACGGGCCATCTCAGACACACCAGCCAGTGCTCCAGATTGAGCAGCCACTGTGAACATCTTGTTGACCAGCTTTCCACCTTTACCCACCTGTCCAGCGATAGGAACATAGGTCAGAGGGTCCACACCAGCGCCAATCACGCCAGCAGCCAATTGAGCGCCAGTCCCGGCCTTAGCCTTCTCAGCGTCTAGCTTCTGGTTCTCCAGCGCCAAGTTAATCAGCTCTGTCAGATTTTGAGGTGAACCACCAGTGATGACTCCGTAATACTGAGGCAGTACACCAGCGTTACGAATCTGGTCTAACTCCTCGCGGGACCACTTGTGGTTATTCCAACGGGTAGGGTTAAACACATCGCCAATGACATCGAGTGAGTCCTCAGTCTGACCAGCGCGTACAGCCACGCCCACCAGAGAGTTCTTCACTTCAGCCTCAGCAGCTCCACCGAAGCCGAACCATGTAGAGCGGTCGGCTCTTTGGTCCAGCGTCTCGCCAGTTGACTTATAGAACATCTCTCCGAAAGACTCATTGGGAGCCTCAGGTTCCTGACCTTCGATGTTCATACCAGTAACGCCCGGAAGGTTCTCTCCCAGAGCGACTTTAGGTTTAGCCTTCAAGCCCTCCGTGAGAGCGTCGAAGACGTTAGCGCTTACTGGTGGAGTCTTTGGGGTGATGCCACCCGCACCACTTAAGGCGCGAGAGACTCCGAGCTTGTAGACCTCAGGGTCATACCGGGAACCAGTCTCATGGTAGCCGATAGCCTCAGACAGAGAGGCGAGGACATCAGGGTTCGTCAGGTCGATACTTTGTGTTGCTGGAATACCTGTCGCAGCCACAACGGAGTTGATGTAGGACTGAGTGTCGTTCTCATTAGGTGGTGCCCAGCGGTTGATAATCTTCTCGATTGAGTCGTAGCCTTGGCGACCGTAGGACATCAGGTTCTTCGCCAGAGCGCGGACGCCAGCGTCAGGAGTGTCGAACGTTACGAAAGACCCATCGTCTCCTGTAGCTCCTTCCCACTGGTCTTTGGAAACACGAATGTTCCCGATGTTATTGTTGCGAATACCACGAGTCGCCATTGTTATTACTCCTTACCTATTAGCGTGTTTGCGATACCCTCCAGCGAGACATCACCGTACAGACCGCCGCGTTTCTGGATGTTACCTTCACGCTCCGCTCGACGTTTATCGCCAGCCGCTTTAGTCTCGACAATGCGAGCGCGGGTGTTGGCTTTACGTTCAGCTTCAGCGTAGGCTTTATCCTCGGCTTGTTTCTGCTGTTCACGGTACAGTTTACCTACCAGTTCCTTATCGTAGCGAATACGAATGGTCCCAGTGGCGTCTTGCAGGAAGACCGAGCCGTTCTGCTCAACTACAGAGAGCTGAGAGTTCACGACCCAACGGTTGGTCTTGATGAGCTGCTTGCGAGCTGTGTCGATAATGTCTCGACCCACCTGCCAAGACTCAGGGTTATCCCCGACCATAAGTTGATGTTTGGACACCATGCCGATGGACTTACCGTCCTGACCGTCATCACTGAAAGTCACGGTGTTCTCGTTCAGCCACTTCTGAGTGTTCTGGGTAGCTGCATCGGCGTTACCTGTGCGGTAGTACCATGAGTCCCAGACCTTACGAGCACTTGCGTCCAGACTAGTCGGGAGCCGCGAGAGGTCCTTGTTCTTCGAGTCATTCTTCAGCTCCTGCCACGCCTTGTCAGACTCAATGCGCATCTCACGGGACTGACTTGCAGCCTGTTTGTCAGCGTCAATCATAGTCTGAGGGTCCAGACCCATCTTGTCCATCTGCTCGAAAGTCGTGAACAACTGGGCCTGCTCAGGGTAGAGGGCCGCGAAGCTGGAAGGGTCCTGAGTGTAGACCTTACGCAGAGACTCGAAGCGCTGCATCTTGTCTGGGTCGTATTGACCACGGATGACAGCAGCTTGCCACTCACCAGCAGCATCCTGAGTTAGTGTCCGGAAGGCGTTACGGAACGGGCCATTGTTGGTATCGGCTCGAAGCAGCGCCACCTTCTGAGCATCCTTAGCAGCCTGAGGTATATCCATCTGGTCAATCTGCTGTAGCTTGACCATAGCGTAGTTGTTCATGTCCGAACGCTTGAACTCACCAGTGGCCTCGGATACCGGTAGGTCCTCATAGTTGGTAGACACGTTGTCCCCAGCCAGTCGTCGCTGATACACTTGGTCGATGACCAACTGCTTATTCTGCGTCTGGATGAGCTTAGTGTTCTCCTTAGCCTGCTCAGCGGACTTGCGCTTCACGGACTCTAAGAGGCTTGCCTCGGCATTAATGAGCATCTGACGTTGTGGTGTCATCTCCTCACCCGGCTGGAGCTGGTTGTTCTGAGCCTTGAGTTTCTGGATTTGGGCCAGACCAATAGTCGGGTCATCCTGAAGCAGGGCTGACTGAACTCCCAACGCTAGGTCTTCCTGATATTTAGCCACCAGCTTGTACTCGGTACTTTGGGCCTCAACCACAGCAGCGTTGAAGACCTCTGGTCCGACAATCTCCTCGACCGTGGCGTCCACCCCGTTAAGAGTGATACGTTCTTGTCGAATCTGCTGTAGGAAGTTAGCCCCACCAGACTTCTGGATTGCGTCACGTACCGTCTGAGAGATAACTTCAGTCGCCCTTTGGTCAGACGGAATGGCAGCAGTGGTCAGCCCATCGCGAAGATACGCCATGAAGGACTTGCCTGCCTCAGGTGAGCGCATCAGGTCTCCATCATTCAGGAACGAGTTCATCTCTACACGGGTGTTCAGCATAGCAGTATTCTCGGACTGCTTAGAGAAATACTTATTGAACGACCCATAGATGGCTACGTTTCGGTCCGTGATGTCTGCATTAAACCCACGCTGGAAGTGCTCATCATTGGGGTTAATACCAGCCTCGTCAGCATAAGACTTAGCGGCATCCTGAAGTCGCTGGTGGCGGTACTCCTCCATTTCCTGACGGGTGCGGAACTCGCCGTTCTGAATCTTGACGTTAATCTCATCGTCTACCGCATAGGCAGCGTTTCGACCAGTCTTGACCTTCAGTGCCTCCATTGCATACGGGTCGTCCTGATACAGCAGAGTACCATTCTGTATAGCCTCACGCCTTTGCTGGGGAGTCAGCTTACGGATAATCTCGTTAGACCGCTCGTCCCCAAGGTTCTTGGACTTCTCTTGGAACTGCTTGTACAGACCTGTGCCCGACTCAACGAAGTTAGTGAGCGCACGGGCAAGACCGGACTCACCAGTCTGCCCCTGAATGTTCGCCGCCTGATAGTCTACACTGATAGCTTTACCCGGAGCCCGACCACGGCCTATAGTCCGGTTAGCTAAAGCTGATTCGATATTACTAGCCATTGGTCCTCCTGTTAGTTATGACCTGTAGGTGTGCCTTTAGCAGCACTAACTGGGGCGGCACCACCAGACGGCTTAGACGCAGCCAGAGATTCCCCAGCCATGTATCCCTGCATACCAGCAGAGGTGACATTAAGTGCGTGGGCCAGAGGGCTGGTCTTGATGATTTTGGCCTGACCCTTGATGGCAGACTTGGTGTTCTCAATGTTGGCAATACGGTTCCCGAAGATAGCCGCATAATCTCGGTTGTAACTTTCGGTGATGCCAGCACGCTCCTTGACTGTATCTCCTTCGACCTGACGCTCAATCCTGTCCATAGAGTTACCCTCAAGACCTGACTCAGCCACCGCAGCTCGTACCATACCCTGATTGCGGATACCGTTGAGTGTGGTCTCTGTCAGTTCAGCCATCTGCTGCTCCTTCAGGTCTCGCTCCTGCATCCTCAGGTTGGCGTCAGAGTAGTTCATCTGCTTAACCATTTCCTGAGCCTGTCGGTTCTGAGCGTCAATTGCTGCACCTTCAGCCTTGGCCTGTTGGGATGCGGACATAGTGGCACCTGCTACAGCCATGATACCCATGCCGATACTTACGGGTTCACACATACGTCCTCCTTAGAGATAGTGAATAGTTGAAAACGCTCACAAGTTACTGGGCTTACAGTCCAATCATCATGGAATTTAGCGCCAAGCAGCTTCAAGAATTTAATGTGAGACTTATTGCCTGACCACACGTAGTTCCAGATGGTCCCGTATTGGTCTAACATTAAGTCCCTGTACTCAGAGATACACTTTATGAACTCTCGCTTTTCTTTAGGTCTCAGCTTGTTGACCATACCGGAAGTCAAGAACCATACGTTGTCCCCTTGGTTCCCGCCATAGGCAAACACTTCACCTACACTGTTCGTTAAAACCACAGATGACGGAGATAAATGCTTAAGCAATCTTTCAGATAGGCCCACGGTTGACCCATAGTTTGCTTTGCACTCATTAACATCATCTGCTGAAAGATGCCACAGAAAGTAGTGGACATCTGGTTCTGTAGCCTTACGAATATACATAAAGTCTCCTTATAGCATTAAGGGCCTATAGTCCCTATAGTGATAGTTAAGGTAAATCTATAGGCCCTTCAATAAGTTAGACGGAACGAGCTTTCTTAGCGTATGACGCCTCCCAGCCACACCCAACGATTGACACTGGGGTAGGATAGTCGGACTCTAAGGTTAGACTCGTGGTTAATGCGTTACCATTCATAGCGAATCGATACTGCCCGTCACCAATGTTTGTAGTCCCAATGGTTTGCTGACCGAGGGTGTACCCGTTAAAGGTGTTCACGAACTCCCGCTCACCGTTTCTGACAATGAGTCTCAGAGCGCCAGTGTCTTTGTAGTTTACCCAAGCCCGACGAAGCTGTAGACGACCAGTGTCTTCAGACTGAGTGCCACTCTCGTCTTCAATCTTAATCAGGAACCGTGAGAACTTGTAGGACATCAGATAGGACCGTCCGATGAACACTGTGCGTCCTGACCAATCGCCGTTTAGGATAACCACAGTAGAGATATTGGTCAAGTCCCCAAGGTCCACATAAGTACCCTGACTATCAATCAGATAGTACCGACCGGGAGACGGAGCGTTGCCACCATAAGCAGCACCAATGTCAACCGTAGTCTTATAGGTGTCAGCATTATATGAACCAAAGGGAATTACCATAGACACCTTGGAGTCAATGTGTAATCTATATGGCTCTGACGGGAAGTCAGTTGCCTCCTTTATGAACTTAAGGTGCTCAATGTCTACCCCTCCTTGGTGCTGACGAACGATGAACATGGTAGAGCCAATAGAAGCAGACGCCAGAATCTTATCGGCTTTAGGGAACTCCCAGTGTGACCAAGAGGCTTGAAGCTGTACACCGTCCTTAAACAAGAACTTGTAGATGTAGATTCGGTTGTATGCACCTGTAGAGTTTACGCAGATGTAGTTCTCAGTCCCTGTACCTTGAATATCAAACACCCCGTTAGGGATATAGGACAGTACGTGACCAGTTGTATCGTCAGCATCCTTCACGTCAGACACATCGGCCACAGCGAAGTATCGCTTAATGCTGGTGAATGACCCACGAGGCGCTGAGAAGAAGACTGAGCGTCCCACAGCGAACGGTCTGGCATTATCACCTAGGGCAAACTCTGAGCCCACATCAAGCTGGATAGACTTCGAGGTAAGGACCCCAGAGCTTGTCATCACGAACTGCACCTCGTCAGACCAAAGTAGTAGCTGCTCGCTAAACGGAACGGCATACTTAAGGATTGAGATTCGAGGGTGACTTACAGCTACATCAATAGGGTCATCATCACTCAGTGTCGCTACACTCTTAGGGAAGAACGCAAAGTAGCTGGCTGAACGGCTCATTATTACGTTCTCACCCGACAAGAACCCAAGTCTGTTCCTGTAGAAGAACACATCGTTAATCGCAGCATCCACGAAGCTAGGCATGGGGTTTGTGTCATCGTTACCAGCGCCACGCTTGGACCAGTTCAGCGTCTTAAACTCAAATGAGCCATCAGACTGTCGAACCAGAGCATGCGGCATTGTGGTGTCATCGAACCCAGTTACAACTCCCGGTTCCACTGTCTCCTTCCACGTCTTAGTGTTGGAGTCGTACATCACGTAGTATTCATCGGCGCTACTGTTGGTCTCACCTTGAATCTTAATGATATACCCATTAGGAGCCGCAAGAGGCAGCTTAGAGATTGTCTGCACCGTGTCTAGGACCGGGCTGATTAACTGGTTAGCGTAGCCATCCGCCGTCTCCACTGAGTTAATGCCAGTCCCTGAGGGAGCTGTGATTAGCAGGAAGCCAGACCCAAGGTCAAACGTGAATGTAGGGTAGGCAACAACAAGAAGGTCTCTCAGAGCCGCACCGATAGCCTGAGCATCCACCTTAGGCGGGTCATTCTCGGCATCATTACCTGCTGGTAGCTTATGCTCGACCTTAACCCCACCGTTGATTCCCACCTTAAGGGTTCGACCATACTGTCCACCACGCAGGTTGATTAAGGCTCTTGCTTTACGGTTATAACCAGAGTGTGACTTCTCGCTTCCACCTTTGACTACAACCTTACGGTTCACGACGAACGTATAGTCTGCCACGGTAACGACACGGATGTCATCTCGTGGGTTGGAGGACTTTACGTAGTCTACCGCACCGGACACTGAGTATTGATTACCACTCAAGTCAACCACCTGAATGTCGGACCCATTGAACACGATGTAATATTGCTCCTGCTCGTCACGGTTAATCAGGTGGAACTTAGGGTTACTCCCAACGTCGATGTTAAGACGTCGTTTGAAGACTGTGGGTGGACGCTTCTGGAGTCCATCACTCTCGGATGACCAGCAGTTAACCTGCGCCTCGCCTTGGTCTGAGAACCTCAGGATGTCAGGCTGTTGGCTAATGCCACCTTTAAGGTTCTTGATTGATTGAGTAATTAGTGGCATATGCCCTCCTTAAATCATACTCATTAGGACGTATCCTTCAGCGATGTCACCAACGTCAGCAATGTGGACAACCTTACGAGCTACCTGTTGTCCAGTATACCCGTTGTCCCACTCATTCAGGATAAGCCAGTCGCCAACCTTAAAGTCCCTGTCGTTAAGTCTCAGCTCTGCTGTCTTTAGACCTAGCTGTACCGGACCAAAGTGCTGGCGGTGAATCTTCAAGTTGTGGCTAGCCATTAGTCCCTCCCGATGTCAGACATCATGTTGTAGCGACCAGTGTCCATCTCGTACTCCATAACCTGCTGATAGAGTTCTGCTTCCTGTTCACGAAGGTATAGCTCTGACTCTGGGCTACCGAAGAACTTAGCGTTGAACTCACGGCTAGCTTTAGTTACGATGTAGTCCCTGAAGACCACAGGCATCTCTGAGAACGGCTTCATCTCCACAAGCTCTACCGTGATAGGGTCGGTGAAAGTGGTTGACTGAGTGGACAGGTCGTACAGGTATCCACCCATGTTGCTGTAGTAGCTGGTGGCCCCAGCAGTCATGACCCGGAGGTAAGACGGCAGGAATCGAATCCTCTGGTCTTGGACATCCGGCGTTAGCACAGCGGACTCATTGATGTTAAAGTTCCAGCCTTTAGCTTGGACCTGACGATTGACTCGATGCAGGATGCGCTGAGCGTTCGATACGTCTGCGTTACCTTCATCAAGCTGTAGGACTGCTGGTTCACCGATAGCAGCCAGCATATCGTTAACAGCGTCTAAGTCATCGTTAGCATTCAGTGGAATGTATTGAGCCATAGGCCCTCCTTAAGCAAAAAAACCCCTCAAGCACCCGAAGGCACCCAAGGGGTTTCAATTAGTTTGTGAAAGATACGTTGAAGGAACGCACATGCGAACCGTCATACCCAACAATCACCAGACCTTCCACGCCAGAGGTGGCCTTGAAGTAGAGACTGTTGGTTCTACGGGAGTAGCTAACACCATCAGGCGTAGTCACCTCAAGCAGCGACCAATCGGTCACGTCTGAAAGCTCAGGGAAGTCAACCTTCAAGCTGGTTCCCACCGTAGAACTGTATGTCTCTAAGGTAGGACCCTCTGTAGAGAGGGCCTTAAAGGTCGTTAACCCGCTGACGCTGCTGTGAAAACCAGTGCGCCTGCCGCTTCTGGACGCAGACCACCGTGACCCATAGCGTACTTACCGACAATCAGGTCTCCCTGAGCATCGACGTCGCGGTCGCGTTCCAGCGCCAGATCACGCAGCTTAACAGTACCGACAGCAGAACGGTGAGAGCTGTCTCTTATACACATCTCCG